>Ga0335076_10008268_pt1 | contig 10502 bp, 11 predicted proteins | sample Lox_Sample_25_FD_206717 | JGI IMG/M metagenome (GOLD analysis project Ga0335076, IMG submission 206717) | Soil microbial communities from Loxahatchee National Wildlife Refuge, Florida, United States - Lox_Sample_2.5 | ecosystem: Environmental > Terrestrial > Soil > Wetlands | place: USA...
GGCGGTCCAGACACCTTTCACGGCTTTTCATCGCGCTTCCTGTTTGGCGAACGCCGGCTGCCGGTCTGCCGCCCGTCGCTTCTGGCGCAGTTGCCGCTGACCGAGGTCGCTGATCTCACGCGTCACACGCTCTTGCATGTCACCTCGATGCCGCGCCTGTGGCGCCACTGGTTGACCGAGGCGGGACAACCCGCGCTGCAGCCGGCGGCCTCGCTGACTTTCGATCATTTCTACCTCACCATTCAGGCTGCGCTCGATGGGCTCGGCGTAGCGATGGGTCCGACAGCGTTGATCACCGATGATCTTGCGGCGGGACGTCTGGTGACGCCGTTTCCGAAGATCAGCCTGCCGGCGCGAAGCTATTTTGCCTACTTGCCGGAGGGGCGCGGCAGCGACCCGCACAGCGCGGTGTTCTGCGATTGGCTCGAACAGCAGGGCCGCAGGACGCCTTGAGCGGCGAGCGCTCGGTCACGCCGCGTCGGGACCGTCGCCCTCGATTTCATCAGGCAATTCGATCACGACGCGCCCGCCTTCGACATCGACGGTCGGCACCACCGCATTCGTGAACGGCAGCAGCATGGTGGCGCCCGAGGGCGGAGCGATCTCAATGATGTCGCCGGCGCCGAAATTATGGATCGCCACGACGTGGCCAAGCGGCGCACCGGCCGTTGTCAGTGCGGCCAGCCCGATCAGGTCGGCGTGGTAGTACTCGTCCGCATCGGTCGCGGGCAGTTTTTCGCGCGCGATATAGAGCTCGACGCCGTTGAGGCGTTCCGCCGCGTTACGGTCGTCGATACCTTTCAGCGTGGCGACGAGAAAGCCCTTCGCCTCGCGCGCATGCGTCACCTCGAACTGGCGCGTGCCGTCCTTGGTGGACAGCGCGCCGTAACGTGTCACCGCGAGCGGGTCCTCGGTGAACGTCCAAAGTTTGACCGCGCCGCGCACGCCATGCGCGGCGCCGATCCGTGCGACGCAGACCGGAGCTGCCACGCCCCCGCGCCGTCAGCGCTTAGGCCGACTTGGCGGCGGCTTCGGCCTGCGCCTTGCGCTCCTTGCGCGGCACAGCCTTTTCCGGGTTGTTGCGCTTCTCGCGCTTCTTGACGCCGGCGGCATCGAGGAAGCGCATCACGCGGTCCGAGGGCTGCGCGCCCTTGGCGAGCCAGGACTTGACCTTGTCCATGTCGAGCTTGAGGCGCGCCTCGTTGTCCTTGGGCAACAACGGATTGAAATGGCCGAGCCGCTCGATGAAGCGGCCGTCGCGCGGAAAGCGCGAGTCGGCGGCAACCACATGATAGACCGGACGCTTCTTGGTGCCCGCGCGAGCGAGGCGGATGACGACTGGCATTTATGTCTCCTGTTCGATGACTTTAAACGTTCGAATTGTCGTCATTGCGAGGAGCGAAGCGACGAAGCAATCCAGTCTTTGTTTGGCTTCTGGATTGCTTCGCTGCGCTCGCAATGACGGAGTGATACTCATTTCTTCTTCATGGGACCGCCGAGCCCGGGCAAGGTCGGCTTGTTCGACAGCCCGGTCAGCCCCGGCAGATTCGGCAAGCCGCTGCGCAAGCCCGGCGGCAGATCCTTTGGCAGCGACGGCATGCCGCCGGGAGGCACTCCGCCCGGCATTTTTTCGGCCAGCGCCTTCAACTGCTCCGGCGAAGGCGCCGGCATTCCGCCGCCGAAGCCCATGGCCTGCGCGATGCCGGCGAGCGGGCCGCGCTTGCCCGAACTCATGGCCTTCATCACGTCGGCCATGTTCCGGTGCATCTTCAGGAGCTTGTTGACCTGCTCGACGTTCTGTCCGGCACCGGCTGCGATGCGCTTCTTGCGGCTCGCTTTCAGGATATCCGGGTGGCGGCGCTCCTCGCGCGTCATGGAGTCGATGATCGCGACCTGGCGCTTGATGATCTTGTCGTCGATGCCGGCGGCTGCGATCTGATTCTTCATCTTGGCGATGCCGGGCATCATGCCCATCAGCCCGGAGATGCCGCCCATCTGCGCCATCTGCAGAAGCTGCTCGCGCATATCGGCCAGATCGAACTGGCCCTTGCGCATCTTCTCGGCGGTGCGCGCGGCTTTCTCCGCGTCGATATTGGCGGCGGCCTTCTCGACCAGCGAGACGATGTCACCCATGCCGAGGATGCGGCCGGCGATGCGGTCCGGATGAAAATCCTCCAGCGCGTCGGTCTTTTCGCCGGTGCCGATCAGCTTGATCGGCTTGCCTGTCACTGCGCGCATCGAGAGCGCCGCGCCGCCGCGGCCGTCACCGTCGACGCGCGTCAGCACGATGCCGGTCAAGCCCACGCGCTGATCGAAGGAGCGCGCCAGGTTGACCGCGTCCTGGCCGGTGAGGCTATCTGCGACGAGGAGTACCTCGTGCGGATTGGCGGCGGATTTGATCGCGGCCGCTTCCGCCATCATCTCCTCATCGAGCGTGGTGCGGCCGGCGGTATCGAGCAGCACGACGTCGTAGCCGCCGAGCTTGCCGGCTTCGAGCGCGCGGCGCGCAATCTGCTCGGGCTTCTGGCCAGCGACGATCGGCAGCGTCGCGATATCGAGATCGCGGCCGAGTATTGCAAGCTGCTCCATGGCCGCGGGACGGTAGACGTCGAGCGAAGCCATCAGCACCTTGCGCTTGTCGCGCTCGACCATGCGCCGCGCGAGCTTTGCTGTGGTGGTGGTCTTGCCGGAGCCCTGCAGGCCGACCATCATGATTGGAACCGGCGGCACGGTGTTGAGGTCGATGGTCTGGCCCTCGGCGCCGAGCGTGGCGACCAGTTCGTCATGGACGATCTTGACCACCATCTGGCCGGGCTTGACCGACTTGACAACGGTGGCGCCGATCGCCTGCTCGCGCACGCGCTCGGTGAAGGATCGGACGACGTCAAGAGAAACGTCGGCTTCCAGCAGCGCGCGGCGCACCTCGCGCATCGCGGCGTCGACGTCGGCTTCCGACAGAGCACCGCGCCCCGTCAGCCGATCGAGAATGCCACCAAGCCTTTCCGACAGATTGTCGAACAATGCCGTTGTCCTTTGTCCTGCTCGCGCAGGGTTGCCCTAGTTTGCCGCCGTCATGCCCCGCGAAGGCGGGGCATCCAGTACATCGCGGCGCCTCGATTCCTGCCGCGACGTCTCTCGAATACTGGATCACCCGCTTTCGCGGGTGATGACAGCGTCATCTCCAAACACTTTCGCGCCCGAGGGCGCATCGCGCTGTCGGGCGTTGACCTCCGGTCCCTGGGACCGGTCGGCGGCTCGAAAAGAAGCTCTTTCCGAAAAGTGGCCGCGTTTAACGCCCGGATGACGCAAAAGTCAAGGAAACTTGCTGAAAAGGCCTGTCTTTCAGCTCGCGGTCAGCCACCCCATCTTGCTCAAATCTACTGTTTTGAGCCCAACTTCGCCATGAAACTCACCCGCCGTCGTATTCTGGGAGTGCTCGCCGGGAGCGCTGCCGCGATCGGCGTCCCCTCCGCCTGGTACTCCCTGATGAAAACCTACTCCGGTCCCGTGTCCGATCATTTTGACGGCACCCATTTCTTCGATCCCGACGGCGTGCCGCCCAAATCGCTCGGCGAAGTCCTGCGCTGGCAGTTCGGCGGCAAGCGTGAGCGCTCGGTCTGGCCGGATTGGGCGCCAAGTCCCCATGCCGACACCCCGCCCGCGCGGGTCGACGGGGACAAGGTGCGCTTCTCCTTTGTCGGACATGCGAGCTGGCTGGTGCAGACCGGCGGGCTCAACATCCTCGTCGATCCCGTCTGGTCGATGCGGGTGTCGCCGGTGTCCTGGGCCGGACCGAAGCGCCATAACGATCCCGGCATCGCCTTCGAGGCGCTGCCGAAGATCGACATCGTGCTGGTCTCGCACGGCCATTACGATCATCTGGACATGGCGACGCTCTCGAGGCTTGCGAAAAATTTCGCGCCGCGCGTGATCACCCCGCTCGGCAACGACGTGACCATGCGAGAGGCCGACCAGACCATCAAAGCGGAAAGCTTCGATTGGCATGACCGCGTCGAGCTGGGGGGCGGACTCGCGGTCAACCTGGTTCCGACGCGGCACTGGTCGGCGCGTGGGCTGTTCGATCGCAACAAGGTGCTGTGGGCGAGCTTCGTGCTGGAGACACCGGCGGGCAAGGTCTACATCGTCTGCGATTCCGGTTACGGCGAGGGCAGGCATTTTCGCCGCGTCGCGGATGCGCATGGGCCGTTAAAGCTCGCGATCCTGCCGATCGGCGCCTATGAGCCGCGCTGGTTCATGCGCGACCAGCACATGAACCCCGCCGATGCCGTGAAGGCGCTGTTCGATTGCGGGGCCGAGCAGGCGCTGGCGCATCATCACGGCACGTTCCAGCTCACGGATGAAGCGATCGACGCGCCGGCACTCGCGCTCGGCGAGGCGCTGGACGCGGCGAAAGTGTCGCGAGAGCGGTTCGTCGTGCTGAAGCCGGGGCAGGTGTTTGAGATTTGAGCGCTGTCGTCCCGGACAAGTGAGCGCAGCGAACGCGATCCGGGACCCATAACCATAGATATCATTTGTGCGGTAGGCCGGCGCCACAGCGTAGCGAACCACGGACGGCTGTGATTATGGGTCCCCGCCTTCGCGGGGACGACATCTCATGTGTTGCAGCTGCGGAGCGCTACTGCGCGGCCTGCTTGATCGCCCAGGTCACGTTGACCGAGACCGACAGCGTCTCTTCGCCCTGCGCGATCGGCGTCGGCGCACCGCCGGCAATGGCTGCCGGCATGGCCATCTTGCTGCGGAACACCGGCTGCGGCGCGCCGCCTTCGGAAATGCTCAAGGGCTGGCCGAGCGTCACGCCGGCGGCCCTGGCATAGATCTCGGCCCTGCGGCGCGCGTCGGCGACCGCCTTCTCGCGGGCGTCATCCAGGAGCTTCGAGCCGTTCGACACCATGAAGTTGATGTTGCCGATGTCGTTGGCGCCGGCGCTCACCAGCGTGTCGATGACACCAGCAATCTTGGCCACATCTTTCAGGCGAATGGCGACGCGGTTGGAGGCGCGGTAGCCGACGATCGGCGCCGGCATGTCGCGGTTCGGTCCATAGCGCGGCTGCAACGAGATCCGCGAGGTTTGCACGTCCTTCTCATCGATGCCTGAATTTTTCAGCGCCGCGATCACCTTGCCCATCGCCGCGTTGTTGGCCTCCGACGCCTCGCGCGCGGTCCTCGCGTCCGAGGTGACGCCGGCGTCGATCTCCGCACGGTCCGGCGGCACCGAGATCGAGGCTTCGCCGGTCACCGAGATCGCCGGAGGAAAGTCGCTCTCAGCCAACGCCGGTGCGGCCAGCAGGACAGCCGCGCAAAGCGCGGCGAACGGGAGCAGGGGCTTCATCGCGCTCACTTGAGCGGCACGTAGACGTCGATCACGAGCTTGTCCTCCGCCGTCTTCAGGGGATCGGTGAGGTACTCCTCGACGAACATGTCCTTGGCTTCCAGCTTCTTCTCATCGAGATGATTGGTGATCGCCTCGTAGGTGTTGTCCATGTTGTCGTAGGAGCCGCGATGCACGAATTTGAGCGCCTTGCCGTCCGGCGATTTGCCGACGCTCATGTCCTTGCCCAGTCCCTTCGGCTCCTGATCGATCGGAATTTCGGCGAGATAGCTGAAGCCGGTGTCGTCGGTAGCGGTGTAGACGATCATCACGTTGCCTGTCGGCTTGATGTTCTGCTTGGCGAGCAGGGAATTCAGCGCCTTGAACGAATCCATCAGCGTGTCGAACGCAGAATCCCAGTTGGCCGTGCCCTTGGCGATGACGACTTTCTTGGCCTCGAGCGTGATCGGCTCGCCGAAGGGATCGGTGGCCTGCACGGTGGCTGATGGCGCGGGCGTCGGTGCCTGCGCGGTCGACGGGGAGGGGGATGCGGCCGGGCTTGCGGCCGGTGCAGGCGAGGCGCTCGCCGCCGGTGCCGGACTTGCCGAGGCGGCAGGTGCTGGAGATGGGCTGGCGGAGGCGGTAGGTGCTGGCGACGGCGATTGTGCCAGCGCGGCGCCGGCGCCAAGCCAGATCGTGGCAGCCGGGATCAGCGCGGCCAATACGAGGCGGGAAGGGCGGAATTTCATTCGATAGTCTCCAGGCCGTCTGGGAAAGTCGTCTTGAATCTCCCGGCCGCTTCTCTAACACGCTGGGCGTGCTTTCGTCCCATGACAGATCAGTCATTTGCCCTGCCGCGGCCACTGGCCAACCGGTGGCTGCGCGCCATATAACAGCTAGCAGGATTGGGATATTTTGATGAGCGCGCTTGCCAACCATGGCTTTGCCAAGATGAACGGCATCTGCGCGATGCACCGGGCAAGGTCACTGCGTCGGAGGCACGCGCGGTGGCCGCGCGTGTTCCGTTCGATCAGCTGATGGTGCTGCAACCGCCGCGCCTCGACGGCACCGAGGCGTTCATCCGCATCTACAACAATGACGGGTCCGAAGCCGGCGCCTGCGGCAACGGCATGCGCTGCGTCGTGCGCCGCCTGTTCGAAAAGACCGGGCAGGCCGCGGTGACCTTCGAAACTTCGGCGGGTTTGTTGAACTGCTGGCAGGGTCCGGCGCCGGACCTCTACACCGTCGACATGGGCGCACCCAAGTTCGGCTGGCAGGACATCCCGCTTGCGGAGGAATTTCGCGATACGCGCTATATCGAGTTGCAGATCGGGCCGATCGATGCGCCGATCCTGCATTCGCCGTCCGTGGTCAGCATGGGCAATCCGCATGCAATCTTCTGGGTCGACGACGTCAACGCGTATGATCTCGGCCGCTTCGGGCCGCTCTTGGAAAATCATCCGATCTTCCCGGAGCGCGCCAACATCACGCTCGCCCGCATCGAGGGTCGCGATCACATCACGATCCGCACCTGGGAGCGTGGCGCTGGCCTCACCAAAGCCTGCGGCTCGGCCGCCTGCGCCACGGCGGTCGCCGCCGCGCGGCTCAAGCGCGCCGATCGCAAGGTTCGCATCACGCTCCCCGGCGGCGACCTCGACATCGAATGGCGCGACCGCGACGACCATGTCCTGATGACGGGCACGGCAACCTTCGAATATGAGGGAAGCTTCGATCCGGCGCTGTTCGAGCAGGCCTGATGAGTGTCGAGGTCATCACCTTCGGCTGTCGCCTCAACGCCTATGAATCCGAGGTGATCGCGCGTGAGGCGGCAAGCGCCGGTCTCGACGAGACGGTTGTGTTCAACAGCTGTGCGGTCACCAATGAGGCGGTCGCGCAGGCGCGTCAGTCGATCCGCAAGATCAAGCGCGAACGGCCCGAGGCGCGCATCGTGGTGACGGGCTGCGCGGCGCAGACGCAATCGCAAATGTTTGCCGAGATGAGCGAGGTCGATCGCGTGGTCGGCAATGCCGACAAGATGCGCGCCGACGCCTGGCGCGCGACGCGCGCCGCTTTCGATACGGGGACGGCCGAGAAGATCGCGGTCAGCGACATCATGGCGCTGAAGGCGATGGCGCCGCATCGGCTCGAAGGATTTGCGGGCCGCCAGCCGCGCGCCTTCGTGCAGGTGCAGAACGGCTGCGACCACCGCTGCACCTTCTGCATCATTCCGTTCGGACGCGGCAATTCGCGCTCGATGCCGATGGATTCGGTGGTCGAGCAGGTCCGCGTGCTGGTCGAGCGCGGCCATGCCGAGATCGTGCTCACCGGCGTCGACCTGACGAGCTACGGTGCGGACCTGCCTGGCGCTCCAAAGCTTGGGCAATTGGTGAAACAGATCCTGCGGCAGGTGGCCGAACTGAAGCGCCTTCGCATTTCCTCGATCGATTCGATCGAGGCTGATCCGGACCTGCTTGACGCCATCGCAAGCGATGAACGGCTGATGCCGCATCTGCATCTGTCGCTGCAATCCGGCGACGATCTGATCCTGAAGCGGATGAAGCGGCGGCATCTGCGAGCGGATGCGATTGCGTTCTGTGCCCAGGTGAAAAAATTGCGGCCGGATGTTGCGCTCGGTGCCGACATCATTGCGGGCTTTCCGACCGAGACGGAGGAGATGTTTGCGCACTCGCTCGAGCTGATCGAGGAATGCGATCTCACGTTCCTCCACGTGTTCCCCTATTCGCCGCGACCGGCCACACCGGCGGCGCGCATGCCGCAGGTTGCATCTGGCGCGATCAAGGAGCGCGCCGCGCGATTGCGCGCGGCGGGCGAGGCGGCACTTGGCAGGCGACTGGCGGCGGAAGTCGGCGCAACGCGCGAGGTGTTGATCGAAAGCGCAACCAACGGCCGCACCGAGCATTTCCTGCCTGTGGCGATTGCGGGCGAACCGGCGGGTTCGGTGAAGCATCTTGTCATCACCGGACACGATGGCGCACGGCTGACCGCTAGCACGTCATTCCGGGATGGTCCCAACGGGTCCGCGCAAAGCGCGGCCCGATGACAGGTTCCGGACCAGACCCGGAATCTCGAGATTCTCAGGTGCGCAATTGCGCACCATAGTTTCGATGCGTCGCATCGCCCCGGAATGACGAACCACAAGTCATTCCCCATTCCAGCCGCACAATTTGAGCCGTTCGCGCATGTGCTCCGGCGCGGGCGCTATGACGCGCACCGGCTCCTTGTTCCGGGAGATGGGAATCCCGATCTCGCGCGAATGCAGATGCAAGCGCGGCTCGCCGAAGCGCGGCCCGTTGCCGTAGATGTTGTCGCCGACGATCGGCCAACCGGAGGCCGCCGCATGCACGCGCAATTGGTGGGTGCGGCCGGTCACCGGTTCCATGGCAAGCCAGCTGACCCTCGGGATCCGGCTTCTGCCACCAGCCGCGCTCGGCATTGAGGCGTCCGAGTGCCATCTCGATGGTGCCTTCGTCCGCAAGCGGCCCGCCCTCGACTACCGCCCAATATGTTTTGGAAATCTTGCCGTGTTTGAACAAAAGTCCCAGCGACGCCGTTGCCTTGCGATGGCGCCCAAGAACGAGGCAGCCGGATGTGTCCTTGTCGAGCCGGTGCGCGAGAACCGGCGGGCGCGGCAGGCCAAACCTCAGTGCGTCGAAAGAAGCCTCGAGATTGGCGCCGCCCTTGGGTCCGCGATGCACGGGAAGCCCGGCGGGCTTGTCGATGACCAGCATCAGCCCGTCGCGATGGAGCACCCGCGCCAGGATTTCGTCGGCGGTCAGTTCGGCAATATCCGTCAAAGTGCAAGGCTCTCGGTCAAGACTTTCGTTTATGGAACGAAACGGCTAACACAGATTCCAACATGAGCGACACAAGTGAAACACCCAAATTGAGTTGGTGGCGGCGGCTCTCCGCCGGGTTGAAGCGTACATCGAGTTCGCTCGGCTCGGCGGTTGCCGACCTCGTCACCAAGCGCAAGCTCGATCGCGCGATGCTCGAGGACATCGAGGACGTGCTGCTGCGCGCCGATCTTGGAACCGAGGTCGCAGCAAGGATCGCAGAAGCGGTCGGCAAGGGCCGCTACGACAAGGCGATCTCGGCGGACGAGGTCAAGGACGTGGTCGCGACCGAAGTCGAGAAGGTGCTGGCACCGGTTGCAAGGCCGCTCGAAATCGATGCGGCGCGCGCCCCCTTCGTGATCCTCGTGGTCGGCGTCAACGGGTCCGGCAAGACCACGACCATCGGCAAGCTGGCTGCGAAACTTGCCTCCGAGGGCCGCAAGGTGATGCTGGCGGCCGGCGACACGTTTCGTGCCGCCGCGATCGAGCAGCTCAAGATCTGGGGCGACCGAACCAAGTCGCCGGTGATCGCAGGCAGCCAGGGTTCCGATGCCGCGAGCCTTGCCTTCAACGCGCTGTCGGCCGCGAAAGAGCAGAAGATCGACGTGCTGCTCGTCGATACGGCCGGGAGATTGCAGAACAAGGCCGAGCTGATGAACGAGCTCGAGAAGGTCGTGCGGGTGATGCGCAAGGTCGACGCCACGGCGCCGCATGCCGTGCTGCTTGTGCTCGATGCGACCGTCGGACAGAACGCGCTGTCGCAGGTCGAGGCATTTCATCGCACCGCCGGTGTTACAGGTCTTGTCATGACAAAACTCGACGGTACCGCGCGCGGCGGCATTCTGGTGGCGTTGGCCGAGAAGCACAAATTGCCGGTGCATTTCATCGGCGTCGGCGAAGGCGTCGACGATCTCTCGCCATTCACCGCGAACGATTTCGCCAAGGCGATTGCCGGGATTGGGGCATGATCCCGAAAAGTGGGAACCGGTTTCGGACAGGATCATGCCCCCAACCAAAGGCTTCTAGTAATGGAAATGGACAAGAGTCAGCCGCATCCGCTGTTCAAGCTTGCGACCGAGCTCGGTCCGCTCCTGGTCTTCTTCATCGCCAACGCCAAATTCCATCTGTTCGTCGCGACCGGCGCCTTCATGGTGGCGATCGTGGCGGCGATGATCGCGTCCTATGTGGTGACGCGGCACGTACCCGTCATGGCGCTGGTCACGGGAGCCATCGTCATCGTGTTCGGCACGCTGACCCTGGTGCTGCATGACGAGACCTTCATCAAGGTCAAGCCGACCATCATCTACGGCCTGTTCGCG
>Ga0335076_10008269_pt1 | contig 10502 bp, 9 predicted proteins | sample Lox_Sample_25_FD_206717 | JGI IMG/M metagenome (GOLD analysis project Ga0335076, IMG submission 206717) | Soil microbial communities from Loxahatchee National Wildlife Refuge, Florida, United States - Lox_Sample_2.5 | ecosystem: Environmental > Terrestrial > Soil > Wetlands | place: USA: Florida...
GCCCCCACCGCTCCAGGTCTGGATTCGCGCGGGCTCATCGCGGCGGTGGTGCTGGGGACCCTGGGCGCGCTGACCATCATGGTCGTTCCGGGCTTCGTGATGTTGGTGGGAGGCCAGGGGAGCCTGGACGACAGCCAGGTCGGCTACGTCGCGTCCTGGGATATCAACGCGAGCGCCGCGGCCATCGGCGTCGCGACTTTTCTGATCGCACGGTGGCGCTGGCGGCGACTCGCCTTGATCGGCTTGGCGCTCATCGCGGTGGGCAACGTTCTGACCGCCGAAAACCACACCTTTACCGCCATTGTTGCTGCGCGGATCTGCACGGGGTTGGGTGAGGGGCTGGCGATCGCTGTTGCATTCGCAGCTCTCGGCAGCGCCGCCAATCCCGACCGGGCGTTTGGCATCTACCTGGTGTTCGGGCTCGCCGCCAGCGCCGCCATTCTGGCGGTGCTGCCCGCCTTGGAACTCCGCTTCGGGTCGCCGGCCGTATTTACAGCCATGGCGGTTGTGACACTGCTGTCGATGGTGCTGCTGCGCTGGCTGCCGGTGGGATCGAATGCGCCCGCCGTGCAGGCACGCGGTGTCATACCGTTTTCGAAATATCTGGCGTGCGCGGGGTTGATGGGAGTGTTTCTCTACTTCATTGCACAGGGAGCGATCTGGAGTTATTTCGAGCGCATTGCGGCGGCCAGCGGTGTTGATCCGAACGTTATCGGTGCCGCGATGGGAGCCTCTTCATTCGCTGGGGTCGGCGGCGCTGCGGCTGCAGTTGCCCTGGTCGACCCTTGTGGGCGACGCTGGCCTTTGATGGCCAGCGGGTTGATCTCGCTGGTCAGTTTCTGGCTGCTGCGCGGTCACGTGACTGGCGGGGAGCTCATGATCGCGGGCCTGCTTTTCAATTTTGCCTGGAATCTGGCCCAGCCGCTGCTCTCGGGTGTTTGCTCGGACGCGGATTGTCGCGGGCGCGTCGTCGTCGCCATGGGTTGTATCCAGACGGTCGGGTTTGGAATCGGGCCGGCGATGACGGCCACGTTGCTGCGGGGCGGCGATTTCCGCCCGCCGCTGGCTGTCAGTGCGGCAATGGTGATCGTGAGCCTGATCGTGGTGCTGAGCGGCATCCGCGCGCACGCCCGTGTCATGCCTGCTACCGCATAGCCGGCCTTGAGGAGCGGTGCGAGCGCGCACCTGACATCGGCGGGAAATGAGAGCCAAATGATAGATTTGAGATTGAGCGATCGCGTTGTAGTCGTCACCGGCGGGAGCGCCGGCATCGGGCGAGCGCTCGCGGCAATGTTTGCCGCGGAAGGCGCCCACATAGTTATCGCGGCACGGCGCAAGCAAACCTTGGAGAGCACGGCTGCAGAGATCGAACAGCAGACCGGGAAACGGGTGTTGCCGATCTGCGCCGATACGACGGTACAGGAGCAAGTCGATCGACTGATCGAGCGGGTGATGGCCGAATATGCGCGCGTCGATGTTCTGGTCAACTGCGCCGCAAACCCTTCCGGTCTGGTCCGCAATGAGGTGCAGCACCTGGACGACGCAGCGCTGCTACAGGATTTGAACACGAAGGTGGTTGGTTACGCCCGCTGTGCGAAGGCCGTGGCACCCATCATGATCCAGCAACGTTGGGGCCGGATCATCAACATCGGGGGGCTCACCGGCCGCGCTTCGAACGTGATCAGCGGTATGCGCAATGCGGCGGTGTGCCATCTCACCAAGACACTGTCGGATCAGCTCGGGCCAAGCGGAATCACGGTCAATGCGATTCACCCGGGTGTCATCCAGACGGAGCACATCGTGGAGCTGTTCCAGACCGAGGCACGCAAGCGCGGCAAGACTGCCGCGGAAATCGAGGCGGAGTATGCCAACGCCACCCCGATCCGACGAATCATCCGGGCCGAGGAGATCGGCTATGCGGCGGCGTTCCTGTCCTCGGATCTCGCCGCGGCCATCACCGGCGAGTCCTTGGCCGTGGATGGCGGAATCACACGGGGGATCTACCTGTGAGCGCCGTGGATCACCCGGTGCTGCTCACCGGCGTCACTGAATCCAACCCAATCCTGGCGGAGCGCCTGATCGCAGAGGCACGGGCGCTGATTCCAACGCTCCGCTCCCGCGAGCGCGCGGCCATTGAAGCCGGGCAGGTCCCGCGCGAAAGCATCGAGGCGTTCACCCAGGCCGGCTTCTTCAAAGTGTTGCAACCGGCACGCTACGGCGGCTTCGAGCTGCCGCCCCGCGTGTATTGTGAAATCGCACGCACCCTGGCCGAAGGCTGCATGAGCAGCGCCTGGGTTTATGCGGTCATCGCGGTGCACAACTGGCAGATCGGTTTGTTTCCGGACCAGGCAGCCCAGGAGGTCTGGGGGCAGGACAGCAACGTCCGCATCAGTTCCTCCTACATGCCCGTGGGGAAGGTCAAGGTGGTGCCTGGCGGTTACCGCCTGAGTGGGCGCTGGGCATTCTCGAGCGGCTCCGCACACTGCGACTGGGTAATCCTCGGTGCGAACGTTCCGCCCGCGGATGCGGAAGGTCTGCCGGAGCCGCGCCACTTCCTTCTGCCGCGAACGGACTACCGGATTGTCGACAATTGGGCTGTCATGGGTCTTCGCGCGACGGGCAGCAACGACATCGTCGTCGACGATGCGCTCGTGCCGGAGCACCGGACCCTGCGGGAGATCGACATTTTCAATCTCGCGTGCCCCGGCCATCAGCACAACCAAGCCTCGCTCTACCGTATTCCGTTTGCTCAGATTTTCAATCGGACGGTCTCGACCACGTCCTTGGGCGCGCTGCACAGGGCGCTCACCACGTTTGTGGACACGACCCGAGAGAAACGTGCCACCTACACCGGGGAGCGCCTTGCGCGGGACCCGACCATTCAATTCGTGGTCGCTCAGGTGGAGCGAACGCTGGATGAGCAGATGTTGGTCCTCGAGCGGGACACGCGCGAGCTCATGGATCACGCTGAGCGTAACACATGGACTCTCGAGCGTCGGGCGGCTTTGGGTGCCTCGACCACTGCTACTGTGAGCAGGTGCGTGGCGGCCGTAGACAAGCTGATGGAGTTCAGCGGTGCCAAGGCGATCTATCGGGGCAACGTGATCCAACAGGCGTTCCTGGACATACACTGTGCCAGGGCGCACGTGGCGAACAATCCATACCCCTACGGCCGAAACCTGGGCGCGGTCCGCTTCGGCTTCCCCAACGAGTCCCTGGATATCTGACGTGGCCAACTCCGCCGTTGACACGCGGGCCCTCCGCAATGCCCTCGGCCAGTTTGCGACCGGCGTCACGATCGTGACGGCATGTGGTCCCGACGGCGAGCGGGTGGGTGTTACGGTCAGCTCGTTCAATTCGGTGTCGCTCGATCCACCCATGGTGTTATGGTCCCTGGACAAGCGCGCTCTAAGCCGGACTGTCTTCGAATCGAGCACCCATTTCGCGGTGCACGTGCTGAAGCTCGAGCAGAAGCAGCTGGCGCAGCGCTTTGCGATGCGCGGCACCGAAAAATTCCAGGGGCTGCAGTGTGGCGCCGGGCTCGGGAATGCGCCAGTCCTGAGCGACTGCGCTGCTTGCTTCGAATGTGAGACGCGAAGCCGCTACGACGGCGGCGATCATGTGATCTTCGTCGGCGAGGTGAAGCGATTCGAGCACGCGGCGGTGGCGCCCCTGGTGTTTCATGGCGGCGGCTTCGCAGAAACGCGCCTGCTGAGCGGTGTGTCGATCGATGCCGCCGTCGATGAGTCCACAGGTCGCTTCGGACCGGACTTTGTGTGTTACCTCCTCGCGCGCGCGCACTTCCAGACCTATCGACCACTTGCGGCCGAGTTCGCACGCGTTGGGATCACTGAGACGGACTACTTCGTGCTCTCGATGTTGTGTATTCGCGATGGTCTGACATACTCAGGTCTCTGTGCATTGCTGGAGCACACCGGTCACGCTCCGACGCGCGAGGATGTCCGCACGATGGTAGTCCGGCACCTGCTGACTGTTGCTCCCGGTGAGAACGGGGCCATTCACATCACGGAGTCGGGCCGACGTACCTACCTCGTGGTGTTGTCCGCGGATGGACGCATCGCCAATCAGGCTCTCACGGGGTTTACCCCAGGCGAGATCGCGGAATTCGCCGGCTACCTGCGGCGGGTCGTTCAAAACACCAATGCGGGCACGCCCGACGTGTGGACATGTCAGACATGAGACTTTACATCATCCCTGGCGCCTGCTCCCTTGCGGTCAACATCGCGCTCCGCGAGGCAGGAATACGCTTTGAGCTCTCGAGGCTCGATCTCGAGACCGGCAAGGCGCAAGACGGCACGGACTTCCGGACTGTCAACCCGAAGGGGTACGTACCCGCGTTGCAGCTCCACGACGGTCGTGTGTTGACTGAGAATGTGGCAGTGCTCCAGTACGTGGCCGATCAAAACCCTCAGGCGAAACTCGCGCCACCGCTCGGGAGCTTCGAGCGGTACCGCCTGACGGAGTGGCTCAGCTTCATCAACTCCGAGCTGCACAAAGGATTCTCACCGCTGTATTCGCCGGCGGCTACCGAAGAAATCCGGCGGTACGCGCGCAACCACGTCGGGAAGCGCCTCGACTATCTGCACGGGGTGCTGCGAGATACCTACCTGCTAGGCGGTCAATTCACAATCGCGGATGCATATCTATTCACCGTACTCGGTTGGGGAACCGAAGTGGGGCTCGATATTGCCAGGTGGCCGGGGCTGGAAAGCTATCGGGCCCACATCGCTTTGCGCCCCCATGTGGTGGCCGCGCTCGAGTCGGAAGCATGAACCCATTGGAAGTCCTCCAGGCGGTGAAAATCAGCAGAGCCGCGGAACTCCTGTACTGGTCCCGCAAGAGTCAGACGCGCTTACAGTCATTGCCGCCGGATCTGATACCACGGGATCTGCAGGAAGCCTACGACATCCAACTTGCGGTCGCCCTGTTGGGAGCGACGCCCCACACGGGTTTCAAGCTAGGATTGACCAATGAGGCGGCGCAGCGCGCTGCCGACACCTTCGCGCCGATCGTCGGCCGACTGGGGTCCCTCGATATCCGTCGCAGCGGTGCAACGATCGAGCTTCCCCGGCACCATCTGCGGATCGTGGAAGCCGAGGTGATCTTCGAGCTGGGCACCGACCTTTCGGCCGCGCACGGCCCGTTTTCCGAGCAGCGGGTGAGGCGAGTTTGAGCCGCGCGTTTGCCGGCATCGAGCTGTGCAATACACGCTTCGATACGAGCATCGAGCCCTCGCTGCCTTGTCTGGTCGCGGACAACAGCAATGCCGATCTGATCGTCGTGGGCGAAGCGCTGACCGAAGAGGATATCGATGCGCTGTCCAATCTTTCCGTCACGCTCCAATGCAGTGGCAAGCCCCATATCAAAGGTTCGACCCAAAAAGTATTGGGCAATCCATTGCGAGCGGTGACCTGGTTGGCAAACTGGCTGGCAAGTCGCGGCGAGAACCTGAAGCGCGGACAAATGATCTCCAGTGGCAGTTGTACAGGCATGAATGAAGCGGCTGCTGACGACATCGTCGTCGCAACCTTCGGCTCCGGTGCGCAGGTCTGCGTTGAGCTCGCTCTGGGAAGCCGACAGGACGGGGTGAAACTATGAGCTTGGATCTGGGTCTGGCGGGCAAGGTCGCGATCGTCACCGGCGGTAGCGTGGGAATTGGCAAGGAGACGGCCCGCAAGCTGGCGGCTGAAGGCGTCCACGTCGTGATTGCGGCACGTACCCTGAGTAATCTGGAATCAGCCGCTGCGCAACTGCGGGAGCAGACTGGCGGCAGCATCCTGGCGATGGCTGTGGACACGACGAATACGCAGCTCGTGAAGGGGCTCGTCGCCGATACCGTCCGTCGCTTCGGATCGGTCGACATTCTGGTGAATTGTGCCGCCACGCCCGGCGGACTCGTCCGGAACAACATCGAGCTCGCCGATGAAGATGCGCTGCTGTTGGACCTGAACACCAAGTTGGTCGGGTACTTTCGCATGTGCAAATATTGCGTGCCTCACATGCGCGCGGCCAAGTGGGGTCGAATCGTGAATGTGGGAGGCCTCACGGCGCGTTGTACTGAAGCCATGAGTGGTATGCGCAATACCGCGCTGGTTCACCTGACCAAGACACTTTCAGACCAGCTCGGGCCCGACGGCATAACCGTCAACATCGTTCATCCGGGCGTGACGCGAACGGAGCATGTGGAGCAGTGGTTCGCGGAGATGGCCAGGGCCGAACGCACTACGTTCGAGGCGATTGTGAAGCGGGAAGCCGCCGACCCAGCCGCCCTGCGTCGCATGCTCGAGGCTGAAGAGGTGGCCGACTGTATTCTGTTCCTCGTCTCGCGACGGGCCAGCGGCCTGACGGGCGAGTCCATCGCGGTGGACGGCGGGCTTTCCCGGGCAGTGTACTTGTAAGGGGCAGCCGGGTCGTGTGAGGCCGGCGCACCCGGAGCGCCGCAGGTCGCCAGGGGGAATGCGGGACTCCTCGCCGCGCCGAGCGTGGGTTGAGCGCTCCAGTGACTGTCGCGGCTTTACTCGGCCTTCCAAAGAGCCTGAAGAGCAGAAAGAAAGGTCGCGCGTTGTGATTTGGGTATCTTGGCCAGCAGCTGCTCCTCGTGGTCCTTGAAGATCCTCTCGACCTTAGCTGCACAAGAGCGACCAGCCGCGCTAAGCGTGAGCCCGTGCGAGCGGCCGTCGACGGGGTGGCGTTCAATGAGACCGGAGCGATCCAGGCGGCCCACGAGGGGAGCCATGTTCGCCCCCGCAATGTCCAGCAGGTGTCCGATCTGACTCTGCTTGACGTGCGGATTCGCGTGGATTACCAGCAACACACTGGCCTCGCTGGGCCGCAATTCCAAAGTTGCCAGCCGGCTTGAGAGTCGCTCCATGCTGGCGGCCGATGCGCGGCGTAACGCATAGCCAGGGTAGTTCTTCAATGGATCGACAACCAAATGCGAACCTCGGCCGGCCCATGACACTCCGGAGCGTTGCCGGACACTATAGCAATTTCACGTCATCGACTGCTCAAGATGAGAATCTCGATTGAGGTTTCGATTTCGGTCATTCCATGAGCGTACTCCCGAGGACCCCTCGGGGCGGTGCGCAAAGCCGCCAATAGTCTCTCGCGCGGGGTAACAGGCGGCACGTTGCTCGGCAAACTGTCCCTCGCGGCTCGAATCAGCGCCCAGATTGTATGGGATGCCGCAAACAGCTATAGTCAATAGCTGTCTCATACAGCTATTCTGTATAGCAGTTATATCCCGGCGCGATCCTGGGGGGGGCAGCAAGATGCGAAGAGCGCGATCTAGTGTCGTGACCGGGGACGCGGCTGCCGCTGCCACTAAGGAGAGGCTCGTGCGCCTGCTCGTTATTGCGCTCAGCATCTTACCCGCGGGTGACGTTATCTCGGCTCCAGTCGCCGATGCCTGGCGGCAGTCTACTCGTGAGGCGGCCGCGCGATGGGGCGTGCCCGAGCTCCTCAGCGGCGAGTCTCCCGATGCCATACGTCGCACGTGGGGCAAACGCTTCACCGGCTACGTCTCCGTGCGCGATGGCACTCAGCTTCGCTACAGCGTGTTGTTGCCGAAGGGCAAGGGCCCGTTCCCTGTCATTGTCAACTACAGCGGTTACGATCCGGGGTCGATTGGAGGGCCCGCTTACGCTCACGACAATACCGCGATGTCCACCGATGTGGATGCTTCACTACTGAAGAGTGGTTATGCCGTTTTGGGAGTCAACGCGAGAGGCACTGGATGCTCGGAAGGCGTGTTTGACTTCCTTGGCCCGAACTACGGGCGAGATGGTGCTGATGTCGTTGAATGGATTCCCACGCAGCCCTGGTCGAACGGTGCGGTGGGCATGGTCGATTGGTCCTGGGCCGGGATGTCCCAGGTCGCGACCGCGAGCGAACGCCCTGCGCATCTGAAAGCGATTGCTCCGGGAATGGCCCTGACGGACCCGCGACTGGACAGCTGGGAGATCGGTGGCGTGCCTTCCCAGGGGTTCGTGACTGGTTGGTGGATGTTCCTGCATTCTCGCTGGCTGTCAGCGCGCGCAAGCGCCGAACAAGAGCACGACCAGCGATGCCTCGCGCAGGTCGAGAAGAACTACGAGACGGCCCAGCAGGTGTCTGTGAGCCTGCCGAGCCTGCTCATTCAACATCCTTTGCATGATGAGTGGATTGAGCAGCGCACTATCCTAAACAAAGCAGATCAGATTGCGGTGCCCATCCTGTCCTTGGAGTCTTTCCAGGATGAGGCCACCACGGCAAGGGCTGGGTACTACCAGGAGCGCGTGAGCCCCGACCGCCTGTGGTACATCCAGACGAATGGCAATCATGACTTGTATGAGTCGCTGCAGTTTCGAACGGTGTTGCTGGCCTTTCTCGATCACTTCGTTAAAGGCATCGACAATGGGTTCGACAGGGGCCCGCATGTGCAAGTTTGGTACGAGACCACTGCCGATCCCGGGCCGAATCGCGCGGATATGGACCGAAGCGCCACGGCAGGATGGGTGCTGCAATTCCCGACCTACCCGGTACCCACAGAGCTCACGAGACTGAAGCTGGACTCGGGGCATCGACTGCAGCTACCCGGCGAGGCATCCGCGGCTGTGCCGGAATCGAAACCTGACGACTATCACTATCCTGTCGAGGGCCCGGCCGTCGACCTGGACCCGCACGAGGCGGCCTGGGGTCCGCTCGCTCCGGAATGGAGGACTGGCTCCGTCTCCTACACCAGTGATGCCTTGGACACAGACCTTGTGATCTATGGTCCTGTGAGCGCGGATCTCTGGGTCTCCTCCACCAATAGCGACACGGATCTGCAGGTGACGCTCACCGATGTCAGGCCGGACGGGCAGGAGATGTTTGTACAGCGTGGATGGTTGCGCATGTCAGCTCGCGGCCAGGACCCGAAGCGTTCCACTCCGAATCGGCCTTGGCCTTGTGACTTACCTGGCTGCATCAGCGCTCTTAGGCCAGGCGTTCCCGAACTCGGGCGAGTGGAACTGACCAAGGTTTCATACGCATACCGGGCCGGGTCGCGTATCCGGGTATGGATTGACGCTCCCAGTGCCACCGGAGGTAACAGCTTCGATCATTCGTCACTGCCGTCGACCAATCGCATCTGGCACGACGCGACCCACCCGTCACAGCTGGTCTTTGGGACTCTGCCCAATGTGACCGTGCCTCGCTCGGCCTCCGGCTGCGGACGGGTATTGATGCAACCCTGCCGGCCGGACCCCTTGCGTTCGGGACCCTAGGGGGAAACGTGTTGTTAACGAACGGCGCGCCAGACCCAAGCCGTCACTATGTGTATAGGGGTAGAGTCATGAACAAGCTTCTCCTGATCGCCGCGTTAGCTCTGCAGATCGGGTCGCCGTTTGCGATAGCGCAAACTTCAGGCGATTCCGCAAGCGAAGGAGACGGCGCGTTGCGCGAAGTCATTGTTACAGCGCGACGTACGGCCGAGAAGCTGCAGGAGACGCCGATTTCGATCACGGTACTGACGGCTGAGGACATCGCGCAGCGCGGCCTCAATGATGTCCTCGACGTTGCGGCCGGGGCACCCAGCCTTACCCTGATGCCTGGAGGTAACTACTCTGGCAAGTCCGCCCTCGCGTACATTCGCGGCGTCGGCCAAGATCAGTTTACGTTCGCATTCGAGCCTGGAGTGGGGTTCTATGTGGACGATGTCTACTACGGCAGTGTCTATGGATCGATCTTCAGTCTCGCGGACATTTCGAATATCCAGGTACTGCGTGGGCCTCAAGGCACCCTGTTCGGGAAGAACAACGAGGGCGGCGCAATCCTGCTCTACACACCCGAGCCGAAAGGGGATAACACCGGGGCCGTGGAGCTCGGCTATGGAAGCTTCCACCGCGAGTTCTTCAAGGGCAGCTTTGATGTTCCGCTGATCGCCGAGAAGCTGTCGCTGCGCGTCTCCGGTGCCACGAACAGTTCCGATGGTTATTTGGACCGGATCGACTTCGCCTGCGCTCATCCAGCTCTGGCCGGCAATTTGAAAGCGGCTACGGCGTCCGCAGGTTGCAAAGTCGGCACCGAGGGTGGCGTGCGGGAATCCTCGATTCGGGCCGCGTTGAAGTGGACGCCCACGGATGATCTGACTGTGACGTTGCGCGGCGAGCTGTTCGACGATCGCAGTGAAGCGGGCGCTCAGGATCTGCTGATTCAGAATGCCGCGCCGCCGGGTTCAAGCATCGATCTGTACAACCGGTTGGTGGCGCAGCCTCTGTACGGTATCGGAGTCAACAACCCGGCGTTCGTCTCGCCAGATCCGTACAAGAGCTTCTCTTCCTACGTCAATCCTGGCACCGGATATTCGGTCGAGCCGGTGAATCGTGAATTCTTCCGCAGCGCGGCCGCGACCGTCGACTGGAACCTGACGACCGGCTTGCATGTGAAGAACATCGTCGCTTTCCAGAGATACCATTCGGAGTTCGCCAATACCGACGCCACAGCGATCCCCACCTACCTGG
>Ga0335076_10008270_pt1 | contig 10501 bp, 8 predicted proteins | sample Lox_Sample_25_FD_206717 | JGI IMG/M metagenome (GOLD analysis project Ga0335076, IMG submission 206717) | Soil microbial communities from Loxahatchee National Wildlife Refuge, Florida, United States - Lox_Sample_2.5 | ecosystem: Environmental > Terrestrial > Soil > Wetlands | place: USA: Florida...
CGGCGCGGACGGCGGGCCATACCAGCATGCGGTCCGGGCCGAAGTCGTAGGCGGCACGCAGGACACGTGCGGCCGAGACCGTGCTGTCGGTGACGATGCGGATGGTAGGCATGGCGGTCAGCCCGCCGGCAGGTGCCGGCCGAGGAAGTCGAGGGCCAGCTCGATCTTGGCGGCTGTGATGACGTGCCCGGTGCCGGGCAGCACGGCGATTTCCCCGTGGGCGAGCTGCCGGTAGGCCGTGACCCCGTCGTCGAGCGTGCAGTAGTCGTCGCGGTCGCCGACGAGGATCAGCGCCGGGGCAGTGATCTTGCCGAAGTCCTCGAAGGTGTAGCCAGGGGGCTGGGTGGTGCGGTGGAACGCCAGCCGCAGGTACTCGGCCCAGTGCCCGTCGCCCTGCCCGCCGTCCTGGTCGGCCTTGAGCAGCTCGAACATCGGCCTCATCTGCTCGTTGCTGGTCATCATCCGGGCGAACGCGCCAGGATCGGCCTCGGTCGCGGCGGGACTGCCGCCGAGCGTCTGCCGCATCATCGCGGCGCTGGGCGCTTGCGGGTTGAACGCGTCATACCCGGCGTCGTTGACGATCGCCTGGAACCGGTCCGGGTAGCGGATGGCGGCTATGGTCGCGGTTATCCCGCCTTCGCTGAAGCCTGCGATCAGCGGCCGGTCGAGATCGAGCGCATCGGCCAGCGCGAGGACATCGTCGGCGAGCTGGTCGAAGGTGACGACGCCGCCGTCGTGCACGGTTCTGCCGCAGCCTCGCGTGTCCGGCGCGACGACTCGGTAGCGGCGCGCGAGCGTGTCCATGTGTCCCGCGTAGGACACTGGTGTGGGAGCCCAGATCGGGTTGGTCGAGACCATGCCGCCATGCAGCAGGATGAGGGGCGTCCCCTGGCCCGCCTCGACGTAGTGGATGTCGATGCCGTTCGCGCGGCTGAAGCCGCCACTGTTCGCCGTCACTGTGGACCTCCTGGCCTGGTGGAACGTGTACGGCAAACGTAGGAGCCACCAGCCGCATGGCTCATCGGGTATTCACCCGAAGTTCCTGGTGACCGCTACGACTGCGGCCCGGCCATCAGCCCGTGCTTCAGCGCGAACAGGCTGAGCTGGGCGCGGTTCGACACCCCGGTCTTGGCGTAGATGTGCTCGATGTGGCTGCTGGCCGTCTTGGGCGAGATCACCAGCTGCCCGGCCACGGCCTTGGCGGTCAGGCCGCGGACGAGCAGCCGCACGATCTCGACCTCGCGCGCGGTCAGGCCGGCGGGCCATTCGCGCCGGCGCCGCACCCGGTGCCCGGCCGCGCGCAGGACGGCGTCCACCGCGGCGCCATCCAACCGCCCGGAGCCCACCTCAGCCCGTAGCTCGGCGGCGGCATCCGCAGCCGACCAGGCTGGCCGGTACGGGCGGGCCTCGGTGAGCGCGTGGTAACTGTCGGCGGCGGCCAGGATGCGGCCAGCGGTACCGATTGCGTCGCCGGACAGGCCGCGCGGATACCCCGAGCCGTCCAGCCGCTCATGGTGCTGCCCGGCGCTGGCGCCGAGTTGCGCCAGGCCAGCAGAGAACGACAGCATCCGCTCGGTCAGGTACGGGTGCAGCCGGACCCGCTCAAGCTCGGATTGCGTGAGGCTGCCGGGCTTGTCCCAGACTGTGTTCGAGACTCCCAGGCGGCCGATGTCGTGGACGAAGGCGGCCTGGCGCAGCTCCTCCACGTCAGCCTGCGGCAGGCCGAGGTACTGCCCCGCTTCGGCAGCCAGCTCGGCCACCCCGCGCGCATGGCCCATCAGCCACGGCGACTTCAGCTCGCTGAACTCACCGATCGCCGAGAGCGCGTCATCCAGCTCGACACCGCTGACGACCGTAGCCAGCGACGGCTCGGAATCAATCACCTGGTCCCAGCTGGCTGCGGCGTCAAGGTCATCGAAGATCAGCCCCGCCTGCTGGCAGAACATGTCGACCAGGTCCGGATCAAACTGCGTGCCGCTGCGCTCGCGGGCGACGGCAAGCGCCGCGTCCACGCCGCCGGTACGCCGGAACACCTCTACCACATCGGCGAGATTGATGAGCCGCGAGCTCATCGCAATCTGGTCACCGCGAAGGCCGTAGGCGCCCTTCCCGTCCCAGCGCTCGTAACTCTGCCTCAGGCTGGCCCGCACCTGCTCGCCCAGGCCAAGCTGCGCGGCCAGCTGGTCGGTAGCCAGGTAATGGTTCTCCGCCAGCGCTGCGAGGGCGCGGCGTCCGCCGCCGGGGAACTGCACACCGGTGAGCACCCGCTGCCGCAACGACTGGCCGGCACCCCCGACGTGCCTGAGCAGGAACGCGGCCGTCGGCCCGACCTTGCCGAAGTCGTAGCCGTAATGCGCGTCCCGCTTGACGGCCAGATCGTCTCCGAGCCACTTAGCCTGCTCATACGCGTCGGTGTGGCAGCCCACCCACGCGAGCAGGCCAGAGTAGTACATGACGCCCCGATCAGCATCGGCTACGGCCACGCTCTCAGCCAGCCGCAGCGCAACCCGGCACGCCCGGATCATGTGCTCCATCGGCTGCCCGAGACCCAGGTCGGTCCCGAGCGACAACAGGGCGACAAGTTCAGCGCGGCGAACCCTCGGGCCAGCCTCCGGACCTGCCGAACCAACCTCCCCCACACGGCGCAGACTAACACCGGACCTCGCCTTGCAGGGCGCGCGGTTGACGCCGAGCGCTTCGATGCCGGCGGCCGCTGCCGGGAGCCAGCGTCACGGTCCGGGGCGGGAGTTTCGGCAGCGGCCGCCGGTCCTGCCCCGCGGCGGGCATGAGGGGCGAGTGACGATGGCAGGCATGACGGCCCCACCCGTCGCCAGCCCGGTCGTCACGCTGCTGTTCGCGGCGTTCCTGGTCGGCTGCCTGCGCTGGAGGGACGTCCGCCCGCAGCCGCGGACTAGCCGGGCAGGTCTTCGGGCCGCTTGGCGGCCAGCTTGCCCTGGAGCACCCCCGTGGCCTGGCCGACCTCGATCATGTAGCCGTCGGGATCGCGCATGTAGCAGCGGATCTCGGCGCCGCGATCGATTGGCGGTGTCACGAACTCGGCTCCCTTGGAACTCCACTCCTCATAACACGCCTGGATATCGGCGACCCGCAGGTTCATGAAGCTGGACACCGTGCTCCCCGCCTCATAATTGACGACCGAGATATCGGGCTTGTCGGGGGTGGGGGGACCGCCGGGGTTCATCAGCACCCACGCGTTGGAGAGCTTGACGACGCAGGGGTTGTCCTCCATCACGACCTGACCGCCAAGTACCTCGGAGTAGAACGCGCGCGACCGGGCGACGCTGCGGACAGTGATGAACAACGTGACGACGAAGCCCTCCCTCGGGGCGGGCAGGTTCTCGAAGTCGATGAGCGGCGTGTGCTCTGCCACGGCTCTGCACTCCTCCTGCTTCGGCGCCGGGGAGGAACGGCCGGACTATTGCGCTGTCGGTCGAGACTGACCTACCAGTCCCCAGGTTGAAGCTGAGTAGATCTCGATGTCCCATCGGCTACTCCGACCACCGCCGGAGTGCATACCTGGCACCTGTACTTAAAAGGCGCGCTGTACCCATGGTCGGATACTCGCAGCTTTCTGCGCCTCACCCGAGACGGGTGAGATCACGGTCTCGCCAGGTCATGAAAGCCGACCTCGGGTTGGCCGTCTGTAGGCGGAGAGGGTCTGGCCGCAGTGCCTGGCGAACGATCGGGCGAACGCGCCGACGTCCTCGGGTCACGTCACTGATCGTGGCGCGGTGCAGGTGCGCAAGCGTGTAGGTCCCCCGGCAGGTAGGTAAGGAGGAACTTCGCCACGGCCAGCCTCGCTCGAGCGCCCGGTAGTCGCATCGAGACTACCGGGCGTCGCGGCTGGCGATCACGGCCCGGCGGCCTGACCGGCCTGGATTTCACTCTCTGGGACCGCCGATGCCCTGGAGGTCCCGCTGCTGCGCTCGGTCGTGATCGACGGAATTGCCGAAGGCAGCCTCGACGGTCCCGGCGAGCCGCGCGAGCTCGTCCTCGACCGCTGGCTTGTTGTCGGTATGCACGGTGCCCCGAAGGTCTTCAAGCAGCGCCTTCAGCCGTCGCAGGACCTGAATGTCCGTGGCGCCGAATTCACGGATCTCGGTGACAGCGAGAGACAGGTAGTCCGTCCAGGACCGGCCGGGGACCACGACCCGCGGAGTGCCCTGTTGATCGCGGAACTCGAGCCGGCCGCGCAGTGAGGCGGACCCGAGCCGACGCAGAACCTTCGCCAGGTGGTCGATCGACTGGATAGCGGTGGTGGGGTCGTTGATCGCCGCCGACAGCGCCTTGATTGCGACGTCAACCATGATGCGGATCGTGAAGGCCAGATCCTGTTCGGCGGTACGTTCCACTCCGAGGGCAATCATGCCGCGCAGTCGTCGGCTGGCGTTTGCCGGCAGCTTGCGGTCGGCTGTCACCGTAACGAGCGGCTGCCCGGTGGTGACGAAGTCACCGACCGCGGCCTGCAGGATCAGGAGGCTCTGATTCTTGCAGGCCCACCGGCCGAGCCCGCGGAAGCTGACGGCCTGAATAGCGCCGTCGCCCGCGCTCAGTACGGTCAGGGCAGGCTGACCTGCGGTGATCTCGGTCGCTGCCCTGCCGGTCTGGGCTACCTGGATGACCGTGCGTATCATCCGGACGCCGATGTCGCCGGCCAGGCCGGAGACTGCGACCGGCCTGAGCCGGTGTACGAACCGGCTGAAGAAAAGCAGGAAGAGGATAAGGCCCGCTGCTACCAGGGCGCCCGCGCACGTGACGCCGATGTTGGGAGCCGTCGTCGAGGTGACCTGACGCAGCAGCGTGAACGCGAAGCTGGCCGTTCCGACGAGCACGGTGAGCGTCGCCTGCAGCAGACCGTCCCGGTACCAGATTCGCATGTAGCGCGCGGAGAACGTGCCGGTGGCCATCTGTATGGCCAGCACCGTCACCGTCACCACGAATCCGATGAGGCCGACCAGAGCGCCGACTATCGCGGTCAGCACCGTGCTGGCAGTTGACGGCGCGTACCGCCACCCGGCCGGCACGGTCCACGATGTATCCGCCTGGCGAGTGAGCAGGGCCAGAAACCCGCCGATGATCAGGCCCGCGAGCGGGCAGATCCAGAGGCTTTCCCTAACGTACTGACGAGCGCGGAAGCGCGCGGCCCATGACATGAACGTCCCTAGCGTGTGCAAGGGCTGCCGTGGCAGCGCTTCCACTTACGGCCGGATGCGCACGGGCACGGATCGTTGCGGCCACGGCTGGAATCGCGCGCGGCGTATCTGCTCATGACCTCCGCGGGTGCGCGGCCCGCCCGCAGCAGGTCCGACATCATGTGCATCGGCTCGCGCACGTGCCGGAAGAACGCCTGGTATCCCGGACACAGGTAATGCTGGCCCGGCTCGCCATCGGGGGAACTCGCGAACCGATCCTTGGGGCAGCCGCCGTTGCAGACGGCCAGGACATCGCAATCCCGGCAGTACCGGGTGAGGTTGTCGCGTTTGTCCTGGCCGAACTTGACTTGCTGCGGCAGCGCGATGAGGTCGATCAGTGGCCGGTCGCCGATGTTGCCGAGCAGGTAATCCGGCTCTACGTAGTGGTCGCAGGAATACAGGTCGCCGTTGTGCTCGAGGGCCAGCTGCTGACCGCAGGTCTTGGCGTGCACGCACATCCCGCCTGGTTCGCCGTGGTAATTGGCCAGCGCCGTGTCGAACATCTGGACGTAGACGGTGCCGACGTCATGACGGACCCATTCCTCGAACACGTCGATGAGGAACCGCCCGTACTGCGCCGGGCCGATCGACCGGCGGGTAACCAGGTCACCGTGCTGGGTGTACAGCGGCCTCCCCCGCACGCCGCTGCCCCAGCCCGCGTCGGCGATCGGCAGGGTCTTCTGGTCGGCGCGCTCGATGATCGGGATGAACTGGATGAACGTGGCGTCAAGTTCGTCGCGCAGGAACGTATACACAGCCCTGCCGTGGTCGCCGTTGACCGCGTGCACGGTGGTCAGCACGTTCCAGTCGACCTGGTACTGCTTCAGCACGTCGAGACCGCGCATGACCCGGCCGAAGGTGGCCTTGCCGCCCTTGTCCACCCGGTAGGCGTCGTGCATCTGAGCCGGCCCGTCAACGGAGATGCCCACCAGGAACTCGTTGGCCCTGAGGAACTCGCCCCACTCGTCGGTCAGCAGGGTGCCGTTGGTCTGGACCGTATTGAGGATGCGCTGGCCCGGCCGGGCATAAGTCTTCTCAAGCTCGACGGAACGGCGGAAGAAGTCCAGGCCCATCATCGTCGGCTCGCCGCCCTGCCAGGCGACCACCACCTCGGGCGAGTGCGCGTGCGCTTCCAGCAGCTGCCGGATGTAGGCCTCCTGAAGACCGGCCGCCATCCGGAACCTGCTGCCGGGGTACAGCATCTCCTTGGAGAGGAAGAAGCAGTACTCGCAGTCCAGGTTGCATACGGCTCCGGTAGGCTTGGCCATCAGGTGAAACGCGCGCGGTACCTGCGGTCTCGCACGGACTTGCCCGGCCGCGCGGTCTGCGCGCGACTGCACCGCTTCGCGGCGCGCTGACGTGACCTGGCCGGCCATCAGGGCCCGTTCAATCCCGGGCTGGCATCACGCCAGCAGGGCAAGACCATGTTCGGCTCTTCCCGGCCCATAACGGCCCCCCGTCGGAACACGTGCCAGGCCCGCCAGCCCGGGTGGTTCACTCCCGAGGCCTCTGTCAGGCCGGCCCGGTGCTCCATACCCGCTCAGCTGCGATCACATGTCCGGGACGGACGGAAATCATCGCCCGCTGCCTCCGCAGGCTGCAGGCCAGCGGCCGGCAGCTTCCGCCGATGGCCATGCTCCCTAGGCGGGCTCGTGCCAGGGAACGCCGTCCGGCAGCAGGCTGTCGGCTTCCTTGGGCCCCCAGCTCCCCCTGGGATACCGATGCAGCGGGACCGCGTCGCCGAGAATCGGGTCGACGACGCGCCATGCGTTCTCGATCGTGTCCTGGCGGGCGAAGAGCCACCGGTCCCCGGCCAGGGCGGCGCCGATGAGCCGGTCGTAGGTGCGCATGTCCCCGGCGGGAAGCTCGGCGAAGGTAAGGTCCTCATGCTGCACCGCCCACCCGGCGCCCTGCTTCTTGCCGGCCAGCCGCAGACCCACCTGGGCGTCGGGGTAGACGCGGAACCGCAGCGAGTTGGCCACGGCCGTCGGCTCGAGCCCGAGCACGTCGTGCGGAGGCCGGCGGAACCGTATGTACACCTCGGTGGCGGTCACCGGCATGCACTTGCCGGCCCGGATCACGATTGGCACGCCGGACCAGCGCCACGAATCGGCAGCCAGCCGCACCGCGACGTAGCTCTCTGTCGTCGAGCGCGGGGCGACGCCATCGACGTCGAGGTAGCCGTCGTACTGGCCGCGAACGGTGTCGTGCGGGGTGAGCGGCCGCAGGGCACTGATAAGTTCCGCTTTCGAGTCCCGCCAAGACGTCATGCCGTGCCCGTGCGGCGGGTCGGCCATCACGCTCGCCAGGATCTGGAGCATGTGATTCTGCAGCACGTCCCGGATCGCGCCCGTCCGGTCGTAGAACCGGCCGCGGTCGGACACGTCGAACGCCTCGGCCATGGTGATCTGGATGCTGTGGACGTGGCCGCGATCCAGCAACGGCTCCAGGATGGAGTTGGCGAACCGGGCGAACAGCAGGTTCTCAACCGGGTCGAAGCCGAGCCAGTCGTCGACGCGGTAGATGGCCGACTCGGGGTAGTACTTCTCCATCAGCTGGTTCAGCTCCTGCGAGCTGGCCAGGTCGCTGCCGAACGGCTTCTCCACCATGACCCGTGCGTTCGCGGCCCGGCCAGCCTCGGAGATGCCCTGCGCGATGCGCCCGAATAGCGGTGGCGGCACCTCCATATAGAACAGGACGTTCTTCCCCTCCCCGACAGCATCTGACATCGCCTTGTATGTCGCCGGATCATCGAGATCACCGTCCACGTACCGCAGCAGGCTCAGCATCCTCGCCGCGGCCGGCGCCTTCGGGTCCATCTTGTTCAGCCTGAGCGAGGCCGTCGCGTAGTTACGGAACTGCTCAAGACCCCAGCCGCTCTTCGCGACCCCGACCACCGGGACGTCGAGCATCCCGCGATCGACGAGTCCGACCAGGGCAGGGAACGTCTCGAGCTTGGCCAGGTCCCCAGTCGCCCCGAATATCACCAGGGCATCTACCTTGTCTGCCGGCATGTCGGCTCCTCGCTATCGCGCCTGATAGCTCCATCTGACCCCGGCAGCAGGACCCGCACCCCACCCGAAGCAGGTGATGCTCGGGGCCCCCTGCGCCCCCGGTCGCCCGCCGTCCCGCTCGCAGGCCGGCGGCGCCGGTTAGCGATGCCGGGAGACTGCGGTAGCGGCGCGCGGTGCGGTCCCCTCCGCTGGCGCGCCGCGCTGCGCGGGCGCCCATACTGCGCCAGCCGCGCCGAGCCGCTCCGCGATGTGCTCGCCGACCCGTATGCCGTTCGCGATCGCGGTGAGGCCCGGATTGACCGCGCCGATGCTCGGGAAGAAGCTCGTGTCGGCCACGTACAGGTTGTCGAGCTCGTGCGCCTTGCAGTTCACGTCGAGCACCGAGCTGGCAGGGTCGCCGCCGAACCGGCAGGTGCCCGCCTGGTGCGCGCAGCCCGCCAGCGGGATGTTCATGCTCATGTAGAAGTTCTTGTGCAGCACGTGATGCTTGGCCAGGCCGAGGTGGTTAAGTAGCTGGGCGAACTCGTGGTAGAGGCCAGCTGCCTCGGATTCGTTGCTTTCACTGTAGTTGAGATGGATATTCCCGTTCTCATCTACGGTGACCCGGTTACCGGCCTTGGGCAGGTCCTCGGTCGTGAGCCAGAAGTCCACCGCGTGACGGGCGGCCTCATCGAGACTCCAGTGCGGGATCAGCTTGGTCAGGTGCGGCTCCTCGCCCTTCATCGCGCCGCCGCTGGACTTGCCCAGCATCTGGATGTTGCCCAGCGGCCACTCCCGGTCATCGCCGGGCAGGTAGAAGTCGTTCAGTCCCAGGGTCTTCTGGAAGACGGTGTCGTTGTCTTCCGGGCTGAACGCGGAGATTGCCTTGCTGATGTGGAACATGTAGTTGCGGCCGACCTGGTCGGAACCGTTGGCGAGCCCGGCCGGGTGCTTGTCGGAGGCCGAGCGCAGCAGGATCTTCGCAGTGTTCGCCGCGCCGGCCGCGAGCACGACGATGTCGCCGGTGTAGACCTCCTCCTTGCCGTCGCCGCCGTGTTCGACCACGACACCCGTCACGGTCCGGCCGGACGGATCGGTCTGCAGCCGCATTACCTCGGAGTTCACCCGCAGCGTCACGTTCGGCAGGTCCAGGAGCGGCCGGACGGCGATCACCTCGGCGTCGGACTTGGCGTGCACCAGGCACGGGTAGCCGTCGCAGGTTGCGCACCGGATGCAGGTGCTCGCCGGCCGGTCCGCCTCGTTCAGCAGGATCCCGCACGGAGCGTGGAACGGGTGGTAGCCGGCCTCGGCCAGCACATCGTGGATCCGCTGGATCCGCGGCTCGTGTGACACCGCCGGCCAGGGATACTGCCGCGACGCCGCGCCCTCGGTCGGATCCTCGCCGTGCTCGCCGTGCACCTGGTACAGCCACTCTGCCTTGGTATACCAGGGCTCGAACTCGGAGTAGCTGAGCGGCCAGGCCGGGGAGATGCCGTCGACGTGCTTGATCTCGCCGAAGTCTTCCGGGCGCAGCCGGTACAGCGCCGCGCCGTACATCTTCGTGGCACCGCCGACAAAGTAGTGCACCTGCGGCTGGAACGGCGTCCCGCCACCGTCGTACCAGGTATCCGGCGAGATATAGGTGCCATCCACGAACACGGGCCCTGGCTCCCAGTTCCCGAGCTCCCGGGTGAGGAACGTCCCCCGCTCCAGCAGCAGAATCCGCTTCCCCGTCGGGGCGAGCGTGTGCGCGAGGCTGCCGCCGCCCGCCCCGGTCCCGACAATGATCACGTCGAAGTGCTCGGACACGGCATCCTCCAGGTAGGCCGAGGGTCGCAACCCTCACGATTGCCGCCGCCGGCCGGCGCCACGTCACCCGGGCCGGGTGATTTTCCGTAAACCGGCTCGGCTCCCCTCCGGGCTGCTGCCCGGTTCCTGGACTGTCAGCCCGAGCATTACTATCTCGCGCCGGGACTTGCCCTTGCAGCGCGCCGTTGAGCGCATTGGCGAACGCCGCGATCAGGTCCAGGGTGACGAAGTTGCCGTTCCACTTCCAGCCGTGCCACCACAGCACGCCGGACGCGACAACCAGGGCATGGGGGCGACGAACCGGCCGGCCGGCCGGCCGCCTTCATCCGAAGCAGGCCGCGAGGAGCCGCGCTGCCCGCTGCCCCGATTGCAGCGCGCCATCGATCGTCCCCCTGGCTGCCGCCGTGTGTTCCCCGGCGAGCACGGTACGGCCGATCGGCGCGTTGAACGCGAGATCGGTCTCCGGCCGCCAGCCGAGCCCGGGCG
>Ga0335076_10008272_pt1 | contig 10501 bp, 10 predicted proteins | sample Lox_Sample_25_FD_206717 | JGI IMG/M metagenome (GOLD analysis project Ga0335076, IMG submission 206717) | Soil microbial communities from Loxahatchee National Wildlife Refuge, Florida, United States - Lox_Sample_2.5 | ecosystem: Environmental > Terrestrial > Soil > Wetlands | place: USA...
GCGCAACTTCGCCTTCGATCGGTGCGCCGCGCAAGGCCTCTAGCGCGCCCAGCAAGTGATGGATGAACGCGAGGCCGAACAGCACCGGCACCACGAGGTTCACGAAGGGCACGTAGGCGAGCAGCGCCAGCAGCCCGCCCAGAAGGTAAAGCGTCGTGCGCTCGGATGCAAATACCAGGCGCATCTCCGCGGCCGTGGCGTGCTCGGCAAGCGCGTCATAGCGCAGCAGGCGCTGGTTGAGCCAGCCCATGATCACGATCGGGATCGCCGGCCACAGCGGCGGCACGAACCAGAACGGAATCGAGATCACGCCCAGCGCCACGGCGCCTGCGAGCGCAACAAGGCCGTTCCAGACGCTGCCCGCGACGCTGCCGCCGTGCCGCCGCGCGAGCTCCGGGAAGCGCCGCGCCGCCACGTGCTCCACCATGGCCTGCATGCCGAAGAGGCTCAGGATCACCAGCGCCGTGAGCCACACGACCGGCACGATCAGGAGGAGCAGCAGGATCTTCGCCACCAGGGTCATCGCCTCGCCGGTGTCGAAGTGGAAGAAGAACACGCCGGATTCCACCCATTCCTTGAGGTGCGCGGCCAGCCAGAACACCGTCGGCGCCCAGAGCGCGATGCCGACGATGCTCCAGACGAGGATCGCCAGCCCGAGCGGCCAGATCATGAGCCACAGGATGCGCGGGTGGAACAGGTTGACGGAGGCGAACAGCAGCGAGCGCGCGACGGGCGTCATTTGCGCATACTCTGCCACAGCTTCGAGAGGCGCTTGGCCGATACCGGCATCGGCGTCCTGAGCTCCTGCGCGAACAGCGACACGCGCAGTTCTTCCAGCAGCCAGCCGAACTGCTCGAGCTCGGCCGGCGCGCGCCCTGGCGCGCCCAGGCGCGCGCGCGCGCCGAGTTCCCGGCGCAGAGCCAGGTCGAGCGGGGCGATCTGCGCCATCGCCTGGGCGTCGCGAGCCCCGCTCTTTGCCGGCTCCGCGCGCAGCTTGTCCAGGCGCAGGCTCGCCCCCCTGAGATAGCGCGGAAGATGCTGCAGCCGCTCCCAGGGCGTGCGCGCGAGGAACCCTGGTGCAAGCAGCCGCGCCAGCTGCTGCCTGACATCCTCCGCCGCCTGCGGCCAGGCCTTCTGCGCCGACGCAATCCGCTTCTCCGCCTGCGCTTTCTCGGCGAGGAGCGCAGCCGCGAGCCGCTGCATCTCCTGCGCGATCAGGCCGAAGCGGTTGCGCCCTTCCTGCAAGCGCTGCGCGAAGTCCGCCTGGCGTGCGGGCAGCGGATCGGCGAGGAAAGTGCGATCGAGTGCCGCCGCGACGATGTCGTCCTTGACCGACGCGAGGCTCATGTCCTTCGACAGGCTCTTGTCGAGGTCCTTCACGCGCTCGCGCAGCGCGATCGAGAGGAGGCGCCGCACGCCGGCGCGGTGCACCTCCCGTGCGCGCTCCGGCGCGTCGTAGACCTGCAGCGTCACGCCGTCCCCGACGTCGAGCAGCGCGGGGTAGCCGACCAGCGTCTGCGCGCCGCGCCGCACCTCCATCACCTCGTCCAGGTCGCCGAAGCTCCAGGCCGTGTAGCGCTGTGCGGTCTCGTCCGGCGCGGCCCCGGTGAGCTCTTCCCGTACTTCGTCGGCGAACTGCGCCTTGAGCTCGAGCAGGTTGCGGCCCATGCCGAGCTGCCGGCCGTGCTCGTCGAGCACGCGGAAGTTCATGTGCAGGTGCGGCGGCGCGGAGTCCGGCCGGAACGCGTCGGCGGGGACGTCGAGGTTCAACTCCGCGCGCATATAGCGCGCGAGCGCGGAGGCAAGCGGCGTATCGGAGGGCGGTGCCTTGGCCGCGAAGCGCTCCGCGAACTGGGCGAGCGGCCCCAGCTTGTGGCGCAGGCGCTGCGGCATTGCCTTGGCGTAGGCCTGCACCTTCTCCTTGAGCAGCCCCGGTACGAGCCATTCGGCTCGCGCCGCCGGCACCTGGTTGAGCAGCGCGAGCGGCACGGTCAGCGTCACGCCGTCCTTCGGCGAGCGCGGCTCGAAGTGGTATTCGAGCGCGAAGCGGTTCGGCCCGACCTGCAGCGCCGGTGGAAAGTTGTCCGTCGTGATGCCCGCGGCCTCGTGGCGCATGAGGTCCTCGCGCCCGAGGTGCAGCAGCTTCGGGTCCGCGCGCTCGGCCTCCTTGCGCCACTTGTCGAAGTCGGCGCCGTTGGTGATGCCCTCGGGCACGCGCGCCCCGTAGAAGGCCTCGATCAGCGCGTCATCCACCAGGATGTCCGGCCGGCGCGACTTGTGCTCCAGGCGCTCGATCTCGCGCACCAGGCGCCGGTTGTGCTCGAAGAAGGGCGCCCGCGTCTCGTAGTCGCCTTCCACGAGCGCGGAGCGCAGGAAGATCTCCCGCGACAGCTTCGCATCGATCGGCCCGTAGTGCACGCGCCGGTCCGCGTAGACGGGCAGCCCATAGAGCGTGCCGCGCTCGAGCGCCACCACCTGCGCGCGCGCCTTCTCCCAGTGCGGGTTTTCCTGGTGGCGCCGGAGCAGGTGCGCGCCGAGCTCCTCGAGCCACTTCGGGTCCACGGTCGCCACGGTGCGCGCGAACAGCCGCGTCGTCTCCACCAGCTCGGCCGCGACGATCCACTTGCCCGGCTTCTTCGTGCCCGAGCCCGGGTGCACCCAAACCTTGATGCCGCGCGCGCCCGTGTAGTTGCCGTCCGCCTCGTCCTTCATGCCGACGTTGCCGAGCAGCCCGCGGAGCAGCGCGCGGTGCACCGCACGATAGCCTTCCGGCTTCTCCACGTTGGCGCTCGACATCTTCCACTCCAGCTCCTCGACGGATTGCCTGAGCTGGGCGTGGATGTCGCGCCATTCGCGCATGCGCGCGTAGGATAGGAAATGCTCGCGGCATTGCTTGCGCGAGGGCCCGTCGCCGAACGCCTTCCAGAGCTTGAGGAAGGAAAGGAAATCCGAGCGCTGGTCATCGAATTTGGCGTGGCGCTCGTCGGCCGCGGCCGCCTTCTCGAGGGGCCGCTCGCGCGGATCCTGCAGCGAGAGCGCGGCCGCGATCACAAGCATCTGCTCCAGGCAGCCTTCCTCGCGCGCACCGATCAGCATGCGGCCCACGCGCGGATCGACGGGCAGGCGCGCGAGCTCGCGCCCGGCTTCCGTGAGCCGGTTCTCGTCGTCCACGGCGCCCAACTCGGCCAGCAGGGCGTAGCCGTCCGACACGGCCTTCGGGCTGGGCGGGTCGAGGAAGGGAAATTCCTCGACCTTGCCCAGGCCCAGGCTCAGCGCGCGCAGGATCACTGACGCGAGCGAGGAACGCAGCAGCTCCGGATCGGTGAAGCGCGGGCGGCCCGAGAAATTCTCCTCTGAGTACAGGCGAATGCAGACGCCGTCGGCCACGCGCCCGCAGCGGCCGGCGCGCTGGTTGGCGGCCGCCTGCGAAATATCCTCCACGCGCAGCATCTCGACCTTGTTGCGGTAGCTGTAGCGCTTGACGCGCGCCTCGCCCGTGTCCACGACATAGCGGATGCGCGGCACGGTGAGCGAGGTCTCGGCGACGTTGGTGGCCAGCACCACGCGCCGCTCGCCGCCCGGGCGGAACACGCGATCCTGCTCGGCATGCGACAGGCGCCCGTAAAGCGGCAGCAGCTCGACGCCCTTCAACTGCCGCCGGTGCAGCGTCTCCATCGCGTCGCGGATCTCGCGCTCGCCGGGCAGGAACACGAGCACGTCCCCCGGGCCCGCGCGGCAGGCTTCCTCCACCGCGTCTCCTAGCGCTGCCTCCTCCTCGTCGCGCGTGGTGTCCTCCTTGTCGCCCTCGACGGGCCGGTAGCGCACCTCGACCGGGTAGAGCCGCCCGGAGACCTCGATCACCGGCGCGCCGCCGAAATGCCTCGAGAACTTGTCCGCGTCTATCGTCGCCGAGGTAACGAGGAGTCTCAGCTCATTTCTCCTGTTCAGGAGATTCTTCAAATAGCCGAGAAGAAAATCGATGTTCAGGCTGCGCTCGTGCGCCTCGTCGACGATGATCGTGTCGTAGGCGCGCAGCAGCGGGTCGCCCTGCGTCTCCGCCAGCAGGATCCCGTCGGTCATCAGCTTGATGGCGGTGCGCTCCCCGACGCGGTCGTGGAAGCGCACCTTGTAGCCGACGAGGCCGCCGAGCTCCGTTTTCAGCTCCTCCGCGATGCGCGCCGCCACCGAGCGCGCGGCGATGCGGCGCGGCTGCGTGTGGCCGATGATGCCGCCGCGGGCACGGCCGGGACCCCGCCCCATCTCCAGCAGGATCTTCGGGATCTGCGTGGTCTTGCCCGAACCCGTCTCGCCGCACACGATCACCACGGGGTGCGACGCGACCGCGCGCGCGATGTCCTCGCGCTTCTGGTTGATGGGCAGCGCAGGGTCGAAGGCAATCGGAACCATGGCGAGCGAGGATATAAGATAAGTCCCGTTCGTTCCGCGACTGATCCCGAGAGGCCAAATGCCCGACATCCTCGACTACCCGCTGCTGGTCTTCGTGCTCTCGCTCGCGGTGCTCACGCCCGCCGCGCGCCTGGGCGCCCGCTGGTTCGGCAATACCGCGCCGACGCAGGAGCTGCGCGACGCGATCGGCGTGGTCAAGGCGGCAACCCTGACCCTGCTCGGCCTGCTGATCGGGTTCGCCTTCTCGATGGCAGTAAGCCGCTACGACCAGCGCAAGAACCTGGAGGAGGAGGAGGCGAACGCCATCGGCACCGCCTATGTCCGCGTCGACCTGCTGCCCGCGGCCGAGGCTGCCAGGGCGCGCCCTTTGCTGCGCCAGTATCTTGACCTGCGCATCCGCAACTACGTCTCTCGTGAAGGCGAAGCGCTGCGTCAGATCGATGTCGAAACCGCGAAGCTCCAGGCTGAGCTCTGGAAAGTGATCGTCGGGCCGGCGAACGCGCAGCCCAATCCGGTCATGGCGCTCGTCGTGGCGAGCATGAACGACGTGCTGAACTCGCAAGGCTATGCGCAGGCGGCCTGGTGGAACCGGATTCCGCCCACGGCCTGGTGCCTGATGGCGCTCATCGCGCTGATCGCCAACCTGCTGATGGGCATGGGCTCGAAGAAGTCCAAGACCGAGTCCTTCCTCCTCCTGGTCTCCCCGGTCGTCGTGTCCATTTCGTTCCTGCTGATCGCCGACATCGACAGTCCGCGTGGCGGACTGATTCGCGTGCAGCCGCAGAACCTGCACGCCCTCGCGGAATCCCTGCGCGCCCCCTAGCGCCATGACCGGCCCCACGCGCAATTTCTGGGACAAGCGCTTTGCCGAGGGCGACACGCCCTGGGACCGCGGCGCGGCCAATCCGCAACTCGGCATCTGGCTCGCCACGGGCACGCTCAAGCCCTGCCGCATTGCCGTGCCCGGCTGCGGCGCCGGGCACGAGGTGGCTGCCCTCGCGCACGCGGGTTTCGACGTGACCGCAATCGATTACGCGCCCGAGGCGATCGCGCGCACGCGCCGGCGCCTGGACGTGGAGGGACTAAAGGCGCAGGTCGTCGCGGCCGACGTGCTCGACTGGCAGCCCGCGCGGGCTTTCGATGCGGTCTACGAGCAGACCTGCCTGTGCGCGCTGTACCCCGACCAGTGGCGCGCTTACGCGGACCAGCTGCACCGCTGGCTGCGCCCGGGCGGCAGGCTGTTCGCGCTGTTTGTGCAGATGCTGCGCGCCGAGGCGGCGGACGGCTTCATTCAGGGACCACCCTACCACTGCGACATCCAGGCCATGCGCGCCCTCTTCCCCGAGCCCCTTTGGTCCTGGCCCAAGCCTCCCTACGCGCGCACCACGCACCCTCGCGGACTGGCGGAACTTGTGGTCATATTGGGCCGATGAGTCCATCCCGCCGCCTGCTGGCCGCCGCCTGCCTCGCCGTCGCCTTCGCGCCGCAAGCGCTCGCGCAGGCGACGCCCGAGCAGAAAGCCTATGCCGAGAGCCAGAAGCAAAAGCGGGAGGCCGCCGAGAAAAAGCGCACCGACGCCGAGCAGAAGCAGCGCGACAGCGCCAGCCGGCAGCGCGATACGCGCGACTGGCAGGAGCGAGGGGATGCCCGGCGCCAGCAGGAGTGGGATCGGGCGCGCGATACGATGATGGAGGACCGGAGCGGCGTCAACGTCGGCAAGCCGCAATCGCTTAGCGGTTCCTCGCTGCAGGCGCCCCCGCAGGACTCGAGCACCGGCCGGCGCTAGCGCAGCCGGTCCACGTACCTCGCCAGCAGGTCCACCTCGAGGTTCACGCGCGCCCCGCGCCCGAGGCGCTTGAGCGTCGTGACCGCGAGCGTGTGCGGGATCAGGAACACCTCGAATTCGGCGCCGCGCACGCGGTTCACGGTGAGGCTGACGCCGTCCACGCAGATCGAGCCTTTGCGCGCGATGTAGCGCGCGAGCGAGCGCGGGGCGCGGATGCGCAGCACGCCGCGCGCGAAGCCCTGCACCGTGCCGACGCCGTCGACGTGGCCCGTGACGAGGTGCCCACCCAAGCGATCACCCAGCGCGAGCGACTTTTCCAGGTTGACCGGTCCCGGCGCGCCGAGCCCCGTGGTCACCGACAGCGTCTCGCGCGAGACGTCGAACCAGAGCCGGCCCCTGCCCTTTTTCACCACGGTAAGGCAGCAACCCTGCACGCAGATGGAATCGCCGACACGCACGTCCTCGAGCGGCAGGCGTCCCGTGGCCACCTGCAGGGGCTCGAGCTTCTCGATGCGACCGACGGCCTGGACGATGCCAGTGAACATCAGGGCCTCGCCAGGATGCGGATGTCTTCGCCAACGCGATCCACGGCGAGGACCTTGAGCTTGAGCCTGTCGTCCAGGGAAGAAATCCCGGTCAGGTCGACCATGCCCCGGCCCTCGTCACCCAGGAATCCCGGGTTGAGATAGAGCAGGAATTCGTCCACGCAGTCCTCGCGCACGAGCGAGCCGTTCAGCTTGAAGCCGGCCTCGACGTGCAGCTCGTTCACGCCGCGCCGCCCCAACTCCTGAAGCATCCCGGGAAGGTCGACCTTCCCGTCCGCGTTCGGCAGCCTGATGATCTCCGCGTTCAATCCCGCCTTCGGCTCACCCGCCGTGAACACGAGGGCCGGCAGGACCTTCGCATCGCCGCGAATTTCCAGCCGGCTGTCCACCACGACACGCTGCGGCTGGCGCGGGGTCTCGACTTCGCGCACCGTGAGGCGCGGATTGTCGGCCTTGACCGTGCCGATGCCGGTCAGCACCCGCAGGCGCGCGCGCGCCAGTGGTGGCCGTCCCGCCTCGCTTCCGGCCCGGTGATCCATTGCGAACGCCCGTCCGCCAGCGCGGTGCGACCGTCGAGCGTCGCCGCGATCTTCATGCGCACCCAGGGCCGGCCGCGCGTCATGCGCGACACGAAGCCCATATTGAGCTCGCGCGCTTCGCGCTGCAGGAGCCCGTGCTCGAAGCGGATACCCGCCGCGGCGAGCTTCTTGCCGCCCCCGCCCGCCGGCGTGTTGGGGTCGAGCATCGCCGCGACGACGCGCGTTACCCCGGCGCGGATCACCGCGTCCGAGCAGGGCGGCGTGCGCCCGAAGTGGTTGCAGGGCTCGAGCGTGACGTAGAGCGTGGCGCCCGCGGCGCGGACCCCGGCCCGTCCGAGAGCAACGACCTCGGCGTGCGGTCCGCCGGCCTTCTCGTGCCAGCCCTCGCCGACGACGGTCTCGCCCCGGGCAATGACGCAACCGACGCGCGGATTCGGCGCGGTCGTGTACAGCCCCTTTTCCGCCAGCGCGAGCGCCCGCATCATCATGACGCGGTCGAGGTTGCCGAAGCTCACGACCGGGTTCTTACTTTCGGCGCTTCCTGGTCTTGACTTCCTGCACCGCCTCGCGAAAGTCGTCCGGCGTCTCGAAGCGGCGGTAGACCGAAGCGAAGCGGATATAGGCGATCTTGTCCAGGCGCGCGAGCTCGCGCATGACGAGGTCGCCCACCCGGCTGGTCGGCACCTCGCGTTCGCCCATCGCGCGCAGCTTCTCCTCGATGCGGTCCACCGCCGCGTCGATGTCCTCGGTGGCCACCGGCCGCTTGCGCAGCGCCAGCATCATGCTGCCCACCAGCTTCTCGCGGTCGAAGTCGCTGCGTCCGCCGCCCTTCTTGACCAGGCGCGGCATGCGCAGCTCGACGCGCTCGTAGGTGGTGAAGCGCTTGTCGCACTTCGGGCACTTGCGCCGCCGCCGGATGACGTTGGTCTCCGGGTTGGAGCGCGTGTCCACCACCTGGGTATCCTCGTTCGAGCAGAACGGGCAGCGCATGGTCCCCGGCTAGACGTAGACCGGAAACTTCGCGCACATACCCTTCACCTCACGCGCGACGCGCTGGCGCGTGGCCTCGCCCTGCGGGTTCTCCAGCACGTCGGCGATCAGGTCGGCGAGGGCCTCGGCCTCGCCAAGGCCGAAGCCGCGCGTGGTCATGGCGGGCGAGCCGATGCGGATGCCGGAGGTGACCATGGGCTTCTGCGGGTCGTCCGGGATGGCGTTCTTGTTGACGGTGATGTGCGCGCGGCCGAGCGCGTCCTCCGCGTCCTTGCCGGTGACGTTCTTCGCGCGCAGATCCAGCAGGAACATGTGGCTGTCGGTGCCGCCAGACACGATGCGCAGTCCGCGCTTCGTGAGCGTCGCGGCCATCGCGCGCGCGTTTGCCAGCACCCTTTCCTGGTATGCCTTGAACTCGGGCTTGAGCGCCTCGCCGAGCGCGACCGCCTTCGCGGCGATGACGTGCATCAGCGGTCCACCCTGCAGCCCCGGGAAGATCGACGAGTTGATCGCCTTCTCCTGCTCCGCCTTGCCGAGGATCAGGCCGCCGCGCGGCCCGCGCAGCGTCTTGTGCGTGGTGGTGGTCACGAAGTCGGCCACGCCGACGGGCGACGGGTACAGGCCGGTCGCCACCAGCCCCGCGTAGTGCGCCATGTCCGACATCAGCAGCGCACCGCACTTGTCGGCGATCGCGCGAAAGCGCTGCCAGTCGATCACGCGCGAGTAGGCCGAGGCGCCGGTGACGATCAGCCTGGGTTTTTCCTTCTGCGCGATCTTTTCCGCTTCCGCGTAGTCGATTTCCTCGCTGGCATTCAGCCCGTACGAAACTGCCCGGTAGAGCTTGCCGGACAGGTTCACGGGCGAGCCGTGCGTGAGGTGGCCGCCCATCGCCAGCGACATGCCGAGGATCGTGTCGCCGGGCTTCAGGACCGCCGTGTACACGGCCTGGTTGGCCTGCGACCCTGAATGCGGCTGCACGTTGGCCCAGGGAGCGGCAAAGAGCCTCTTCGCCCGGTCGATCGCAAGCTGCTCGGCGATGTCGACGAACTCGCAGCCGCCGTAGTAGCGCTTGCCGGGATAGCCCTCGGCGTACTTGTTGGTGAGCAGCGAGCCCTGCGCGGCGAGCACCGCGGGACTCACGTAGTTTTCCGAGGCAATCAGCTCGACGTGGTCTTCCTGGCGGCCCGCCTCCTTGCGGATCGCACTGCAGATTTCCGGGTCGGATTGCTCGAGCGTCTGGGGGGCGAACATGCCCCCATTTTATCAGGCGCTCTCGTGCTCGATGGCGAAGCGCACCGTGTGGTCGCCATGGTGCGCGGCGCTCTTGCCCAGGCCGATGTAGCCGCGGTCGGCCAGCACCGCCTCCTCGCGCCGCAGGTGCACCTCGTGCGAATGGTCGTCCGACAGCATGAAGGTGCCGTTGGTCGACAGGTCGCTCAGCACGAAATGCCCCTCGCGCGCCTGTACCCGCGCGTGCACGCGCGAGGCGAACAGGCTCGCCACCACGATCTCGTTGCCGTCGTCGCGCCCGAGCTGCAGCGCCGGGGTCTCGCGGTTCACGAGGAAGATGTTGCCGCGATAGATGAGCTTGAGCACGGCGCGTGTTGGGCGCGCGAGGTCGGCGCGCGAGAGGTTGCTCTCGGTGACGCCAGGGTCGTAGCGCCACATGACGTCGAACACGGGGATCTCCTCGGCCTTGCCCTTGAGCCGCGTCGGGAACAGCGCCCGGCAGCGCGTGCGCAATCCGGGCGAGAGTGCCTCGACCGTCTGGCCGGAGGTCAGGATCTGCTCCGGGTTGGCGAGCGTCACCAGCCGCGCGCAGACGTTCATCGTGTCGCCGAAGACGTCGTTGTTGGACAGGATCACCGGCCCGTAGGTAAACGCGACCTTGACCTGCAGGCGGTTGTTGCCCCGCTGCGTCATCGAGGTGACCACGGACTGCATTTCGCAGGCGGCGCGGTAGCCGCCGTCCGCGTCGGAGAACTGGCACACCATGCCGTCGCCCAGCGTCTTGACCACGGTGCCGGAGAACTTCGTGACGGTCTTGCTCAGCAGCCCGAACAGGCCGTTGATCAGCGCGAGCGCGACCGTGTCGCCGAGCGACTCGTAGAGGCGCGTGCTGTCCGTGACGTCCACGAAAAGCACTGCGCGTTGGGCTGCTTCCACGACGCTCCCTGAGTTCCGCGGACGGACATTCTAGACGACGAGGGGCGGTGCAAGGTCCGAGGGCGTGT
>Ga0335076_10008273_pt1 | contig 10500 bp, 12 predicted proteins | sample Lox_Sample_25_FD_206717 | JGI IMG/M metagenome (GOLD analysis project Ga0335076, IMG submission 206717) | Soil microbial communities from Loxahatchee National Wildlife Refuge, Florida, United States - Lox_Sample_2.5 | ecosystem: Environmental > Terrestrial > Soil > Wetlands | place: USA...
CGACACCAAGGCCGCCGTCCAAGCGCGACACGGTTGGGGGTGCGACGCCCGGCGCGCCGCCGGCGCGTCGCAATCTCGGTGCAGGCGGGACGTTCCGCCTCGAGCCGCCGCGGCTTCGGACCACCTCAGACCCGACGGAGGAGCGGCACGCGACCTGGTTCGAGCTGTTCTTCGACCTCGTGTTCGTCGCGGCGGTCAGCCAGCTCGGCGCGGCGCTGGCCAGGGATCCGTCGGGTGCAGTATTCGCACGGTTCGCGGGCTTGTTCGTGGTGATCTTCTGGGCGTGGATTCTCTACACGCTGTACGCGAACCGCTTCGACACCGACGACCTCATCTTCCGTCTCGGGAAGTCGGGCGGGATGCTCGCGATCGCGGCGATCGCGATCATTCTGCCCCGCGTGATGTCGGGGCACGGCGGAGGGATTGCGTTTGCCGCCTGCTACGTGATTCTCCGCGCGTTCCTGATCGCGTTGTACGGCCGCGCCCGATACCACCTTCGCGGCGAGGCTCGCACGCTCTCCGAGACATACATCGTCGGCTACTCATTCACTACCAGTCTCTGGCTGGTGTCGATCTTTCTGTCCAGTCCCGGTCGGTATGTGCTCTGGGGCGTGGCAATGGTGATCGACCTGGTCATACCGACTCGCGCCTGGAGGACACTCAGCGGCGCCACCATTGTGATCTCACACCTAACCGATCGCTTCGGCACCTTCTTCATCATCGTGCTCGGCGAATCCGTGGTCGCGGCGGTCGCCGGGGTGGCCGGATTCGAGTTCAGCGTCGAGTCATGGATCATCGCCGGCGTCGGTTTTCTCATGACGCTGTGCATGTGGTGGATCTATTTCGACCTCGCCGACACGTCTGTGGTCGGACGCGGGGCGCTCGGGCTGGTGTTCGTTTACGCCCACTTCCTCCTGCTGGCGGGGGTGGCCGCGTTCGGCGAAGGCACCAAGATCGCGATCATCCACGGAGCGGAGCCGAACCTGAGTGCCGGAGCGCGCTGGGCGCTGGCCGGCGGCGTTGGTGCATTCGCACTGTCACTGGCCGTGATCCACCTTGGGGCCGAATGGACGTCGCTTCGAGACCGCACGTTCCTCAGCCGGATCGCGCTAACCATGGTCGCATTCATCCTGGCGGCAGCCGGTGGGCGGGTCGCGCCGGTCGCGTTTGTCGCGCTCGTGGCCGCTGCGTTGCTCGGACAGCTCCTCCTCGAGGCGATGACTCCTCGGTCAGGCGCGGCTACGGTCGTGCAGCGGGCGGATCCGGCTCATCGCGTCAGGACCTCCAACAGCGTCTCCGCGTCGTAGCCCCCGAGATGCACGACACCGTCGATGAACAGAGTCGGGGTGCCCTGGACCTCACCGGACTCGATGCCGCTGCGGAAATCGCGCTCGATGCGGTCAAACACCGCCTCGCCGGCGCGGTCGCGGTCAAAGCGCTCGACATCAAGACCCGCCTCGATGGCGTAGCTGCGTAGGTCCTCGTCCTCGAGCGCTTTCTGGCGGTGATAGAGCAGGTCATGCATCTCCCAGAACCGGCCCTGGAGAGCTGCGGCCTCCGCCGCTCGCGACGCCGCGAGAGCGTGCGGATGGATCTCGGTGAGAGGGAAGTGGCGAAAGGCAAAGCGCAATGCCCCGTCACGCCGGGACTCGACATGCTGGATCGCTCGGTACGCCTGGCGCGAGTACGGGCACTCGTAGTCGCCGTACTCGACGATCAACGGCGCGTCCACCGGCCCGCGCACGTGATCCACCTCGTCCTCGAGCGAGGCGATCATCGACTGAGCAACTTGCGGTACAGCACGTGCGGCTCGCCGTAGTGCACGAAGCTCTTCTCGTAGGTCATCCCGAGCTTGCCCATCACGCCGCGCGAGCCAACGTTGTCCTCCCGGGTGTACGCGATGACGCTGTCCAGCCCGAGCGGAGCGACCTCGGCGAGTGCCCGCTCCCCAAGCAGCGTGCCAATCCCCCGGCGCCAGTGCGATCGGGCGACCGACCAGCCGATTTCGATCTCGCTGACACCGTCGACGATGCAGCACTGCGCGAGGCTCCAGCCGACGCAGTCGTCGTCCTCCCACGCGAGGTACCAGCCGAAGCCGTGGGCCACGCGATGCGCGACCTTCTTGGCCACCATGTCCTGGCACTCCTCGAGCGTGAATGACCCGCTCCGGCCGAGCCACTCGGCAACCGCGGGGTCGCCGAGCAACGCACGGTGGATGACCGGAGCGTCGGTCGCAAGCAACTCGCGCATCTCCACCCGACCCATCGTATCCGGCCGGACTTCGGCTAGTATGTAACGGTCTTTCAACTATTAGACCGTTACCAAGGAGCTCGCGATGAGCGTCTATTCGATCTGGGAATCCCGGTTTCCGGCCGACACCGTGGGCGAGGGCATCAACGTCACGAAGGCGATCTGGCGGGACATGCTCTCGTTCGAGGGGTACCTCGAGCATGAGCTGATCCAGGATCTCGACGATCCGGGTCACCTGTTCGGCGCGACGCTGTGACCGCGAACCTCGTGGTTGCGCTCGCCAACGCGCGAGCGCCCAGACGTCCGCCCCACGTGCGCGTCCCGGTGGCGTACGACGCGCTGGTCAACGCGGCGAGCGCGAACGAGCTGCTCGGGTCGTTTCTCGATCACCGCATCAAGCCGCACGAGCTGAAGGCGGTGCGCGCGCTCCAGGACGCGGTGACGATGATCGCTGACGCCCTGATCGATGGCTCGCCACCGCCGGTCGACGCCCTCAAGGGGCTCAACGCGCTGGCGGCGGAACAGGACATGACCTACGCGCTCCACCGCCAACCCGACGGAACGCTGCGGACGACGCTCCGCCCCCAGCGCGCGTCGGCCATCGCGACGCTGGTGATCCGGACCATGGACGAACTCGGCGCGCTCGAGCCGTCGCGGCTCCGGCGCTGCGCGCGCCACGAGTGCAACCTGGCGTTCTACGACGCCACTCGCTCGGGCACGCAACGCTGGCACGCCGAACGCCCGTGCGGTCTGCGCGAGCGCCAGGAACGGCACCGCAGGCACGGCCTCCGGTAACGTCGGCGACCGGTTGCCATCTCACGCGGTACTCATCACCGGATGTTCGTCCGGCATCGGCCGGGCGACCGCCGCGCGTCTTGCGGCCAACGGCCACCGCGTGTACGCGACCGCGCGCAATCTCGACGCGATCGTGGACCTCGCCGCGAGCGGTTGCCGCACGCTCGCCCTGGACGTGACCGACGAACAGTCGATGCGGAACGCCGTGGCCGCGGTCGAGGACGCCGAGGGCGCCGTCGGGGTGCTCGTCAACAACGCCGGCTACAGCCTCTCGGGTGCCGTCGAGACGCTCGATCTGGACGACGTCCGGCGCCAGTTCGAGACCAACGTTTTCGGCCTGATCCGTATGTGCCAGCTCGTCCTTCCCGGCATGCGCCGCCAGCGCTGGGGCCGGATCATCAACCTCAGCTCGATGGGCGGCAAGCTGACCTTCCCGGGCGGCGGCGCCTACCACGCGACCAAGCACGCGGTAGAGGCGATCAGTGACGCGCTCCGGTTCGAGGTCAAGGGCTTTGGCGTCGACGTCGTGGTGATCGAGCCCGGATTGATCAAGACCCAGTTCGCGGAGACCGCGAAGGCCACAGTGGATGAGAGCGGTGACGGTCCATACACCAAGTTCAACGAGGCGATCGCGGCTGCCACGGTCGATGCCTACGAGGGACCGCTGTCGCGCCTCGGCGGCGGCCCGGACGCGGTGGCGAAGACGATCGAGAAGGCGATCACCGCCAAGCGTCCGCGGACCCGGTATCCGGTGACGGCGTCGGCCAGGCTTCTCCTCGGTCAGCGCGCCGTGATGACCGATCGCATGTGGGATGCGATGGCAGGCACGCAGTTCCCGCATCCCGAGTAGCGCGCGAGGTCAAGCCGCTCCGAGGTAGCGCGCCAGCGCCTCAACCGGATAGTGCTTGGCGGCCTCGGCCAGAATGTAGAAAGTGTCGGGCGGAACGATCGCCTGCAGCCAGTCGGCGTGAGGCCAAGTGCCGTCGGGACGCTGCTGGCGGAGGAGATAGGCGATGCCTCGCGCCACCGCGTCCGACGATCCCTCGCCGGCGTCGATCAGCCCGGTGAGCACGAGGCCGGTGAGCGGCGGCATGCTCGGACCGCGGCCGGCAAGCGCCGGGTCGCGATAGGAGTCGGGCAGCTCGCCCCATCCCCCGTCCTCGTTCTGGCGTTCGACGACGAAGCCGACCGCGCGCCGCACCCACGGCTCGGACATGTCGGCGCCGACGCGCGCAAGGCCCGCGAGCACGCACGCCGTCGAGGCCAGGTAGTTGACCGTCCACCGCCCCCAGAACCCCCCGTGGTCGAACTGCTGGGCGCGCAGGAACTCGATCGCGCGTCGCACGGCCGGCGAGGAGGTGGTCAGCCCGACCCGACCGAGGCCGTCGAGCACGCGGCCGGTCAGATCCTCGGTCGACGGGTCGCCGAGCTCGCGGGGCGGGTCGAGCAGCATGCGCACGGCCGCGACCGGATCGTCGAGCGACACCTCCACCGGCGCGGTGAACAGCGGTCCCGGCCGCTTGGCGGGCAGACCGTGAACGAACGCCGACCAGCCCCCGTCGGGGTTCTGCATGCCGAGCAGCCAGTCGCGGCCGAGATCGAGCGAAGCGCGTACGCGGCGAGCGGTTTCCGGGTCGAGCGAGGCCGCGGCGAGCACGGCCCCGTACGCACTCAGCACCGCGCCGGTGTCGTCGTTGTCGACCATCGTGTCGTTGGCCACCTGAAAGGCCCAGCCGCCGACTCGCGGCGCGCCCGGATTGCGGTTGTCGACCTCGGGCTGCTCCATCTGCGACTGGGCCCCGATCAACCAATCGAGCGCACGAATGAGGCGGGCATCATCGGGGGCGGCCCCGGCCGCCACCGACGCGCGCACATTCCCCGCGGTGCACCACACCGGGCTGCCGAACGCCTCGAAGTGCAGGCCGTCGGAATCGCGCACGCGCTGGCTCTCGAGCCATTCGACGGTGCGCGCCACCATCCGGTGGCCGGCGGGAAGTCCCGCGGCGCGGAGCGCGGGCAGGATCAGCGCCGTCTGGATCGTGCTTGCGTTCCAGCTGCCGTCGCGGTTCTGGAAGGTCGCGAGGAGCGTCAGCGTGCGAGCCGCGAACCGCCGGGCGATCTCACCGGACGGGGGACCATCGGGGCCCCAATCACCTCGGAGCCGGTGGGCGATCAGCGTCAAGGCGCCGCTCACCATCAGGATCCCCGAGTGAAAGCGCCGCTCCATGAACCCGACCGCCGGCCGGATCAGCGCCGGCAGCATCGGCGGGCACGGCAACTCTGATGGTTCGACGAGCCCCGCGAGCGCCAGGTAAACAACGGCGGGGTCGCCCCGCCCGAACGCCTCGATGACCGCCGCGGTGCCTCCATTCGCGTCAACCCATGTCCGCGCGCGGGCGATTGCCTCGACGCTGTCCCCTGGCGCACACAACGCGAGCGCAGCCCAGGCCGAGGCGGTGGCGCCGAGGTCGCCCTCGGTGGCCGTCGGATGGGATCGGTAGGCCCCGTCGTCGGCCTGGCGCCCGCGTAGCCACCGCGCGCCGTCTGCCGCGTCAGCCGGATCGAGGGCTCCGGCGGCGTGAAGGGCGACGAGCACCTGGGCCGTCGGAATCGCTCCCATATCGCACAGCGACTCCCACGAACCATCCTGACGCTGCGTGCGCCAAAGGACCTCGCGCGCGCTGTCGAGCGCGGCCCGTACCTCGGCCGGATCGATCGCGGACCCGCCGGCGAGGGTCACGCCTGCTTCGCCTGCGCGATCTCGATGAGCTCTGGATCGATGCGCGGGAACACGCCGCTCGCCGTCCAGCGGCGATGCAGCTCGGGAGGGACGGGGATCGAGAAGCTGGCGCTGTGGCGCCCGGCCAGCTCGACGACCCGCTGATTGAGGATCCCCGCACCCACCATCTTCGTGAGCGAACCGACCGGGCCGCGCGCGGACTGGGCACGGTCGAGCACGCGCCCGACGCCGGACTGCCAGTTCATCGCTCTGTCCCACCGGCTGCGCGGGAGCGCGACGAGTTCGCAAACCTCCTCCCCGAGGAGGTAGCGCGTGAGCGCCGGCGCCGCCCCCTCGAACCCGGCCGGCAGCGAATTGGCGTGCAGTTCGAACAGGGCGCGGGTCATCAGGATGCCCTCGTCAGAGCGGCGATGGTTGCGCCTGGCGATCTCCTCGGTCTGCAGCAGACGGACCTTTTGGATCTTGCGGATCCCGCGCCCGCACGGATCGAGCGATGCCGGCGACATCACTGCCAAGACGAACTGGGCGGTCTCGCCGACGCGCCGGTCGGCATCCTGGCCGAGACGACGGCTGAAGGTGAGGACCTTGACTCCGGGGTAGCCCGCGTAGCAATACACGAGCGATGCCGTGGCCAGTGCCACGCAGACCTGCGGCCCGTGCTCGACGACGACGGCGCAGCCACGCTCGAGACGGTCTCGGTCGACCCAGTCGGGGAGCTCGCCGTGCTGGCCGAGCCATCTGCCGATCGACGGGGGCAGCTCGGCCGGCACCGGCTGGTCGTTGTAGGTCAGCGTCCGCAGCACGTCGCTGACGACGCGGACCTGCTCGGCGCGCGCCAGTTCCTCGATGAGCGCGTCCGCGCTCGGGTCCCCGGCCTGCCGCAGGCCGTCCAAAAGCCCCTCCGTGTAGCCCACGGCTGGGAAAGCTAGGGCCCGAGGGCAGGTTTGACAAGGTTTCGGAGGAGGGCAACAACGATCGAATCGGAGGGACCGATGGGTGAGACTCAGACCATCACGCTGGGCGAGGCGTTTGCGCAGGCGCTCGCGCGCAAGGACTTCGACGAGGTGACGCGGCTGCTGCACCCCGAGGTCGACTTTCGGGGACTCACACCGGGGCGGGTGTGGGAGGCATCGGACGCGCGGACGGTGGTCGAGGAGGTGCTCAAGACGTGGTTCGAGCCCTCGGACGAGGTCGAGCGCGTGGTCAGCACCGAGACGGACGCGTTCGCCGACCGCGAGCGCGTCGGTTACCGATTCGAGGGGCAGAACCCGGACGGGCCGTTCGTGGTCGAGCAGCAGGCCTACTACGAGCAGCGGGACGGTCGGATCGGTTGGATGCGCGTCGTCTGCTCGGGTTTCCGCCCGCGCACCGACTGACCGTCGCGGACCGAACCGGAGCTCAGGGCCCGAACGAGCACGCCTTGGCCGCCGTCTTGTAGACGGGCGATTGGGTGTCGATCGTGTTGGGAACCGCGAGCACCGCACCCGCCATATCGAGGATCTCGCTGTATCCGTTTGGGCTGGAGGGCGGTGTGTCCGTGGGATCGGGGAAGTTCGTCACGCCATGGCGCCGCATGCACTGAGCGATCTGGAGCGCATGGAGCTTCGCCTGCGCGGAGGGAGGCCCGCTCGGCGGACCGCCGCCCGGGAGGAGGTGCCTGCACTTCGCCTGGGCCGACTTGAACGCGGGAGCTTTCGGGTTCATCCCCGCGCTCAACTGGATGCCACCACCGCCCTTCGGATCGGGGAAGTTCGGGACGCCGTTCGTCCGCATGCACTGGGAGAAGGCGAGGAACGCGCGGGTGACGTTAGGGTCCGGGCCTGACCCCGATGTGCTGTACGTGCTCGCCGATCCGCACGCGGCAAGCGCCACCGTGCAGCCCAGGGTGCCGAGAGCGACGGGAACACGGTGGCGGCGCGACATGCCCAGGTTCTACGCACGCGGGCATAACACGGTTGTAACGGCGTTATACCGTCGTTATCCGTGTACGACGCGATCGAGCCTTTCGACACCGGGGTCCTCGCCGTCGGCGATGACAACGAGATCTACTGGGAGCAGGTCGGAAAGCCCACCGGCAAGCCGGCGGTCGTGCTCCACGGCGGGCCCGGATCGGGCGCTGGGTCGTGGTGGCGCCGCCTGTTCGATCCGGACGCCTACTGCGTGACGCTGTTCGATCAGCGCGGCTGCGGCCGCAGTAAGCCCCATGCAGCCGACCCCGCGGTCGATCTGTCGACCAACACGACCGCGCACCTGATTGCCGATATCGAGCGCCTGCGTGTGCACTTCGGGTTCGAGCACTGGCTGGTGCTCGGCGCGTCGTGGGGATCGACGCTCGGGTTGGCTTATGCACAGTCCCACCCTGACCGAGTCAGCGAGATGGTGCTGTTCTCGGTCGTTACCACTACTCGTCGCGAGGTCGAATGGATCACGCGCGATATCGCTCGCCTGTTTCCCGAACAGTGGGAGCGGTTCCGCGACGGCGTTCCCGTCGAGGCTCGAGACGGCAGCCTCGCCGAGGCCTATAACAGGCTCCTCGAGCATCCTGACCCGGCGACGCGGGATCGGGCGGCGCGCGACTGGTGCACCTGGGAGGACGTGCACATCGCGCTCGCGCCGCAGGATGCTCCCGATCCCCGCTTCGCAGATCCCGCGTTCCGGATGTGCTTTGCGCGGCTCGTCACCCACTACTGGAGCCACGCGGCCTTCGTGGAGGACGGAGCGTTGCTGCGCGGCTGCGCGACACTCGCCGAGATTCCCGGCGTGCTGATCCACGGTCGCCTCGACGTGTCAAGCCCGCTCGATATCCCCTTGTCCGTGTCGCGCGCCTGGCCGGGGAGCCGCCTCATCGTGGTCGACGACGCGGGACACGGGATGAGTGGAGGGACACGGGGAGCGGTGACCGCCGCCACCGACGGCTTTCGGGCGCGCTAACTCTTAGTGTGCGCTGCGAGCCAGGCGAGGACCTCAGCAGCGTGCTCATCGGGCGGGAAGATCGGATAGAAGACGTGCTCGATCCGGCCGTCGGTGATGATGAGAGTGAGTCGCTTGTAGAGCTGCTCGCCGCCGGCGGTGAACGTCGGCAGGTCGAGCGCTCGCGCGAGCTCATGTTCAGAGTCCGAGAGGATCTCGAACGGAAGCTCGAGGCGCTTGGCCAGCTCCGCCTGGTACGCGGTGGTCTGGGACGACAGCCCGTAGACCGTGGCGGCCCCGGCGCTCCGGAGCTCGGCAAAGTGATCTCGGAATCCGCAGGCCTCGGGCGTGCACCCGCGGGCGCCCGGGATCGCGTTCCAGCCCTCGGGCAGATCGACTCCGGGCTGGCCGGTCATCGGATAGACGTAGAGCACGGCCCGGCCGGGGCCGAGCCCGTCGAGCGCGACATCGCCACCGCCCGTGCTCGGCAGCTCGATGTGCGGCACCCGCATCCCAGGGAGATGATCGGCGGCGCCGTCGTCCTCGGGGGCGGGCAGGTCGGTGGGCAGGCTCATGTAGTCGGACATAGCCTCGCCTCCGAGGCTATCGCGGCGTCGTCCCGATGCGGTGTAATCGGCACGTGACCGAGACCGTCGGCATCATCGGCGTCGGCCGTATGGGTCTGCCGGTGTGCGCGCGGCTCCTCAGGGCAGGGTTTCAAGTGACGGCCACTGACATCCTCCCCGCACGCGAGGCGGACGTGCGATCCGCAGGGGCGGAGTGGATCGCTGGGACCGAGGGCGTCGCACGCGTGGCCGACGTATTGCTCACGGTGCTCCCGGGGTCGAGCGAGCTCACCGAGGCGATGGCCCTTGCGCTGCCGTCGCTTCGCCCACGCACTACCTGGATCGACTTGACGAGCGCCTCGCCGGCAACCGCGCGCCCGCTGGTCGACCGCGCCGAGTCGCTCGGCATCGAGTGTCTCGACGCGCCGGCCGGCGGCGGTCCCGCGGCGGCCGCGGCGGGATCCTTGCACCTGTTCGTCGGAGGGCGCGGAGCGGTAGTCGAGCGGCATCGAAATCTGCTCGAATCGCTCGGCCGCGTCGATCACGTCGGCGAGAACGGCGCGGGCTACATCACGAAGCTACTCGTCAACTTGCTGTGGTTCGGACAGGCGGTAGCCGTCGGCGAAGCGTTGCTGCTCGCCCGGCGCGCCGGCCTCGATCTCGAACTACTGCGGTCGGTGATCGGCGAAAGCGCTGCGGCCAGCGAGTTCGTGCGCCGTGACGTCCCGGGGCTGTTCGAAGGTGACTACCTCGCGTCGTTCGGCGTTCACCGCTGCCACGAGGAGCTCGAGGCCGTGTTGTCGCTCGCCGACGAGCTCGACGTGCCGTTCGAGTTATCCGGAGCGGTCGAGCGCGCGTATCGCGCCGCATTAGAGCGCTACGGACCAGTCGATGGAGAGCTCCTGGCAGTCGCGTTGCTCGAGGAACGCGCCGGCGTCCGATTGCGCAGCGGCTAGCCGTTCGCCGCGGCCGGCACCGACTGGGTGGTGGCGTCCGACGGTGCCGACGAAGCGGGAGCGCTCGATGTCGCCGAGCCTGCGCTGCCCGTGCTGTCCGGGCTCGGCGTGGACGTCGTTTGGGTCGGATCGGCGGGCGTGCTGCTCGACGAGTCCGTGGCCGTGCTGTCGGTGCTCGACGTCGGCGCGGGTGTCGTGGTCGTAGCGGTAGATGTCGTTGATGTCGCCGGGGCAGCGGGAGCTGCGGCACCGGCTTCGGCGTCGGTCCCGGCCGCCACCGAGG
>Ga0335076_10008274_pt1 | contig 10500 bp, 8 predicted proteins | sample Lox_Sample_25_FD_206717 | JGI IMG/M metagenome (GOLD analysis project Ga0335076, IMG submission 206717) | Soil microbial communities from Loxahatchee National Wildlife Refuge, Florida, United States - Lox_Sample_2.5 | ecosystem: Environmental > Terrestrial > Soil > Wetlands | place: USA: Florida...
GCGGTGGGCGCAGCAGTCGTCATGTTGTTCGCGCTCGCGACGGATGTCTTCGGTGCCGGGCCGGTGCAGCCCGCTGACGAGATCCTCGCCGAGCAGCGCATCCAGTACGACCTCGAGGAACCCAAGACGATCCTCGAGCTGCAGCCCTGGCGCACCACGACCCAGGCCGCCGTGCGTCGCCGTGACGGTACGCCCGGGATCGCGACGCTGATCAACCTGAATCCCAATGCCAACGCGTGGTATCTGCTGCTCATCGACTGGCAGGACGATGCCCACCTCGCCTTTCACCTGGAGAATTCCCGTCCGGCTACAGGGGCGCTGCGCCTGCGCGCCGACAGCCCCGTCGCACTTTCCATCACGGGTGCCGGCGGACTGAACTGCACGCTGTGGGCGAGCGCCGGTCGCGATGCCCTTGCGGAGGCGCGTGCGACCGGCCTGCCGTACGCACCGCTGTGCTCGGGCACCCTCTATCTGCGCAACCACGTACCTGGCCACCAGACGACGCTCGAGCGCATCAGCGATTTTCTGCGCGATCACGTGTGGGGCGGAGACCAGGTGGTCAATTTCGTGAAAGAGCAGTTCTACCGCGATGCCTTTCTGGAAAAGGGCGCGGCCGCGCCGCGCGCTCCGACCGCTCCGCCGCTTCCGGCGACGCTCGCCCCTTTGCCGCTAGCCCTGGCGCCGGAAGCAACCGGCGTCGGTCTGCAGCCTAAGGGCCTGGCGCTCGATCTGGTAACGCCCGGGAAGGAGCTGCAGCCCGGGCAATGGTACGCGGTGCGCGATCTGCCGGGTGTGCTGGTCAGCGCTATTACGCCAGAGTACATCGAGAGCGACTTGCGCTCGGGCCGCGAGCCGAACGTCAATGCTCTCGATGCGGTCGAGTCCGGCGCACTCGTGTATCTCGTCGCCTTCGACCTGCGGTTACTGGATCTGCACTTCGTCCTCGGCACCGATCATCCGCGGCTCGACTGGTCGGACCGGCCTCCCTCCTCTTCCCGCAATGCGACGCTGCCCGGACCGGACGGCGTCGGCAGCGCCGCGCCGCTCGTGACCACCGGCATGGTGAGTCCGGTGGACACCCCACGCACGATCGCGGCCTTTATCGGTGGCTTCAGGCGCTCCCACGGCGCGTTTCGCTCAGGTCCGCTGGCGCAGCGCAACCACGGCAGCCACTACGGCTTCATCGAACAGGGCGTGATCTTCAGCAAGCTGCAGCCCGGACTCGCCACAGCTTGGGTGACGGATGAGGGGAGCGTTGAGCTCGCGACGTGGGAGGTCCGCGATGAGTTACTGCTGCCGCACTTGCGCTACGCGAGACAAAATGGCGTACCGCTCATCGAGTACGACGCCGCGCGCGGCGTCGGCGTGCCGGGCGAGCTCGTCAACCAGTGGGGTCCGGGCAACTGGTCCGGATCGGCCGAGGAGGTACTGCGCACGCTGCGCGCGGGCCTGTGTCTGCAGCAGAACGGGGCGCAGCGCTTCCTTATCTACGGCTATTTTTCTGCCGCCACGCCCTCCGCGATGGCGCGCGTGTTTCAGGCCTGCCGTTGCCGCTACGCCATGATCCTCGACATGAACGCCCTGGAACACACTTACCTGGCGCTCTACGTACGCCGCGACCGCGAGCTCATCGTCGAGCATCTGGTCCAAGGGATGGAGGAAGTCGACCGCAGTGCCGGCAGCGAATTTGCGCCCCGCTTCCTCGCTTTCCCGGATGATCGCGATTTCTTCTATCTCACACGGCGGGCGGGAGAACGATGAAAGCGAGCGTTTCCCGGACGGCTTTGCTGCTGCTTGCCGTGCTCGGCGCCTCCGCTGCACAGGGGCAGGCGACTCGCGCGGAGGCGAACGCGGCGCTGCTGCACCAGCTGCAGGCGGTGCATGGCCTCACCGATGCGCAGATGAACCGCATCCGCGCCATCTTCGCGAATTCCCCGGTGATCGGGCAGGGAAACCCCGCCGTGACGCGGCACCCGGTGAGCGTGGAAGAGTGCCGGGCAAAGCTCAGGGAACAGGGTGTCGACTATGCTAACCCGCGCTTCGAGCGCATCTGCGGCGCGAAGTACATGGCTCCGCTCTACGACCCGCAGACCCAGACGCCTGAGGAGGCCAGCGCTTGCATCGACCAGTTCGAGTTTCCCGACATTCCCTGCGCCTACCCGGTGGTCTGGGTCAGGGCCGTGGAAGCCGCCGAGCTGTGCGCGGCCGAGGGCAAGCGGCTGTGCGATGCCCACGAGTGGGAAGACGCGTGCCAGGGCCGCAGCGAGCCCCCGGACTACCGCTTCGACCTGGCGCAAGGCGTGAGCCCCGAGGTGGCCATCAGCCGCATGCGCGCGGCACACAACCTGGCACACGAGCACGACAAGCGCTGGAGCTACGGCAGCGCACCGCAGAAGGGCATCTGCGCTACGGGCAGCTTCAAGAACCCCGGTTGCAATGGCGGCAGCTGGACGCAGTGCGGCTCCAACACCTACCCGGCGGGGGACTTCCCGGCCTGTCACAGCCCGCTCGAGGTTTATGACCTGAACGGCAATGCCGCCGAGCACATGAATCTGCCGCTCGACCCTTCGCAGATGTCAAGCCGCGGCAGCACGACGCTCGGCTACACCGAGATGAAAGGCAGCTGGTTCATCTTCGACACCTACCGCGCGCACGAAGACTGGTGTCGCTGGCGGGCACCGTTCTGGCATGGCAGTCGCGTCATGGACCCCCACAGCCACGCGAACTATCACCTGGGGTTTCGCTGCTGTAGCACGCTGCGATCCTCAACGCGCGGCGGGCTCGCCCCGGCTGCGGGGCCGCCTCAGGGCGCGGCGGCCGGCCACGTGCCGGCTACATCGAAGGCGGTACGCCCTCGTGCCCGATGAGCGCCGCCAGCCGCTTCGCGACCTGTATCCAGGGGCCCTCGTCCGTCAGGCGGCTGGCGAGCGCGGGATCCTCCAGTACCTCTGTCATCGCGCGTGGCATCCCGTTGACATACACGGTATCGCTCACCAGACGCACGCCGTGGCTGTAATCGGCATACCGTGCGCCATGGCGTGTGCTGAGTGGCTGAATGGGCTCATCGGCACTGCGATGCCAGCCATAGATGGCCACCCGGCCCGGCAGGCTCCACAGCCGGCTGCTCAGCACGAGATCCTTCTTGTCACCGGCCGTGAGCTCGCCCGGCACCGCGTGCACGACAGCGCGCTGCTGCGCGATCAGGTCGTTGTGCCAGACGAAGTAGGCGGTGCTGCGCATTTCATCGCTCGCCGGCAGCGGGAGTGGTGCGAGCCTGACGGCGGATGCCCGGTAGATGGCATCGACGAGGTCGGGCGTCGGCAGCGTGAAGCCGAGTCGTCCCGCCACCTCCAGCGCCGCTGCCAATCCCATCGGCACGAACACGAAATCGCGATCGGACCCGATCGCCAGGTAGTCGGGCAGCACGCAGGCTGTCAGCTCGACCTGCGAAGCCGCGCCGCTCGGGGGTATCGAGACCGGCAGCAGGTGCCGCAGGAAGTGGGGAATATTCCCCGAGAGGAGCTGCGCGCGTATGAGCGCATCGCGTGCGGCTCCCGTGAGCGCTGCGATCCGCCGCGCGAATTCATGTCCGCCGGGCGCGGCGGCCGCGCGCGCCGGGATGCTCTGCAGGCGTCCCGGGTCGCACCGCGCCTGCACCGCTGGCGGGCGCTGCGCCGGCGCGGGCATGCCCGCCACTGCGCTGGACAGCATCGCGGCAAGACCAAGTAGGAGCCCTATGCTGCGTTTAACGAAATGCATGCTCGCCTGGTTCGGGCTCGAACGTATACCCACTGCGCGTCGATCGAAGTGTGCACACCCTACAACACGGGCAGCGAGCACGCTACGCGTCGCCGCACAATGGCCGGGACACGGGCGTCCTTCATGACCCGGCTCGGCCCGGATAACGCGCGCCCGGCCGCCGCAGCCGACGCCGCCGCCAAGATCGCCTTCCTCTCGGACCCGAGCTCCTACCCGGATGTCCCATCACGAGTGACGGTGATCGAAACGCACTTCGCGTGGGTGTTCCTCGCCGGGGCTCGCGCTTACAAGTTGAAGAAAGCATCGCATCTGCGTGGCGCAGACTGGCGTACACCACAGGCACGCGAGCAGGCCTGCCGCGAGGAGCTGCAGCTGAATCGCCAGCTCTCCGCGCACACCTATCTCGGGGTAGAGCCCCTCGTCAGCACCGGGGCTGGCTTTCGCATCGGCGGCGAAGGAACGGCTGTCGACTGGCTACTGGTGATGCGACGACTCGACGAGCGGCGCATGCTCGAGGCTGTCCTCACGGCCGACACCCTCACGCCGAGTGATCTCGATGCGATACTGCAGTTCCTCGTGAATTTCTACAGGTCGCGGCCGCCGCTGCCGTTCACCCCCGAGGCGTATCTGCGCCGGGTGGCCTCACGTATGGAGGAGGCCTTGAGGGCTCTCGAGCACCCGCGCGCCGCGCTCGAGCGCACGGACATCGAGCGGGTCGCAACTGCCCTGCACACCAGTTTCTCATCTCGCAGATCGCAGCTCGGCGAGCGCGCCACGCACCACCACATCCTCGAGGGCCACGGCGACCTGCGCGCCGAACACATCTGGCTCGGTCCGCCGGTGCAGATCATCGATGCGCTGGAGGTCTACGCCGACCTGCGCATGCTCGATACCGCCGAGGAGATCGCCATGCTGGCGCTGGAGTGCGAGCGCCACGGGGCGGATTGGGCGGCCGCCTACCTGCGGGGGCGCTATCGTGCCCTCGCCAGCGACCCCTGCGGCGAGGAGGTGTTCGAGTTCTACATGGCGTTGCGGGCGATGAACCAGGCCAAGCTCGCCATCTGGCACCTCGATGATCCCGAGCAGCTTCCAGCCACGGCACGCTGGCGCGAGCGAGCGCGAAATGCCATAGCCGGCGCGCTGCGGCACTGCAGTACGGGCGGCGCTACTCCCACGGGGGTAGGAGTACCAGCCCCGAGGTAAGTGCGTATTGAGGCGGCGGCTCACGCGCCGCGAGTATTGTTCGAAGTCCTCACGCGGAGGTTTATACGTTTGGCCAATTCCGATCCCTGCTTGGTCGCGCTGAGCGACTGCCGCGATATGGCTGGGGCCATCGCGGCAAGCGCCGGTTTGCCCCTCGTCGCCATCGAAGAGCGTCGCTTCGAGGGTGGCGAGTTCAAACTGCGGCCGCTTGAGTCGGTCCGGGGTCGCGCCGTATTCGTGTTGCAGGTACTTTCGGCGACTGCCGAGTTTCCAATCGCCGAGCGCTTGGTGAGGCTGCTGTTCCTGCTGTACGGTCTGCGGGATGCGGGCGCTAGAGAGCGAGTTGCCTTGGTTCCCTATCTCGCCTACGCACGCAAGGACCGGCGCACTCAATTGCGCGATCCGGTCAACACTCGCTATGTCGCACAGCTGCTGGAAGCCTCCGGCATTGATCGACTCATCGCCCTTGACGTGCACAATCCGGCCGCCCTCGACAACGCCTTCCGCGTGCCGGTCGATCACCTGACGGCGCTTCCCATGATGGTGGATCACTTCGCACGCCGTCTCGCGGGTACCGCGCTGACGGTCATGTCGCCCGATGTCGGAGGTATCAAGCGCGCGCAGCTGTTTCGCGAGTGGCTACAACGGCGCGTGACCTCCGAGGTCGAGCTGGCCTTCATCGAGAAGCGTCGCGCGCAGGATGTGGTCTCGACGGGCGCACTCGTCGGCGGCGGCTCCGGCCGCAACGTGATCGTCATAGACGATCTTTGCGCGAGCGGCGGCACGCTGATCCGCGCGAGCGAGCTGTGCCAGCGCGCCGGTGCGGCTGCGGTCCATGTGGCCGTCACGCATGCGCCGCTTGCGGCGGGACTGAAAGCAGTCGTCGAGACGGCGAGCATTGCCAGCGTCGTGGTGAGCGACAGCGTCGGCTTTACTCCGGGCTGGTCCGCGGCAGCTTCAACTGCAGGCGCAAAGCTAACGGTCCTGCCTATCGCCCCGCTCTTCGGGCAGGCGCTCCATCGCATACTGACGCACCGGCCAGTCGCGCCGCTCCTCGAGCGCTGGCCCGTCGATGCCGAGTGACTGAGCCAGACGGGCTGTGAGCGAGCGATGTGAGCGAGCGACAATGGTGAGTACCCGCCCACGGTGTTACAGCGGGCGCGCTCGCGCGCACAGAGCCGGAAGCAAAATTGGCATCTGGGCCAGCGCGTCCGGCGACTATCCGGAGTTCGCCACCTACCCCGTGAGCACTTCGCGGCAACCCGTCATGATAGAGGCGACGCATCCGCCAGATCTTCATGACCTCCCTACACCGCAAGCGTCCCGCCTCGGGCCTTGACCCGCTGACGCGGACACAAGCCGCGAGCGAGCTCAAGCGGCTCGCCGCCAGCATCGCCGCGCATGACCGCCGTTATTACCAGGAAGATGCCCCGACGATTTCCGACGCGGAATACGACGCCCTGCGCGCTCGCAACGCTGCCATCGAGGCGCGGTTTCCGCAGCTTGTAAGACCCGACTCGCCTTCGCGCCGCGTGGGCGCGGTGCCGGCAAGCGCCTTCGCCAAGGTGCGGCACCGGCTGCCCGTGCTCTCCCTCGGCAGCACGGTCGAGGACAAGGAGGTGGTGCAGTTCACGGAGCGGACCCGGCGGCTATTGAAGCTCCTCCGCGAACCCATCTCCTTCGTTGCGGAGCCCAAGATCGACGGCTTGTCAGTATCGCTGTGCTACGAGGGCGGCCGGCTCGCTCGAGGTGCTACCCGCGGCGACGGCACGCAGGGCGAAGACGTGACCGCGAATCTCCGCACACTCGCCGATGTGCCCGCACGTCTCCGGCGCAAGGATGTGCCGGCGGTCTGCGAGGTGCGCGGTGAGGTCTTCATGATGAAGGCCGATTTCCTGGCTCTCAACGAGCAGCAGCGCACCGCAGGACGCGCGCTCTTTGCTAATCCGCGCAACGCCGCCGCCGGATCGTTGCGTCAGCTCGATCCCGCGATCACGGCGTCGCGACCGCTGCACTTCTTTGCGTACGCCTGGGGCGATATGAGTTACATGCCCGCCGATACGCAGTCCGGTATGGAGCGCTGGTTCGCGGCTTGCGGCTTCAAGATCAATCCATTGACCACAGTCTGCCAGTCCTTGGAGGAGTTGCTCGCCTTCCACCGCGCGCTGGAGCTGCAGCGTGGAACGCTCGACTACGACATCGACGGCGTCGTCTACAAGGTCGATCGCATCGACTGGCAGATGCGTCTCGGCTACGTGTCACGCAGTCCGCGTTGGGCGCTGGCGCACAAGTTCGCAGCGCAGAAGGCGACCACGCTGATCAAGGCGATCGCGATTCAGGTGGGCCGCACCGGCGCGCTGACGCCCGTCGCCCGACTCGCTCCCGTCACGATCGGCGGCGTCGTGGTGCAGAACGCGACGTTGCACAATGCGGACGAGATCGCGCGGCTCGATGTCCGGGTAGGTGATACGATCACCGTTCAACGCGCCGGTGATGTCATCCCCCAGGTGCTAGGCGTGGTGCTCGCCAAGCGACCACGGGACTCGAAGCCATATCGTTTCCCGAAGACCTGTCCTTGCAAGCTGAAGACTGCCGTCGTCCGTGACGTCACGGCCGCCGGCGCCGAGGGAGCCGTCTCGCGATGCACTGGAGCACTCGCCTGCCCTTTTCAGACCACCGAGCATCTAAAGCACTTTGTTTCGCGCGGCGCATTCGACATCGTGGGTCTTGGCGAGAAGCACATCGAGCTCTTCTTCGCGCAGCGGTGGATCAGAGAACCGGCTGATATCTTCACCCTCGAGGCGCGCAACCGGAAGATCAAACTGCAGGAGCAGGAAGGCTACGGACCGGTATTGGTGGGGAAGTTGTTCGCAGCGATCCGCTCACGCCGCAGCATTTCCCTTGAGCGCTTTATCTATGCGCTCGGCATTCGCCGCGTCGGCGCGACCGCCGCACGACGGCTGGCGCGCGCCTACGGGTCCTGGACGGCCTTCCAGGCCGCGTGCGTGAAGCTCGCCGCGGGCGACAGATCGACCCGCCGCCACATGAACGCGATCGACGGAATCGGTGCTGCCGTCATCGATAGTCTGGCCGAGTACTTCGGCGAGCCGCACAACCGGGGTCTCATCGAGCACCTCACCGCGGAGGTCCGCATCGGCGCGGCTGAGCGCGTCGCCGGCCGCAGCCCTATCGCGGGGAAGACGGTGGTGTTCACTGGCGCTCTGGAGCGCATGACGCGGGACCAGGCTGAGGAGTTAGCCGAGCGACTCGGCGCGCACACTGCTGGCTCGGTGTCGAAGCGCACGGACTACGTCGTCGCCGGTCGCGGAGCCCGCACCAAGCTTGAGCGCGCGAAAGCCTTGCGAGTGCCGGTACTCTCCGAGGCCGAATGGGCGGCCCTCATCGGCGGCTAGCCTCCCGTTTCTGGTTACGACCGTCTCGCTACTGCTGCAGGGGTGTGCGCATTGCCCGCGAGTTGCAACGCCCGTCGAAGCCACTGGTGCTGGTTGCTGGTTTCAGGCGGTCCGGCGCCGCAGGAGGCCCGCGGTGGCGTAGCGGCGCATCATGCGGTGGCTGTTGAAGTAGGCGGCGTAATCGATGCTGGGCGGTTCGAAACCGAACGGCCGGGCGTTCTCCTCACTGAGCTCGCGACCTCCCTGACAAAAGCCGCAGTCAATCAGAATGCGCTGCCGGCGCACTCCGCTCGACAGCGCAGCGGAGGGGTGCGTGGTCGCGTCGGCGGCGGACGGCGCCTGCTGTGTCACGACGAGACGGATCGCCACTGCGAGCAAGATTCCGTTGGCAGTTAGACGGCGCGATCCGCGGGCTCACGCTCCTGTCGCCGAGGAGCTTCCACCAGCACTGAGCTTCACCTGGACGTACTCGCAGGCCTTCTGCAACGCGCCGAGCTGCGGGTAGTCCTGCTCCGGAATATCGATGTGGAACTCCTCGCTGATCGCCATGGCGAAGTGCAGGCGATCCATCGAGTCGAAGTCGACCTGATCGCGCACGTCCTGAACTGGGTCGAGCGTCGCTGGGTCGATATCCGGCGCGATGGTAGTGAGGAGTGCTATCAAGCGGGTGCGGATGTCTGGGGCTTCCATGGGTAGTGGCCATTGCTTTCAGAGCTTCTCCGGAGCCGCCAGCAGCTCGGCGATCGTCTTGAGGAAGCGCGAGCCAGTGCGGCCGTCGGTGACGCGGTGATCCGCTGCGAGAGTCAGGTTGAGCACTGGGCGCGCCGCCATGCTGCCAGCATGGACCCACGGCCGCTCGCTGACGCAACCGGTTCCGACTATCGCGACCTGCGGTGGATTGATGATCGGATAGATCGTCTCCACCCCGTCTTCACCCAGGCTCGTGACGGTAATGGTCGCCGTCATGAACTCGCTCGAGCGCATGTGGCCGGTGCGCACTCGGGTCACGAGGTCGCTGAACTCCAGCATCAGCGTCTTGAGATCCTTTCGATCGGCGTCGAGAAGCGCGGGTGCGACGAGGCCGCCACCACGCATGGCGATGGCGGTGCCGACGTGGACCGCGGTGGAACGCGCGAAGTGTCCATCACGGAAGTAGCCGTTGAAACCCTCGATGCGTGCGGCCGCGAGCGCCACGGCCTTGACGACCAGCAGACCCTCGATCAGCCGCTCGCTCACCGGTAGCGTCGCGTTGTGGCGTACGACCCAGTCGCGCACCGCGCCGAAATCGAGCGCGTGCCCGAGGTAATAGTGGGGGATTTCCCGCTTCGCGCGCGCCATCGCGCTACCGATGACGGCGCGCATGGCGCTGCGCGCGTCCGGCGCGACCGCGACGCCCGAGGGTCGGGCCTTGGCCTCCGCGGCCAGCCGCTCCACATCCTCGACGTGGAGAATCTTACCTGCCATTCGTTGCTCGAGTGCTTCGGGCGCCATGCCGAGCTCATGCGCCCGCCGGCGCGCGGCGGGTGACAGCCGCGCGCGCCCTGGGCCGGCCACGGCTGGCGCGACCGGAGCCAGCGGCGCAGGTGGCTTCGGTGCAGGAGCCAATGGCCCGGCAGCCGATGACAGCGGTTGGGGCGGAGCCGCCGCAGTCGTGGCTTCGCGCGCCGGCGCGCCGGCCGCACGCTCGGCGGACAGGCGTGCCATGACCGCGCCCACCGCGATCCGCGCACCGGGTGCCACCACGAGCTCCGTCACCATGGCGTCCTCATAAGACTCGATGTCGATAAGCCCCTTGTCGGTCTCGACCACGGCGATGGCCTCGCCCCGGTGCACTGGATCGCCCGGGCTCTTCAGCCATTGCGCGAGCGTCGCGTGCTCCATGTCGGCGCCGAGGGACGGCAGGCGAAAGTCGATCTGCATCAGCCCGCCTCGCTGCGGATCAGCAGGCTCTTCACCGTGTCGATGATGCGCTCAGGGCTCGGCAGCGCTGCGTCCTCCAGGTGCTTCGGGTAGGGCAGCGGAACTTCCGCGGTGCAGACGCGCGCCACTGGCGCATCGAGGTCATAGAAGGCCTGCTCGACGATCCGGGTGGTGATTTCCGCGGCGATGCTGCCGCTGCGCCAGC
>Ga0335076_10008276_pt1 | contig 10498 bp, 9 predicted proteins | sample Lox_Sample_25_FD_206717 | JGI IMG/M metagenome (GOLD analysis project Ga0335076, IMG submission 206717) | Soil microbial communities from Loxahatchee National Wildlife Refuge, Florida, United States - Lox_Sample_2.5 | ecosystem: Environmental > Terrestrial > Soil > Wetlands | place: USA: Florida...
ACGATGTCGCTGCCTTCGCGTCCGGCAAAGATGCGGATCGATCCCTTGCCGAGCCCTTCCGGCGGCACCGCCGCGATCGCCTCGGTCGCATTCTTGATCAGATTGGTGAGCGCCTGCGAGATCAGCCGGCGGTCGAAGCGCGCCGGCATCGGATCCTCGGCAATCTCGGCTTCGATATCGATATCGGCATTGCCGACCCGCATCAGAAACGCGGCCTGGCGCACGGTATCGGCGACGTCCTCGGCGGCGATCACGGGCTTCGGCATGCGCGCGAATTTCGAGAACTCGTCGACCATGCGGCGGATGTCGTCGACCTGCCGCACGATCGTGTCGGTGCACTGATCGAAGACGCCGCCCTTCTCCTCGCCGATCACCTTGCCGTATTTACGGCGCAGCCGTTCGGCCGACAGCTGAATCGGGGTCAGCGGATTTTTGATCTCGTGGGCGATGCGGCGGGCAACATCCGCCCAGGCCGAAGTGCGCTGCGCCGCGACCAACTCGGTGATGTCGTCGAGCGTCACCACGAAGCCATGTTCGGATTCGGGTGCCTGCTCGCTGGTGATGCGCACCGACAGATTGCGCTCGCGGCCCTTGCGCGTGATGGTGACCTGGTCCTGCGTCCGTTCGCCCGTTTGCGCCGCCGTCATGAATTCGGCGAGTTCGGGAAAGACTTCGGCCAGCGGGCGGCCGAGCGCGTCGGCCTCGCTGCAACCGATCAGCCGCTCCGCCGACCGGTTGAGAATGCTGACGCAGCCCTTGCCGTCGACGCCGATGACGCCGGCACTGGCGCCGGCAAGCACTGCCTCGGTGAAACGGCGGCGGCTGTCTATCATGTCGCGTGCGCGCATGATGTCGTCGCGCTGCGAGCGCAGTTCTTGCGTCATGCGGTTGAAGGTTTCGCCGAGCTGAGCGAGATCGCCTTCCGATTCACGCACCGGAACGCGCACGTAGAGATTGCCGGTCGAGACGACGTTGGCGGCGCCGATCAGACGCCTGATCGGCGCGACCATGACGTTGGCAAAATTCAGCCCGATCCAGACCGCCGACAACAGCACCGTCAGGGCGATCACGGTGTACATCAGCGCGAAGGCGACCTGCACGCCGGCGCGGCGCGCCTCGATCGCGGTGTACTCTGTCACGCTTTGGCGCGTCGCCTGCAGCTGCGGCACCACGCGCGGATCGAGGAGCCTCGTCACGTAGAGATAGTAGTCGTCGTACTTCTGCAGCCTGATCACCGCCGCCACGTAGTTGGTGTCGGGCAGCAGCACGACCTGCGGGTCTTTGGTGCCGATGCGCGGCAGCGCGTCGCGCGGCGGCATGGCGAAGGTTTCGGCGATCTTGGGATCGGCGCGGGCAATGATGTTGAGGTCCTTGTCGATCACCATGGCGGCGGCAAGACCGCGCACCGACGCCTGGAAGTTCAGAAATTGATGGAGCTTCTCCTGGTCGTCTTTGTAGATCGGCTCGTCGCGTGCGATATCGGAGGCCATGACCAGAAGATCGGACCGCACGATCTGGGCGTGGTCGGTCAGATAGGCCTCCGCCACCACCAACGAATTTTCAATCGCGGCACGCGTGCGGGTCGAGAACAGCCGGTCGAGGCCACGATCGAGCGTGACGCTCGCGACAATAGCGACGAGAATGGCGGGCGCCGCCGCGATGATCGAGAACAAGCCGACGATGCGAACGTGGAGTTTCGAGCCGGCGCGCCCGGTCCGGCGCGCCTGCACGATCAACCAAACCTCGCGCACGATGACGCTGAGCAGCAACAGCACGGTCGCGGCGTTCACGCCAAGCAGCACGACGACCACGTTGTGGGTCGGCAAGATCGGCGTCAGGTCGGCAAGAACGATGAAGGTCGCGAAGGCCGACAGCAGCGCCAGTCCGACGGCGATCGGCCCAAGCACCCGCGTCTCTCCGCGCTTGGTTGCCGGAGTCGCGAGCGCAGTTTCGGCAGTGGTGGCCTGTTCGACGCTCAAATGATCCCCGGGCGGCTGGCGGAGCTCTGCGGCCCCTTCGATGCAGGCACGGGAGGGGGTGGCCTCCCGGGCACTGATGCTTTTCTACAACATTGTTGCCGAATTGCGACAAAACGGCGGCGCGATAATCACAGATTCGGTTAAGACGCCGGGGGCGTCAGCTGCCGCCGCGGAAGAGCTGGATGTCCAAGTCGCGGATTTTCTTGCGCAAAGTGTTGCGGTTGACGCCCAGCAGATCGGCCGCCCGGATCTGGTTGCCGCGGGTGGCGGCAAGCGCTGCGGTCAGCAGCGGATATTCGACCTCGCGCAGAATGCGATGGTAGAGGCCGGCGGGTGGCAGGCCCTCGAAGCCGGAGAAATAGGCGGCGAGATGCCGCTCAACCGCGGCGCTCAGGTTCTCTTCGGGGCGATGCTCTTCGCTGGCCGGCGCCGCCGCCGGCTGGGAAAGCTCGGAATCGATGACGGCCGCGGTGATGATCTCCTGCGGGTAAAGCGCCGCGAGGCGTCGCGCCAGATTTTCCAGTTCGCGCACATTGCCCGGCCAGCGGTGACGCTTGAGGCGCTCGAGACCGGCCTGGTCGATCTGCTTCGGCGGCAGTCCTTCGCGTTGCGCCTGCGCAAAGAAATGCCGGATCAGATCCGGAATGTCTTCCGTGCGCTCCCGCAGCGGCGGCAGCCGCAGCGGCACGACGTTGAGGCGGAAGAACAGATCTTCACGGAACAGACCCTGCTGGATGAGCAGGCGCAGATCCTTGTTAGTCGCGGCGATGATGCGCACGTCGCTCTTGATCGGCGTGCGGCCGCCGACCGTCGTATATTCACCCTGCTGCAGAACGCGCAGCAGGCGCGTCTGCGCTTCCATCGGCATGTCGCCGATCTCGTCGAGAAACAGCGTGCCGCCTTCAGCCTGCTCGAAGCGGCCGGATGAGCGCGTGTTGGCGCCGGTGAAAGCGCCCTTCTCGTGACCGAACAATTCCGATTCAATGAGATCGCGCGGTATCGCCGCCATGTTGATGGCCACGAAAGCGCCGCTGCGCCGTTTGCCGTAATCGTGCAGCGCGCGCGCGACCAGTTCCTTGCCGGTGCCGGACTCGCCGGAGATCATCACGGTCAAGTCGGTCTGCATCAGCCGCGCCAGCACGCGGTAGATTTCCTGCATTGCCGGCGAACGGCCGACCAGCGGAATGCTGTCGAACTCCTCGGACTTCGCGGCGGCGGCGCCGCGTTTCTCTTTCGGTTCCGACATCGCGCGGCCGACGATCGTGATCAACTCCTTCAGATCGAACGGCTTCGGCAGGTACTCATAGGCGCCGCGTTCGGACGCGCGGATCGCGGTCATGAAGGTATTCTGCGCGCTCATGACGATGATCGGCAGGTCGGGGCGCGCCTTGCGGATGCGGGGAATGAGATCGAACGCGTTTTCGTCCGGCATCACTACGTCGGTGATGACCAGATCGCCGTCGCCCTGGCTGATCCAGCGCCACAGCGTCGCCGCGTTGCCGGTCGAGCGCACTTCGTAGCCCGCGCGAGACAAGGCTTGATTGAGGACGGTGCGGATCGCTGCATCGTCGTCGGCAATGAGAATGCTCCCCGTCGGCATGATCAACCTCACGCGCTCGGGCCGGGAGGCGCATCCTCGGTCGCGCCGCCCTCACCGCTATAGATTTGCATCAGCACGCGGAAGATGGTCCGCCGCGGCTGCGATTCACATTCGATGATGCCGCCGTGATCGCCGATGATCTTGGCCGCCAACGCGAGCCCGAGCCCGCTGCCCGTCTGCTTAGTGGTGACAAAGGGATCGAACAGATGCGGCATGAGATCTTCGGGCACGCCCGGACCGTTGTCCTTGACGCAGAATTCGAGTGGCAGCGACACCCGCGCCTTGTTGCCCGGCATCGACAGCCGCACGCCGGGCCGGAACGCCGTGGTGATCTGGATTTCGCCGTCGATGGCCGTCTCGCCGATCGCTTCGGTCGCGTTCTTCACGAGGTTGAGGAAGACCTGCACCAGTTGATCGCGATTGGCGAGCACTGGCGGCAGCGAAGGATCGTACTCCTCGATGAACTTGATGTGGCGGGCAAACCCGGATTGCGCCAGCCTTTTCACGTGATCGAGCACGACGTGGATGTTCACCGGTTCGCGTTCGACCGGACGCTCGTCGGCAAACACTTCCATGCGATCGACCAGCTTCACGATGCGATCCGTCTCATCGCAGATCAGCTTGGTCAGCGAGCGGTCGTCGTCGGCCGCGGATTGTTCGAGCAGCTGCGCCGCACCGCGGATGCCGGACAGCGGATTTTTGATCTCGTGCGCGAGCATGGCGGCTAGCGCGATAACTGAACGCGCGGCGCCGCGATGGGTGAGCTGGCGGTCCATCTTGTCGGCGATGGTGCGCTCCTGCAGCATCACCACGACATGGCCGGGATATTCCGGCAACGGCGCGACGTGCAGATCGACCAGCCGTTCGCCCGGATTGCGCGGCGTCGCCAGATCGACCTTGTATTCGTTGACTGCGGCGCCGGTGCGGCGCACCTGCTCGATCAAGGCCAGGAGCGGTGAGCCGAACGGCACCAGGTCGCGCACGAGGTGCCGGCGCAGCACCGAAATGGAGGCTTCGAAGAATTGCTCGGCGGCAACATTGGCGTCCGAAATCTTGCCGTCGGTCGCCACCATGATGACAGGATGCGGCAACGCGTTGAGGACGGCGTCCGCCGGCGAACTGATCGTTGGCGAAACAGCGCGGGCCGTGCTCATGCCGCGGCCCTCCAATCCGAAGCGCGCGATGCAAAAGCATCGAAGGCGTCGGCCAATAAACGCCGCGCGGTCTTCGGTTCATCGGCGGTGAGCACGCGCGCGCGGTGGTCCTTAAGGACGGCAACAGGTGCACCGACGCTGGCACCTGCCGTGTCGAGCGCCCAGCCGAGATGCTTGCGGGCGTGGCGGCGGCCAATCGCAGCGCCATGATGGTACATCATCTCGTCATAGAGCGCTGCCGTCATGGCATGCTGCTCAGCGAGTGGAGGCGTCTGTTCGCGCGCGCCGGTCGCGAGATAGCGCGCCACCTGCCCCGGGAACCACGGACGGCCTTGCGCGGCACGGCCGATCATCACGGCGTCGGCACCCGAGGCCTCAAGCGCCCGCACGGCATCTTCAAACGTGCAGATATCGCCGTTGACGATGAGCGGAATTGCGACCGCATCTTTCACCGCGCGCACCGCCGACCAGTCGGCGTCGCCGTCATAGAACTGACATCGCGTGCGGCCGTGCACGGTGATCATCTGCACGCCGGCCGCCTCGGCACGCTGCGCAAGAGCCGGGGCATTGATGCTGTCGTGATCCCAGCCGAGCCGCATCTTCAGCGTCACGGGTACACGAACGGCGCCGACCGTCGCCTCAATCAGCCGCAGCGCGTGATCGAGATCGCGCATCAGCGCGGAACCGGCCGCACCATTGGTGACCTGCTTCGACGGGCAGCCCATGTTGATGTCGATGATGTCGGCGCCTTGCGCTTCCGCGATCCGGGCGCCCTCCGCCATCCAGGCGGCTTCGCAGCCCGCGAGTTGGACGACGCGGATCGCGACGCCTTTACTGTCCATCCGCACCTGCGCCTCACGCTCACCGCGCACCAGCCCGGCGCAGGCCGTCATTTCCGACACGACAAGCCCAGCCCCGAGTTTTTCAGCAAGGCGGCGGAACGGCGCATCGGTGATTCCGGACATCGGGGCCAGAACCACGCGATTTGGCAATGAGATACCGCCGACGCAAATCGGACGGCTCGGTAAAGCCTTGATTTCTTGCACCTTTTGGTCAATGCCCATCATTTAGGCGTGTCTCATTGGCTGCTCAGAGTTTAGACATTATGAAGCGCGGCGCAAGTGCTGCACTGCAAAAAAACTGTTCATGGTCAACATCGCCCGCATGGCTCGCGGCGGATACCCCCTGGCCGCGGAAAGCGCTAAGGCTTGCGTGCGCAAATCAGGAGCGAAATCAGCATGGCCGAGGTGGCTGTTGTCGTTGTTGCCGCCGGGCGGGGCACACGGGCGGGCGGGGACAAGCCCAAGCAATTCCGGCGGATTGGTGACGAGACCATGCTTCGCCGCTGCCTGCTCATGCTCGTCGAAGCGCCAAACGTCGGCCTCGTTCAACCCGTCATTCGCTCCGAGGACCGCGAATTCTTCGAGGCCGCAGCGGCCGAACTCGACGTATTGCCGCCGGCGTTGGGCGGCGCGACGCGCCAGGCCTCGGTCCGCGCCGGCCTCGAAGCGCTCGCCCCACGCAAGCCGGACATCGTGCTGGTCCACGACGCCGCCCGCCCCTTCGCCACGCCTGCGCTCGTCAAGCGCGCCATCGACGCTGCGGCGAAAACGGGCGCTGCCGTACCGGCGCTCGCCGTGACCGACACGGTCAAGCTGGTTGATGACGGCGGCTATGTCGCCCAGACGCTTGACCGCAGCCGGTTGCGCAGCATCCAGACACCGCAAGGTTTTGCCTTCGCGCCGCTGCTCGAGGCGCATCGCAAGGCGGCGGCGCAAGGCCGTGAGGAATTCACTGACGATGCGGCGCTCGCGGAATGGGCGGGCATGAAAGTTTCAGTTTTCGAGGGCGAACCCGGCAACATGAAGATCACGAATAGCGAGGATTTCGTGCGCGCGGAGCAGATGCATTTCGCGCAGCTCGCCGATGTACGCACCGGCACCGGCATCGATGTGCACGCTTTTGCGCCGGGCGACCATGTGATGCTTGGCGGCGTGCGCATTGCGCACGGGCAGAAACTCAGCGGCCATTCCGACGCCGACGTCGTGCTGCATGCGGCGACCGACGCGCTGCTCGGAGCGCTGGCCGACGGCGACATCGGCGCGCATTTCCCGCCGAGCGACCCGCAGTGGAAAGGCGCGTCCTCTGATCGCTTCCTGCAGTTCGCGGTCGAGCGCGTGAAAGCGCGCGGTGGCCGCATCGCGCATATCGACGTGACGGTTATTTGCGAAGCGCCGAAGATCGGGCCGCATCGCGATGCCATCCGGCTCAAGATCGCGGAGATCGCCGGCGTCGCTCCCGACCGCGTCGGCGTCAAGGCGACCACCAGCGAGAAACTGGGCTTCACCGGCCGCGGCGAAGGCATCGCGGCCTATGCGACGGCAACCATCCGCCTGCCCTGGAGTTGAAGGGCCGATGTTCGATCTCCAAATCCTCGATGCCGCGACTGCGGTGCTCGATGCCTGCAAGAAGAAAAAATTGACGGTCGCGACCGCGGAATCCTGCACCGGCGGCTTGGTGGCTGGCGCGCTCACCGAAATCGCCGGGTCATCGGATGTGGTGGATCGGGGCTTCGTCACCTACTCCAATGAAGCAAAGCAGCGGATGCTTGGGGTCTCGGCCGAAACACTCGACAAATTCGGCGCGGTCAGCCGGCAGACCGCAGAGGAAATGGCGCGCGGCGCGCTCGGCCGCGGCGGCGCCGACCTGGTCATCGCCATCACCGGCATTGCCGGCCCCGGCGCCGGCAGCAAGGACAAGCCGGTCGGGCTCGTGCATTTCGCCGCCGCCGCGCGCAGCGGCGCGCTCACCCACAAGGAAATGCGCTACGGCGACATCGGACGCGGGCTCGTCCGCGAAAAGTCGGTGCTGCAGGCCTTGGAGATGCTCAAGACCCTGGCCGAAACCGGCTCGTGATCGCGGCAACGGCCCGGCCAATATCTACAGATCGACATTAATTCAGCACCGAAGCCCTTGCAGACGTTGAGGGAGTTGGCGGAAACTGCCCGCGGCAGGATTCGGGGAGATGTTGCCATGTTTGTTCCACTGTTCGCAGTTCCACTGGTGATCCAGGTCGCGGCCTCCGAAGGCCTGCCCCGATGGGATGTCACCGCAAGCTGCAAGGGCGCGGCCGCCGCTGCCGGCGAAGGCGATCAAGGCCAGCAACGTCTCAAGGGCTGCCTCGAGAGCGAGCAACGCACTCGCGTACTGCTGGAAAAAGGCTGGGAAAACTTCTCGGCGGCGGACCGGGCGCAATGCATCAAGACGATCCAATGGTTCGAGCCGACCTATACCGAACTCGCCGCCTGCCTTGAGATGGGCCGCGATGCCAAGACCGGCGAGCCGATCACCCCGCTCAAACGCAAACCCGGCAAGCCGTAACTTAGACCTGTCTTTTCGCGCAAATTTCGAGGAACGGCGCCGATTTTCACGGCGCCGCGTGCCTTCGCTGTTGCCGCCTAAAATCGCTCAGGCGATCTGCGTGTCCTGCCGCGCCGCCTGCGCTTCGGTGCCATGATCCTCCCGCGCGGGCTGGCTGCCGGCCGGTAATTGCAGCACGGTCGCAACCTGACCCTCGCACAGGCGTGTCACCAGGACGATGCGGCCGTTCGGAAACTCGAGCGCGTCGTGATGCGCGTCGAGGTGCTCCTCGTCGATCTTCCGGAAGCGCGCGACCCGTTCGGGAATTTTGCCAAAGCCGAGGCTCGGCAGCAGGCGGCCAAAACCGTGATCGATCTCAACGTCTCGATCGAAGGCAAGCTCGGTGCCAGGCCGCAGGCAGACCGCGACGTGTGGCTCGCCGAGGCCGGCAAATCCGCGTGTGAAGCAATTGAGAAAACTTGTCGAAATCAGCTTGTCGCCCACCTTGGCGGGCCGGGTTTCGACGGCGTGAAGGCTGTAGTCGCACATCGAAGGCACTCCTCTTGCTGCGCGCAGCAGATGCCCTCCAGCAGATCGATTGCAGCGGACCAAGGTGGCGTTCTTGTGTCAATTCACGCCGACTTTCGTCGCAGTGGGTGGAACTCGGCGCGCCACCGTAACCGGAGCGTGCCGTCACCGGAGCATCATGTAACCGACACAGAGCTAGGCGCGCTTGCGGCCGTAGACGACATCGGCGCGCTGCTCGAAGGCAGAGGCCATGCGGCGGAATACCGTGTCAAAGAGCGTGCCCATCAGCATGCCGAGCATGCGGCTTTTGAATTCGTAGTCGATGAAAAATTCAACATCGCAGGCTTGCTCGCCCGCAGGATGAAAGGCCCAGCGGTTCTGCATGTGACGGAATGGGCCGTTCACATACTCGACCAGGATCTTCAAGCTCGGTTTGTCGAGCGTGACACGGCTGGTGAAGGTCTGGCGCACCAGCTTGTAAGCGACCGTCATGTCGGCGACGAGCACGGTCACGCCCTCGCCTTTGGGCGTGCGGCTCTTCACACGCAGCGATTCACACAGCGGAACGAATTGCGGATAATTCTCGGTATCGGCGACGAGGTCGAACATCTCGACCGCGCTGTGGGCAACGCGGCGCTTCGTCGAGAATTGCGGCATCAGGCTTGTTTAGTTTGACGAGCAGCCTTCAGGCGCGCGAAATCGTCGCCTGCATGGTGCGATGAGCGCGTCAGCGGCGAAGCCGATACCATCAGAAAGCCTTTGGTGTAGGCGATCGTCTCCAGCGCCTTGAATTCATCCGGCGGCACGAAACGTTTGACCTCATGATGCTTGCGCGTCGGCTGCAGGTATTGCCCGACGGTGAGGAAGTCGACGTCGGCCGAACGCAGATCGTCCATGACCTGCAGCACTTCGTTGCGGTCTTCGCCGAGGCCCACCATGATGCCCGACTTGGTGAACATCGTCGGGTCGAGCTCCTTCACCCGCTGCAGCAGGCGCAGCGAATGGAAATAGCGCGCGCCGGGCCGCACCGTGAGATAAAGCGACGGCACGGTTTCGAGATTGTGGTTGAAGACGTCTGGCCCGGCTTCGACCACGATCTCAAGCGCGCCATCCTTGCGCAGGAAATCCGGCGTCAGGACTTCGATCGTAGTCCCCGGCGCATGCTTGCGAATGGCGCGGATGGTATCGGAAAAATGTTGCGCGCCGCCGTCGGCAAGGTCGTCGCGATCAACTGAGGTGACCACAATATGCGAAAGCCCGAGCTTGGCGGTTGCTTCGCCGACGTGCACAGGCTCCTGCGGATCGAGCGTGCCTGGCAATCCGGTCTTGACGTTGCAGAAGGCGCAGGCGCGCGTGCAGGTGTCGCCCATGATCATGAACGTGGCGTGCTTCTTCTCCCAGCACTCGCCGATGTTCGGGCAACCGGCCTCTTCGCACACGGTGTGCAGATTGTTGGCGCGCATCAAGGCGCGCGTCTCTTCGTAGCCTTTCGACACCGGCGCCTTAACGCGAATCCAGTCGGGTTTCGGCAGCACCGGCGAATCCGGCCGATGCGCCTTCTCCGGATGGCGCGGGCGTTGCTTGTCGATGTCGTAGACGACGGCCATGCCTTTACTTACGGCTGCGACGGCTGCGCCGCAAGGCAGGTCAAAGACGGGTCAGGCGCGCCGGACTGCCCGCCAGATCAGCAGAAATACGACGGCACCGATGGTGGCGCTCACCAGCGCGCCGACGAAGCCTTCCGGCATGATATGCAGGCTGTCGAAGATCAGCCCGCCGACGATGGCGCCGACCAGGCCGACCGCGAGATTGTACAGAAGCCCACCGGGACGGCCGCCGAGCAACTGGTGCGCGAGCCAGCCGGCGATCAGGCCGAC
>Ga0335076_10008277_pt1 | contig 10497 bp, 8 predicted proteins | sample Lox_Sample_25_FD_206717 | JGI IMG/M metagenome (GOLD analysis project Ga0335076, IMG submission 206717) | Soil microbial communities from Loxahatchee National Wildlife Refuge, Florida, United States - Lox_Sample_2.5 | ecosystem: Environmental > Terrestrial > Soil > Wetlands | place: USA: Florida...
TGTCTTGTATTGCCTAGTCCCGATAAGAAGGATCGATCCGGTCAAGCTTGCGCAGCAATGCCGGCCACGCGAGCGTGGCGCCTTCTTCGTTCGTTACCGTTTCCGCCTGCTGCTGCGCAGTCGCGATGATGCGCGGATCGATGGTGATGAGTTCGCCGCCGCCCGCTTGCGCCCGCACCTGAATCATGCAGGCCGCCTCGAAGGTATAGAGCTGCAAAAAGGCATCGGACACATTGTCGGCAATCGTGAGCAATCCATGATTGCGCAGCATGAAGTATTTCTTGCTGCCAAGGTCGCGCACCAGCCTGGGTTTTTCGTCTTCGCGCAATGCCACGCCTTCATAGTCGTGGTAAGCCAGGGACGAGAGCACAAACATGGATTGCTGCGAGATCGGCAGCAGGCCATCTTTTTGCGCCGATACCGCTGCGCCATTTAGGCTGTGCACGTGGAGTATGCATCTCGCATCCTCGCGAGCAGCATGGATGGCGCTGTGGATTGTGAAACCCGCCGGGTTGATCTCATACGGCGAATCCATCACCTTTTTTCCGCTGAGGTCCACCTTGACCAGGCTGGAAGCGGTGATTTCATCGAAAGTCATCCCATAGGGATTGATGAGGAAGTGATGATCGCGACCCGGAACGCGGGCCGACAGGTGCGTGAATATAAGATCGTCCCAGCGGAAGTATGCGACCAGCCGGTAGGCGGCCGCCAGCGCAACGCGCTGCTCCCATTCTTCCGGAGTGACTGAGTTTTGAATGTTGGCCGAGTATTGCTGGGTTATGACTGTCATAATTCTCTCCTCGATGTCGGATTGACGTCCGCCCATCTCGTGTATACGATGCATACATTAATCCTGAGGATGTATTCGAATATCAACATAAAATGGCCGCAGCCAAAAACCGCCGTCACTCCCAGGTTCGCCCGTATCACCATGGCGACCTGCGTCGGGCTCTAATTGACACGGCGCTGAAACTGGTCACCGAGAGGCAGGACTGGACCTTCTCACTCAGAGAGGTCGCCCGCCGCGCCGGAGTAAGCCAGCACGCGCCTTACAATCACTTTCCTGAGAAACTGGACCTTCTTGCCGCGGTTGCAGCCGTGGGCTTCGAAAGACTACGAACCGGCCTGCTACAGGCCACGGCAGGAATTGACGGTTCCGAAGCCCTGTTGGCAGCGGTTTGTCGAACTTACGTGCATCTGGGACTGGAAAACCCAGCTCTCTATCGGCTCATGTTCGGTCCCGCGCTTTCCGACATTGGATCGCGCGATCGCCCCAAGGTGGCCCGAACGGCAGGCGGCCAAGCCAGAGCTGTACTGGAAGAGGTCATCCTGCGGGGAGCGCGGTCGGGCAGTTTCGCGGTTTCGCCCGACAAGCCACAGGACCTCGCTCTAGCCGCGCTGTCGGTGTGGTCCGCCACGCACGGCCTGACGATGCTGATCATTGACAAGCTGTCACAGGCAGACCTGGCGGTCGACGACATGATTGAGAGGATGGTGCGGATGGTGATTGAAGGTCTGCGACAACCTCGAGACCGATGATTAACGCGGCCCACCTAATGCTTAATTTTGGGGCGAGCAGTCGCTCAAACCCTTCCGTGGGACCGAGAACCGCGCATGTTCTTCCGCTCTTCGTTTCGAGAGGTAAATATTCCGCAGCAACGGGCACCCGTCATTCATGCGACATTTTTGCCGAGTCGCAACAGCCAATACACGACTGGACCAAGCAACAGCGCGGGAACTCCCCAGCGCAAGCCATAGGGATCGCTGCCTATCAAAGCGACTGCGCTCATGATAATGACTGCAACTACTGAGTAGATCAATCCAGCTTGTCCTCCGGGAATCAAAAATGATCTTTTCATCTCAGGCCTTTTGCGGCGCAATTGCCATCCGGCGAGCACGGTCATTACCGTCGTCGCTACGCGGAGCCAGCTGTAAATCACGATGAGCTGCACCAGGGAAAGCGTGGCGAAAAGTCCGTAGATCACCGCCGAGACGATGATAGCGATCCACGGCGTACCGTAGCGGCGGTGCATGCCGGTAAGCGCGTGCGGCAAATATCCGTCTTCGGCCATGGCAAAGGGCATACGCGTGGAAGCCAGGATCGTGCTGTTGAGCAGGGCGACGTAGGTCACCATGGCGGCAATCGTCATCCACGCGCCCAGCCAGGGCCCGCCCACAAGTTTTGCAGCTTGCGAAAAATATCCGGTGTGCCATTCGCTCCAGTTACCCAAAGCCGCGAGCGACGCGAACGTGGGCAGAAAATAAACCGCCATCGACATGGGCACGACCAATGCCAGCGCGATGGGATACGTACGCTGCGGATTCTCCACTTCCCCCGCAACCGTGGAACACTGCTCGTAGCCGGAGTAGAGCCACAAACCGAGCGCCAAACCCGCGCCGAATACGTTGAACAACGGACGATGCGGAGGCACGACCGGCGCAAAGGGATTGTGATGCCACTTTGCCAGTCCGATCACGACCAGCACGAATATGGGCAGAAGGATGAAAAGTTCCAGCACAGTTGCGAACTTGCCGACCATTCGAATGCCACGCACGTTGATATAGGTGATCGCGGCGAGCATGGCCAGTGAGACGACATAATGCCGCCAGCCCGTAAGTTCAGGAAAATAAAAACCTAAGTAGTCGGCGAACTGCACGGCATAAACGCTTCCCAGCAGAAACGATGCCGACCAGTTCCACCAGCCGGCGAGAAATCCCCAGAAGTCGCCAAAGCCGGCGCGCACCCAGCGATAGAAGCCGCCTTCGACGGGCATAGCCGCGGTCAACTCCGCCGAAACCAGAGCGACGGGAATGCACCAGAAAAAGGGGATGACGAGCAGGTAGATCAGGGTCATGCCGGGACCGGAGGTGGTGACCATGTCTTCCAGACCAAAGGGCCCGCCGGTGCAGTAGGAAAACATCACCCACACGAAATAGAAGAGTCCGGCTTTGCGGATGGAGGATTTGGCGGAGGAAGCGGTCACGAAGCTGGCAATTATAAGCGGAAGGCTACGCCCGAGAATTCAAATTGCAGGGAGACAGAGACAAAATCTCCCTCGACTTTGCGGTGATTCGCATGGGGAATCGTCCGCTGCGCTCGAGATGACAGGTTTCTTCAGTGGAGATGCTGCTGCAACAGCCAAATTGGTAAATCCGGATCGGCATAGGCCTTGAGCCAGGACTCATGTCCGACGCCAGGATATTCCGTGTACTTGACGTTGCCGTGGGCGGCCTGCAAAGCGGCATACATCTTGCGCGACTCCTCGACGGGTACGGCGGGATCGGCATCGCCGTGAAAAATCCAGACTGGAGTGCTGCCGATGAGGCGAGCGGTTTCCCCATAAGGATCAGCAATCCTGGGATCACTGACCAAAGAACCGCCCATTTGCGGATACATTTTCGGAGGAGTAATTCCGCCGCAGACGACAACGAGAGCGGCAAAGCGGCGCGGATATTTTGCCGCCAAATCCCAGGTTCCGAATCCGCCCATGGAAAGACCGGTGAGGTAAACGCGTGCCGGATCTCCGCGAAATTCCTTCATCGCGCGGTCGAGCGCGGCCAGCGCCTGGGCCTGCATTTCGGGCTGCGTCCAGGTCTTTTCTTTGCGGCACTGCGGCATCACGACGACAAAGGGAAAACGGGCCACAGTCTGGCGGATGGCATGGCCGATTCCCACGTCGGTTTGCAGCAATCCGTCATCACCGCGTTCGCCTGCGCCGTGAAGAAACAGGATCACCGGCCACTTCCCACGCTTGTTCCAATTCGCCGGGATGAAAACCTGATAACGATACGTCTCTCCGCCTACCGAAATTGTGCGATTCAGAAAGCCTGTTTCAGGATTGCGCGCAAAAGAGGTCATCGTCATCGTGGTCGTGAGACAAAGCAGCAAAATGGCAGAGGCAACGATAGTTCGGGTCATAGAAGTTTGCGAAAAGCAGCAGAAGAATACCATTTCGCGATTCCGAGAGCGCGGGAACTGGAACAGTGAATGGTGCGGCTTCTTCTGCGCGAAAAAAGCCTCCCGCTTTCGCGGGAGGCTTTTTCGGGGGAGGGCGTGCGGGCGTCCGGTCCCGTCGTCCTGAATGTTATTTCGCGACTGGCTGGTCGGTGCTGGCAGTCGTCGAGAGCTGCTCCTCGTCATTCTTCAGGAGGCTGATCTCCACGCGCCCGCCGCTGGTGCGCTTGGTTTTGTCACCTTCAGCGGTCTGCACCGGGGCGTTGCCCATGCCGACCACGTAGATCCGGTAAACCGGAATGTCGTGATTCAGCACGAGGTAGCGTACCACAGAGTCCGCCATCTTTTGCGAGGTTTCGATCGCAGCCTGACCGTGGCCGGAAGAGAAGCCCTGCACTTCGATGATGTAGCCACGCTGGTTCTTCAGCGGAGTGGCCATGTCATCCAGCGCCGATTTGGCGTTCTGACTCAGCATGGACTGGCCGGGGCGGAAACGAATTTCAGTCTGCGCCGAGGTCTTGTACTGGTCGATGTTTCCTACCACCTGCTCTACCGTGGTGAGACGGGTGCTGGCTTGCGTGGCCGTCTGTTGCGCCATCTGCGCCTTGTTGCCGGCGTCAATGGCATGCTGGTCAGCTTCGTTGGCTTTTGCCGAAGCCAGCTGGATACCTGCCTGGGCACGCGCATCGACGTCTTTGATCATCTTGCTGTTGGTCGCGGTGAGTTCGTCGAGCTCGTTCACGCGGTCGCGGATCGGCCCGGTCTGCCGCTGTACATATTTCTTGCGGGCAAACGGATTCAGCTTGCCCCAGAAACCTTCATGTGTATCCGGCTGCAAAGCGGGCTTGCCGCTGGCGCCGGTGGTCGAATTCGAGGTCTGATCAGACGATGCAGGCGCCGTCGCTGCCGGCGCGCTGTTTTGATCGGATGTGGCCGGGGTGCTCTGCTGGGCCAAGGCCGGGAGCGCGAGCGCAACCGCCACGAGCAAAGCGAAAAATGCACGGTTCTTCATAAGTTCAACGTCCTCCGAGGGGCCTAACCGCCCCATCTTTCAATTTGCCATTTTGACAAGTTGCCTAATCTTTTCGCCGGAAACTCAGGCAGGAGCCATCGCTGGCACCACGCCTTGTAGTACAGGTCAACTGCCAAATCCTTGAAACCGCTAACTCTTTGGGCTGCAATAGGATTGTAACTCTTCGACGCTCGCTTATCGAGGCAAAAATCGGCATTGCCCGGTAATTTTGGCGGCACCCGATATAAAAACTGCGCGAAGGCTCAAGGCACCGCGGCGCTGGAAGTCTCGCCGCCGCAGTATCTCTCATATTGGCCATAAATGTAATTGTCCGTCATGCCGGCGATGTAATCGCAAACCACTCGCGCCAGAGGTTCCTGTTGCGCTTTTTCCTGATAGGACGCCGGCAGGCTCTCGGGATTTTCCATCCAGAAGTCGAACAGCTCAGTGATCACCCGTTCCGCATTGGCCTTTTCGGATTCGAGCGCCGGGCTGAGATAAAGACTCTGGTTGAGAAACCCCTTCGCCTCGAGTCTTTCTTTGTCAACTTCTTCGCTGAACCCCGCCAACCGCCGCGGAAGAGCGCGGACGTCAGCAAGAGTGTTCACGCCTCCGGATTCGATTTGGCTCTGCGTATTGACGATGAAGTCGCCTACGAACCTGTCCAGCATCCGCTTCAAAGCTTCGTTGAATTGCAGCTTTTCGACGGCCTGCGGATACTCGCGTTCGGCCTCGCGAAAAAAGTAGCCAAACGCGGGAACGCCGTCGCGGACCTGTGGCAGTGTCAACAGGCGAGCTTCATAACCGTCATCCAGATCGGCGGTGCTGTAAGCGATTTCGTCGGCCAGATCGATGAGCTGGGCTTCGAGCGGCGGCCGCTGATCGAGCAAATATTCACCAAGTTCGGGGAACTCCGCCAAAGAATAGTCGCGGGAGTGTTTGATGATGCCTTCGCGCACTTCGAAGGTGAGATTCAATCCACGAAATGCGGCGTAGCGCAGTTCGAAATCTTCCACGATGCGCAACGCGTGAAGATTGTGGTCAAAAAAGAGGCCATGGCGTTGCATGGCAGCGTCGAGCGCCTTTTCGCCGGCATGGCCGAAAGGGGGATGGCCGACATCGTGCACAAGCGCCAGCGCTTCGACAAGATCGACATTCAGATCGAGTTGCGCGGCGACCGTGCGGGCAATCTGCGCCACTTCGATGGTGTGGGTCAGGCGATTGCGGAAGTGATCAGAATAGCGGCGGGTGAAGACCTGAGTTTTCGCTTCCAGCCTGCGGAATGCGCGGGCATGAATGACGCGGTCGCGGTCGCGCTGAAAATCATCGCGGTAGGGATGCGGCGACTCAGGGAAGCGGCGTCCGCGGGAATCCTCGGCGTGCACCGCGTAGCCGGCTAGCATGGGGGAAGGATAGCAAAAAAGCATTCAGCACTCAGCACTCAGCAATCAGCTCCGCAGTTTCAACTGCATTTCATTCGTGGGCCTGAATCCCAAAGACTCGTACAACGGACGGCCTTGATCGCTGGCGTGAAGCTGTACGTTCACGAAGCCTTCTTTTCTACACCACTCGATCATGATCTGCATCAGCCTGCGAGCGATACCGCGCCGGCGAAATTCCGGTTCTACGTACATGTTGAGAATGGTGGCGCGGCGGCATTGCTGATCGTAAGGATGGCTCGGCCACGGGCTGATCAGAATTCCTGCCCCGGCAACCACGCGCCCACCACTTTGCGCCAGCCAGGCGCGGAGTGTGCCATCGGCCAGCGCGCGTTCCAGAAAATTCTCAGAAGTCAGTGCCATTTCCTCCAATGCCGCCGCTTCCGTGTAGCCCATGGCTTCATACATACCGCGGCGATGGCGCAGAAGGGCGGATACGTCCCCGGTCCTCGCTTCCCGAATGGTGATATCGAGACTCATTGTTTTCTCCGGGGTTTTCTCCAAGAGCAAGTTCTCAAAAGAAAAAGGCCGAGATTAACTCGGCCGGCAAGCTGTTCGTGTGAGATTCTGTTTTACTTGTTATCCGGCTCTTCCTTCGCTAGCTTCACTTTTGCCGATTCTAGTTTCTTCTGCACCTTGGCCACATCGGCAGGATCCACTTCCACGGCGATGGTCCGGTTCCATTCCGCCAAAGCGAGCTCCCAATGCGCCGCCGCCAGCTTGAGGCGTCCGGTTTTCTGGTAGAGATCGCCCAAGTGGTCCTGCACCGTGGGATCGGTGCCGATATGCTGCGAAGCCCGCACTAGATTGTCTTCGGCCAACTCGTATTTACCGAGCTTGAAATAAGCCCAGCCCAATGAATCAAGATAAGCGCCATTGGCTGGATCCAGATCGACGGCTTTCTTGATCAGCTCCAGCGCTTCTTCCAGCTTGACCCCGCGGTCCGCCAGCATGTAACCGAGATAGTTGAGCGCGGTGGCGTTTTCCGGGTCGCCATTGATGACCTTGCGGAACATTTCTTCCGCCTGGTCGTATTTCTTTTGCCGCTCGAACATCGAGGCGCGTAGAAAGTCGACGTATTCCTTGTCTTCGGGCTTGTTCGAAAGTTTTTCTGCTTTGTCGAGCGCGTCTTCCGCCTCGGGCCAGCGTTTGAGGCGGCTGTACATCTGAGCGAGCGTGATGTAAACCTCGCGGTCATCCGGCGTGCCCTTCAGCATGGCCTTTACGTTTTGCAGGCTGCCGTCAGGGTCGCCCATGTCCGCTTTCTGGGCCTCATAGACCATCTTCAGACTGCGATTATTCGGCAATTTCTGCGTGGCTTCTTTGGCCGCGTCGGTGGCCTGCTGCCACTGCTTGTCTTCGCGATAGGTATCGATGATCTGCTGGTAGCCGCGCTCGGCGTTGTCGTCGCCCAGCGTGAGCATTTTGCGGAAGGTGTCGAGCGCCTGCTGAATGTTGTTATTGTCGCGATAAATCGTACCCAGCCGCTCCAGAAATACAGCGCGATTGTTGCGTTCCGACTGGTTGTAGACGTTGTCGGCCTTTTCGGTTTTCTTCAGCAGGTCCACCAGCAGTGGAATGGCCTCATCGTACCGGCCTTCTGCCTGGTAAACCGCAGCCATGTTGTAGGGGACTTCGATCGAGTCCTGCACCATCGACTGCGCTTTTTTCAGGTTATCCAGCGCGAGATCGAATTTGCCCTGCTTGCGATAAATCTCAGCGATGCGCAGGTAGGTTTGCGCGTCTTCCGGGTTCGAATCGGCGATGATCTTGTACTGCTCCAGAGCGGCTTCGCTCTGGCCGTCGTTCATCAGGTTCTCGGCCAGGCCGCGGATCGCGTCCAAATTGTCGCGGTCCAGATCGATCGCATGCCGGTAGGAATCGATCGCCTTCTTGTAATCTTTCTGCTGCTCGTAGGTGTAACCTAGCGCACCGTAAAGCTTGGCCGAACGTTCCGCATCGGGGACGCCGCTGAGCACTTCGGTCGCCCGGGCCGTGTCGCCCTCTTCATTGTAAAGATAGGCGAGCGTGGTCACGGCTTCTTCGGAATCCGGTTCCAGTTTGACCGCGGTCTTGAATTCGCTTTCCGCCTTTTGCAGATCGTTGTTCAAGCGGTAAAGGCGCCCGAGCAGCAAATGGTTGTCCACGCTGTCGGGTTCCAGCTTCACAATCTGCTCGTACTGATCGATGGCCAGCTTGAGAACATTCTGCGAGCCGCTTCCTGCTTGCATGTCGCCGAGCGAGCGCAGGTAAATCCGGCCCAGCAATTTGTGCGCTTCGAGATTGTTGGGGTCTTTCTTGAGCAAATCTTGGGCTTCGTTGACCGCATCGCGGATGCGGCCGGTCTTGGCGTAAAGCTCGGCCAGCGACGAAGTCAGATATTCCGAAGTGGGATCGGCTTCAATCGCCAGCCGGTATTCGTCGATCGCCTTGCCGATGAGGTCGCTGCGACCATACACCGCGACCTGCTCTTCGTACATGTGGGCCAGGGTGTAGTGGTAATAGGCTGAAGCCTTATCGACCTTGTGCGGCGCGTTGGAAGTAACTGGCTTGGAATCAGAGTTTGCGGGAGTTTGCTGGGCGAATCCGGTCGCCGCCAGCAGCAGGCAAAAAACAAAATAAAATCTCTTCATGAGGACCTTCGGCTTCCCTGAACCATAGCGATTGGATGCCGAACCGCTGCTGGTGGGTGCTCAAACACATTGTAAACCTTGTCAGCGAAGGCGGGAGAGAAAGCTGGATCGGAATCTTGCGTAGCAACGATCAGAGGTACAGGGACAAATGGTTATTGCACGCTGACCGTGACCGTCGCCGTGGTCCGCCCGAACTGATTGGTGGCGTAGAGCGTGTACTGAGTGGTTTGGGTTGGGGAAACGTTCACGCTCGTGCCGCGCACTGCGCCCGGCCCCGGCGAAACGATTACGTAAGACGCCCCGCTCACGCTCCATGCCAGGCTGGTGCTGCTTCCGGAAGAAATGCTCGAAGGAGTTGCGGTGAAGCTGGAGATCGTGGGCGCAGCGCCGGTCGGCACATTCGATTGCGTGTAAACCGGATTCATCTGAATCACTTCAAAATCCGAAGCCTGCACTTGGCCGAGATTATGCAGGTCGTCGTTGCTCCAGTTGTCGTTTGGCGCGCCGCTGATGTACATGTTGCTGCCGTTATCGGCCATGATCATGCCGTATTTCTTGAGCGCGGTAAGAATCACTTGATTGGTGGCGGAAAAAGACGAGATATCGAAGCTTGATTTCAAACGTAGCCTCATACCCATCGGAGCGGCGAGAGAATTGCTCGAGGTCGCTGCCCAATGCGATGCCGGAGGAGTCATCGCCGCCTGGCTGTCTTGCAAAGTGAATCGCACCGCGTGCTTGATTTCTCCGGCGGCGACTTCGTCGTAGCGGACGAGTCCGGCAAAGATCGAGAGGCCGGCGGCATCGGCCGAAGTCCACGTCCACGGACGCTGCTCGTCGTTCAGCAAATCCCACACGGCCGACGATCCAACGTTCCAACTCCCGTCGTTATTCGGGTACGAGCTGTACAACTCATAAAGAAAGCAATTGCTGTTATCGAGCACCAGTACGTGCCGGTCGCCGCTCCCGGGATTGGGATAGCCCTCGATCGGCGCATTCGCGGGAATCGGCATGGGGCCGGGATCGCTTTCATCGCCGTACGCGGTGAAGTCAATATTCACCAGACCCTGCGTGCCACTCACGACCATGTAGTCGATACCGATGCTCGATCCGTTGTACAGGCCCTGGCCAAAATCAGGATGCAGGCCGGTGCTCGCGCCGATGAAATTGATAATCGCGGTGGAGTTGGGATCGACGGGCGCGTTGGAGATGTCGGTGTTCCAAAGGTTGTCGCTGGGGAAGGGCACGAAACCGTTGAGGCTGGCGCTTTGACCGGTGCTCATGACGTTGCAGGCAAGATTGCCATTGCCCGAGCCACCGCTGCCTGATCCGCCGCCGGAGCCGGAACCGCTCCCGCTGCCGGATCCTGAGCCGCTGCCGGAGCCACTTCCGGAACCACTGCCTGAGCCTGGGCCACCGTTGTTCGCGGCCGAGTTAGATCCTGAGGCGCCGGAGCCAGCG
>Ga0335076_10008278_pt1 | contig 10497 bp, 8 predicted proteins | sample Lox_Sample_25_FD_206717 | JGI IMG/M metagenome (GOLD analysis project Ga0335076, IMG submission 206717) | Soil microbial communities from Loxahatchee National Wildlife Refuge, Florida, United States - Lox_Sample_2.5 | ecosystem: Environmental > Terrestrial > Soil > Wetlands | place: USA: Florida...
CGGCCTTACTCAGTCGGCCCAGAAGCTCACGTGTACCCGCATCCGTGTTCAGATTGAGGTCCGAGTACTTCACCATCGTGCTCTGCCACTGGTTCACGGCGTGGTCGCCCGCGGTTGCTGGGGGGCATTGACTAACGGGCTGGTCGCCCGCAGCTGCCGGGAGGCACACGACTGCGGATAGGAAGAAAGCGAGGCCGATCAGCAGGCGGTAACAAGACGGGATCCGGAGGGTCATATTCAGGCTCCTGCGCACCGAGGTGCGCGGTGGTGGGGTTGGCTCCCTCGCGAGTCGCAGCCCGGAGTTCAATTGCGCGAGCAGCTACTGCGCCAGAACTGTCCACTACCGCCTGGTCCGAAGTCTTAAGGCGGGACTCAAGGATCACTAAAGATCTCCTAAGCCTTCTCTGGGGACCGTTTTGCAGGCTGCGGTTCCCACCTGACACCGGTATAGTTGATTTGGGGGAAAGGGCCTCAGGCTGAGCACCCGATGCCGGGCGAATCACGGGTCTTGCGCATTGGTGACTGGCGGGTCGATCCCGAGCTCGATGAGCTCTCGCGCGAGGGGCAGACGATCCGGGTGGAGCCGCGCACCATGCAGTTATTGCTGTATCTCGCAGCGCACGCGGGACGGGTCGTTGATGTACAGCAACTGCTCAATGAGGTCTGGTCCAATGTCGTAGTGACGCAGGGGTCGGTCTATCAAGCCGTGGCGCAGTTGCGTCGGATTCTGGGGGATGACAGCGAGCATCCCAAGTACATCGAGAACCTGCCACGGCGGGGTTACCGGCTGATAGCCCGCGTCGCACTGTCTCCCACGAACGTCGCACCCACTAGCACGGTGACTTTCGCTCCGCCTCCACATTCAGTTGCGGTGCTACCGTTCGTGAACCTTAGCGGCGACAAGGAGCAGGAGTACTTCTCGGATGGACTCACGGAAGAGTTGCTGAACTCTCTCTCGCGCATCAACGAGCTGCGGGTCGTCGGGCGCACCTCGTCCTTTTATTTCAAAGGCGCGCATGCCGACCTCGCCACGATCACTCACAAACTCAATGTAGCCACCGTGCTGGAGGGCAGCGTGCGCCGCTCGGCGGACACCGTGCGAGTGAGCGCTCAGCTGATCAACGCGGAGACGGGCTTTCACCTCTGGTCCGAAACATATGACCGGGGCTTGGCTGATGTGCTGAAACTGCAGACCGAGATCGCAAATGCGGTGACGAGCGCGCTGAGAATCACCCTGCTCGGAGATACGGAGGCCAAAATCGAACTCGGTGGGACGCGCAATCCGGCTGCGTTCGACGCTTACCTGCGCGGCGCCAAAGCGCACACCAATTATAAGACCTCGGAGGATCTGCAGGCCGTGATCGCTGCCTATACTGAAGCGATCCGCCTCGATCCCAATTACGCGCTCGCTTTCGCGGGTCGATCGCTTGCGCTTACCTTCAGTACCTTCAGCGCCGGTCCCGGCCGCGAGAGAATCCTGGCCGCGGCGCAAGCCGATGCACAGAAGGCAATTGCCCTGGCACCTCCGATGACCGAAGGCCACATCGCGCTGGCGACATTCTTTGCGGCCACGCTGGATCTCTCCCAGGCAATGGCGGAATACGAGCGAGCGCTGACGCTCGGGCCAGGCAACGCACGCGCCCTGCAGCCCGCCGGTACCTTTTTGGTGCTCATGGGTCGGACCGATAGGGGCATCGCTACCGCGCGTCGGGTGGTCGCGATCGACCCGCTCAACCCCCTGAGCCACTTCTCGCTCGGCGGGGCGCTGTTTTATGCGCGTCGTTATGAGGAGGCCGTGGCGGCGTTTGGGCAGGTCGTGAGTCTTGGTCCCGACGCACCACGTGGCTACTGCTACCGTGGCTTTGCGTACCTCTCACTCGGCAGTCCCGAGCGCGCGCGTGAATCGTGCGCAGTAAAACCCGAGTGGTGGGGCAACCTGAGTTGTCTGGCGCTGGCCAATGACAGGCTCGGAAGGCACGCGGATGCTGAGACGGCGCTCACAAGACTGAAGGCTTTGATGGGGGACGGCGCGGCGTACGAGTACGCTGCGATCTATGCGCAATGGGGTGACACGGGCGAGGCCCTCAGCTGGCTCGAGACTGCACTGCGCCTGCGTGACCCATACTTGGTGACGCTCAAGACCGATCCCCGCATCGACCCGCTGCGCAAAGAGCCGCGCTTCCAGGCGGTCATGCGTGAATTGAAGTTTCCAGGCTAATCGAAGCGAGGCCCACCGAGACGCTTCCGCTCGACACCGATGCCGAGACTGGGGCAGCGTTGAGGCGGCTGCACTCAAGTGCGGGAAGAAGGGTGCGATTTGCTTGTAAGCGGCCGCTCGCGATACATATCTCGCGCCGGACCCATTCGGCCAGCGGCGACTCGAGTGGCTAACGTTGCGTTACGATCTGCAACAACAACAATGAGTCAACCGTCGGCGCCACGCCGAAGAATGAACAAACTCGACGTGCTACGTCAGGATCTTCTTCGCCGCTGAGCTCGAGCTAACCTCACGATGTCGGCCGCGTATTCCTTCGACGCTCAGCTCTAGACCTAACTTGAGAGTTAAAAGACGTCGATACAATATCGCGCCCGTTGCATGCCGGACTCCCACACAGGCGGCAAGGCACTCAACAACCGACCGGAATGCCTTCCTGCCGCCGGGAAGTTTGCGCGCCTGGGAGTGCGCGCACGTCGTAACGACAAGAAAACAGTGAGCGAGAGCGGTTATGATCAGCGGCATCAACGACGAGCTCATTCTTGCGGCCCGTCTTCTTCTCGCGACGCTATTTCTGATTTTCGGCTGGAGAAAGCTGAGGGACTATTCGGGCACGGTAACTCAAATGGTACAGCTTGGCGTTCCGACGCCCGTACTGGCTGCTGCCGTAGCGACCTTCATGGAGCTTCCGGTTGCGTTTGCGGTCGCTGTCGGTGTGTTTGCACGCACTTCGGCTCTGCTCATGGTTTTCTACACGCTAGGAACTGCGCTTATTGGGCATCACTATTGGACGGTAACAGGTCCTGATCAAGTGGGCAGCATGGATGGCTTTTACAAAAATCTCAGCATTATGGGAGGCTTCCTTTTGCTGTACGTTACTGGCGCGGGAAAATATTCGATCGATGCGTTATGCAGTATCGCCGCGGCATAACCAGGTGTGCAATGGGGCGACGATGCAACACGACGTCGCGCAAAGTCGGGCGCGTTTATGGCCGGGTGTCCGGAGTCTACGATCAGGCCACCCGGTCGCTTCTCGCTCAAGGTCACGGAGCTCTTCTGGTGGAACGGAGCCATATCCGGAATTGGAGTCGTCTATGAACCAAGTAGAAGTCGCGCAGAAAAGCTATCAGATGCCGCCACAGGATGGGTTTACCGTCGCACACTTTCTCACCGTCGCCGACATTGACCGATCGGCTCGCTTCTACGAAAGGGTCTTCGGCGGGCGCATTCTGAGCAGAGGCGACAACAAAGGCGCGCCTGGCTACATTCAGATCGCGAATACGTGGCTCATTGTCAACGTCGGGGGCGGCCCGACCCCCGACAAGCCGTCGGTAACGCTCAGCGTTCTCGCCGACCCGGACAAGATCAGCAGCTTTATGAATATCCGCGTGGCCGATATTCAAGCGTGCTATGAATTGTGGAGAAGTCGAGGAGCCGAGTTCATCACCGAGCCGAAGGACAAGTACGGCGAGACGCGCTGCTACATCCGTGACCCCGACGGCTACATTATAGAGGTGGGGCAAAGCAAGCCGGACTTCACTTACGGCTAAACGGCACACATGAAAGATCTGTGATGACCGCGGACGCCGTCCGGGGATCGCAGCAGCTGGACCGAAATCCGCGTGTCGGCAGTTCGAAATTCAACGGGCGACCGGCGGAGGACTCCCAGGTGCCTCCCATGCGGCACTTATAACTTCCGGACGGCCATAAGTGTCAGGAAGAAATAACCCGCCGACCACGAAGGTCAATACACAGAATCCGATTGGGTACCACAGTCCGCGGTACATATCGCCGGTCGCTGCGACGAGTGCAAAGGCAATCGCCGGAAGGAAACCGCCTATCCAGCCGACGGCAAAGTGGTAGGGCACTGATAGGGAGGTATACCGTATGCGCGGCGGAAAGAGCTCAGTGAGCCACGCGGCCTGCGGCCCATAGGTCAGACTCGAAGCGACCAGAAGCAGAAGGAGCAGCGCGAAAAGAGCAGCGTAGCGCACTCGTTGTGGATCAACTTGCAGCGGATAGCCCGCGGCCCTGAGAGTACGGTCGAGAGAGGCGTCGAATTGCGCGCGCCGCGCGCTCAGGGTGGCCTTCGGGAGCGCAGCACCTTCGAAGGAGTCAAGCTCAGTTTCTCCGACCCGGATTCGCGCGAGGCTCCGTGGGGCTGCCGGTTCATTGCGGTAAGGGATCCCACGCTTGGTCAGCGCCGATTTGGCAATGTCGCAGGAGGAATCGAAGCGGGACTTCCCGAGCGGATCGAATTGCAACGCGCAGCTGCCGGCGTCGGCGACCACGGTCACGGGGCTGCGTTGTACAGCGGACTCGAGTGCGGGATTCGCGTAATGCGTCAGTGCGTGAAAGATCGGCATCAGTGCAACCGCAGCGAACAGGCAGCCTCCCAGGACCAGGGGCTTTCGCCCGAAGCGATCCGACAGCGCACCGCTGAGGGCAAAGAGCGGTACGGCGACGGTCAGCACCGCGGCCATCAGGAGGCTCGCACTCTCCGCCGGAAGTTTCAGTACCTGGGTCAGGAAGAAGAGCGCGTAGAACTGGGAGGTATAAAAGATCACCGTTGACCCTGCGCACATACCGAATAAGGACAACAGAATCACGCGCAGATTGTCCCAGCGCAGCAGCGCTTCCGTGAGCGGTGCTGCGGAGGAAGTGCCCTGAGCGCGCATGCTGCAAAATACCGGCGACTCGTGCAGTCGCAAGCGGACATACACGGATATCACTAGCAGCGCCAACGACAGGAGGAACGGCACTCGCCAGCCCCAGATATCGAAGCTTTGGCCGAAGGCGAACCGGCACCCCAACACGACCACCAGACTGAGCAGCAGCCCCATGCTGGAGGTCGCATTAATCCAGCCGGTGTAACGGCCTCGACGGTCCGCCGGCGCGTGCTCGGCAATGTACACCGCCGCACCGCCGTATTCCCCGCCGAGCGCGAGTCCCTGCAGCACGCGCAGGCTGACGAGTATGAACGGCGCGGCGATACCGATGCTTGCGTATGTAGGGATTACACCGACCAGCGTGGTTGACAAGCCCATGAGGGAGATGGTGATGAGGAAGGTGTACTTGCGACCGGCGACGTCTCCCAGCCTTCCGAACAGAATCGCTCCGAGCGGCCTGACAGCGAAACCGGCGGCAAAGGCCAGCAGCGCGAGGATGAAGCCCGTGTTGTCATTGGCGACGGCGAAGAACTGCTTGGATATGGTGGAGGCGAGAGCGCCGTAGAGAAAGAAGTCATACCACTCGAACACCGTACCGAGGCCCGCGGCGACGATAACGCGGCGATGGCGCGGATCGATCCCCAGGTTCTGCAGACCGCCGATTGCCATCATTCCCCCTGCAACACCAATGCGGGCAGCGCGTCGAGGCGTCTTTTTTTTATTTCGCCCGAGTTTTAATTTGCCCATCGAGGGTAATTCTGATCGCATTGCAGCAGCCAGCATGAGCACGTACGGGATACACACTCTCAGAAGAGCTGAGGGGCGTTACGACAGCTGGCCGGATCGCGAAGGCAACAGCGCATCGATTTCGTTCGCAACAGAGTAGAGCACCCGATCGTTGCTTGGAGCCAACGGCGAGCGCGCGAGTGCAGGGCTGATCGGCAGCCGCGGCATTAACCGACGGCCGCTGCTATGAGGAAAGCCCGAGAGACGCGTGCGGCGTCAGCAGCGGGTTACGGTTTGCCGAATGATCCCGGCGTCAGTCCGGCGCACGCCAAGACTTCGGCGTGCGCCGGAGCGACCGAGCACCGCTGAGCGACTCACAAGCGGCAGCAGCCTCCCAGCCGTACCTCTGCATGTGTCGCGTAGCGGCGGTTTTCTACATCCCCTAAGCGGTCTTGGCCGGACGTGCCGCCGCCAGCGCGCGGACATCGGCGGTGGCCAGCGGCTTGCCGGCGATTCCCCAGTCGCCGCTCTTGACCTCCTCGACGACCGTCCAGGTGACGGACCGCATCGCTTCGCCTTCGATTTCGACCATCGCATTGGTAAGGTTGCGGATGATCTGGGTCTTTTGCTCCGCGGAAAAAACACCTTCGATTATCTTCACGTTGATGAGTGGCATGCAGATCTCCTTCGTGTCGCATTGGTTGACGTTCGCAGTCTGTGTCCGGGCGCGCCGTTACGCTCCACTGACGGTGGCTCGCGGACGTTCTTCTAAATCGTGCTGAAGCCGAATGCTCCGTCGAGCAGCACGAGCAGTACGGGAACTGTCAGCGCCACGAGTACTGCCAGGAGCGGGCGATTGAAGATAAACATGGGGCGGTCTCCTTCGTGTGGTCGCGCTTCACCTGGATGAGGCGATTCCCCGCGTGCTCGCAGGCTGTGCGGAGCCAATCGTGCGGAGGTTCTGGCCGGTCGCCTGGGTCATGCTCTTTGTCCCTGCATCGCGATCGCGCGGTGCCTTCGACTGGGTGCAGGTTGGCGTAAGCGCTGGCGAACCGCTTTCACCCGAACTTGATTTTTCCCCGAGATCGCCTTGATTATTTGCCGAGAGGCTTCACGGCCCGTCCTGCAAGGCGCAGACGTGAAATATCTCTTTGCTAATCATGTGCTTGACACTGATCGGCGCGAGCTCCGGCGTGGTTCGGAACCGGTCGCCCTCGAGCCGCAGGTCTTCGATTTGCTGGTCCACCTGGTGGAAAACCGCGACCGCGTGGTGAGCAAGGACGATCTCATTGCCTCGGTATGGGCCGGGCGCATCGTGTCGGATTCGACCTTGACCACCCGTATCAACGCGGTGCGCCGGGCGGTGGGCGACAGCGGCGGCGAGCAGAAGCTGATCCGCACCTTCGCTCGCAAGGGTCTGCGCTTCGTCGCCGGTGTTCAGACCCTGCTGGAAGGCGAGGGCGCGCGTGCGCCCGGCCGGTCCGATGAGGAAGCGCGAGCGCGCCTCGCCCTGCCGCTGCCGGACCGCCCCGCGATCGCCGTGCTGCCGTTCACCAACATGACGGGCGACCCGGGGCAGGAATATTTCTCCGACGGCATCAGTGAGGACATCATTACCGCCCTCTCCAAGCTGCGCTGGTTTTTCGTGATCGCCCGCAATTCTTCCTTCATCTACAAGGGCAAATCCGTCCATATGAAACAGATCGCCGAGGAGCTCGGCGTCGGCTATGTGGTCGAGGGCAGCGTGCGCAGAGGCGGCGATAGCGTGCGGATCACAGCGCAGCTCAACGACGCTGCCACCGGGAGCCATTTGTGGGCGGAACGCTACGACCGCAAGCTTGCTGACGTGTTCGCCGTACAGGATGAGATCACCGAGGCCATCGTCGCGGCGATCGAACCGCAGCTCTACGCGGCCGAAAACTTCCGCGCCAGTCGTAAGCTGCCCGACAGCTTGGATGCTTGGGACCTGCTGATGCGGGCGCTGTCGCACTTCTGGCGCGTAACGCGCCAGGACAACGTCGTCGCCCAGGCCCTGCTGGAAAAAGCGGTGGCCATTGATCCTGACTACGGCCGCGCGCTGGGCGTTCTCGCGACCAGCCACAGCTTCTGCGGCCACATGGGATGGCAGGATATCGCGACCGTCGCGCCGATCGCCGAACGCGCGGCGCGCGCTGCCATCGTGGCCGACAGCGAAGACCCTTGGGCGCACCTCGCCCTCGGCAGCGTTCATCTGTATGTGCGGCGCTTCGATGAGTCCCTTGCCGCATTTGAGACGGCGCTGCGGCTCAATCCCAGTTTCTCGCTGGCCCAAGGCTATTACGGGCTTACGCTGTGCTATTGCGGGCGGTGGGAAGAGGGTGCTTTGGCGGCGGAGCGCGCACTGCGCCTGAGCCCGCGCGATCCGTTTTCGGCAGCTTATTATGGCATTGCCAGCTACGCGCAGTTCGTGGGTCGTAACTATGATGAGGCGATGCGGCTTGCACGCCAGGGGATCCAGCGCGCCGATTTCGTTGGCGCACACCGGGTTTTGACGGCCGCCGCCGCCATGGCCGGACAGCGCGATACTGCCGAAGCTGCGCTCCGCGAGCTGCGCCGCGTCCAGCCAAACATCTCACTGGCGTGGATCGCCGGCCAAATACCAACTAAACACGATGCCGAACGGGAGCACTACCTGGAAGCCTTCCGTCGAGCGGGACTGGATTAGCTTTGGTAGTGAGGGAATCGTGGCCTCCTGGCCCCCCTTAGGGCTCGGCCCGGGCTTGGGTTGCCGCCGAGAGAGCCGGTATTCGAGTCACAGCTCAGCTGCTCAACGCGCGAGATGGATCGCGTCTCTGGTCAGGTACTTTGGACGGCACCCCCAACAGACATCCTGCGGCTGCAGGACGAAATGGCAGTTCAGATTGCACACTCTCTGAGCGGTGGAAGTCGCTGACGCACTTTCGACTCCAGCAGCCATCAGCTTCATGAAGGACGAAAGAACCGATCAGGGCCGGCTGTTAGGACTCGCCCTTGTTTACGCGGCGATGCGCCGCACGGCCGACTCCGATGCGGCGGTGCCACTTCTGCGCAAGATGAACTTTCCGGAGCATTCGCGGACCGCGCTGCGGGGCTTAAAGTGTGACTTCCCGTACGATCCGGCGTATGTCAAGGGCGAATCAGTTCTCCCGATATGTGGTGGGCATTGAAAAATTATCCAACCGTGAGGCGTGTGCGGACTCGCGCATCTTGTTTCTAACCGCGGATCTCGTGCGTCTCCGGCTCGACAGACAAATCCATCACCAGTAGCGGTGTGAACATGGGCCCCACGGAGGGAGGATTTGGATCGCGGCAGTCGCCGCACAGTCAGTACGTCAGGTACAACACCCTTCCGGGAAAGTAACCGGCGTCTCTCCCGTTGCGACGAGTAAGAAATCAATTGCTGAATTCACGGCCATCCGGTCGCGGCGATGGCGAACCAGAGCCTGAACGTCGCCATGGCGATGCTATAAAGTGTTCGATGCCGTCTTCATCATTCCTGCGAGTCAGGCTGTTTGTGAGGCAAGTGTGACCGTCAAAACGCGTCAAGCAGATCCCCTGTATTCCCCGGTCAAACCCTACCGCAGCGGATACCTTCGGGTGGACGCGATTCATCGCATCTATTTCGAAGAAAGCGGCAATCCGAACGGGAAGCCCGCGGTATTCCTGCATGGGGGCCCCGGCGGTGGCACTGAACCCAGAATGCGTCGCTTTTTCAACCCGAAGAAATATCGCATCGTGCTCTTCGATCAGCGCGGTTGCGGTCGCAGCCGGCCGCACGGGAGTTTGGTAGACAACACCACGTGGCAGCTGGTGAGAGACATAGAAGCGCTACGCACCCGGCTGATGATCGAGCGGTGGCTGGTATTCGGAGGGTCGTGGGGATCAACGTTGGCCCTTGCTTACGCAGAGAAACACCCGGGCCGCGTCACCGAACTGGTTCTCAGGGGAATCTTCCTGGCCCGTCGCTCTGAGATCGATTGGTTCTACCAGAGCCCCGACGGGACGGCATCGCTTTACCCTGATCAGTGGGAGGCATTCGTCGCGCCCATTCCGCTAGTCGAGCGCCGCAGCATGGTTCGCGCCTACTACAAGCGACTCACAAGTCCCAACAAAAAAACCGCCATTCGCGCCGCACGAGCTTGGTCGATTTGGGAGGCCGCGACGAGTCATCTGCGCACCGATCCTGACGAGGTCGCGAAGTGGAGCCGACCGCGCCAGGCGACCGCCGTGGCGCGCATTGAGTGCCACTATTTTCTCCACAGAGGGTTCTTTCGCAGGGACGGCCAGCTCCTCGACGAACTGCCACGAATCCGGAGAATTCCTGCAGTCATCGTCCAGGGCCGCTATGACGTTATCTGTCCGATGCGCAGCGCCTGGGATCTGCACCGCGCTTGGCCCGAGGCGGAGCTGAGGGTGGTAGATGACGCCGGCCATTCTGCCTTCGAGCCCGGTACCGCCCGCGAGCTCGTGCGCGCGACGGATAAATTCAGCCGGACTTCGCGACCATATGCGTAAACAATCGAAGCCCCGAAGGCCAATCTCTGCCCCCGCTCGGCGTTTCCTGCCAGCACCTGCCCGCGGCCCGGATTTGGCTAATGGGTTGTTTTGGGTGATGCTTGTTTGCCGCTGAAAGCGACCTTCGTTCCGCCCGGGGGCAACGCCGCGCGGAACACAGTCACCGAGCGGTGATGGAGGTAAGTCGTGCCGGCCCTTCTGTACGGGTTCTTTGCGTGTTACGCAGTGACGGGCAAGTGTGACCTGCGCATCGATAAAGAAGGTCGCGACATCTCAGTCTTCGCATCGTTGGAGGACTGCCAGCGGTTCGGGTCTGCTTCCGCTCGCCAACCGCCGGACAAGCAAGGAAAGTGG
>Ga0335076_10008281_pt1 | contig 10495 bp, 10 predicted proteins | sample Lox_Sample_25_FD_206717 | JGI IMG/M metagenome (GOLD analysis project Ga0335076, IMG submission 206717) | Soil microbial communities from Loxahatchee National Wildlife Refuge, Florida, United States - Lox_Sample_2.5 | ecosystem: Environmental > Terrestrial > Soil > Wetlands | place: USA...
CGAGGTACTGCCGATGCTCGACGCGATGATCTCGATAGACCTTTGGCTCAACGAGACAACGCGTCACGCCGACGTGATCCTGCCCGGGCTGTCCCCGCTCGAGCAGCCTCACCACGACGACCTCATCTTGCTATTTGCGATCCACAGCATCGCGAACTACTCGGCCCCGGTGTTCGACCCGGGGGATCGCCCCCACGAATGGGAGATCCTGATCCGGCTGACGGGCCTGTGCACCGGCACCCCCGCCGAAGACGTCGACGTCGCGGCGATCGACGATGGCTTCTTCGACTACCTGGCCTTCACCCGGCGCCTGGACGGCGCAAAGATTCGCAAGCTGTACGACGATGCCGGTCTGACGGGCGGCCCGGAGCGGATGCTCGACCTCACGCTGCGTACCGGTCCCTTCGGTGACCGGTATGGCCAGAACCCTGGCGGGCTCACGCTGGACATGCTCAAGGCCAACCCGAACGGAATCGACTTCGGGCCGATGGTGCCCCAGCTGCCCGACATCCTGGGCACCCCCGACAAGAAAATCCGGCTCGCCCCGCAATACCTGCTCGATGACCTGCCGCGGCTGGCCGCGCGACTGGAACGGCCCGCCGAGCCGTTGCACAACGTGCCCGCGCTGATGAAGGGCAAGGACCGGTGCACGCTGCTGATCCACCCCGAAGATGCCGCCCGCTTCGGCGTGGCCGACGACGACATCGTCACGGTGAAGTCGGAGGCCGGCGAGATCAAGGTCCCCGTCGAGATCACCGACGCGATCAAACCCGGCGTGGTGTCGATGCCGCACGGCTGGGGACACGGCAAGCCGGGCACCCGCATGGCGGTGGCCAACAGCTCACCGGGCGCCAACACCAACGTGCTCTCGCCGCCGACATTCATCGACGAGCCGTCCGGCAACGGTGCCCTCAACGGTATTCCGGTTACGGTCATCGACGAACAAGCGAGATTTCAGGTCACGCCGTCAAACGCAGTGTGACTCGCGGGCTACGAAAGTCACTCTATATCAACAGTTTTCGACTACGCGTAAGCGATCAGGGTGCGATAGGCCGATTCGTCCAATCCCGGTCGGCGCGGCGCGACGAGCGGAACCATCCGCCCGCCGCGCCGGTGCCGCCATCGGTGGGGATGGTGTGGCCGGTGACGAACGCAGACAGGTCCGAGGCGAGGAAGAGGATGACTCGAGCCTGGTCCTCGGGCAAGCCCATTCGACCGACCGGAACCCATTGCGGCCACTGCATCTGCTCCTCGGCCGACAGCCACCGCGAGTAGGGCACCTGTAGCGATTCGGTGACGTCGGGGCCGATGCCGTTGACCCGCACACCGTCACGGCCCACCTGTACGGCCAGGCTGCGGGTGAAGTGGATGACGGCCGCTTTGAATGCCGCATAGACCGGATCTTCCGGATAGCCGCGCAGACCTTCGACCGACGATACGTTGACGATCGCGCCCGCGCGTTGCTGGATCATCGCCGGCAGGAATGCGTGGGTGACGAGGAAAACGTGGTGCAGGTTGATCTGATAGAGCTCATCCCACAGTTGCGGGTCGGTGTCGACGAAGTTGCCAGGGTGACGCAGCCAGTGGCCGACATTGTTCACCAGCACGTCTGCCCGGCCATAGCGATCCAGCACCGTTCGCGCCAAGCCGGCAACCTGATTTTGGTCGCGGACGTCGGTGATGACCGCCAGAGCCGACCCGCCGGACGCCGTGATCTCGTCGGCGGTCCGGTGCGCGAGCTTGGTGTCGTTATCGGCGATGACCACCTGCGCGCCGTGTTGCGCGAACAGCTGTGCGGTTGCCGCACCGATACCGCCACCGCCACCGGTGACCACCGCGACCCGCTCGGCCAGCAACTGGCCATGAATTGCCTCCATGCCCATATATTGGGCCATGGTCGGGAGTCCTCGGGGACTTCGTGAAAGATGTCACGACCGACCCGGCAGCGCCCGGCGCAGGCCCGTTACCGCTGCGGCCGAATAACGCCGGCGTGCAAATTCCTCGAAAGCGTTTGCACCACACATTTATTCGGAAAACAATTATTCGGAAAATATCTCGGCTATTGCCGTCATTCGTCTTGCTCGGGTTCCTCGAGTTCCGGGTCGATCAGGACCGTCTCGTGCTGCTCCTGCCAGTCGGCACCGGCCGTTTCGAGGGGCACGTCGCTGTCGTCCTGCCAGGATGTGGCGTTGTTGTCGTTGGCTGCTGAATCGGAGGTCGGGCGTTGTTGCTCAACGGCATCGGCGACGGGCACATCGTCGGGGAACACACCGTCGCTGTCGCGCATGGACGGCGGGTTACCCGCGGGGTAGCCATTGGAAACCGTCATGACCTCGAGGCCCTAAACCCTAAGCACGACTTGCCCTGCAATCGGCCCTCGGGCCGATACAGTTGGCGTGATGAGCCGACCAGCCCCGCCTGTGCTGACGGTGCGGTATGACGGAGCCGAGCGCACCTTCGCAGCAGGCAACGATGTTGTGATCGGGCGTGACCTGCGTGCGGACGTCCGCGTCGCCCACCCGCTGATCTCGCGGACACACCTGCAGGTGCGATTCGACCAGGGGCGATGGATTGCCATCGACAACGGCAGCCTCAACGGGCTCTACGTCAACAACCGGCGGGTGCCGGCAGTCGACATCGTGGACGGCCTGCGGGTCAACGTCGGGAACCCGGACGGTCCGGCAGTGACCTTCGAGGTGGGCCGCCACCAGGGTTCGGCCGGGCGCCCACCTCTGACGACGTCAATTCCAATTCTCAACCCGGCGAGCGCGCCGAGTGGCCCGCAACCACACCAGGACGCACCGGAGACCGGTGCGTCCTGGCGGGGCCAGCTGCAACACTCACCCTCGGCGCCGACGCGGTCGCAGCCGCCGTATTCGCCCAGTGGACCGCAACCGGTCCACCCGTCGGGCCCACTGCCTAGCTCTCCTTCCGGGCCGCAGCCGCGTTACCCAACTGGCCCGCAGTCGGCGGCCCCGCCCAGCGGGCCGCAGTCAGCGCCGCAGATCTACCGGGCGGCGCCGATGAAAGTGCCGCCGGCTCCCGCTGCCGAACCCGAGACAGTGCGCGTCGGCGCCGATTCGTCGAACCTCGCGACCTCGATGATGAAGATCCTGCGGCCGGGCAAATCGGCAGTGGAGTCGCTGCCGGGTGCGATCAAGATCGGTCGAGCCAACGACAACGACATCGTCATTCCCGAGGTGCTGGCCTCACGCCACCACGCCACCCTCATTCCGACGCCGCAGGGCACCGAAATTCATGACCACCGCAGCATCAACGGCACCTTCGTCAATGGATCCCGGGTCGACGTGGCGGTGCTGCACGACGGTGATGTCGTCACGATCGGCAACATCGACCTCGTCTTCGCAGGCGGCACGCTGGCACGCCGCGATGAGAGCGCGACCGCAACCCGCACCGGCGGCCTCGACGTGCGCGGAGTGACCTGGACGATCGAGAGCAACAAGACACTGCTGGACGACATCTCGCTGGGCGCACTTCCCGGAACGCTGACGGCCGTCATCGGTCCGTCGGGCGCCGGAAAGTCGACATTTGCCAGGTTGGTGGCCGGGTACACCAGCCCGACGACGGGCACGGTCGCCTTCGAGGGCCACAACGTTCACGCCGAATACGCCTCGCTACGCAGCAGGATCGGCATGGTGCCGCAGGACGATGTCGTGCACGGTCAATTGACGGTGAAGCAGGCTCTGGGCTATGCCGCCGAACTACGGCTGCCGCCGGACACGACCAAGGATGACCGCGCCCAGGTGGTGGCCCGGGTGCTCGAGGAACTCGAGATGACCAAACATCTCGAGACCCGAGTCGACAAATTGTCCGGCGGTCAGCGCAAGCGCGCGTCGGTGGCCCTGGAGTTGCTGACCGGGCCGTCGCTGCTCATCCTCGACGAGCCGACCTCCGGTCTGGACCCCGCGCTGGACCGGCAGGTCATGACGATGCTGCGGCAACTGGCCGACGCCGGGCGGGTGGTGCTCGTGGTCACCCACTCGCTGACCTACCTCGACGTCTGCGATCAGGTCTTGCTGCTGGCCCCTGGGGGCAAGACCGCGTTCTGCGGGCCGCCCAGCCAACTCGGCCCGTCCATGGGAACCACCAATTGGGCTGACATCTTCAGCACTGTCGCCGGCGACCCCGATGCCGCCAAAGCGCGGTACCTGGCACAGACCGGTCCGCCCCCGCCGCCACCACCGGCGGACAAACCCGCCGAGTTGGGCGATCCGCCACAAACCAGCCTCATCCGGCAGTTCTCCACGATCGCCAGGCGACAGATCCGGTTGATCGTCTCCGACCGCGGCTATTTCGCCTTCCTTGCGCTGTTGCCGTTCATCATGGGTTCGCTGTCGATGTCAGTGCCCGGCAACGTCGGCTTCGGCGTCCCCAACCCGATGGGTGATGCACCGACGGAGCCCGGGCAGATCCTGGTCCTGCTCAACGTCGGCGCGGTCTTCATGGGGACGGCGCTGACCATCCGAGATCTCATCGGTGAGCGCGCCATCTTCCTGCGTGAGCAGGCGGTCGGCCTGTCCACCTCGGCGTATCTGTTGGCGAAGGTCTGCGTCTATACCGTGTTCGCGATCGTTCAGTCGGCGATCGTCACCATCATCGCGCTGCTCGGCAAGGGCGGCCCGACTCAGGGTGCCGCGGCGTTGGGCAAACCCGGGCTGGAGCTCTTCGTCGACGTTGCGGCAACCACCGTCGCCTCGGCGATGCTTGGGTTGGCGCTCTCGGCCATCGCCAAGTCCAATGACCAGATCATGCCGCTGTTGGTGGTGGCGGTGATGTCGCAGCTGGTGTTCTCCGGCGGCATGATTCCCGTCACCGCGCGCGTCGGGCTCGACCAGATGTCCTGGGCGACACCGGCGAGGTGGGGCTTCGCGGCGTCAGCTTCCACCGTCAACCTGATCCACCTGGAGCCCGGCCCGCAGGTCCCCAAGGATTCACACTGGCATCACGACGCCGGCACCTGGTGGTTCGACATGGCCATGCTGGCGGTGATCAGCATCTTCTATCTCGGCTTCGTGCGCTGGAAGATTCGCCTCAGGGGAGGCTGACGAGTCAAGACCGTGCCGGCTGGCCGTGCCGGCTAGGCGCCCTTGCGGACCACCTGGTCTGCGGCAGCGTGCATCCGGTCTGACAGTTGAAGCAGATCATGTTCGCCCACCCCGTGCGGCATGGTGTACGCCAGCTGCCGTAACTCGACGGCGCAGTTGCGCAACTCCTGGCGGAGGCGTGTCTCGATGGTGGGCATGACTTCTCCCTGTGAGCCGGGACCGAGCAAAAATGCCTGATTTCTAGATTCAGCCGATGTCCAAAATCTTCGCAGTCCTTCGACGTATCCGCGATAGCACCGATGCGTTTTAACGGGAGTTTGACAGCGTTTTTACAGTCGGGGCACTTCGCCGCTCAGCCGTAGCTCCCGCGGCGCCCGGACGTGAGAGGTGCCGAGCGTAACGTCAGCGCGAAATAGCGGGCGCATACTCGCAACGGCGTTACGCTGGCGCTGCCTGATGAAAGGTGGGCACCGTAATGGATTTCGAACTCGATGTCGGGCAACGTGCATGGCTGACCGAGGTTCGCGAATTCCTCCATGACAACGTCACCGCGGAGCTGCGGGCTGAACTCGCCCAGCACGATCTGGAGTTTCCCAATGGTGAGGTGGCACGGTTTCGTCGCAAGATCGGCGAGAAGGGCTGGTTCGGACTGAACTGGCCGCGCGAGTACGGGGGTCTCGGGCTCGGCGCCGTTTATCAGCACCTGCTGATGAGCGAGTTCGAATATTGGGGTGTGCCCGGACCCGACCTGACGGTCACATCGGTGGCGCCGATGATCATGCGGCATGGTACCGAGCAGAACAAAACCGAATGGCTGCCGCTGATCGCCAAGGGCGAAATGATTTGCGCTGTCGGCTATTCCGAGCCCGAAGCGGGAACCGACCTGGCGAACCTGCGTACCCGCGCGGTTCGCGACGGCCAGGAATGGGTGATCAACGGCACCAAGATCTGGAACAGCGGGGCGCAGCGCGCCACACACGAATGGCTCTGTGTCCGCAGCGATCCCGATAGCGATCGGCACCGCGGGATTTCGGTGATCATCGTCGCGATCGACAGCCCAGGTGTGGAGATCCGTCCGCTGTACGCGTGGTCGGGCTACCGCACCAACGAGGTGCACTTTCGCGATGTACGGGTGCCGGTCAGCAACCTGGTGGGTGAGGTCAACCGCGGCTGGACGTACATCACCGGCGCATTGGATCTGGAACGTGGCGCGCTGACCAATGCGGGCGACCTACGTCGCGCCGTAGACGACTTGCGTGACCTCGCGCTGCATCCGAGGCGCGACGGTACGGTGCCCGCGCACAGCGCGGTCCTTCGCCGCCGACTGGCGCAGGCCGAAGCCGATGTGGAGGTGGCCACGCTGATGGGTTATGAAGCCGCTGCCATCCTCGACAGCGGCGTCATCCCGACTGTGGAGGTCAGCGTCGAAAAGGTGTTCACCAGTGAACTACGCCAGCGCATCGCCGATCTGGCGCTCGACGTACTCGGCCCCGACGGGGTGCTGGCGCATCGCAGCGAAAACGCGCCCCTGGCAGGCAAGTTCGAACGGCTGTATCGGGCCGCCCCGTTGATGCGCTTCGGTGGAGGTACCAACGAGGTGCTGCGTGACATCATCGCCCAGCGCGGCCACGGAATGCCCTCGTATGGACGCTAGCGAGAACACATGAAGGCCGCACCCACCACCGAGCAAGGCGAGTTCGCCGCGAGCTTGCGCGGATTGCTGGCCGTCGAGAGCCCGGTGAGTCTGGCGCGCGCGCTCCAGGCGCCCGGCGCGGACCGAAGCACCCCGACACTGTGGAAGGCACTGGCCGACGCCGGTGTGTTCGGGCTTGCCATCGCCGAGCGGTTTGGCGGCTCCGGCGGTTCGCTCGATGACCTCGCCGCCTTCTACACCGAGGCCGGTCGCGCACTGTGCCCGACGACTGTGCACAGCACCGTTCAAGCCGCCCTGGCAATCGATCAGCTTGGCCCGCCGGACATCAAGTCCGCGTGGCTACCGCCGCTGGCAAACGGAAACGTTCGTGGTACCACAGCCCTGTGGAACGCCCGCGATGCCGCCGTCGTCTCGGGCGTGCTGCGGGCCGATTCCGTCTCGTCACAGTGGCAGCTCAATGGAACTGCGGACTACGTCGCCGACGCGGACATCGCCGACCTGATCGTGGTGTCGGCCGACGCGCGCGAGCGCACTCTTGTCTTCATTGTCTACGCGCGCGCGAGCGGCGTGAGCATGGAACCGCTGGCCATGGCGGGTGGGCATCGGGCGTTCCGTGTGCGCTTCGACAACGTGGTTGTCGCCGCCGACGCGACACTGGACGGAGGCGATCACGCTGGCATCGCCGAGCCGGCCCTGCGCCGGATCGCCAACACGGCGGTGGCACTGGGGTCACTCGACTTGGTCGGGATCGGGCAGGCCGTGTTGGACCGCACCGTCGAATACACCAAACTGCGTCACCAGTTCGGCCGTCCGATCGCATCCTTTCAAGCGGCCCAGCATCTGATCGCCAACTCCCACATCGCCCTGTCTGCGGCGCGCTTGGCCGCGCACTCGGCGGTTTTCCGGATAGCGCGCGGTCACACCGCGACCAGGGAAACGGCCATCGCGCGCATGCACGCGGCAGCGGCGGCCAGGCTGATAACCCTGGACGCGCACCAGCTACACGGCGGGATCGGTTATGTGACCGAGACCGATCTGCATTTGTGGAGCGAACGAGCGAGGCTCGGCTCCACGCTCGGTGGCGGACCCGACGTCGCGGCGTCGTGGCTGGAGGAGACCATGAAGGCAGGGGAACGCCGATGAGCGAGGACAGCCTGATCGACGCCGAATCGGCCTCGCGAGTGGGCACCGTCGCCGCGTCGGCGACCGGTGAGGTGAACCGGCGCGATTGGCAGCGATGGGCGGCGGCGGTCGGCGACCACAATCCGCTCTACTTCGATGCGGATTATGCCCGGGCCAACGGCTTTCGCGACATCATCTGCCCTCCGCTTTTTGTGCAATATGCCGTGCTCGGTGTGATTCGTCTCGACGCACTGCGACCCGATGGATCTTCAGGCGCGGTTTCGGGCAGCCTCGCGTTTCCCCGTGCCCCCAAGCGCATGGCAGGCGGGGAGAGCTTCACCTTTCACCTGCCGGCCTATCACCGTGACGAAATCGAAATGGTTCGCACCATCGAGTCGATCGTTGAAAAGCAGGGCCGCTCTGGCAGATTCGTCTTGGTCAACTGGCACACGGTGTACCGGAACCAGCATCGCGATCTGCTTGCCGAAGCGTCGACTTCGATGATCGCCCGACCCTAGGAGCGGCGCTAATGATCCGCGCCGGCGACGATGCAGAGCGAAGCGATGAGGAGGAGCGGCGCTAATGATCGGTGAGCAAGTGTTTTATGACGACGTCGGCGTGGGCGAACAGATTCCCACGCTGACGGTGACCGTCGATGAGACGCAGTTGTTCTTTTTCAGCGCCGCCACCTACAACGGCCACCGCATTCACTACGACAAAGAATGGGCACGCACGCTCGAAGGCTACGACGACGTGTTGGTGCAAGGTCCGCTTCAGGCGGCGCTGCTGGCGCGGGCAATCGGCGACTGGATCGGTGGGCGTGGCCGGTTGGTGTCCTTTGCGGTGCAGAACCGGGCCGTCGCCTATCCCGGCCAACAGCTCAGCTTCGGCGGAACCGTTACCGGCAAGCGCCCTACCGACAACCGGGCCGGGCTGGTGGATCTCGACATCGCCGGCCGCCGCGACGACGCCGTGCTGATGCCGGGAACGGCAACGGTTGAGCTTCCTCGACGCGGAATGACGCCGTGACGGGGCTGCGTGGCGAAGCGGCCATCGTCGGCATCGCCGAGTTGCCCGCAGAACGCCGTCCGACCCGGCCGCCGATGTTCACTCTCGACCAGTACGCGCTGCTGGCGAAGATGGTGGTCGAGGACGCCGGTGTCGATCCCGGATGTGTCAACGGCCTGCTCACCCACGGCGTGGCCGAATCGGCGATGTTCGCACCGGCCACTCTGTGCGAATACCTGGGCCTGGCTTTGGATTTCGGTGAGCGAGTCGATTTGGGCGGAGCCGCGTCTGCGGGAATGGTGTGGCGCGCCGCCGCGGCCGTCGAACTCGGTGTGTGCGATGCGGTGCTGGCGGTGGTGCCCGGCTCGGCGTCGGTGCCGCGGTCTGAGAAAAGCCTGCCGCCGGCCCCGAATTGGTATGGCGCGTCGTCGAACACGTACGGGTCGCCGCAGGCCGAGTTCGAGATCCCGTACGGCAACGTGGGGCAGAACGCGCCGTACGCGCAGATTGCCCAGCGTTACGCCGCAGAGTTCGGCTACGCCCCGGCCGCCGTCGCCAAGATCGCAGTTGACCAGCGCACCAATGCATGCGCAAATCCGGGCGCGGTTTTTCACGGCACCCCGATCACCGTCGACGACGTTCTCGCGAGCCCGATGATCGCCGACCCGATCCACATGCTCGAGACGGTGATGCGCGTCCACGGGGGAGTCGGCGTGTTGATTGCCAATGCCGATATCGCGCGGCAAAGCCGCCATCGTCCGGTGTGGATCGCGGGCTTCGGTGAACACATCGCCTTCAAAACACCGACCTACGCGGACGACCTACTGTGCACACCGATCGCGCGCGCTGCCGAGAAGGCGTTCTCGATGTCCGGGCTGAGCCGATCCGATGTCGATGTCGCGTCAATCTATGACTGCTACACGATCACCGTGCTGATGAGCCTGGAAGACGCCGGCTTCTGCGCGACAGGTAAAGGCATGTCCTGGATCAGCGAGCACGATCTGACTTTCCGCGGCGACTTTCCGCTCAACACCGCGGGCGGTCAACTGTCCTTCGGTCAGGCCGGGATGGCGGGCGGCATGCACCACGTCGTCGACGGCGCCCGTCAGATCATGGGACGAGCCGGCGATGCGCAGGTGCGGGACTGCCACACCGCGTTCGTCACCGGTAACGGTGGCATCATGAGCGAGCAGGTCGCAATACTGATGCGGGGGGACTAGCAATGAGCGAGTCCCTGGCAGAGGCGCTCCCGGTACCCGAGCCCACGCCGGTCTCGCGACCCTTCTGGGAAGGCCTGGCGCAGCACCGAATCCGCGTGCAGTACTCGCCGTCGCTGGGTCGTTACGTCTTCTATCCGCGCATGCTGGCCCCGGGAACCCTGGCCGACGACCTGGAGTGGCGCGAAATCGACGGTGCCGGAGTCCTGTACACCTTCACCGTGGCGCGCAGGCCCACCGGTCCGCCGTGGGCCGACGCTGTGCCGCAGCTACTCGCGGTGGTGCAGTGGGACGCCGGACCGAAGATCAGTACCGAACTGGTCGACGTCGATCCGAGCGACATCCGGATCGGGATGCGTGTCAGGCCGGTGTTCTGCGATGTGCCCGAAGCCGGGATCACTCTACTGAAGTACCGACCCGAATGACCG
>Ga0335076_10008282_pt1 | contig 10495 bp, 11 predicted proteins | sample Lox_Sample_25_FD_206717 | JGI IMG/M metagenome (GOLD analysis project Ga0335076, IMG submission 206717) | Soil microbial communities from Loxahatchee National Wildlife Refuge, Florida, United States - Lox_Sample_2.5 | ecosystem: Environmental > Terrestrial > Soil > Wetlands | place: USA...
ACGTGATGGGTACCGGCCACCACGCCGCCCTGCACGCCCACGTCGCCCCCGGCAAGATCGCCGCGGTCGTCGGCGACGGCGCCGTCGGGCTGTGCGCGGTGATCGCCGCCAAGCGCCTCGGCGCCGAGCAGATCATCATCCTGGGGCGTCACCCCGACCGCACCGACCTCGCCTGCGAGTACGGCGCCACCGACGTCGTGCCCGAGCGCGGCGACGCGGCCGTCGAGCGGGTGCGGGAGCTGACCGGCGGGCTGGGCGCGCACTCCGTGCTCGAGTGCGTGGGACTCAGCGCGTCGATGGAGACTGCGATCGGGATCGCTCGCCCGGGTGGCGCGATCGGCCGCGTCGGGGTCCCCCAAGAGGAGACGCTGCCGGGCTCCCAGACAGCGTTTTACGCCAACCTGACGATCGGCGGCGGCCCGGCGCCGGCACGCGCCTACATCGACGAGCTCCTGTCCGACGTGCTCGAGGGTCGGATCGACCCCGGCCGGGTCCTCGACCGCACCGTCGACCTCGACGGAGTGCCCGACGGGTACCGGGCGATGGCCGACCGCGAGGCGATCAAGGTCATGGTGCGGCCCTGACCGCCTGCACAGCGACGCGCTCGACCGGGTCGGCGCCCGCCAGCGAACTTCAGATCGCCGCCGGGGCGCCTGCGGGCTTTCCGACGGCCGCTCACATTCTCGAATAGGAGAACCCCAAATGCAGATCACCCGCAACTCCCTGGACAGCAGCCAAGGCCCGGACACCTCGTTCACCGGGACCGTCTACGTCGACGCCGTCGCCGCGCCCGAGCCTCCTGCGCGCGTGGGGGCCGCCAGCGTCCACTTCACGCCGAGCGCGCGCACGCACTGGCACTCCCACCCGTTTGGCCAGACGATCTTCGTCACCGAGGGCATCGGGCGCTGCCAGCGCCACGGCGGGCCAGTGGAGGAGATCCGCCCCGGCGACCGCGTGTTCTTCGAGCCCGGCGAGAACCACTGGCACGGCGCCGCCCCCAACCGCTTCATGACCCACATCGCGATCCAGGAGGTCGACGAGTCAGGCAGCCCCGTCACCTGGGGCGAACCCGTCGACGACGACACCTACCTCGCCACGCCCCCGGCATGACGCCCGGGGGGCCAACGCCGCTACAGAGCACGCAACCAGCAAACCACAGGAGATACAGCATGCCGACGACCCAAAGCGCCATCCCCAAGATCACTCTCAACGACGGCGCGACGATCCCGCAGCTCGGCTACGGCACGCTCGCGCTGCAGCCCGACCGTGACGTCACCCACGAGAACACCAACATCGCAGCCCAGACGGTCAGCGAGGCCCTCGCGGCCGGCTACCGGCACATCGACACCGCCCAGGCCTACGGCACCGAACCGGGCGTGGGCAAGGCGATCGCCGAGTCCGGGATCGCCCGCGACGAGATCTACATCACCAGCAAGCTCGCCAACACCAACCACGAGCCCGACCAGGTCAAGCGCTCCTTCGATCAAACGATGACCTACCTCGGTGTCGATCAGATCGACCTGTTCCTCATCCACTGGCCCCTTCCGACCCTCTTCGGTGCCGACTACGTCTCCACGTGGAAGGCCGTCACCGAACTCGCCGCAGACGGGCGCGCCCGAAGCGTCGGCGTCTCGAACTTCCAACCCGCCCACCTGGAGCGGATCATCGCCGAGACCGGAATCGCACCGGCCGTCAACCAAGTCGAGCTGCACCCATACTTCGCGAACACTGCGGTGCTCGACGCCTGCGCACGACACGGGATCGCTATCGAGGCCCACAGCCCGCTCGGCCACAACAACGCGGAACTCGACGACCCGACCCTCCTGCAGATCGCCGCCGCGCACGAGCGAACGGTCGCACAGGTCATCCTCCGCTGGCACATGCAGCACGGCTACATAGCGATCCCCAAATCCGCACGCGCCGAGCGGATGGCCGAGAACATCGACGTGTTCGACTTCGACCTGTCCACCGAGCAGATGAACACGATCGACGCGCTCGACGAGGGCGAGGCCGGACGCGTCGGCCCCAACCCCGACACCTACGAAGGCGTTTAGAACAATGCCTGTGTCGCCCGCCCGCGGCGCAGGTCGTCCGAGCCCGCGCCGCACCGTCCGCTCGCCGCCCGATTCTCTGTCGACCTACGAACACGGCGGATCGGCCCGGAGTTAGCTGACCCACCGGGGGCGAGTTAGCAGTCGGAGCCCGGACGCCAGGGCGGCAGCAGCTTGCGCTTGCCCCCAAGGGCACGGGCGGGTGGACCATCGAGGTTGTCGAAATTGAGGAGTTTCGAGAGCCGCCGGGCCGAGCCGCACCGCTCCCGCTTTCGCGCCGCGACGCGAACGACCCCGGGCTGACGGAGCGACCTGCATCGCGCGGAAAGCGAGCAAGGCGACCGCGAGCACTCCGCGCGAGAGCTCGATGCACCTCGTGCTAGCCAGACGACCGAATCCAGCAAGCAGCAAAGGAGCAGCGGCGTCCCTGACGCTCCCGCGGCCCGTATCGGACAATCTGGGCAGCGCCGCGCCCTCCGGCAGCACGGCCCCCTTTTGGTCTGAGGGCGGTCGCCCGGGCGGCGTCGAGGTCGCCCCTGGCAGGACACGGAATGTCGCCAAAGGAGCGGCGGGACTCGGGCCGACTGCAGCACAAAAGCAGTCATCGGGTCAAGGGCGCGGCCCATCGTGGCTGCGCCCGCGGGCTGCGTCCGGCTGTCGCCGTCTTCTCCTTAGCCAGGAACCGGCAGTCTGGCCAGAGTGGTGCTCCTCGTCCCGAGGGGTAGCAACGCCCCGACCGCCGCGTACTCGTGCAACGCCTCGGGGAGCATGAGTTGAGCGCGTAACGTTGCGACTGCCGCGGTTGTGACCGCGTCACCAGCCGACCTGGCGTGCCGGATGCGGAGCGAGGTCGGCGAGTTCTTGGGTGCTCGCCGCCGGGAGGATGGGTCTGACGTCCTTTCGGCCGCAATGTCCGGCAACGGTCTTCGTTGCTTGGTTCGCCGCACCGGGCGACTTCAGCACCATCTTGCCCTTGTCGCCATCATCACCTCCACGTCGGACAACACCGGATAAGCTCGCCGCACCTTCATCGCCAGAAAGGCGGCGCCATGCAAGCAGTCGTCATCAAGGCCACGATCACCGACCGAGACGCTCTCCCGACTGCGCTCGACGAACTCGTGCCGGAAGTCTCTGGCGCGCCGGGGTTCGTGGCTGGCTACTGGATCGTTCTGGGACGAGACCAAGGCATCGCGATCCTCGTGTTCGATTCCGACGCCTCAGCCTCGCTCCAGGCCCTTGCTACCCAAGTCGCCGGCAGCAACGCCGCGACGATCGACAGCGTCGAAGTCGGCGAAGTCACTGCGCATGCGTAGGACCGCCATTGCGAGGCCGTCCCGATCCGCGGTCTCGACGCGCGGCGCCTGATAGGCGAACAGCTAAACCCGGGCTGGCACAAATTTGGGCACTCCGCTGTACGCTCCGCGCGCATTGGGAGATGCTCCCTCGCGGCGGCCGCGGTCCCGCTCCCAGGCTAAGGGGTTTGCGCCCTGCATGAATATAAATGAGGCGGCTCCGCTCCGCTTCGGCCGGCGTCGGGTTGTGACACGATCACAACCGCTGCAGCCGCGAGGTCTTGGGGGATCGACTGCTGCATGCCGAGGCGTTGCACGAGTATGCGGCGACCGGGGTCTGGCTCTCCACTTGGACGACTCGGAGCACGCGGCCTGGCACGGGTCGGCTTGACGCCGGGCGCTCGGCCGGCCTCCTGTTGGTCGTCGCTGGCAGGGGGCTGATCGCCGCCGCGATCCGGAACGACTGCCTCTGCGCCCGGACCGCACATCCGTAGATCACCGCGGCGGCCTTCGCGCGGTCACCGATGCCGCGGCGGGGGCCGAGCGCTTTGATGGCGTAAAAGGAGGTGAACTGATGCCGAATAAGTCCGTTGAAACCGGCGCCCGCGTAGGTGACTGGATTGAGCCCCACGGCGTGCACGGCCAGGCGTCGCGCCGAGGAGAGATCATCGAGGTGCTCGGCCGCGAAGGACACGAGCATTACCGCGTGCGCTGGGATGAGCAGCACGAGTCGATCGTGTACCCAGCCGACGGTGTGATCGTTACTCCCGGTCCCGGCCGGCGCGGTCGTGGCGCGGACAAGCGCCGGGCGCAATAACCGTCACGGCACTCCTGTTTCCCACGTGTGCGCGATCCCCATCGGGGACTTGGCACGAGGACCGAGCGTCCCGTCGCGAACGCCACGACTGCCAGTTTCTCTCCGGGGACTAGACTATAGCTAGACCGCGGTCAGAGGCTCTACGGCTAAAAAGACAGGCCGATTGAGATTCCCCATGGGAAGCTGACAGCGATCGAGAAGCCGACCGCCTGGAGCGCACCTATCACGGCCTGCAACGCTGACTTCAGTGTGTTTGCAATACTGCGAAGCTTGGCGACGGCGTTCTTGCTCCATCCCGCAAGGTTGTGGGGCCACGGGCTTGCGGGAGCGTAGAACCGCGCAGTGGCATTTGATGCGACGCCCGCCCAACTTTCGATTGCAGCGAGCTGGTTCCACGCATCCTCTTCTCTTACTGCCTCGCTGACAGGGTTCTGCTCGAGATCGCGGCGGATCGCGTCCTCGATTTCGTCTAGCACCCGTTCTATCTCCTCTTCGTCCGCACCATCGCGCGCCTCGAGGCCGCGGACGCCAACAGCCATTCTGAAGTCTCGATCCGGTCCATCCATCGTTCCGTCCTCCTCGCTCAGATCGACCCAAGCCTGTTGCTAACGACCGTATCGCTGTCAGCCCCTAGGAGTCCAGGGCTCACGTCGAGGCGATTGCTTCCACCTTTCGGCTCGGGTGCGTCCCGCGATTGCCTTGGCGACGAAACCCAATCTCGCGGCGACATGGTGCTAGCCACTACTGATCAAGCCGAACGGTCCCGCACCCGCCGTCGCCCCGACTTCTGCCGCGTGGATGCGAGCGCGCGGCCTCTCGTCACGGCGTCACTGCTATGCCACACGTAAGGAGCAGCACGGGGTCAGTCGGGTGCTTACTCGATTGCAGCTAACACTCTGTGGCGCGACGAGGAAGCGGGAAACGGTCTAGGTGGCGGCTGTTGTCCGTGTGCTCACCTGTGGGCAGCCGGCAACTTGTCTCCGAGAGCGGGGTCGCTTCCCGCCCCGACGGGGAGTCAATGACCGGCCGGTCGGAATGGATCGCCCGAACAACAAGTCCTCACATCTGATGCGGCAAACCGGTCTCGGTGCCTCACGGTGCGCTGCCTCGATGCATAGCTTCCGCCACCCGGGGTCGGGCGAGAGTGTGGTGTGTGTGTACTCATCGTTACTCCTTTGGTCTCGTGAGGGTCAGGCGGCTGTTGGGAGAAGAACAACCTTGCCCGGCAGCGCTCCGGCGTCGGACCGAGCGTGGACGACGGGCAGCTCGCTGAGGGGGAGGCGCTCGGCGACGTCGACGTGCAGTTCGCCGGCGTCGATCAGGGCGACGAGGTCGGCGAGCTGGTCGGCGTCGCTGCGGGCGAAGATCGCCGTGGCCGGGACGCTGCTCGTCTCCTCGGGCACCGCAGTGGGGACGGTGCTGAGCACGACCCCGCCGGCGCGGACCAGACTTGCCAGCGTGGCGAGTTCCGCCGGGGCGATCGGCGCGAGGTTCAGGAGGACGTCGACCGGCCCGCTGACCGCGTCGGCGACGTTCGTCGTGGTGTGCGCGATGATCTCGTCGGCGCCTGCTCGGCGGACACGCTCGATGCTGCGGGGGCTGGCGGTGGCGATCACGTGTGCTCCGGCGCGCTTCGCGAGCTGGATGGCGTAACCGCCGACGGCTCCGCCGGCGCCGTTGATGAGGAGCCGTTGCGCCGGGCGAAGGTCGGCGTGCTCGAACAGCGACTGCCAAGCGGTCAGCCCGACCGATGGAAGAGACGCCGCGTCGGCGAGCGCGATGCTCGCGGGCGCATCGGCGAGGATCTGCGCCGGCGCGAGGACGTACTCGGCAGCCGCCCCGTCCGGAACCATCGGCAGGAAGCCGATGACTCGGTCGCCGACGCGACGGCCAGTGACATTCGCGCCAACCGCGTCGACGGTGCCCGCGACGTCGATCCCCGGCACATGGGGGAGCGTCACCGGGAACGGCTCCTGGAGGTACCCGCCGCGGATTCCTGCGTCGACGGGATTGAAGGCCGTGGCCGCGACGCGGATCCGGACCTCGTCACGCCCCGGTATCGGCTGCTCGACGTCCTCGTACCGCAGGACCTCAGGGTCGCCGTACTCGTAAAACCTCACTGCCTTCATGGGGAGTCTCGCTTTCTCAGTTCGGGGATTTGCTTCGAATTCGAAGCACGGTCTCGAACTCTAGCACTAGTTCAAATTCGAAGCAAGTAGAATCTCAACGTGCCCGAACCCCCGCGTTCCCTCGACCCTCAGCAGCTGAGCGCCTACTTCGCGCTCATGGAAGTGAGCAGCATCCTCCGGTACGCCGTCGAGCAGCACCTGCGTGCCGAAGGCGACCTCAGCTACGTGCAATGGCAGGTGCTCGCCCGACTCCAGGACTCTCCAACCGGCAGCCACCGCATGACCGACCTCGCCGACAGCGTGGTCTACAGCCGCAGCGGTCTCACTTACCAGGCCGGTCTGCTCGCGGCGAGAGGTCTTATCAGTCGCTCGCAATCCCCGGACGACGAGCGCGGCATCGACGTCACCATCACCGACGCCGGCCGCGCGCTCTTCGCGCGCGTCCTACCCGGTCACATCGAGGTCGTCGGCCGCCTGCTCTTCGAGCCTCTTGAAAGCAAGGACGTCGAAACACTGACCGACCTGCTCACTCCGGTGCGCGACCACATGCGCGAGACACCGCCCCGGTCGGCAGCCCCACGGAGACATAAGAGCATGCCGGCCCGGCAACCGTCGACATAGTCGCGGAGTGGTCGCGGTCGACCCCCCGATCGTCATCAGGAGCGCGGGTCGCCGAGGCTCCGCGGCGAGATCAGCGCCGCTGACTGACAACAGGCTGCGATCTGGCGAGGAGGCCAGAGGTTCGAGAGTTGGCCTTCAGGCGAGTGGGGTGGAGCTGGAACACGCGTAGCATCCGCGACGAGATGCCCGCCGGCGATTCGGAGAGCTCAAGCAGCGTGCCGCAGTCTGAGCCCGGTGGTGAGGATCAACCAGCGGAGGACGTGATCGCCGAGGGCGGGGCCCGGATCGTTTGGGAGGACCGGTGGCACGAGGAGGACGTCTTCGCGAACCGCCTTTCGTTCTACATCCTCGCCCAGTCGTTTCTTATCGCCGCGGCAGTAACCGCGACGCTCTCCAACGACGCGTCGTCGCGTTGGCTGCCAGTGGCGCTGACGATCGACTTGGCCGGCCTGGTTCTGACCATCGTGTTCTGGTACGCGCTGACCGAGAACCTGAGGAGGCTTGACACGTTGAAGGATCTCGTCGCCAAGGGCAGCCGCGAGCTAGGTGTTCGGGGTTACAGAGAGATCGGGGTCGTCAGAACGACGCACCACGAACGCCGCGCGCGACGAGGCTTGCCCTTCCCGCTCTCGATTCTTCCCAGGTGGTCGCCCTCGTGGTGGCTCGCCCAGGGGATCCCCATCCTCCTCGGGTGCACGTGGATTGCGCTTATCGCCGTGGCGATCGTCACCGCGTAGCGCAACCAGCAGATAGGACGTTGGCGATCAAGCTCACGCGATCGAGTTGGACCGGTTCCGGCGCGAGCGCGGGAGACCAGTCGCTCTTGATGGTGATGCTAGGTTGCCAGCGTGGCGACGATCCCCGATTCTGCTCGTGCGGTGCTCGAAGGTCCTGCGCTTGCGCACCTTGTCACGCTCGACCCTGACGGTCGACCCCAAGTCTCGATCGTGTGGGTCGGACTTGATGGTGAGGAACTGGTCGCTGCGCACTTACCGGAGCACCGCAAAGTCCGCAACATCCGCCGAGACCCGAGGGTCGCTCTCTCGATCGAAGCCGGCACCCGCAATCACATCGGTCTCGACGAGTACATCGTCATCCACGGCAGCGCACGCATCACGGAGGGTGGCGCCCCTGAACTTCTTCAGCGGCTTGCGCGCGTGTATCTCGGACCGGATGTCAAGTTCCCGCCGATGGATAACCCGCCCGCCGGATACATCACTCACATCGCTGTTGAGCGCGTCGGCGGTGTAGGACCCTGGGCGCGCTGAACCTCCTTCGTCGCGCGTGGTCTAAGAGCGCGGGTTTGTAGGCGCGCGAATATCGGCGGCCAAAGCGTGCGTGGCGCGCCCCTGCCCGCGCGTTGCGGGGCGGTTGGCGCTGCTGCCTAGACGCCCGATCGTCGCGAAATTAGGTGTCCGATGACTGCCGACTCGAACTCGGTCGTGCGCGACGATTCCGGTGCCCCGGGGGTGTACTCGTCAGATGGGCACGCCCCGTCCGAGGATCGACACCGGCGGCTGTGGCCGGCGTGGGACACGCGACAATTGATGCCGAATGCGAGTTGCGGGGATCGAGCGGTTCGGTGGCGCCGTGCAGACCCTTGAGGTCGCCGAACCGCGCGCGCCTCGCGAAGGCGAGGTGCTGCTGGAGATCAAGGCGGCCGGTGTGGGCAACTGGGACGATGTCGTGCGCGTGGGTGATTGGGACGTGGGGCGGACACCGCCGATGGCACTCGGCGTTGAAGCAGCCGGGATCATCGCCGCGATCGGTCCGGGCGTAGTGGGGTGGTCGGTTGGGGACGAGGTTCTGACCCATCCGCTGCCACTCGCCGAGCAGGGGACGTGGGCGCCGTGGCTGATCGCGCGGGCTGAACTGCTAGCGCGCAAGCCGGCCGCTATGTCGTGGGGCGTTGCAGGCGCGTTCGCCGTACCGGCGCTAACGGCCGTCCAAGTAGTCGATGAGGCGTTGCGGGTGCGGCCCGGCGAGACACTGCTCGTCAACGGGGCTGGCGGCGCGACGGGCGGGCTGATCGTCTCGCTTGCTGTGCTCCGTGGCGCCCGGGTGTTCGCCACGGCGGGGCCTTCCAGTCGGCAAGAGGTGATCGGAGCCGGTGCTGACGCGGCTATCGACTATCACGACGCGGACTGGCCCGAGCAGATCCTCGTTGCGAGCGGCCGGCAGGGAGTCGATGCGGCGGCCAACGCGGCGCGCGGCGGCGCGACCAGCGCGATGCGAGCTGTCCGTGATGGCGGTCGGCTCGCCACGATCACCTCGGATCCTCCGGAGCCCGAACGGGGGGTCCGCATCAGCTCGGTGTACGTCCGGCCGAACGCGGGGCAGCTCGACCGAGCAGTTCAGGCACTGGGTGGCGCGGGACTGGAGCTCAGGCTCGGCGCGCAGTTTCCGCTGGCGCAGGCCGACGCCGCGCTAGAGCGCGCCATCCGCGGCGCCGGTGGCGCCGTGGCGCTCGAGTTGTGACCAGCGCGCAGGCACTGGCGACCCGACCCCTTTCCGGCGCAACTCGGGCGTGGCGCCCGCGGACGGGAGATGCTCGTGGAGCCGCCGATGCGAGTGTCGTTCGCGGCGGTTGAGACGAAGTTTGGATGCACCTGCACGCCGGCTGCCAGCGCGTCTCCCTCAGGCCACTGGGAGATGAACGACGGCGGATTGAGCGAGTCGCAAGCGAAGTCGGCCCCGTCGTCGGACCGCCCGCACGGATCAGCGGCCTGATCGGCGACGGGACATGTTCGTCGCGCCGCGTTTGCGGGACCGGCGCGGGCGGAAACGGATGCCCAGGGTGAGCTAGGTGTTAGCGAGCGAGCCTCATACCGCCGAGCGGTTGTGCGTACGTCGCGGTGATCTTGGAGGCGGTCGGGGTTCGGTATGGGCCTCGCTCGCGGAGGTGTCTCTGCGGGCCGCGGGTTGTGGCCGCGGGGTACCTTCCGATCTAGAGCGCGGGCGATGAGCGCCCGCTTGGAAGCCCCTGCGGGGCTTTGCATCTTGCGGTTGCTGGAGGTACCACCGTGGCCACGATCTCAAGCCTACTCGCCGATCATGTGAGCTTGGAGGTCCGGTCGGTCGACCGGTTGTTCTTGCAGGGGTACGTACCCCGGTTGCAGTCCGAGGGGCTGGTCGTGAGGTTTCTGTTGGATCGCGGGTTCCCGATTCCCTCGCCCGCGGTGCTCGGCAGGATCGGCACCGGGTACGTGAACCGGATCACGGACTTCATCGCGAAGAATCAGATCCCGGTCGTGAAGTTCGCAAAGGGGGATGTGAAGGAGGAGATCGCCCGCAAGCATTTCCGCCAAGCCGAGCGGGAGGGCCGCTACGGCGTCGTGATGGTCGGGATCTGCCAGGAGAAAACCTCGGCGTGGCGCGGCTGGCGGGATGGCGGCCCGGACTCCCATCCCCATTTCGTCTATCGCCGTCAGTCGATCTTCCCGAAGAACTACTACTTCTATATTCGCGACCCGGACTGGGGGCCCAGCTTCATCAAGACCGTTGCCTACGCGCCGTTCTCGTGCTGGGTCTATCTGAACGGGAACGAGTGGGCCAAGCAGCAGGCCGCCCACCGAGGTCTTGAGT
>Ga0335076_10008283_pt1 | contig 10493 bp, 7 predicted proteins | sample Lox_Sample_25_FD_206717 | JGI IMG/M metagenome (GOLD analysis project Ga0335076, IMG submission 206717) | Soil microbial communities from Loxahatchee National Wildlife Refuge, Florida, United States - Lox_Sample_2.5 | ecosystem: Environmental > Terrestrial > Soil > Wetlands | place: USA: Florida...
GTACGGCGTGCGGGTCCAGGCCTACAACGTCTCGCGGGAGCAGGTGGCCTGGGCGCGCGAGCGGGCGCGTCGCGAGGGGCTCTCCGGCCGGGTCGAGTTCGTCGAGGACGACTACCGCGCGATCCGCGACCGATGCTCGGCCTTCGTGTCCGTGGGGATGCTGGAGCACGTGGGACGCCGCAGCTACGGCGACCTGGGCCGTGTGATCGGGCGGTGCCTGGACCGGGACCGTGGCCGGGCCCTGCTCCACTTCATCGGCCGCGACCGGGCCCGTCCGCTGAACGCCTGGATCCGACGCCGCATCTTCCCGGGGGCGTACCCGCCCACGCTCGGCGAGGTCTCCGCCGGCGTCCTCGAGCCGGGCGGCTTCTCGCTCGTCGACGTCGAGAACCTCCGTCCCCACTACGCCCTCACGATCCGCCACTGGCGCGAGCGCTACGAGCGGGCGGTGGCCGAGGGGCGGGTCGGCTTCGACGAGCGCTTCCGCCGCGCGTGGCGGCTGTACCTCGCGGGCTCGGAGGTCGCCTTCCAGACGGGCTCGCTGCAGCTCTTCCAGGTCACCTTCGCGAGGACGGGCTCGGCCGCCGTCCCCTGGACGAGGCGCGGCCTCTACGTGGAGGGGAAGGGGCTATCGTGGAGCGCGCCGACGTCCTGATCGTCGGCGGCGGGCCCGCGGGCTCGAGCTGCGCCGAGGCCCTCGTCTCGGCGGGAAGGGACGTGCTCGTCCTCGACCGGGCCGCCTTCCCGCGAGACAAGCCGTGCGCGGGATGGATCACGCCCGACGTGGTGTCGGCCCTGAGGCTGGACCTCGACGCCTACGGCCGCGACCACACGCTTCAGGCCGTGTCGCGGTTCCGGACCGGCCGCATCGGAGGACGGGCGACGGACGTGGACTACGGCGCGCGGGTGAGCTACGGGATCCGCCGCTGCGAGTTCGACGCCTACCTCCTCCGCCGCTCCGGAGCGCGGACCCGCTTCGGCGAGTCGGTGGCCGACGTTCGGCGCGACGGACGGGACTGGGTCGTGAACGGCCGCTTCGCGGCTCGGGTCCTGGTGGGTGCGGGCGGCCACTTCTGCCCGGTCGCCCGGGCGCTGAACGGCCCGCCGCCGCGCCCGGCGACCGTGGTGGCCCGGGAGGTCGAGTTCCTCCTCGAGGGGGACACCCTCGCCGCCTGTCGAGTCGAGGGAGACCGGCCCGAGCTCTACTTCTGCCCGGATCTCCGCGGCTACGGCTGGTGCTTCCGCAAGGGCTCCCACCTCAACGTCGGCTTCGGACGCGTCGACGAGCACGCGCTCCCGTCGAGGGTGAAGGCGTTCGTCGACTGGCTGGTGGGCGGCGGTCGGATCGCTCGCCCTCCCGAAGGCGCCTGGCGCGGCCATGCCTACGTCGTCCGTGAGAGCCGGCCGCGGCGCGTGGCGGGAGAGGGCGTCCTGCTCGCGGGGGACGCGGCCGGGCTCGCCTTCCCGGCGAGCGGGGAGGGCATCCTGCCCGCCGTGGCCTCCGGCCAGCTCGCTGCGGAGGCGATCCTCCACGAGGAGGACGACGCTCGCCGCGAGAGCCGCTACCGCGAGGGGCTCGACCGCGTTCTGGGCCGGCCCGCCGCGATCCACCCCTTGCTGCGTCCGCTCGCCGTGAGGGCCGCCGGCCTCCTGCTCGCGTCCCCCGCCTTCAGGCGGCGGGTCGTCCTGGACCGGTGGTTCCTGCACCGTTCGTCCGCGGAGCGCCCGGCGGCCGAGATGGTCGCTCGGCCGGCGGACCGTCGCCCCTCGCCCGATTAGCAGGCCGGGGACACACAGGGACGACGCCTGTCGGTCAGCGCCGTGCCGCCTCGACTTCGGCCAGCAACAGCTCGAGGTGCGGGAGCACGTTGCCGGCCAGTCGCTCCTGCCCGGCCGCGTTCGGGTGCAGCCGGTCGGGGAAGAGCAGCTCCTCGCGTCCGGCGACGCCGGCCAGGAGGTCGGGCACGAAGACCACCCCTTCGTCCGCGGCGACGCGGGCGCACGCTCCGTGGAGCCCGGCCGCCCGCTCCGCATCGCCGGCGGTCACCCCGACGCGCGGCGACGCGGGGCCGGTGCCGAGCCGCGTTCCGACGAGGAGCACTCGCGCGTTTTCTGCCTTCGCCGCGCTGACGATCGCCCGCAGGGCGGCCTCGGCTTCCCCGAGCGGCTCGGTGCCGAGGGCGTCGTTCGTGCCGAGCGCGACCACCAGTACGTCGGGCCGGTGCGCCATCACCGCGGGCAGCCGAGCGAGGGCCCGCGCGGCGGTGTCGCCGCTCACCCCGGCGTTGATGACGCGTACGGGGCGGCCTCGTGCCGCGAGGGAGCGCGCGACGACGGCGGGGTACGCCTCCTCCTCGCGGAGCCGCCAGCCGGAGGTGAGGCTGTCCCCGAGGAAGGCCACGAGCGGCCCCTCGCCGGCCGTGCACGCCGGCCAGGAGGCGGCCACGACCGCGGCCGGCAGCAGCGGCCGCAGGCGCGGCCAGCGCGCAGCGATCGACCGGAGCACTACTCCCCGAGGGGCACCGCGCCCTCGGGAGCGGGCGCGCGGGCCTCCGTCCGGCGCCGTCGCCGCGCGGCGAGCCACTCCCGCACCGCCTCGGGCCGGAGGCCGTCGAGGTAGGTGTAGACGACCGGTACCACCACGAGCGTGAGCATCGTCGAGGTGACGAGCCCCCCGATGACGGCCCGGGCCATGGGCGCCCGGAGCTCGGCCCCGGCCCCGATCGCGAAGGCGAGGGGCAGCATGCCGAAGATCATGGCGAGGGTCGTCATGACGATCGGCCGCAGGCGGGTCGATCCGGCCTTGATGAGGGCCTGGTCGCGGGGAACACCCTTCTCGCGGGCCTGGTTCGTGAAGTCGACGAGGAGGATCGCGTTCTTCGTCACCAGCCCCATCAGCATGATGAGGCCGATCATGCTCATCATGTTGAGTGTGTCCCGGGTGGCGAGGAGGGCGACGGCGACGCCGACGAGGGAAAGGGGCAGGGAGAGCATGATCGCGAACGGGTGGAAGAAGGAGCCGAACTGGGAGGCCAGGATCAGGTAGATGAAGATGACCGCGAGGGCGAGGGTCTGGAGCATGCTCTTGAACATGCTCACCAGCTCCTCCGCGTCGCCCCCCGGCATGACGTCGTAGCCGGGCGGGAGCTGCATCCGGGCGATCGCGGCGTTCACGTCCCCCATCAGCTCGCCCACGCTGCGCTTCGAGTTCGCCGCGCTGAGGCGCACCTCCCGCTGCAGGTCCTTGTGGCGGATCGTGGACGGGCCGCTCGCCGGCGTCGCGGTCGCGACCTCGGACAGGGGCACGAGGATCTTGTCACCCCAGGCGTCGTCCTTGTCGGTCGGCACCCGCAGGGCGAGGAGGTCGGTGGCGTAGCGGCGCTGGTCGGCTCGCAGGCGCACCCTCACGTCGTGGCTGTCTCCGGCAGCGTCCTCGATCGTGGTCGCGACGTCTCCCGTCACCGCCGCGCGCAGCGTCATCGCCACCGGGCCGACGTTGAGCCCGAGGTCGCCGGCCCGGTCCCGGTCGAAGTGGACGCGCAGCTCGGGCTTCGTCTTCTCGAGGCTCGTCTCGACGTCGACGAGGTTGGGGATCTTCGCCATCTCCCCGGCCAGCTCGCGGCTCAGGCGGTCGAGCTCGTCCACCTCCGGGCCGCGCACCGAGTACTGGAGGGGCTTCTGGCCGAACGGCCCCGCCTCGGTGAACCCGTAGGTGAGCCCGGGGACGACGGCGACGGCGCGGCGGGCGTCGGAGAGGACCTGGGTGAAGGTCTTGCCACGGGAGGACTTCAGCTTGACGTACACGACGCCCTCGGTCGGGCCCCGGCGGGTGATGCCGGACTCGCCGATCGTGGTGTACGTGTAGTCGACGTCGGGCAGCCTCTTGAGCTCGCGTACGACGGCCAGGGCCCTCTCCTTCGTCTCCGCGAGCGTGGCCCCCGGCGTCGCCTTGAAGGTGACCTGGTACTCGCCGCGGTTGAAGTCGGGCATGAAGTCGCCCCCGAGGATGGCGAGGATGGGGAAGGCGAGGAGGAACGCCGCGGCGGCGATCGCGAGGACGGCCGGGCGGTGGCGGAGCGCCCAGCCGAGGAGGCGCTCGTACTGGACGTGCATGTCCTCGAACCACTGGTTGAATGCCTGCAGCGTGCGCCCGACGAGGTGCGGGTGGTAGCCCTTCTCGATGTCGGGATCGACCCACCGCGAGGAGAGCATCGGGTCGAGGGTGAAGCTGACGAAGAGCGAGGCGACCACCGCCGCCGCCACCGTGATGCCGAACTCGTAGAAGAAGCGGCCGACCATGCCGCTCATGAAGGAGACCGGCACGAAGACGGCGAGGATCGTGAAGGTGGTGGCCATGACGGCGAGGCCGATCTCGGCCGTGCCGTCCCGCGCCGCGTCGAAGTGGTCCTTGCCCCGCTGGAGGTGCCGCACGATGTTCTCGCGGACGACGATCGCGTCGTCGATGAGCATGCCGATCGCGAGCGAGAGGCCCATGAGCGTGATGACGTTCAGGGTGAAGCCGAAGGCCCGCATGGCGATGAACCCGGACACGACCGAGATCGGCAGCGTGACGCCGGTGATGATCGTGGACCGCCAGGAGTTCAGGAAGAGGTACACGATGAAGACGGTGAGGAGGCCGCCGATGATCATCGTGGTGTTCACGTCCTCGATCGAGTCGCGGATGAAGCCCGAGTCGTCCTTGATGACCGAGAGGGTGATCCCGGGCGGCATGTCCCTCTTCAGCTTCTCGAGCGCGGCGAGGACGGCGTCGGCCACCGAGACGGTGTTGGCCCCCGACTGCTTCTGGATCTCAAGGGCGAGCGCCGGCCGCTCGTCGAGGAAGGCGGCGTTTCTGGGCTCCTCGATGCCGTCGATGACCTGCGCGAGGTCGCTCACGTAGACGGGCATGCCGCCCGGCCGCTTGACCGGGATCCTCCCGATGTCCTCCGGGGTGCGCCCGCGCGCGGCCACGCGCACCAGGGCCTCGGTCGAGCCGCGGTCGGCGTTGCCGGCCGGCACGTCGACGTTCTCGCGCTGGAGGGCGAGGACGACCTCGTTCAGGGAGACGTGGTAGGCCTCCAGCTTGAGGCGGTCGACGACGACCTGGATCTCCCGCGTCGACTCGCCGACGAGGGCGACCGCCCCTACCCCGCGCACGCTCTCCAGGCGCTTCTTCACCACCTTGTCGGCGAAGGTGGTCGCGGCCTGGGGCGAGAGGCCGGGGGCGTCGACGCCGATCGAGAGGACGGGCAGCTGGCCGAAGTCGATCCGCTGCACGATCGGCTCCTCGATCTCCCGGGGCAGGTCCCCGCGGATGGCCGCGATCTTCCCCCGCACGTCCTGGGAGGCGTTGATCGCCGAGACCTCGAGCTGGAACTCGACGACGATGTTCGAGAGGCCCTCCTGGGAGATCGACTCGATGTGCTTCACGCCCTCGACGGTGTTGATCTCCTCCTCGATCTTCTTCGTGACCTCGCGCTCGACGGTCTCGGGGCCGGCCCCCGGGTAGATCGTGGTCACGGTGACGACCGGGATCTCGACCTTCGGGAACATGTCGACCTTGAGCTGGCTGTAGGAGGCGACCCCGAGGACGGCGAGCGCGGCCATCATCATGGTCGCGAACACCGGGTGCCGGATCGACAGGTTGGAGAGGAACATCGCGGGCTCCTAGCGGGCGGCGGCGCCGGACGCAGCGGGGGACGTCGCCCCGGCGCGCTCGTTGCGCACCTCGACCGGGGCCCCCGAGGCGAGCGCGGTGGGCGGGTCGAGGACCACCTGGTCGCCGGGGGCGAGGCCCTTCGTCACCTGGACGCCGTCCGCGGCCTCGACGCCGAGGGCGACGCTCGCCTTCTCGGCCTTGCCCGAGCGCACGACGAAGACGTCGGCCCGGGCCGGGTCGGTGCCGTCGCGGACGAGGGCGGCCGGGGGCACGACGATCGCTCCCGCGACCTGGCCGACGCTCACGGACGCTCGCGCGAAGAGCCCCCCCACGAGGTCGGCGCGGCCGGGCACCTGGACCACGACCTGGAAGGAGCGCGAGCGCTCGTCGACCAGGGGCTCCGTGCGGGCGATGCGGCCGTCGACCCGCGCGCCGCCGAGGGCGTCGATCGCGAGGGAGACGGGCTCGCCCACCCGGACCTTGGCGAGGTTCTTCGACGCGACAGGGGCCCGGAACTCGAGCACCGAGTCGTCCACGAGCGTGAAGACGGGCGTCCCCGGGCCGAGCATGGCGCCCGGGTCCGGGAGGCGCCGCGCGACCCGGCCCGCGAAGGGGGCCTTCACCACCGTACGGGCGAGCTGCTGGCCGGCGATCGCCACCTCGGCCTTCGCCTGGGCGAGGCCGGCCTCGGCCACCTGCTGCGCGACCTGGGCCGAGAGGTGATCGCGGTCGGTGATGCCGCCCGTCTTGAGGAGGCTGTCCGCGCGCTCCTTCTCGGCCTGGGCGTGGGCGCGGTTGGCCTCGGCGACCGCGAGGGCCGCCCGCGCCCGGTCGTGGGCGAGCCGGTAGTCCGTGTCGTCGAGCACGGCCAGTGTCTCGTCCTTCCCCACCCGGGCCCCCTCGTCCTTCAGCACGCGCAGGAGGCGGGCCTGGACCTCGGCCACGACCTGGACCTGGGCCCGCGGCTTCAGGGTGCCGGTGAGGACGATCTCGTCGGCGAGGTCGCGGGCCACGACCGCGGCGGTCCGCACGGCGAGGCCGCGCGGGGGGCCCTCGTCGGTGCGCCCGCTGGTGCACGCGGCGAGGAGGAGGGGGGCGGTGGCGGCGAGGAAGAGCGTTCGGTTCGTCATGGCGTTCCTCTGCTTCAATCCCGACGGGCGGGAGACGGTGAGGTCGGGTCCCCGATGGCCGCGGCGCCGCTCTTGGCCGGGGGCGAGGACGGCGGGGGAAGGGGGGCATCCGCGAGGGGATCCTGGCCCATCACGTAGCGGAGGCCGGCCCGGGCGTTCGCGTGGGCGGCGAGCGCCTCGATGCGGCTGAACTCGGCCTGGGTGAGCGCGGCTTGGGCGTCGAGGACGTCGAGGGTCGTAGCCGCGCCGAGGCGGTAGTTGGCTTCGATCATCTCGAGGGCCTTCCGGGCCTGGGTGACGTTCAGCTCGGTGGCGTGGAAGACGCTCGCCGCGACCCGCAGGCGGTCGACCGCCTGCTTGGCCTGGAGGTCGATCTGGGTCTGGAGGGCCACACGGTCCTGGCCCACCCTCGCCCGGTCGGCCCTGGCCTGGGCGACCTTGCCCGCGGTACGCCAGCCGTCGAAGACGGGCACCTTGAGCGTGATCGAGAGGCTCCACTTCTCGTAGTCGGGCTCGAAGAAGTGCTCCGTCTTCCGGACGGACCAGCCGAAGGCCCCGTAGAGGTCCAGCCGGGGCTGCATGTCGGCCTTGTAGATGCCGATCGCCTCGTCGTAGATCTTCTCGTTCCAGGTCACGGCCTGCACCTCGGGTCGGCCCGCGATCGCCTCCCGCACGACCTGCTGCTGGTCGGCCAGGGCCTCCTGGAACTCCAGGGTGTCCGTGGGCTCGACAGGCCTGTCGGTCGGCTCCACCATGACCGCGTTCAGGTCCCCGCGGGAGAGATCGGCGGCGCCCCGGAGGCGGAGGAGCGTCGTGCGGGCGTTGGCGAGGTCGACCTCGAAGCGCAGCACCTCGAGGTCGGTGGCGACGCCCGCGCCCCGCCGGTTCCGCGACATCTCGAGCTGCGTCTCCTTCTGGTGGACCACCGTCTCCGCCACCTTCACCTGCTCGAGGGCGAGGAGGAAGGCGTTGTAGGCGAAGATGGCCTGCAGGGCGACGTCCTGGCGGGCCGTGCGGACGTTCTCCTCGCCGAGGTGCTCCGCGTAGCCGGCGGCCCGGATGGCCTTGCCGAGGCTGAAGCTCCACAGCGTCTGGCGCACGCTCGCGTAGCCGTCCCAGAGGTTCGAGGCGAGCGGCTTGAAGGCCCCGAGGAGCTCGGGGGGAAGCTGGTCGATGTTGGGGCTGTTCAGGAAGCTCGGGTCCTGGTAACGGAGGAACGTGCCGTAGACGTTCACCTCGGGCAGCGCGTCGGCCCGAGCCTGCTTCGCACGGCCGCGCAGGCCGTCGCGGTCGGCGAGGCTGCGAAGGATGGCCGGGTTCCTCTCGAGGGCGCGGGCCACGGCTTCGGCGCGGGACAGGGGCTCGGCGGAGGCGGGGAGCGTGGCGGCGACGGGGAGAGCGGCGAGGAGGGCGACGTGGACAGCACGGTGCATGGCGTCTTTGTTCCGGGGTTCAGGACGAGGATGCAGTGATCGGGCCGCCATTCCGCTCGGCACGGGCGAATTGCCAGCCGCTGAGGACGGTGTCGACGAGGGTGTCGGCCAGCTCCGGCGTCAGGTCTGGCCGGCCCACCAGGAGGTGGCCGTGCATGGCCTCGCCGAGGGCACCCATGAAGACGAGGAGACGGACATCGGAAGGGCCCGGCACGACCTCCCCACGGGCGACCGCCAACTCGACGGTGCGGGCCAGCTCGTCGAGCACGGCCTGGTAGAAGCCGACGAAGTCGGTGGCCGGGGCCGAGCGCGGGGGGTTGTGGACGAGGGCCATGATGAACCGGGCGAGGTCGGGCTCGCGGAGCGTCGCCTCTACGTAGGCACGGGCCATGCGCACGAGCCGGTCGCGGAGCGTGCCCTCGCCGGACAGCGAATCGATCAGCTCCGCGCGGAAGCGCTCGAGCGCGCCGTCGACGATCGCCCGGTAGACTCCCTCCTTGCTCCCGTAGAAGTGGTAGAGGGTGGGCTTCGTGATGCCTGACGCTTCGCAGATCTCGCGAACGGAGGTGGCGTCGTAACCCTTTTCTGAGAACAACCACAGTGCTTTCTTGAGGATGCGGTCGTTCGTCCGAATGGTCTGAGTCGCCACCGTGGATCTATACGTACCGGACGGTACACTCGTTCCGTCTTTTTGGCCATGAGCCTGGTGTGCTACCCTGACGCATTCCCGAGGCCCGGGCGTCGTGCCCCCCGGGCGACCCCGCCCGGACGCCGGTCCTTGGAGGGGGGGAGACGGACGAGGGCAGCCCCCGCACAGGAGGGAGTTTGGCAGTCAGCACCCAGGACGAGCAGCGGCTCGCCCTCTTCATCGACTTCGAGAACATCGCCATCGGCGTCCGCGACGCCCACTACCGCAAGTTCGACATCAACCTCGTGCTCGAGCGCCTCCTCGACAAGGGGAAGCTCCTCAGCAAGAAGGCCTACGCCGACTGGAGCCGCTACTCCGACTACAAGCGCTCCTTCCACGAGGCCGCGATCGAGCTCATCGAGGTGCCCCAGAAGTCCGTGGGGGGCAAGAACTCCGCGGATATCCGCCTCGTGGTGGACGCGATGGACATGTCCTTCCAGAAAGAGCACATCAACTGCTTCGTGGTCTGCTCGGGGGACTCCGATTTCTCGCCTCTCGTCTCGAAGCTCAAGGAGAACAACAAGTACGTGATCGGGCTCGGGGTGAAGAACTCGACCTCCGAGCTCCTCATCGAGAACTGCGACGAGTTCATCTTCTACGAGGACCTCGTCCGCGTGCAGCAGCGCCCGATGCCCGTCCTCGCCGGGGCGCTGCCGGAGAAGCTGCAGGACTGCTTCAACCTGCTCGTGGACTCCGTCTCCGCGCTCCAGCGCGAGAACAAGGAAGTGCTCTGGGGCTCCATGGTCAAGGAGACCATGAAGCGGAAGAGGCCGTCCTTCAACGAGACGTACTACGGCTTCCGGTCGTTCTCCCACCTCCTGGAGGACGCGCAGCGGCGGGGGATCGTGGTCCTGCGGCGCGACCAGCGCTCGGGCAGCTACATCATCGAGGACCTCGGGGCGGCGTCGAAGACGGATGCGGCGGGAGCGGAACCGCCAGCCGAGCGCCGGGCCGAGGCGGCCGTCGAAGCCGAGGTGGCCAACGGGGCGCGTCCGTCCCGGCGGCGGCGCGGTCGAGGCGGCCGCGGCCGGCGCCCGGGAGCCCCCGCGGCGCCGGGCGTCCGGCCCGAGGGCGGCGCGGCGGTGGACGACGAGGGCGACGAGGAGATCGATGACGAGGACGGCGCGACCACGGACGACGCGGACCCTCCGCACGCGCCGACGGCTCCCCCCGAGGAGAAAGTGGCCACGTCGCCCGGGGAGCGGCCGGGCTTCTCTCTCTTCTCCTGGCTGAAGCGGGACAACGAAGAGAAGAAGCCCTCCTGAGGGCGCGCTCGTCGGCGCGGGAGCGCCCGTGGTGCCGCCGGGGAGCAGCCGGGTGGAGGCGGCGCCCCCGCCCGGCGACGATCAGGCGGCCCCGGGGCTCAGCTCCAGGGTCTCCGGGTCTGCCCCGATCGGCAGCTTGCCGGCGACGCGCCCACCGCAACCCGTCACCGGACACGCCTCGGAGTACTCCTTCGGGCCCCCCGTTTGCTGAGGGTCCCACTCGAACGACACCTTGACGGCGTGTCCGTCGCCGCAGGTGGCGCTTCGGCTGTAGATCGCCAATCGAGCCTCTCTCGACGGTGACGGTAGCCGCAGAGA
>Ga0335076_10008284_pt1 | contig 10493 bp, 8 predicted proteins | sample Lox_Sample_25_FD_206717 | JGI IMG/M metagenome (GOLD analysis project Ga0335076, IMG submission 206717) | Soil microbial communities from Loxahatchee National Wildlife Refuge, Florida, United States - Lox_Sample_2.5 | ecosystem: Environmental > Terrestrial > Soil > Wetlands | place: USA: Florida...
CAGGTCTATTTTGTGCTCGACAACCGTATCAAGATTTTCACCAGCCTGCCGCTGGAGAAGTTGGACCGTCTCAGCCTGCAGAAGCGCCTCGACCAGATCGGCCGTACGAAATTGGCCGAGGGTGAGATGCCGAAGACGGAGCCCGCGACCTGACAGGCTGGCGGCGATCCTGCGCTGCTTCTGCAGGGCGCGGCCTCCTAATTCATCCTCACCCGAACCGCCGGAGTTAGGTTCATGTCGAAACCCTTCAACGTGCTCATCCTGTGCACCGGAAATTCGGCGCGGAGCATCTTGGCGGAGGCGATCATGAACCGGCTGGGGTCCGGTCGCTTCCGCGCGTTCAGCGCCGGCAGCCAGCCGAAAGGCGCCGCCCACCCGCTGGCGCTCGAATTGCTGCAATCGAAGGATCTTCCAACCAAGGGGCTCCGCAGCAAGAGCTGGAACGAATTCGCCGGCGCTGGCGCACCGGAGATGCAGCTCATCGTCACGGTCTGCGATCAGGCGGCGGGCGAAGTCTGCCCGATCTGGCCGGGGCATCCGGTCGTCGTGCATTGGGGCCTGCCTGATCCGGCCGCCGCGGTCGGAACGCTCGCCGAGCGCCGCGCGGCTTTCGAGGGTGCGTTCGAGGCGCTCGAGCGCCGCATCCACATGCTCGTCAGCATGCCCGTGGAGGAACTCGATCCCGCGACATTGAAGCGCAGAGCCCAAGAGATCGCCGTGCTGCCGAGCCCGGTCGCTCGCAGAGTAGCGCCATGACCGCAGATCTCGCGGCAAAGCCTCGCGCGGCCGCTCGGGGATTGGAGCCTTCGCTCGTCCATGCGGCGTGCTGCGAATTCGTCGCGACCGGTCTTCTGCTCATCGGCGTGGTCGGGTCGGGCATCATGGCTCAGCGGCTGTGCGCGGGAAACATAGGGCTCGCGCTGCTGGCAAATGCCATCGCCACCGGCGGCGCGCTGGTCGCCCTCATTCTGGCCTTCGGTCCGCAATCGGGCGCGCACATGAACCCAGTGGTTACGCTCGCGGCGGCGTTGACGAACGGTCTTCGGTGGCGGTTCGCGGCGGCTTATTTGCCAGCCCAGATCGCCGGCGCCGTAGCGGGCGTGTGGATCTCCCATGTCATGTTCGAGCTTCCCATCCTGCAGTTCAGCCAACATGCCCGAACCGGGATCGGCCAATGGGTCGCCGAGGCGGTCGCGACGTTCGGCCTCCTCGTTACCATCTGGGGCTGCCGTGCCTACCGCGCGCCGGTGACCGCGTTCGCCGTCGCAGCTTACATCACCGGCGCCTACTGGTTCACCGCCTCGACGTCGTTCGCCAATCCGGCGGTGACGGTCGCGCGGGCGTTTACCGATACGTTTGCAGGAATTCGTCCAGCGGACGTGCCGGGATTCATCTTGTCTCAGCTCTTCGGACTTGCGGCTGCAGTGCCGCTGATCCGCAGTTTCGGAGCCGTTCACTCCGACGGCTGAACCCTCCACTACCCACTTCCGGGGACGACGCATCAAGCGCTCGTATGACTTCGCCTTCGGTCGGAGAGTGGCCGATCCGCGCGGTGCGTGGCAGGCGTTGCGGGTGTAGCGGTATCGCAGGCGACGAATGACGCCAGTCTTTTCAGACCGCGATGGATGTTGACCTTGACAAGTGCTGTGGATTGACCGGTCGCGATGGATGCGCCCTCGATGCTGAGGCCTTGCAGTTTCACGAGACGGATCGCGCTGGCTTGAGCGGGCGTCAGTCGGGCAAGCAAATCCTCCACCACGATAGCGCTGATCACAGCGTCCCCATGATCCTTGATCGGTATCTCATCACAGAGCGCGTGAACCGATACCCGAGAGGCGCTTCGAATGTGGTCGATCCATTTGTAGCGTGCGATCGCCGCGACCCACGCCCCGAATGATCTCGAAGGTATGTACTCGTGGCGCTTGGCGAGGATGGCGAGAAGTGCTTCTTGCCTTGCATCTTGGGCCGCAACGCGGGGGAGCCGGCGCGCATAGTAGCGGCGCAGCCAGGCATCCAGCTCGCGAAACAGTTGCTCGGACGCCCAGAGTTTTCCCTCTTGGGCCGCGACCATGAGGGACCGCCATTTGTCGGAGCGTTTTTGCCAATCCTCGAGCGGCAATACTGCTTTGGCGGCTCGCCGCCGGCGAACCGTCAGGCCGTGAGCGGAGCACATCGGAGCAACTAAGCCGACCGTCGACGGCGAAGCGCGTGTTTTGGCATCGACGGTCTTATCGTGGATGTCCATTCGAGAGCCTCCCCTCGATGCAATCGAGCAAAGCAATTGGACCGAGGGGTCAGGGCAGGTTCCGAGGTCGCCTGAAGCGCTCTGGCGATTTGCTCCAGTTCAAACGTTTCGCTCTCGAGCGTTATCTCGGGCCGCCCATCTGCGACGGTCCGGTAAAGCTATTGCGGTGTCGGCGCCACCGGAAATGCCGGTTGGCTAAGGATTCGATAGTTTGCCGCTATGATCTCGGCGCGCTCCCGCTGTGCGGGTTCGACGAGGCGCATGGTGGCATGGTTTGGTCTTGAGAACGAGGGCCAGAGTCGTATCCCTCAAGTAGATACTGCTCTCATTCGTCCCCCCCGCTTTCGCGCTACCGAGTGTACAAGGCGCGCGGTGACGTCCTGTCTCAAGTTTCGCCTTGCCCGTGAAAGCGGGCATCCAGGAGTTTCAGCCTAGAAAGCGGGGCAATGGCTCTGGGTCCCCGCTTTCGCGGGGACGGCGAAAAGACTTTGGGTTGTGGTGTACATGCCGGAGGAAACGCTTCGACCTAAGCGGATTATGCTCCAAAACGAGTGCATCTGTCGCTCGCCACGAGGGCTACGCCATCGGGCGCGTAGCTAATTCGCAGACCGCAGCGCGGCCAGCATGTCATCGATCGCCATACGCATGCGGTAGTCCGGGTCGACAAAGCGCGCGCGCACGATCCCATCGGTGCCGACGACGAAGGTGGCGGGAATTGGGAGCATCCAATTGTCGTTTCCTTGCGACACCGATGGACCTGATCCCGAACCGATCATCATTGGCTTCACCTTGTCGCCAACCCAAATCGCAAGTCCGAGGGAGATCGCATAGCCGTTGTCCATATCCGTAAGAACGGGAAACGGCGCCTTTGCGTCGGATTTGAGCCAAGCCGCGAAGCGTTGACGGTCGGGGACGATCGCCGCGATGTGGCGATGCTCGGCAGCGATCTCGGCCTCGGCACGAGCGAGAGCGTCGATGTTGATACGACAGTATGGGCACCAGTGCCCGCGATGAAACGCGATCGCGACCGGTCCCTCGCCAAGCAGATCATCAAGCTTGACGAGTCGTCCGTGCTCGTCCGGCAGCACGAACCCCGGCATCGGCTCGCCCACCTTAGGTGCCGTCGCTCCGGCATTGATGTCTGCGAGACGGCCGACCAGCGCATCGACGGTTGCGGCGAAATCGGGGCGTAAGCGCCGAACCTCGTTTGTAAAGGCTTGGAGGCGGTCCGCCAGCGGAGCCTCCAGGTCGCGACAGCGAATGAAAGCCTCTTCCAGTGCATGGCTGAGCGCGCGTTCCGTCATCGATGGGCTCGCTCCGGCTCCGTCGCAGACTCGAGGTCCCAATCAGCGGCACGCAACATATTGAGCAGCGTCGCACAAGCGACTGCACGCGGTCGGCCCGCGACGGTATATGCCAATACCCTGCGCACGAGATTGAGCGACTTCAGCGGGATCCGCTGCAGATCGTTCGTTTCCATCGCGCCGACGGGGATGATCGCAACCCCGAGATTCGCCCTGAGCAGTGCCAGCAAGTCCTCTCGTGTTGCAACCTGATGGGCGGCTGCGTCGCGGATGCCATTTGCCTCCAGACGGGCGTTGAGCTCTTCGACCATCTCACATCCGGTGTGGATCAGGAGGGTCTCGGAAGCGAGCTCCTTGAACTCGGCGCTGTTCTGGCGCGCCAGTCTGTGCGTTCGGCTGACGACGAGATCGAACCGCTCCTCAAACAGGGGGAAGGAATCGAAGCGCGACCAGGCTTCAGCGAGCGGACCGGCAATCGCCAACTCGGCCGCGCCCGATTTCAGGTATTCGGCGACCTCGCGGACCGAGCCGCGCAGCAATCTCAGCTGCAGACCCGGGAAGGCGCGCGAGAGCTCCCGGAGTTTTGGCGTGAAAGGCCTAAGCGCGACGATTTGAGAGATCGCCACGGAGAGTGACGCGGCGCCGCCCTTCCTGATGGATGCGGCGACCATCTTGGCCGTCAGGGCGGTTTCATAACACTGGCGCAGCATCGGCAGCATGCGCTGGCCGAGTTCGGTCAGGTGCGACAGTGCACGTTCCCGCCGGATCAACTCGCCGCCGAGCTCGGTTTCGAGCGCCTTGAGGGCTCGCGTCAGCGACGGTTGCGCGACGTTGCAGCGCTCCGCCGCCTTGGTCAGGTTCAGCGTCTCGCTGACTGCCAAGAAGTACCGGATTTGGTGCATTTCCAAGGGGCTAGCCTCGCCGGGCGCTCGCGGATCAGCGAGGGTTCGTTGGCTTTGGCCGAAGGATCGCCCGTCGCAAGTTCGCCTCCTTCGCTAGAGAGCCTCGATCGGGAAAAAATTCTCGGCGCAAGCGTAACCAAACCACGACCCGCCGCGAAATCTAGTCCGTCGGATCGAGCCGGCCCCGGACACGCGCCGGCAGATTACGCTGAACCGCTCTGAGGCGTCTCGATAAATTATCGGGGTCCTCGCCCGTCTCGCCGTCGGCCAATGGCGACCACCAATGCCCGCAGCAAGTCCGAGGGATTGATCAGGGGTGGTGATGAACGGCTCCATCATACGTCGTGAGGTGAGCCCGACGCAGCAGCGGTGGGCCGAACTCTTCGCGCTGATCGCCGATGTCATTGGATTTCTCGGCCGCACGGCATGGCCGGTGCTCGATCTCGTGATCCGGCTTTGGCTCGGCAAGCAGGCGCTCATGTCCAGCGTGTTGCTGGCGCATGAGTGGAACACGGCGGTGACGCTCGCCGCCAAGGAGTACCCGATCCACGGCCTGGATCCCCGAACCGAGGCGCTTCTCGGCATCGTTCTCCTGCTCGTCGGGGGGACGAGCCTGCTGCTGGGCCTGGGCACGCGATTGGGAGCGCTGGCCATCGTCGGCGTGACCGTAGCGACGCAAATCTACTATGTACCGCTCGACCTCACGCTGTTCCGCGCCGCTCTGGCCTTGGGCTATGTGCTGCGCGGACCGGGTCCGATCTCGCTTGACCATTTTTTGATCCAAGGATTGTCGCGCAGTCCGCTGCCTTTCGCCGCGTCGGTCACCGCCTTTCTGAGCCGGACGCGCGCGTCGCTCACTGCCGGTTATCAGTGTGCGCTGCGCATCTGGCTGGGTTTGGCGCTGCTGCTGGCCGGCAACGCGATCGTCGGGCCGCTCGGCCCGGCGTTGTCGCTTTGGCTACCCCTGCGCACGGCCGCCCTGCTCTTCGCCGGCGCCGGGTCGTTGCTCGCGCTCGCGCTTGGCGTCGGATTGGCCACGCGGGTCATCGCCGCGGTTGCGCTGAGCGTGACCGGCTACCACGAAATGATGGCGACAGCCGATTTTTCGATGTTCTGGACGCTCGGCCTGCTGTTGTTGATCGTCTCGGGTCCGGGCGCTCTGTCGCTCGACGGCGCCCTGGTGACGATGCTGAAACGCCGCTTTCCCCAACTCGAGGGCAAGCCGGCCTTCAGCCTGTCAGGATTGCCCCGGGTCGTGATTATCGGCGCGGGGTTTGGCGGCGTCGCCTGTGGCAGAGCGCTCCGCCATACGCCCGTGCAGGTGACGTTGATCGATCGGCATAACTATCACCTGTTTCAACCTCTCCTCTATCAGGTCGCGACGGCGGCGCTCTCGCCGGGCGACATCGCGGTACCGATCCGGTCGCTGTTTCGCGACCAGTTCAATGTGCAGGTTGTCCTCGGCACGGTCAGCGACATCGACGCGTCGCAGCGTCAGGTCGTCGTCCAGGACCTCAGGATTCCCTATGACTATCTCGTGATCGCGACCGGAGCGACCCACAGCTACTTCGGGAAGCCGGAATGGTCGCGCTATGCGCCCGGTCTGAAGCGCGTCGAGGACGCGACCGGCATCCGGCGCCGCGTTCTCGAAGCCTTCGAACGCGCGGAGATCGCCCCCTCCGAAACCGAGCGCCAGCATTTGCTGAACTTCGTCATCGTCGGCGCCGGCCCCACCGGTGTCGAGCTCGCCGGAGCCATCGCCGAACTGGCCCGCTTCGGCATGGGCAGAGATTTCCGCACGATCGATCCCACCCTTGCCAACATTCTTCTGGTGCAGGCGGCGCCGCGCATTCTGCCGACCTTTCCCGAGACGCTCGCCAAACACGCGCAGCAATCGCTCGAGCGATTGGGCGTCAAAGTCCTGGTCGGAAGCAGGGTCGAGGCCATCGACGATCACGGCGTCATCGTCAGTGGCGAGAGAATCTATTCGAAATCGGTGCTATGGGCCGCCGGCGTCGCCGCCTCGCCGGCGGCAAAATGGCTGAAAGCCGACGCCGACCCGGCCGGCCGCGTCAAGGTCAATCGCCACCTCGCGGTTCCCAGCCTGCCCAACGTGTTCGTCATCGGTGACGCGGCGGGATCGGATGCCTGGCGCGGAAAACCGGTACCGGGTCTGGCGCCGGCGGCCAAGCAGGGCGGGAGCCATATCGCCAAGCTGATCACGGCGCGCGTTCTCGGGCGACCTGATCCCGCTCCCTTCATCTACCGCCACTACGGCAGCCTGGCGACGATCGGGCGCAAATCGGCCGTTGCCGATTTCGGCTGGATCAGGCTCGCGGGCGCTCCGGCGTGGTGGCTCTGGGGCGTCCTCCACGTGGCCTTCCTGGTCGGCGGCCGAAACCGCTTGTCCGTGCTCATCAACTGGGTGTGGAGCTATGTCACGTTCAGGGCGAATACGCGTCTCATCACCGACGTGGCCCGCGATAGCTGAGGTGGCGTGCCCCGCCGATGTCGCTGGCGGCGGCTGCAAGTGACGGTCCTCGCGCCGCGGTTCGGCCGGCAATGCGGTGGCTCGGCGACGCTGGCAGCTCGGCGCGGCAAGCCGGCGCTCAACCTGCCGCCGGCAACCACAGGCTTGCTCGCCCTGCGCGAATTCCTTATTTTCGCCGTGTTCGTGGCGCGAGTGGTGGGCCGAAGCGTTCATGGCGTGGTTTGCGCGAACGGCCCATTCACGCCGTGAAAAGAGCCCGCGCCCGATAAGCGGACCCCGAAAAGCAATATTGCGCAGTGGCCAATGGAACCGAAGGCGGATCGGTACCCTGTCGCGATCGGCACCCCGAGCGGGGAAGAGCCGAGGCTTGCCCTGAGCGGGCCCAGGCGCGATCTTAATGACGAGCCTGGCAAGATCGCCTTCCTTCAACCGCGTTGAGGAGTGGGACAATGGTGAGCCCACAGATGGTCTTGCGGGGAGCCATCGCCCGGACGGGTGTCAGGCCTCTCCCCCTGTCCCTGACCTACGAAGTCACATGGCTCTGCAATCTGTCCTGCGGTTATTGCGACCGCCACACGCCCATGCGCCATGAGTTGACCCGCGAAGAGATCTTTCGGGCGCTGGACGGGTTCCATAAGCTTGGAATGCTCCACACCCACCTTGACGGTGGCGATCCCCTGACCCACCGGCACATCGATGAGATCGTCGACTGGCTCGCGCAACGAGGGTGCACCGTCTCGCTGAACAGCAACGGCATTCTCGTACCGAAGAAGCTTCACACCATTCGAAAGCTGTCCCTGCTCAAGATCAGCCTCGACGGCCCCGCTGACAGTCACGATGCGATGCGGGGAGCGGGGAGCTTTGAGAAAGCCCTCGCCGGCGCCACCGCGGCGCGAGATGCCGGCGTGAAGGTGGAGTTCACCTGCACGCTGGGGCGGCATAATGCTCATACGATCGAGCCGCTGATCGACATCGCATCCGCCGTCCGCATCCCGGTGGTCTTTCAACCGGCGTTGAACAGTCTATTTCTTGACGCAGATCGCGATGGATCAAGCTGGCAGCTGGATGTCCAGCCGATTCGCGCCGCGTTCGCCCGGATCGAGCAGATCAAGCGGCGGAGCAACGCGGTCGGCAACGGCTGGTCCAGCCTCCGGCATTTTCGGCGCTTCCCGGAGGACACGCGACCCCCGTGTTCGGCCGGCTGGGTGCAGGCGACCATGGACCCCGAAGGCGTGCTCTTTTCCTGTCCGCAGCTCAACCGGAGTGACCGATCCAACAGCGTCATACGGCTCGGGGCCGCAACGGCGTTTGCCAATCTGTCCCGAACCGGCTGTGGCCAATGCTGGTGCGCGCGTCTGGTCGAGGGGAACTATGCCTGGGGGATGCGCGTCGATCGCATGCTCCCGCCGTTCGAACGCTCGCCTCGCCCATCCAGGGGTGCGGCGTGAGCCCCGAAGGTCCGCATCCCGCAGCGCCCGGCACCGCGCCCGGAACGAGCCCCCGACGCATTTCCTGGATGGATTGGCTTCGCTATGGACCGTTCCTGGCGCAGGTGATCGTCACGCGGCGATGCAATCTCAGCTGCGGCTATTGCACAGAATACGACAAAACTTCTGAACCCGTTCCCTTTGACGCCCTGCGGCAGCGGCTCGAGCTGCTCCGCGACCTTCGCACCTGGGCCGTCTCCTTGATGGGTGGCGAGCCAACCCTTCATCCCGATCTTCTCAGAATCTTCTCCACCATGCGGGCCTTGGGGTTCCATCGCCGCATGATGACGACCAATGGGCTCCTCCTCACCGAAGAGATGGTTGACGGGCTCAACAACAGTGGCATGACCCATATGAGTCTGAGTATCGATGGGGTGAAACGGAACGCGACAACCTTCAAGGTCCTTGACGTGCTGAGACGGAAACTCGACCTGCTCGCTGAACGTGCACGATTCGAGGTGGTCGTCAGTGCCGTCATTGGGAGTGCGCCGCGCGAAGAGGTGCTGCAGGTCGCCGAGTTTGCGAAATCGCGCGGGTTCACACCCCGTCTTCTGGTCCTTCACAATGAACATGGGCAGATGGGTTTGTCCGCCGAGGAGCTCGCCGTCTACGCCGAGGTCAAACAACTCTTTGGACGCCGCGCGACCGACGAAGCGCACGGCTACCGTGAGCGCCTGATCCAGACGGGCGAAGCTCAATTTCGTTGTCGAGCCGGGGCGCGGTACTTGTATATCGATGAGCTCGGAATGGTGCGGTGGTGCGCGCAGACCCGAACGTCATTTGGCAAGACGCTGTCCGCCTACGCCGTGGAGGATCTTCGGCAACATTTCTATTCGGAGAAAGCCTGCAGTGACCAGTGCTGCGTGGGTTGCGTCCGGACGGCGTCTGCGCTCGACCAATGGCGCTCCCAACGCTCATCCGAAAAGATCGGCGTTGTCTCCTAATTCGTCGCTTCGAACCGAGCTCTCGATTTTGCTCATCGACGGGTCCCGCGGCGGCTCCGTGTCACCTCGGCTCATGCCTGCTCGGGATGACGCGGCGCGGCGGACAGTTTGGCGTTCGACCCGCATTGGGACCGATCGCGGGCGATGAGTCGTATCCTTCGTCTGTGGCCGTTCGCAGCCGCGCTGCTCGGTTTGGCGCTTGCCATCTACCTGATCATCGATGCCGGAGCCGAAGGTGTGGCGCAGGCGATGCTGGTGGTTGGTTGGGGGTTATGCCCGATCACCTTGTTTCACGTCGTCCCACTCTTCCTCAGCGCTCTGGCATGGCGGGCCCTGCTGCCGCGCTCCAGCCGTCTCGATGTTTTCAATGCGACCTGGATTCGCTGGGTGCGCGAGTCCATCAACACGCTGTTGCCAAGCGCCGGCGTTGGCGGCGACGTCGTGTGCGCGCGCCTCGCCCATTTATGGGGCGTGCCAAAAACGCTGGCGGCCGCGAGCATGGTCGTCGATCTGACGATCGGCGTGACGACGCAACTGCTTTTTGCCACGAGCGGCGTGGTGTTGCTGCTCAGTCGCTCGACGGACCCCACGGTGTCGAGGGTGGCGTGGGCGGTATTGGCCGGGATCGGGATGCTCTCACTGGCAACCGCCGGGTTTCTGGCGGCGCAGCATCGGGGCATGCTCTCGGTGTCGACCAAGCTGGCCGGCGGTCTGCTCGGATTGGATCGCGTGTCCGGCATGGCCGGGAGCGCTTCGGCGGTCGACGACGCCGTCGTCCGACTCTATCGGGACCGCTCGGCATTTTATCGCGCCAATCTCATGCGCCTTGCCGCCTGGGTGAGCGGTACCGGCGAAATTTGGCTGGTAATGCAGTTCTTGGGACAGCCGATTCCCATAGCCCAAGCCTTCATCTTCGAAAGCCTGGGTGCCGGTATTCGGGCGGTGGCTTTCATGGTCCCAGGCCAGTTGGGCATCCTCGAAAGCAGTTTCGTCCTGTTCGGAGCGTTGTTCGGCATCCCCCCGCAGAGCGCCCTCACGATCTCGCTTTCCAGAAGGGTGCGCGAGCTGGCCTTGGGCGTGCCGGGCCTCTGGATCTGGCAATTGGTCGAAGGGCGCCGTC
>Ga0335076_10008285_pt1 | contig 10492 bp, 8 predicted proteins | sample Lox_Sample_25_FD_206717 | JGI IMG/M metagenome (GOLD analysis project Ga0335076, IMG submission 206717) | Soil microbial communities from Loxahatchee National Wildlife Refuge, Florida, United States - Lox_Sample_2.5 | ecosystem: Environmental > Terrestrial > Soil > Wetlands | place: USA: Florida...
CCGGCGCTGTGCGGCAGGTCAGCAGCATCCAAACGTCGTTTTGGAGAGCCATGTTTACGACGTGAAAAAAAAGAGCCTCGGCTTCCGCAGCGCGATCGGCGTCTTCAAACAGCACGGCGAATGCCCGAGCGCATGCCTCGACGCTCCCTTCGTTCAACGCCTCTCCACGGAGCGTAATAGCCCCCGACACTCCCGCCCAAATCGTTCCAAGGTGGCTTTTTCCAGCGCCTTCCGGTCCGACAATCATCAACATTCGACCCGCCCATTTCGGCCAGAGCTCAATTGTGCTCAGCGCCTCTCGATTGGAGGGCGCGACGAGAAAATCCTCCCGTGCGAAGCTTGGCGAATGCGGCCAGCGAAATGACAGTTGGCGAGGCGGAGAACTCATTGCTTCTCCGGCGCCGAGCGACCTCGATAAAATGCGCTCGTAAGGTAGAGAGCGATCAGGTGACGAGCTACAACGCCAATCGCCGCTGCGGTGGGAACGGCGATGATCAGACCCACGAATCCGAATAGTTGCCCGAACGCAAGTAACGCGAACATGAGCCACACTGGGTGAAGCCCGATTGATTCGCCGACGAGCTGTGGCGAGAGCACGTTGCCCTCGAGGAATTGGCCGCTTCCGACAACGCCGAGAGCCAGCAAGAATAGCTTGAGACTCGGCCATCCCTGAAAGAGGGCGACGCTTAAGGACAGGACAAGCGCGGTAAGCGACCCAACATACGGCACGAAGCTCAAGACGCCGGCGACAACGCCGATGAGGAAGCCGTAGTCGAGCCCGATCAACGTCAAGCCGAGACTGTACCAGATCCCCAGGAACAGGCAGACGATCGACTGGCCACGGATGAAACCCGCCAGCGCGTGGTTTATCTCCTTGGCGATTCTTCGCAGGCTTTCGCGATGGTCGAGCGGGAGCCAGCTGTCGAGCTTCGAGATCATGCGGTGCCAGTCGACCAGTATGTAAAAGGCGACGACCGGCGTGACGATCAAAAGCGACAGGAAATTGAACAGCGCGGCTCCGCCCGAAGCTAGCCGTGTGAAGGCGTCGAGAAGCCATTGTGCGCTCTGCGCGACGAAGTCGCCGACCGATTTCTGGATTTGCGCACTCGACAACTGCTGGCTGATCCCCAGGGCATCCAGCCACCGGCCGCCATACCTCGCTATCAGCGCGTTGCCCTCCTCAACCGCGAACGTTTGCAACCGCACCGCGTAGCCGGGCAGGTGCTGAGCGAAGGCAATGAACTGATTTCCCAAGATCGGAAAGATAAGAATGAAAAAGAGGACAACCGTCACCACGAATATCGTGAGAATGAGAAGCGAGGCGCCTAGTCGATTGAATCCCAATTTTTGAAGTTTGAGCACGACGGGGTCGAGCAGATAGCCAAGTACAATACCGGCGGCGAACGGCGTGATTGTTGAACCGAGCAAATAAACGACCAGCAAGAGGGCCGCCAGTCCGAGCCCCCAAAACAGGACCTGGCGCTCCAGGCTCACCGGACCAGCCTCATTGGATATCGCCCGCGCTGTCAGTGGGTTGAAGCAGATCCCATTTGCCCCCCCAGGGATCGAGGAATACGGCGACCAGCCCGTAAGGCTCGCGTCGTGGCGTCTCAAGGAATCTGACGCCGAGAGCGCGCATCGCGTCGTAGTCTTTCCAGAAGTCCGCGGTGTGAAGAAAAAAGCCGACTCGACCCCCGGTCTGGTCGCCAAGGCGGGCGCTCTGTCGCTGATCGCTCGGAACTGCAAGCACCAGCGCCGCTCCTGCGCCCCGCGAGGGGGCGACGACGACCCAACGCTTACTCGGGGCGAGAAGGCTGTCTTCGAGAACTGCGAAACCGAGGACGTCGCGGAAGAAAGCGAGGCCCTCAGCATAGCTGGGAACAAGCAGGGTGATAGCCGCAATGCGCTGTGGCATGGCCGCGCCTAATGACTCATGTGGTCTAGCCACTGGGTGATGTAGACGCCACCCGAGGCGAGAGTCGTCCCGGCGACGACCCATTCGAGAACGGTCTGCAGGGGTTGAGGATCGAAGCCGTAGGCGCGAACCCCTAGCGCGAAGCCTGCAAGCGCGATTTGTGCGACCGTGTTGAACTTGGAGACCCAGACAGGGCGAATTTCCACCGGTTTGTCGAGTAGCCACGAGACCAACACGGCGAAGAGAATCATCACGTCCCGCGATACGACCGTGACCGCGATCCAGGCCGGCAAACCGGCGTATATCGCAAGCGAAACATAGATGGAGATCAACAGTGCTTTGTCAGCCAAGGGATCAAGGTAGGCCCCCAACTCGGTGCGGAGATCGAAATTCTTGGCAATAAAGCCGTCGATCGCGTCCGAGACGCCGGCAAGGATAAAAATTAGAAACGCCGGAAGGAATCGCTGGGAAATAATCATCATTATCGCCAAAGGCGTCATCAACATTCGCGCCAGCGTGATCAGATTCGGTAAGTTGTTGAGGACTTGGCCAATATTCATTAACTATTGACGCCCCCGGCGTCGCCGCCCAAGCATCCCCTCCCGGGACGTCGCGATCCTAAGAACGACCCAGTCAAGGCTAACACGGTTTGCCCTGGCTAGGGAAACTGGGCGCCATCCGAACCCTTGCGCGTTTCGCGGCGGGCCATTACGCCCGTTGCGCTCGAATGCTACGGAGAGTCGATGTCCGAAAGCCGCAGGCCTTTGACTTACACCGAATCGGGAGTTGACATCGATGCAGGCAACAGGATTGTCGATCGAATACGACCGTTGGCTCGAGCTACGCGCCGTTCGGGGGCTAGCGCTGAGCTTGGCGGATTCGGCGGACTGTTTGATCTTCGCGCGGCAGGCTTTGCCGATCCGATCCTAGTCGCCGCGAACGACGGCGTCGGCACCAAACTGAAGATCGCCGCCGAGAGCGGCATCTATGACACGATCGGGATCGACCTGGTCGCGATGTGCGTCAACGACATTGTCGTCCAGGGCGCTGAGCCGCTGTTTTTCCTGGACTATTTTGCCTCAGGCAGGCTCGACGAGGACATCGTATCGGCCGTCCTGCGCGGCGTCGCCGAAGGGTGCGCACAGTCCGGCTGCGCATTGATCGGCGGAGAGACGGCGGAGATGCCCGGGGTTTATGCCCCCGGCGATTTCGACATCGCCGGATTCGCGGTCGGCGCGGCCGAGCGCGGGACCTTGTTGCCAAGGCCAGGTCTTAGGGCAGGCGACCCCGTCTATGGCCTGCCCTCATCCGGCGTCCACTCCAACGGATTTTCGCTGGCGCGGCGCATCGTCGCGCGGACCGGCCTTAAATGGGACGCTCCCGCGCCGTTCGATCCCTCGCGCTCGCTCGCGGCGGCCCTGCTGACGCCGACCCGCCTCTATGTGCGGCCGCTGCTTCAGGCGCTGTCGCGGACACAGGGCATTTGCGCGCTGGCGCATATCACCGGCGGGGGCTATCCGGACAACTTGCCGCGCGTCCTCGACGAAAGCCTCGCCATCTCGCTCAATCTGGACGCCTTCCTCCCGCCCACGGTCTTTTCATGGCTCGCAGAGGCTGGGAAACTCGATGAAGACGAGATGTTGCGGACCTTCAACTGCGGTTTCGGGATGGCGGCGTTCGTTTCCGCCGACCACGATGGGGAGGCGCACGAGGCCCTCGCCGCGGCCGGCCTTTCACCGGTCCTAATTGGAGAACTTATTCCGACCGCCGACCGGCGCCTCGTCACCCGCGGAAGGCTCAAATTGTGAGCCCTCGGGTGCGAACAGTCGTTCTCATCTCGGGCCGTGGCTCCAACATGAGCGCGCTTGTCGAGGCCGCGCGAACGCCCGACTTCGCAGCCGAGATCGTGCTCGTGCTTTCGGACAAGCCGGCGGCGCCAGGTCTCGCGATCGCGCGCGAGGCGGGCGTTGCGGCGGAGGCGATCGACTTTCGAGCCTATCCCGGCAGGGCGGCGTTCGAGACGGCGCTCGAGGCGCGGCTTTGCGCAGAACGCGCCGAGATCGTCTGCCTTGCCGGATTCATGCGGCTCCTGAGCCCGGCCCTTGTCGACAGGTGGAAGGGCCGCATTCTCAACATCCACCCCTCGCTGCTGCCGAACCTGCGCGGGCTCAACACCCACGAGCGAGCGCTTCGCCAAGGCCTCGCCGAGCATGGATGCACGGTCCATTTCGTCACCGCCGAACTCGACGCCGGACCGATCATCGCTCAGGCGCGGGCGCCGATCCTGCCGGGCGACGACGCCGAGGCGCTGGCGGCGCGTGTCCTCAAAGAGGAGCACCGCCTCTATCCCGCCACTTTGAACGCGGTCGCCCGCTCGCTTCGCGCCGCCGAGGATGGTTGATCCGCCCGACCCTTCTTCCGCACCGTCAGAAGGACCGCGCCGGCCGGCAAGACCGGAAGGAAGTTGCGACTTATTCTGATTTTCAGTAAAAGCGGGTTCAAAAAGCTTTCATATCGAACAAGAACCGCCGCTCGCCGTTCCGTGCCGCCCGGGCGCAAACCGTAAAGCAAACCGGTTTGCCGCGCTTGGCGGGGCGCGGCAATTGCCGCAGTATGGCGATGAGGAAAAGGAGTGGCGATTGGCCCGCGCGGTTGCGACGAGCGAGAAGATTTTTGCCCCGAGCCCGGCGGCGAACGACGATCCGCCGCCCTTGTTGTCCTCGCCCGAGCGGTTCATCAATCGCGAACTCTCATGGCTCGAGTTCAACCGCCGGGTGCTGGAGGAAGCGGCCAACCCGAGCCACCCGCTGCTCGAGCGGCTCCGTTTCCTGTCGATCTCGGCCAACAATCTCGACGAGTTTTTCATGGTCCGCGTCGCCGGCCTCGTCGGCCAGGTGCTTTCGGGCGTCGTCGAGATCTCCGATGACGGACGCACCCCGGCCGAGCAGCTCGAGCGCATCAGCGAGCGTGTCGCGTCCCTGGTCGCCTCTCAGCAGTCGCGGTGGAAGACGCTGAGGTCCGAGCTCGCCGCCAACGGCGTCGTGATCCTGGAGGTCGGCGACCTCACCCGGCGCGAGCGGGAGTGGTTGCAGGATTATTTCCTCTCCCATGTCTTCCCGATCCTGACGCCCCTTGCCGTCGATCCGGCGCATCCGTTCCCGTTCATTCCCAACCTCGGATTCACGCTAGCGCTGGAGCTCCTCAATCCGCGCGACGGCAAGACGATGAGTGCGCTTGTGCGCATTCCCGGCAGTGTCGAGCGTTTCGTTCGGTTGCCTGAAGGGCCGAATGGGGGCGCCGCGCGCTTTGTGACGCTGGACCGGTTGATCGTGGCCTTCATCGGCCTGCTGTTTCCCGGCTACGAAGTGTTGGGCGAGGGGGCCTTTCGCGTCATTCGCGACAGCGATATCGAAGTCGAGGAAGAGGCGGAGGACCTCGTTCGCCTGTTCGAGAGCGCGCTCAAGCGGCGCCGGCGCGGCTCCGTCATCCGGCTCGAGATCGAAGCCAGCACCCCGGAATCGCTGCGCGCGTTCGTCGCCGGCGACGTTGACGTTGTCTTGTCAGGAATTGTGCTGGTCGAGGGGATGTTGGCGCTCAACGATCTGTCGCAACTGGTGGCGATCGACCGCCCGGACCTCAAGTTTCCACCATATAACCCGCGATTTCCGGAACGGGTCAAGGAGCTTGGCGGCGATTGCTTCGCGGCGATCCGGCAAAAGGATCTTGTCGTCCATCACCCGTACGAATCATTCGACGTCGTCATCCAATTCCTCAACCAGGCGGCGCGTGATCCGAATGTCGTCGCGATCAAGCAGACGCTCTACCGGACCTCGGCCGACAGCCCCATCGTCAGAGCCCTCATCGAAGCCGCGGAGGCCGGCAAGTCCGTCACGGCGCTCATCGAACTCAAGGCGCGCTTCGACGAAGAGGCCAACATCCGCTGGGCGCGGGATCTTGAACGCGCAGGCGCCCAGGTCGTCTATGGCTTCATCGAGCTCAAGACCCACGCGAAGCTCTCGATGGTAGTACGGCGGGAGGGCGGCGCCCTGGTCAATTACTGCCATCTCGGCACCGGCAACTATCACCCCGTCACCGCCCGCATTTACGCCGATATTTCGCTATTCACCGCCGACGCCGCGATCGGACGCGACGTCGCCCGCATTTTCAATTTTATCACCGGTTATGCCGAGCCGGACGGCCTCGAGCAGATGTCGATTTCGCCGATCACGCTGAAGAAAACGCTACTGCGCAACATCGCCGACGAGATCGACTATGCCCGACTCGGCCGGCCGGCGCAGATCTGGATAAAATGCAATGCGCTCGTCGACCCGCAGGTTATCGACGCTCTTTACGCCGCCAGCCGCGCCGGCGTGCAGATCGACATCGTGATCCGCGGTATCTGCTGTCTGCGGCCGGGCGTGCCTGGGCTCTCCGACAACATTCGGGTGAAGTCGCTCGTCGGCCGGTTTCTGGAACATGCCCGCATATATTCGTTCGGCGCCGGCCACGGGCTGCCCAACCCGAAGGCGCGGGTGTTCATTTCGTCCGCCGACCTCATGCAGCGCAATCTGGACCGGCGCGTCGAGGCGCTCGTTCCGCTGCTCAATCCGACGGTTCACGAACACGTGCTCGACCAGATCATGCAGGCCAACCTGATGGACAACGAACAGAGCTTTCGCATCCTTCCGGACGGCTCGAGCGAGCGAATCGGGCCCACCGAGGGCGAAGAGCCGTTCAACGCGCACAAATATTTCATGACCAATCCGAGCCTGTCGGGCCGCGGCAAAGCGCTGATCGACTCGTTTCCCATGGCGCTGCACAGGCGAGACTGATAGACGCCCGTCGCCGCTGACGCGGCCGCCCAGCAGGATCATCCATGCCCGACAATTCAACACCCGGACGATTGCCGGGCAAGCCCTTGGCGATCGTCGACATCGGGTCGAATTCAGTGCGTCTGGTGTCGTACGAGTCGCAGTCGCGCGCGCCGACACCGACGTTCAATGAAAAGGCCCTTTGCGGTCTCGGGCGAGGCGTGGCGATGAGCGGCCTTCTGCCGGAGGACGCGATCGTCAAGGCGCTCGCCGCCCTCAAGCGCTTTCGTGTTCTCTGCGACACGATGCGAATCCGGGATGTTCGGGGCGTGGCGACTGCCGCAGTGCGCGACGCGGCAAACGGGGCGCAATTCCTCGATCGCGCCGAGCGCGCGATTGGCTGCAAGATCGAGCTCTTGAGCGGTCAGAAGGAAGCGCGGTTGTCGGCGCTCGGCGTGGTGAGCTCGATCTATAGAGCGGACGGCGTCGTCGGCGATCTAGGCGGCGGCTCGCTCGAACTGACCGACGTCAAGGACGGGCAGTGCGCGCAGGGGATTACGCTGCCGCTTGGCGGTCTCTCGCTGATGGACCTTTCGGAGCGTTCGCCGAGGAAGGCCGCCAAGATCGTCCGCGACACGCTCGCGCCGGTCAAGGCGCTGCAAGGACTGGTCGGGCGAACGTTCTACGCGGTCGGCGGCACCTGGCGGGCCTTGGCCCGCCTTCATATGCGCCAGCGGCAGTATCCGATGAACGTGATGCACAATTATGTCATCCCGACCCGCGACGCGCTCGAATTCGCGAGGCTCGTCGAACGAATCGAGGCCGACGCGTTGCTGTCAATCGAGTCAGTCTCGTCGGCCCGCAGGCCGCTCCTGGCTTACGGCGCCGCCGTGCTAGAAGAGATCATTCGCCAGGCGAACCCGAAGGAGATCGTCATTTCTGCGCTTGGCGTGCGCGAGGGGCTCATCTATTCGCGGCTGTCACCGGAGGAGCAGGCGGAAGATCCCCTCATCGTCTCGGCGCGCGAATTCAACGCATTGCGTTCTCGCGCGCCCGAACACGGTGAAGAACTCTTTGATTGGACAGGCCGCCTGATCGCTTCAACGCACCTCGAGGAGGACGAGCAGGACACCCGTTTGCGGCGCGCCGCCTGTCTTCTTTCCGATATCGCTTGGCGCGCGCATCCCGACTATCGCGGCGCCCAGGCCTATGATCTGGTGGCGAATGCGGCCTTCATCGGCGTCGATCACCCCTCGCGCGCGTTTCTTGCGCTCGCGGCGTCCTACCGGCATATGTCGAGCGAGGACAATGTTTCGCCCCAGTCGCGCGCATTGGTGACGGCGCGCCAGCTCGATCGGGCGCGAATCCTCGGTGCCGCGATGCGCGTCGCCTACAACATTTCGGCGGCGATGCCGGGCGTGCTGCGGCGCGCGCCGATGATCTGCCAAAAGGGCAAAGTGATCCTCTCATTGCCGGTCGAGCTCGCGCCGCTGAGCAGCGAGCGGCTGCAATCGCGCATGCGACTGTTCGCCCGCCTCATCGGCGGCGACCCGGAGATCCGAACGTCGGCCTGAGGCGGAAGCGCGACTCACGGGGACCAAGTTTTGGAGCATCACGCGTTCAGGTGACGCAGGGGTATGTGACGACCGCAACGCGGGACAGTCGCGCCCGCTAATCGCAAGACATTAAAGACTTCGCCATACGCCGAACGGATTCTTTACCTGCTCACCGGCAAGCTTGTCTCTGCCCCGCCATCATTCCGTCGAGCCAGCGACCCAGTCAGACATGCATTCATTTCGCACCGACAGCCGGCTCTTTCGCGACGCGCTCGAACGTCTGAGCGAAGCCGCGTCCACACCGGCTGGCGGGGAGCGACGCGAGGCGGGCGAGAGCGGCGCGGAAGCGACGTTTCTGTCCGACCAGCGGGACGTCGAGCCGCCGCGCGTGATCGGGCGCTTGGTGGCGTTGAACGGAACGCAGGGAGTCCTCAGCTGTCCGCTCGAAACTAGCGAGGAAGACTGGTCGGTCGGCCATCTGATCACGATCGTCCATGGAGCTGCGCGTCTGGTCGGCGCGGTCTGCGAGGTCGAGACCGACGACCGCCGATGGTCGGCGACAGATGTCAACACCGCTCGCGTCACGATCGAACTGGCCGGCGAAATTGTCGACCATTCGTCGGGCGCGCCGTACTTCCATCGCGGCGTGAGCTCGTTTCCCTCGCTGGGCGCGCCCGCGCACCGCATCCGCGCCGACGACCTTCGGGCCATTTATGCGTTTCGAGGGCGCGAGGGGGTCGAAATCGGCCGATTGAGCCAGAACAAGGCTATCCCCGCCGAAATCGACGTCGGCGAACTGATCAGGCGCCATTTTGCCGTTCTTGGGTCGACAGGCGTCGGCAAAACGACTTCGGTTAGTCTCCTACTCAGGAAGTCGGTGGCGATGAGGCCGAAGCTCAGGGTCATCATCTTCGACCCGCACAACGAATATGCGGCGCATTTTCCCGGACTGGCGCAGATCATCGATTCGGACAGTCTCGAGCTGCCGTTCTGGATATTTCGATTCGACGAACTCGCCGACGTCGTATTCAGCGGCCGTCAGCCTCACGCCGACGAGCGGGACGCGCTCTACGAGGTCATTCGCGCCGCAAAAGCGAAGTACCTTGCCGAACTGGGGTCGCCGGCGGCGACCAGCGCCGTGCGGCGGCAACCAATGTCTGAAGGGGTTTCGGTCACTGCCGATACGCCGAGCCCCTTTCGCATCATCGACGTCGTCGCGATCATCGAAGACTGGCTCGGTATGCTCGACCAGCGCTTTCCGCGTTCCGATCTGAGGGCGCTGCGCTACCGGCTCGAGGGGCTCAACCGCGATCCTCGGTTTCGGTTCATGTTCGGCAGGCTGGTGGTGGAGGACGATATTGCCAAGGTGGTCTCGCGCCTCTTTCGCATTCCAACCCGAGGCCTGCCGATCACCATCGTGCGGCTTGCCGGCTTGCCCAATGAAGTGATCAACTCGGTCGTCTCGGTGCTGGTGCGGCTCGCGTTCGAGATCGCGTTCTGGTGCTCGGGGTCCTACGAAGTCAACGTGCTTTGCGAAGAGGCGCACCGCTATATTCCAGCCGACAGCCGGCAAACCTTTGGCCCGGCCAGGCAGGCGATCGGCCGAATCGCCAAGGAAGGGCGCAAATACGGCGTCTCGCTCGGGGTCGTGTCGCAACGTCCTTCGGAACTCGATTCGACGGTGCTGTCGCAATGCTCGACCCTCTTCGCGATGCGGCTCGCCAACGAGCTCGACAAGGGGATCATTCGCGCCGCGGCCGGCGCTTCGGCGAGCAGCACGGTCGCCTTCCTGTCGTCGATCGCCGACCGCGAAGCGATTGCATTCGGCGAGGCGATCGCGACGCCGATGCGGATGAAGTTCGAGGACATATCCGGGCGGCCCGACGATCGCCGCGTCGCTAATCCGGCCGAGCGCGATGCGGAGCCGATCGATTTGAGGCGGCTGGCGGCGCAACTGCGTGGCGAGGTCGGGTGAGCCATGGACGTATATCGGAGCTTGCTGGCTCGATATATGAACTTATTTCATATGTAACATTGAATCAGCCCTAGCAATTTCCTAGCGCCGAGGCGCCAATTGCTCATTTGCAATCGGCGCGCATGAACGCCATATATGCTTCGCGTCTCCCCTAATCGAAGCCTGGCATCTCGATATGGGGCGATGACGACCCCCACCGGCGGCCCTTGAAACCGTCAAGGCGAGGAGAAGTCAC
>Ga0335076_10008286_pt1 | contig 10492 bp, 5 predicted proteins | sample Lox_Sample_25_FD_206717 | JGI IMG/M metagenome (GOLD analysis project Ga0335076, IMG submission 206717) | Soil microbial communities from Loxahatchee National Wildlife Refuge, Florida, United States - Lox_Sample_2.5 | ecosystem: Environmental > Terrestrial > Soil > Wetlands | place: USA: Florida...
ATGGATCTATAAACACCTCCTTTCCCTTGATAATCACGAGTGAAAACTTCCTCTCCTGATTAAAACCCAAGGCTGGAAGGGACACGTTCTCTCGCTCCATGGAGAGCGGAGCATCCCGCACTTTCTCTGCAGATACCCAGGGTGACACTGGACCACGATCAGAAAGTTCCATCTCATCTCCAAGCCGATATAGCAGCTTAGGAAATCCGACCGTTCCTGCTGCTGGCGGGCCACACTGTAAATCGCTCGCTCGCCCGTACACCATATAACTGTTCGTGGGGATGAAACCACGCGTTGTAGAATCACCTCGAACTCGAACGGTTGTTTGTAGAGGATCCTTCTGAGATTCGCGGAGGTCAAGGTCGAGAGAAATATCTGCGGCAGCTTGAAATGCCTCGAGCCACGCATTCCGATCCGACGAGGAACGACATTGCAGCAAGAATTGCTCCCCCTCAACCCTTACACGCAAGACATACGGACGTTTCTTGTAGTCGAAGGCGATACCCGATTCCGCATATTGCAGAGTATATTGCTTGACAGAGCATATCCGATATCGATACGGATCATTCCGCGAGAATCTGAGCTTGTAGACTTTGAATATTGTGCCTTGAACTGTCGCATAGACGGTCGTCCATGCTCTTCGTGGGGGGCGGATACCGGGTTCACTAAACTCGATCTTGCGATTTAGCGAGCCTGATCGAAAGACGGTGAGACTGTAACTTGGAAGCCTTTCTGGTGACGGACAAGCCGAATAGGCCGGCGGAGGCTCACATGTCAAAAACATGCTGGCACGGTTTGAGATGAACTATTCCCGAAGTCTTCACTGTCGTAAGAAAATCGCTACAAAGGCCTCGTAGGCTCGACGAGGACGGAGTTCCATTAAACGTCCGAAATGGAGGCTGCTGGAGTTGAGGGCGGGATGGCTGTTAAGAGGCGTATATCCGAATAAGCCGGGGAAACTTGATCCTGAGAGTCCTCACATCAAAGCCTGATTTATCAGTCATGCAGAGCAAATAACTGTAATCGGAAAGATAAGACCGAACAAGAAGCCAGCTCCAGACCATAGTACTGCGCAACTATTATCATATGCCAAAGACATCATTTTTTGGCCACCAGGCAATTTTAGCACCTGCTTCCGGACCAAAAAGCGATGGGAAATTGACGAATCAGACACATGATCCTTCAAGCTTTGTACAATCGCGGGTCTGGATTCAGAAATTCCGTCCGATTATGTAATCCTCCTCTGGTCGAAAATTGTTCCCGGGGCCGGCTTTTGGAATCAAGCGACCTTCCGTGTTGTGACAATTTTTTCGCTTGAGGAAACTTTGTATGGAAGAAAGTTCGGTGGGATGAATGGAGATATGATTACATGATCCGATTCACGAGACGCGACTGCCATCGCCGATCGGACAGTATTTGGCATCTGGCCCGCGTCGATAGGGCCATCTCAAGCTGTATTTTTCATTCAAAAAGGCAGACTCTTCACCTTGCGCGGGGGTCCCACCATGTTAGTTTACACCCATTGAGTTAATTGCTCATCCATATAATCTCATTGCTCTTAGGGCAAAACCAATACTTATAGAAGTAATAATACATTCTTTAGAATCTTTAGTTAAGTAATTAGAGTTTATAGACATTATATATCTTAAATTCAATGGAAACATCTAAAAAAAAAAGAAATTTTTAATTCTATTGACCATAAATGTTAATAAAGTGTGAAAGATACCATCAATATTTAGTCTTTTAACTATTTTTCTACTAACTTTAGAACTTTATATGTGAAAATAAAATATTTTAGAATATAAATATTTAGCAATAGTTCTATATTACATTACATTTTTTCAAGTGTCATAAATGACAGTCTAGAGAATAGCAGTTATAGAAGTCATAGGAGTCATAAAGTCGTAGAAGTCAAAGTGGTAAAAGAGATAGAGAATAGCCTTCATATCAATAAAATTTTCATAGATTTTGTTTAATTTGCAACAATAGATAACTCTAAGACCTTCAATCAGTGATATTTGCTGCTCAAATCAAACTGAAGAGTCAACTAGAGATCAACTGGCTTTTGTCGGATTTCAAATCGAGGTAAGTTATAATTCTTATAATGTAAACTAATCTCGGATCGAGTCGAGTTACAATTCTTATAACATAAACTGGATCTTAGATTATCAAAGTTATATAATCAGTTGAGTTAATAAGAAAGACCAGTCGAGCTAATTCTTATTGAGTGAGTTGAGTTAAGCTGTCTTACTGATCCAATATCACATGAGTATATGTAACAGGTAATTAATCATAAATTCAATGGTAATTAATATTTCCGTTACATTGTAACGTATAAATTATCAGTTTAACCATAATTTATTGATCGGATAGTAACTAAAATTTAGTCTGATTTGTAATTTTATAGACGTTAAGATAGATAGTACGAGCTATTTGCAGTATTTTGAAGTTTAAACAAGTGGATCAAATACTCAGTCTAAACATCTTTTGTTTAAACTACCTTTAAAGATGATCATAAAGTGAGACACAATGAAGCAAGGTGAATTTAACTCATCATAACATATCAATTACTCAAATTTTAAGTTTAAATTGCATTTTTTATATTACATTTATATAATTTTGACTAATGACAATGCATCAATAATGCAGTGGAACATGATGCTATAGCATCATTCTTCGCTACTTTAGTAATACAATGCCCTGTAGCGGCAGTGTGAACGACATAGTTCCGTTTGATCATGCAGTGCCATTAAATCATGTAGCACCATTGAATTATATAAAACTATTTTGGTGACGCTATAATATTTTATATTGTGACATAGTAGACAATACTACACTGAATATAACATGGTGTGGAAGCAATACAGCAATGGTTAGTAACACATAACGTCCAGAAGATATGCATAGTATCATCGGCAACATATTTATATATCATATTATATAGGCTCATATCATACCATGCCATATTATAACACATGAGTCAGATAAAGAAAAGCGAGATAAAGAGAGATAAGATTACATCGTTGCATACTTTGCTAACTGAAGTAAAACATCTGTCTCGCTCTTATATGAATGCAAGATGATAGATACTCGCTTGCTCTGTAGGTTATGTCACTAGCTCCAAGACTGCCTCACTCACCGTGAAACAAGCTATATGAAGTGAATGATGAGTATATTTATTTTATAATTATCTTTGATTAACTCTATCTGAATTTTAAATATCTAACCAAAGGATAGTCTGACTATTTCTCTGCAGACCATTTAATATTCTCAGTTGCAATGATTTAAAAGTTAACTGCTACATATTTTTTTAAAGATCTGAAATTCAAACACTTAGCTTTTGGTCTAGTGGTCTATAGTGATCCAAGTCGTTGATGTTTAGTGGCTTAAACCCTGAATTTTAGATGGTCTAAAGTCTAGGCAGAAGGTTGCTACATCTTAAACCAAAGCTAAGAGTCCGAATTTCAGATATTTAGAAAAATATGTAGTAGTTAACATATAAAATTCAGATGGAGGTAGACATTAGACGTTTAGACTAGACGTCTGGTCGGACTTCGGATCACTGGTGGTCTAGCAATCGTCTGTCTAGACTTTAGACCGTCTAAAATTCAGGGTAGACGTCGGCGGCTCGGATCACTGGCTGTTTGAACGGATGAAGGTTTCTAATTTTCATCTATGCGCCCATTCCTCAGCAGCCAACCGCACGTCGTCATCCGTCTCATTGACGCAATTCTCCCATTCGAAAGGAGCGAACGAAAACACTTTGATTGTGGTAGAATCGAGCGATAATCGGACTTTTCCATTTCACCGTTGACATATTTTTGCACCTGCATAGAGAAATTGATTCTTAGCCAGTGAATCGAGTCCGCCTTAGGAACGCATGCCTCCGTGTCCCCTGGCTTGTCGAAACTGGCATGGATGGCCCGGGCTGCGCACGTTGTTGGCTGACCGTCAACGCGCCTTCGGTCCCAAACATTCCTAAGTGCGTTTTTATGACAAATGAAGATTGTAGATCGTTCTCCAGTGTAATGATAAGTTTTGCATAGACTTCGGCGGAGGTCGGCCGCAAAGAGTTCATTTTCTCTCCACCACACCGACACTCGTTTTCTGTGCCTTTTTGAGACTAACTCTCGTCACTCCTTTTGAACACACTACAATACTGTGCGCCGGAGACGCGGTCAATCTGTCGCACATTTCGAACGATTCCTGAACTCGACAATTGTTGTGACTTGTCGTCAGATTAAGAACGCGTCGTGACGGGTATTCTAAGTTTGCAGGTTACGACCTGACTGTAGCGTCCACTGTTTCTCCAACCATGACCGTTACTTTTACGGGGGCCAAGTTAACTTCGTTTTTACTTCGCGGCGGAACTCCGACAAGTTTAGCCGGGACGGAACGTACTGTTTTGCCTACAAGTGCCACGGGATATTGGAATTTCGCTTCAGTTCCAACCAACCAGTCTGCTGCGTTTGTTTCTGGGACCGAATATTCGAGTGGCGAATTGGCCACTTGGCCCGGCTATGATGCGTTAAGTACTGGGGTTGTGTTGAGTCGGTCTCAAGCACCTTCCACGTCCGCATTAGGGGTTGAATCCACCGTTATCTCCGCCTCGATTGCTCAGGACAGATCGACGAATCCATCTACATTAGTCTTGAGTACGCCTGCCATCGTAGCACTCGCCGTTGGCACAACTGGCTTGCTCACCATAATCACTTTAATTCTCTTTCTCCTCGCGAGGTACAAACGCGCCAAGGACCAAGAACGTCTCCATAATACTGCCAGCGACGAGAAAACCCCCAGCAATCGCTCGACTCCAACGAGACCTAATGGTCCCGTGACACCGTCGAATCAACTCAGCAATCCGTTCAGCGATTGTAAAGCACCCGCCAAACCTGGTTCCAAGCCCTTCAATGCCAATCAACGCACATTGCAGAGCGATGTCATAGACTCATTCGATTTTGGCTTCGTCCCGACCAAGAAAATCATTGGCAAAGATGGCAAACCTGTTGTTGTATCAGTCTTGGATGAAACGGACGTTGGAAGACCCTTTACTGTGGGTCGGCCGCCGTCGCTGGCAAATTTGGTGGTTGCAGAAGTTAGTGACGAAACACCCCTGCGTTTTGCATCACAATCGAAAAATCTGAGTCATTCGGAGGACAGCGCAGCGACCGGAAGCCTTGTCGGCATTCCTCAATTGAAAAAAACCATCTCCACCAACTCGAGCAGCGCGTGCGATCATCTCATCCCCACAGAGACTTCGACAAGGCAGGTAAATGAACAACAGCGTCAACTGCCTATCTCACAACGCATCTCACTGCTCGACGAGACACGTTCAATTTCCGGTAAGACTTCTTCCCATGCATCGGTGCCTCAACCCGGTGGGATGGTAAGGTCTGCCGACTCCAATGACTCCGCTACTTTAACATCCTCGAGTATCCGCAAAGCACGACCTGCTCCAATTCAAGTTCCGCCACCTAAACCGGATTCACGAGGTTGTATCGTTATCGACAAGAATGCCAGTCTGCCATTAACCTCGCCCCCAAGTATGCCAACACCCCCTCTTCCAAGTCTTGAATTCGGGAAAGATTGGGAGCGGCTGAAGAGGGATAGCGGAGATACTATCGATAGCGCAGACACCGATATTCTTGATGCGATGAATAGAGCTTCCGAAAGCAAGCCAAACGAAATGACGGCCACTAAAGGACCGCTGCAGCCCAGATCGGACGTGCTCAATTCACCTCCTCCAACAGGAAATGAATCGCTTTCCAAGTCGATCCCGGAGACACTCCTTCAAGTCGCCTGTCTCAGACAAGGCCCACTGAATGCCGGCGATATTCTGAAGCCGGAAAAGTCCATGTTACGCATCAAATGGGCAAGGTCCTCAATCGCATATACATCGAATTCCAGTAGCTGTAGCGCCAATGGCACCGCCGCAAAGCCAAACATCAACCCATCCCCCTCCATCGTTGCCACGACCGCGGAATGGGCCAAGAACAGGAAAGCGCCCAATGCTACTCTTGCCAACGACCACATTGTACTGGAAGCCCGAGCAACACGAAGCAATCCCCTCCCAAGCGGCGCAATTCAAAAAGTCAAGGAAGCGGGAAAGCCGTTGCAAGCGTTGGTTTCATTTCCGGTGATTAAGGATAATCGGGATGGGTCTGTGACGACAAAAAGGGAGGTTGAGGGGCGGAAGAGCTTGAGAGAGAATGCGAAGGAAAGTGTCGGGTCTCCGACTTTGAGTGTGCTTAAATGTTACGATCCTGAACGGGAGAGTCCTTTTGTTTCTGGCGAAACTCTGGATATGATTCGTTCTCTACGATTGGATCGTGAAGACAAAGAGAATCTGGCTATTTAGTAATCCCTTCAGGGTCGCTGTAATTCGTCTTGTGCCGTATTATACTTTTCTGATTTCAATTCCATGTGGAGGGCGAGGGTTTTAGGAAAAGGTATTAAGCTTGTTATTTGACGGGAAAGCCTAGCGAGTCAATCTATTCTGTTCTACGCCATTTGGTGACGTTGGCTTCTTCCTCGCCATCTTCCGCATCCTCGAATTGACCTGAATCTGCTGTGATCCAATTCCCGGTAGGAAAAGTATCTTCGTCTTCGAGCTGTGGATCGGGATGTAATGATGCACAAGCACACAATGCATCGTAAAATGCAGGCACTGCAGTCAACGACATGCCAAAAAGATGAGATACAAGTAGACGGATCGTTCGGAACAATGTGAATTTCGACGAGCCCTCCTGCAAGGTCCTCTTCCTCATCTTCTCCAGAAACATGATTATTTCCGTTGGTAGTGGATTCAGGAAGCAAATGAGACGCATGATCGAGTTGCATGTATATCCGCGCAGGCGTAGCTCCTGCTGGAGTCGTTGAGGCAGCCTGGGCCGCATGGAGTGAAATGTTGACATACGGGATAGTGACCCCCCTGTTCTCCACATCAGACCACATTGTGACAAGCCTAGATATTAGCAATGAATTAAGATGGAAAGCACTTTGAAGTGACGTAGACGGTGATAACAGGCGACTGAAAGGGTGAGGCAGCGGCAGGGGTAAAAGTTATCTCGGCGGCAGAAGAATAATGCAGCACTTCTGGCTCGTTGAGGCTGTCTGGAGTTTCTGCTTGGTATGCGGCAAGAGGCAGGAACGACGACGGGTCTGGAGCTATCCGAATGACCGCGATAGGCATGGCTAACAGTTGTGCCTGCACTCCAGATGCAATGCTGATCTCTGAGGGAAAGGAAGAGGAGGCGACTCGCACGGCGGACGAACAAGCCAGGTGAACCGATCGGCGCATTTGCCCTGACAGGACCCTGTCCCCCCCCCCCCTTGCGATCCCTGATTATCTGCTTGCCATCGCCTAGGCCTCCTCCCAGCCACCCTTTCTTTACCTGGGGATGATGGCTCTCCCAATCTTGAATCGGCCGCAACTCTCCGCCGAGACCATCTCAGGCATCACAGGCAGCATTTCAATAGCCTGTTGGCTTGTCGTCTTCTCTCCGCAAATAATCGAGAACTTCCGGCGTCAGTCCGGTGAATCATTATCGCTGTCCTTCCTTGTAATATGGCTGGCTGGGGATGTATTCAATGTACTCGGCGCGATTCTTCAACATGTCTTGCTTACGATGATTATACTCGCGCTTTATTGTACTGGTCGCGGTTTGAGGAACTTTGCTGACATGGAAGATACACTGGCGGACATTATCTTAATCGCACAAGTTTTGTACTACAGAAAGTATCCATACCACACACATCGTCATCCGCATCCTGCAACAAGACGGCCATCCCATCTCTCCCCAGCGACGCCTCTACTCCATTTTGACAGACCTCCAAAGAAACCCCCTCCGATCTCCACAATTCGAGCCTGTACTATCAATCGTTCTGCATTCCTTTGCTTACTATAGTTTTCATAAATTCCTCGGCAGTCGTAGCAGTAGTCCTGGCGGGAGTGCTAGGTTTTTATCTCTCTCGGCTCTACAAACCGTCAGCACCTCATGATTCCCCGAATGATCCAGAAATCGAGATCTCAACGCTCGGTCAAATCTTCGGTTGGGGATGTGCGGTTCTCTATCTCGGATCCCGAATTCCCCAAGTGGTCAAGAATTTTCGCAGAAAGTCGACTGAGGGATTGAGTCTTCTATTCTTCCTATTCGCCTGCCTGGGCAATATCACGTACGTTCTGAGCATTTTGTCATTGAGTTTGGATCCTCGCTATCTTTTCGTTAATCTATCTTGGCTTGCCGGGAGCGCAGGAACATTGCTGCTGGACATGCTGGTATCTCCTCCGCCATTGTCAAGGTCTAACGGTAAAAGTTATTTGTACAATTTTTCATGTACAACAATATTGAGGAGAGCGATGAGGAAAGTGAGACGGAGACGGAAACCGACGCGGAAAGTGATGTAATTAATACTTTAAACGGCTACGGGACACGATCCTAAACATTTGTGGGCATTGAGACGTAGACAAAAGGAAAATCAAAAGTTGTTGTTTTGGATTTCCTCCAACCTATGGAAGGCCTTCACCGGCCCGTGTTGCTCTTGCGACTGCGCTGTTGGCGGTGTTCCGTGCGTATCTCTCGTAGACTTTGAAATACTCGTGCTCATCGCTTGTCGTCGCAACGACACTGGGTCGAGAAACCGTGGCATTGATCCATTCGTGAATTCGCTTCCATACTTTTCCTGCCTCCGAGTCAGAGCCTGGAGGTAATGTAAACCCTTTATACTTTTCGAGGACGAAGGGTATTCGAACCACCCTTCACATCAGACTATTTGAATAGAGGACAAGAAACCACGGAATCAGGGCAATGTCAACCAGGGTGAAATGGCTTCCGAGATAATGACTTCCCTTTTGTGAAGAGTATTTTTCATCATTCTCCAACAGTTGCTCTCCGAATGCAAACATGTGTTGAACCAATTGACCTTTCAATGCGTCCCATTTGCTTTGATCTTGCTCCTGCAAATACTTGTAAAAGGAGGGACAAATGGAACGATTGATGAAATCGATCGCAAGTCGACATCGCCCCCGTAAGAGCGGATCAGGGGGTAAGAGCGGATTCGACGGAAACGCTTCGTCGATGTACTCGATGAGAACCAGTGACTCGGCCAGGCAGTATCCATCTTTTCGTATAGCCTGGCGTTAGCTTGCGGCAAATAATTCAGTGTACGGGAACAAGTCCTTTGGGATTGACATCGAGGAGTTCCTTTGGTTTACGATATGGTTGGGTCTCGATATATTGGTAATCGGCATTCTTCTCTTCTAAGGCGATCCAGGCACGTTGAACCTTGAGATTAACAGGATGGGGGCAGGGTAATACGTAAGGGCAGAACCAAGCGAAGAAGCACGTCAAATCATTTGGCTTTGAATGGGCCTGGACCGTCTTCAGCGCAGTACCCGAAGCGCGGTCGTAGATCAACTTGTCGGGATCGGCCATGACGTGATAGTCAGTTCGCATGGCACCCACTAAATACAACAGGAAAGCTTTTAAATTGTAATATGGAATACTATCAGGAAACTAAGAAATAATTAATACATACGAATCAAAAAATAACTACAAGCCATCCTTATCATACATTTGAATGAAATCGCTTACCACCATTCGCCTTGGTCATGCATAGCTTGAGCCACTTTCACGAAGCCTGAAATTAGTAACATTCTAACCAAGGCGGAGGGTACCGCCGATGTTGGAACCGGCAACGAGGGAAGGATATGCCCCGGCAGGAGTCTTCGTATATTCGGTAGCGGTCTTGAGACCAATGTTGAAGGCATCCTCCATGATCTTTGCCAATTTCTTGTCAACTTCTTCAGAGGTCCAGGCAATTCGCTGGCTGTTTTGAGCCATCTCCAAACCAGAGACAGCCACACCGCCGCAATTTGCTGCTTTACCGGGACCGTACCAGATGCCTACTCCTTCAGCCTCTTGCGGACAGTGAGATGGGGAAATACCAGGGTGAGTGGCTGCCGCCGAGACGCGGGAATGCTCAAAGACATCGATGGCCTCCTTCGTGCAACCCATGTTGCTGCCCTCGGCGACATACTTGACGCCGGCTTTGATGAGCGCTTCCGCCTCATGGCCGGAGACTTCATTTTGAGTAGCGCATGGGAGGGCAACGTCCAAATGGTGGAAGTGCGTCCAGGGTCTTGCGCCGGGGAGATAGCGGTAATGGTCTTCCAGATTTTGGGCAGTGACAAGGTCAACAAGAGCCTTCCGCTTCAACTTCAATTCCGCGATCTCAGCGATCAACTCGGGAGTGAATCCCTTGGCTTGATCCCTGGCAAGGAGACTACCCTTGGAATCGGAAAGCGAGACAACGACACCGCCCAATTCAATGACCTTAAGAGCGGCGTATTGCGCAACGTTTCCGCTGCCACTGATGGCAACTTTCTTCCCCTTGAATGATTCTTTGCCCTTTGTGGCATACGAAATCATGTGTCCGACATAGTAAACGAGACCATAGCCGGTGGCCTCCGGACGAATCAAAGATCCACCCC
>Ga0335076_10008287_pt1 | contig 10490 bp, 15 predicted proteins | sample Lox_Sample_25_FD_206717 | JGI IMG/M metagenome (GOLD analysis project Ga0335076, IMG submission 206717) | Soil microbial communities from Loxahatchee National Wildlife Refuge, Florida, United States - Lox_Sample_2.5 | ecosystem: Environmental > Terrestrial > Soil > Wetlands | place: USA...
GGCACGGGCGGGTTTGACACCGGCGGGTTTGACACCGGCGGCGTCGGCACCGGCGGGTTTGACCCTGGCGGCGTCGGCACCGGCGGGTTTGACACCGGCGGCGTCGGCACCGCAGACCGCGGCAGCCGCGGCACGGGCGGGTTTGGCACCGGCGGGTTTGACGCCGGGGGCGTCGGCACCGCAGACCGCGGCAGCCGCGGCACGGGCGGGTTTGACACCGGCGGGTTTGACACCGGCGGGTTTGACACCGGGGGCTTCGAGACCGGCGGATTCGATACCGGGGGGTTCGGCGCCGGCGAATTCGGCACCGGCGGGTTCGAAGCCGCGGACGCTGGTACCGGCGGCTTCGACGCACGGGCGGATTCCGGCACCCGGGCCGGCCGCGATGCCGGCCCCGCCGGGGCACCACCCCGGGGTCCCCGGTCCGCGGCCCGCGGCCGTACGCCGCGCAAGCCCCGCAAGCCGGTCAGCCGGGTCAAGATGTGGATGCTGCCAGTGGGCATGCTGATCCTGGTCGGCGCCCTGATCACCGTGGTCTACCTGCAGTTCGGGCCGAAGCAGCCGGGCACGAGCAGCGCCGGCTCGGCCACCCGGCACCCGGCCGCGGCAGCCAGTGCGGCTAGTTCGGCGCCGGCCGGGCCGTGGAAGCACATCACCACCCGGCAGGACGACCCGATGGCGCTCACCCTGGCCGAACTGTTCCCGGCCCAGTTCAACTCGGGCGGCACGACCGCGGTCCGGACCGTGCAAAAGGCCTCGGGCGCCAACTGCGCCAAGATGGTGCTCGGTGGCAAGCTGCAGGCCGCGCTGCGCAAGGGCGGCTGCACCCAGGCGATGCGGGCCAGCTACCTGTCCACCGGGCAGAAGATCATGGCCACCATCGGGGTGCTCAACCTGGCCAACGTGACCGGCTCAGAGCAGGCCGGCAAGGTGACCGGCGCCACCGCGTTCATCAAGCAGCTGCCCGGTGCGAAGGGGCCGACCCGCAACCTGATGAAGGGCACCGGCCTGGAGGAGGCCGAGATCAAGGGTCACTACCTGATCCTGACCTGGGCCGAGTTCACCAGCCTCAAGGCACCGGCCGGACCGAAGCAGCGGGCGCAGCTGGACGCGTTCTCCCGTGCGCTGGTCGGCAGCACCGCGAACATCAGCCTGACCAGCCGGGAACTGCTCGGTAAGCCCGCGACACCCTAACGTCTAACCGCGCAGCCGACGGGTGGCCTGGGCCCGCTCGGCCAGCCGGTCGGCGTCCGGGTACCGCACCTCTTCCAGGCACAGCCCGTGCGGCCGGACGACCGGCACCGCTGGGTCGCGTACCCCGGCCCGGAGCACCTGGGCCGGCCAGTCCGCTGGGCGGGTTCCGTCGCCCACTTTGAGCAGCGCCCCGGTCAGCGCGCGGACCATTGAGTGGCAGAACGCGTCGGCCACCACCTGGCCCGCCAGTACCCCCGGCTCGGCCCGGGCCCAGCGCAGGTCCAGCAGCTCACGGATCGTGCTGGCGCCCTCCCGGCGGCGGCAGAACGCGGCGAAGTCATGCTCGCCGAGCAGCAGCGTGGCCGCCGCATTCATCGCGGACACGTCGAGCGGGCGGCGGTAGGCGAGGGTGTCATGCCGCCGCAGCGGGTCCGGCCCGGCCGGGTCGTCACAGACGCGGTAGGAATACCGGCGGCAGAGCGCGGAGAACCGGGCGTCGAACCCGGGCGGGGCGATCCCGATCTGGCCTACCCGGACATCGGGCGGCAGCAGGCCGCGCAGCCGGCGCAGCGCGGCCGGGGCGGCCGCCACCCACGCCGCCACCGGGACGTCCACGTGCGCCACCTGGCCGCGGGCGTGCACGCCCGCGTCGGTCCGGCCCGCCACGGTGAGCGCGACCGGCTCGGGAAGCCGAAACAGGTGGCCGAGGGCTTCCTCGACCACCTGCTGCACGGTCCGGCGGCCGGGCTGGCGCGCCCAGCCGGAGAACTCCCCGCCGTCGTAGCCGAGATCGAGCCGCAGCCGGCAGGCCGCGGGCTCGTCTCCCAGCGGGTAACCGCTACTTCTCGGCTGGCTCGTCGTCGCCGGCCTCGGCGTCGGCCGCATCGTCAGCGTCGGCCGGGCCCTCGGCGGTGGCGTCATCCTCGGCGTCCGCGTCGTCTTCCTCAGCCGCGTCGTCACCGGCCTCGACGTCCTCGTCCGCGGCCGCTGCTTCGGTCGCCGTAGCGTCGTCCTCAGCCACCGTCACGGTGTCCTCAGCGTCGTCCTCAACCGCGGCTGGGGCGGCCGGACGAGCCGCGGGCTGCGACCGCCGGGCCCGGCGGCGGCGCGACGGCTTGGCCTCGGCCTCCTCCTGGATCAGCTCGATGACCGCGAGCGGGGCGTTGTCACCCTTCCGCGGGCCGATCTTGGTGATCCGGGTGTAGCCACCGTCCCGTTCCGCGAACTGCGGCCCGATCTCGGTGAACAGCGTGTGCACCACGCCCTTGTCCGTCACCACGGTGAGCACCTGGCGACGCGCGTGCAGGTCACCCCGCTTGGCGAAGGTGATCAGCCGCTCGGCGTACGGCCGGAGCCGCCGTGCCTTGGCCTCGGTCGTGGTGATCTTGCCGTGCTCGAACAGGGCGGTGGCCAGGTTCGCCAGCAGGTGCCGCTGGTGAGCCGCGCTGCCACCCAGCCGCGCTCCCTTGGTGGGCGTGGGCATCGGAACGTTCTCCTAGGTTCGCTGGCCGGGCCGGAGCGGCCCGGCCAGTACTACTCAGATCAGTACTGCTCGGTCTCGACGTAGCTGTCGTCGTCGTCCGCGCCGTAGCTGTCCGCCGCGGTGCCCGGGTCGAATCCGGGCGGCGAGTCCTTGAGCGCAAGACCCATGTCGACCAGCTTCTGCTTGACTTCCTCGATCGACTTGGCGCCGAAGTTGCGGATGTCCAGCAGGTCCTGCTCGCTGCGGGCGACCAGTTCACCCACGGTGTGGATGCCCTCGCGCTTGAGGCAGTTGTAGGACCGGACGGTGAGGTTGAGCTCCTCGATGGGCAGCGCCAGGTCCGCGGCGAGCGCGGCGTCCGTCGGCGACGGCCCGATGTCGATGCCCTCGGCCTCCACGTTCAGCTCGCGGGCCAGGCCGAACAGCTCGACCAGGGTCTTGCCCGCGCTGGCCACCGCGTCCCGGGGGCGCATCGACGGCTTGGTCTCCACGTCCAGGATCAGCTTGTCGAAGTCGGTCCGCTGCTCGACACGGGTCGCCTCGACCTTGTAGGTGACCCGCATCACCGGGGAGTAGATGGAGTCGATCGGGATCCGGCCGATCTCCTGGCCCGGCTGCTTGTTCTGCGCGGCGGACACGTAGCCACGGCCACGCTCGACCGTCAGCTCCATCTCCAGCTTGCCCTTGGCGTTCAGCGTGGCGATGTGCAGCGCCGGGTTGTGCACCTCGACGCCGGCCGGCGGGGCGATGTCGGCCGCGGTGACCTCACCGGGGCCCTGCTTGCGCAGGTACATAACCACCGGCTCGTCCTGCTCCGAGGAGACGACCAGTTCCTTCAGGTTGAGGATGATGTCGGTGACATCCTCCTGGACCCCGGGAACGGTGCTGAACTCGTGCAGCACACCCTCGATCCGGATGCTGGTGACAGCGGCGCCGGGAATCGAGGACAGCAGCGTGCGGCGGACCGAGTTCCCGATCGTGTAGCCGAAGCCAGGCTCCAGCGGCTCGATGACGAACCGGGACCGGAAGTCGCCGGCCTGCTCTTCGGTCAGGGTCGGACGCTGGGCGATGAGCATTGGTACCCCTTTCCGCGACGCCCGCTATATGACGCCGCGATCTTTCCGACGGCCCCCCGTACCAGGAGGGGCCATCCCCCCGCAACCAGGCCGCCGCCCCATGCGGCGGCCCAGCGCGAGCGTATTACTTCGAGTAGTACTCGACGATGAGCTGCTCCTGGACCTGCGTGTCGATCTGGGCCCGGGCCGGGAGCTGGTGGATCAGGATGCGCATCTTGTCCGGGATGACTTCCATCCAGGCCGGCGAGGGCCGCTCACCGGCTTCGGCGCGAGCCACCACCATCGGGGTCAGCTCGAGCGACTTCTGCGCCACCTCGATGATGTCGTTCTCGGTCACCCGGTAGGACGGGATGTCCACCTTCTTGCCGTTGACCAGGAAATGGCCGTGCCGGACCAGCTGGCGGGCCATGTCCCGGCTCTTGGCGAAGCCGGCCCGGTACACCACGTTGTCCAGGCGGCTCTCCAGGATCTGGAGCAGGTTCTCGCCGGTCATCCCGCGCTTGCGGGACGCTTCCTGGTAATAGCCGCGGAACTGCCGCTCCAGGATGCCGTAGACCCGGCGGGCCTTCTGCTTCTCCCGGATCTGCAGCAGGTACTCGCTCTCCTTGGGCCGGTTGCGGCCGTGCTCACCCGGCGGGTAGGGCCGGATCTCGATGGGGCACTTGGGCGAATCGCACTTCGCGCCCTTCAGGAAGAGCTTCATCTTCTCGCGGCGGCACAGCTTGCAGTCCGCGCCTGTGTATCGCGCCATCTTCTCGTTAACTCCCTCAGACCCGGCGCCGCTTGGGCGGGCGGCAGCCATTGTGCGGAACCGGGGTGACGTCCTGGATCGACCCGACTTCCAGGCCGGTCGCCTGCAGGGAGCGGATGGCGGTCTCCCGCCCGGAGCCCGGACCCTTGACGAACACGTCGACCTTGCGCATGCCGTGCTCCATGGCCCGGCGGGCGGCCGCCTCGGCAGCCATCTGCGCGGCGAACGGGGTGGACTTACGGGACCCCTTGAAGCCGACCTGGCCGGACGACGCCCAGGAGATGACGTTGCCCACCGGGTCGGTGATCGAGACGATGGTGTTGTTGAACGTGCTCCTGATGTGGGCGTGCCCGTGAGCGACGTTCTTCCGTTCTTTGCGGCGCACCTTCTTCGCGGTGGCCGTGCGGCTCCTTGGCGGCATTAGCTTCCTATTCGGTGAGGTCGTCGATCCGCGTCGCGGTTCCAGCTCTGTTCCGGTGCCGCACCACAGCGCGGCCACCCGGGACGCGAACTACTTGGGTTACTTCTTCCCGGCCTTCTTCTTGCCGGCCACTGTCTTCTTGCGGCCCTTGCGGGTGCGCGCGTTGGTCTGCGTCCGCTGGCCGTGCACGGGCAGCCCCCGGCGGTGCCGGATGCCCTGATAGCAGCCAATCTCGATCTTGCGGCGGATGTCGGCCTGCACCTCGCGGCGCAGGTCACCTTCGACCTTGTAGGTGGCTTCGATCCAGTCCCTGAGCCGGACCAGTTCGTCGTCGCTGAGCTGGTGCACCCGGGTGTCAGCACTGACGCCGGTGGCCGCGATGGTCTCCAGCGCGCGGGTGTGCCCAATTCCGTAGATGTAGGTAAGAGCGACCTCGAGCCGCTTTTCGCGGGGGAGGTCGACGCCAACGAGGCGTGCCATGGGCGGGCAGTTCTCCTTCTTCGTCGCGGAGGTTCGTCCGCGCCTGCTCCCCTGCCCCTGCCCGGGTAGGGCCCCGGCCTCCTCCGGGGGTGCCCTTACCGGCGGAGCCGGTAAGGGTGCAGGTGCGCCTAGCTCAGGGCGTCAGCCCTGACGCTGCTTGTGCCGCGGGTCAGAGCAGATGACCATGACCCGGCCATGCCGCCGAATCACCCGGCACTTGCTGCAAATCTTCTTCACACTCGGCTTGACCTTCATCGCAGCTTCCTTACTTGTACCGGTAGACAATCCGGCCGCGGCTCAGGTCGTAAGGGCTCAACTCAACGACAACCCGGTCATCCGGGAGGATCCGGATGTAGTGCATCCGCATCTTTCCGCTGATGTGGGCGAGAACCTTGTGCCCATTGTCTAGCTCCACCCGGAAGAAGGCATTGGGAAGTGATTCGACGATCCTGCCCTCGATCTCGATGGCGCCGTCCTTCTTGGGCATGTCCTCCGCGCTTCGCTGTCAGGCCCGCTGCGCTCGCCAGTTCTGACGCGTGCAGGCAGGTGTTGTCTACTTCGTGGTCGTGGTACCGGTATCTGTGAGGCAATGCTCAATCCAGCACAAGGCAACTCACAGGCCGGAGCAGAGTCTACGCGACCCTGCCTGACATTGCGAACCGGGAACAGGCCGGGAAAATTCCCGGGCTCAGCTGGACCGACGGGTCCACGGCAGCTGGCCGTAGCCGGGCCAGTTGCGGCGCAGCGTGGCGTCGGGCAGTTCGTACAGGTCGATGGCGGGCAGGTCGGCCAGCAGTTCGTCCAGCTGGCCCAGGGTCTTGGCCGCGTAGGCGGCGTCCAGCCGCTCCTGGAACTCCTCGGCGGTCAGCCGGCCCGCGGCCAGGTGCTCGCTCAGCAGCGCCACGGTCCGCTCCCGGTCCGCGTCGGAGGCGCGGAGCTTCGGATCGCTCGGCATCCGCATTCACTCCTTCGGCTGGCCCTGCTTCGGCTGGCACTGCTTCAACGGTACCCGTGCCGGGCGGTCAGCGGATGAACCGGCGCAGCGCGCTGAGCGCCCGCTCGGTGATCTCCTCCACCGGGCCGGTGGCGTCGATGCCGAGCAGGATGCCCTCGTCAGCGTAGAACGCGATCAGCGGCGCGGTCTGCTCCTGGTAGACCTCGATCCGGTGCCGGATCGTCTGCTCCCGGTCATCGTCCCGCTGGAACAGCTCACCGCCGCAGTCGTCGCAGATCTCCGCGCGGGCGGGCGGGTCGAACAGCACGTGCCAGATCCGCCCGCAGCGGCGGCAGGTCCGGCGGCCGGACAGCCGCCGGACCACCTCGTCATCGTCCACCACCAGTTCCAGCACCACGTCCAGCCGGAGCTCCCAGGCGGACAGCAGCTTCTTGAGCGTCTCGGCCTGCGGCACGGTACGCGGGAAACCGTCGAGCAGGAACCCAGACTGTGCATCGTCCTCCTGCAGCCGGTCGGTGACCATGGCGATGGTCACCTCGTCGGGCACCAGGTCCCCGCGCTCCATGAAGGCCTGTGCGCGGCGGCCGAGCGCGGTGCCCTGGCTGACGTTGCTGCGGAAGATGTCACCTGTCGAGATCTTCGGGATAGACAGGTGCGACGCTATGAACTGGGCCTGTGTCCCCTTGCCCGCACCGGGGGGCCCGACGAGGACGACGCGCACTATCGCAGGAAGCCCTCATAGTTACGCTGCTGCAGCTGGCTCTCGATTTGCTTCACTGTGTCCAGACCCACCCCCACCGCGATCAGGATGCTGGTGCCGCCGAACGGGAACTGAGTGCCCACCCCGAGCAACGCGAACGCGACCATCGGGATGAGCGCGATCAGGCCCAGGTACACAGACCCGGGCGCGGTGAGCCGGGTGAGCACGTAGTTCAGGTACTGGGCGGTGGGCCGCCCAGGGCGGATGCCAGGGATGAAGCCGCCGTACTTCTTCATGTTGTCCGCCACCTCCGTCGGGTTGAAGGTGATGGATACGTAGAAGTAGGTGAAGAAGATGATCAGGACGAAGAACAGGCCCATGTACAGGGCGGAGTCGCCGGTCACCCCGTTGCCGAGGTAGTTGTCGATCCAGTTGACCCAGCCCGAGGGATGGTTCTTGTTGCCGAACAGCCCGGCCGCCAGGATCGGGATGTACAGCAGCGACGAGGCGAAGATGACCGGGATGACACCGGCCTGGTTGACCTTGAGCGGGATATAGGTAGACGTCCCGCCGTACATCTTGCGGCCCACCATACGTTTGGCGTACTGCACCGGTATCCGGCGCTGGGCCTGCTCCATGAAGACCACGAAGGCCACGATGGCCACCGCGACCAGGGCCACCACGGCCAGCACGATGATGTGCTTGGAGTTGTACACGTCCACCATGTAGCCCGCCATCTGGGAGATGACGGTGGTGAAGATCAGCACGGACATGCCGTTGCCGACGCCCCGGTCGGTGATCAGCTCGCCCAGCCACATGATGACCGCGGTGCCTGACGTCATCGTGATCACCATGGTGGTGATGGTGAACACCGACGGGTTCGGGATCAGCTGCTCGGTGCAGCCAGAGAACAGGTTGCCGGACCGGGTGTAAGCGACGATGCCGGTGGATTGCAGGATGGCCAGCCCGATTGTCAGGTACCGGGTGTACTGGGTGATCTTCGCCTGGCCGGCCTGGCCCTCCTGGCGCAGCGTCTCCAGCCGCGGGATGACCACGGCGAGCAGCTGCAGGATGATGCTGGCCGTAATGTACGGCATAATGCCCAGAGCGAACACGGACAGCCGGAGCAGTGCGCCACCACTGAACAAGTTGACCAGCTGGTACACGCCCGCCGCGCTGCTGCTCTTCTCCAGGCCGGTGCAGAACTGCACCGCTTTCTCGGAGATGCCCGGCGTCGGGATCGCCGCGCCCAGCCGGAACACGGCCAGGATGCCGAGCGTGAACAGCAGCTTTTTGCGCAGGTCAGGCGTCCGGAAGGCCCGGAGGAACGCGGTCAGCATGCGCCGTCCTCAAGTAGATCGGTCAACGGGGTCGGGCCGTGCCTGCCCGGGGGTGGCACCGGCCGCCGGTGCGCCGCAGTGTAACGCGTCCGCAGCACTGTAACAGCCCCCTGCGCTCAGTGACGATGACTGTGCGCTGGTGGGCCATTGACGCTCCGCAGCGTGCACCGCGACGGCCAGCCGGGATGGTCGCCCGGCCGGCCCGCGCATCACAGCTCAGTGACCGTCCCCCCAGCCGCGGTGATCTTCTCCCGGGCGGAGGCGGAGAAGGCGTGCGCGGTCACCCGCAGCGCCGCTCCCGCGTCACCCTGGCCCAGCACCTTGACCAGCTGGCCGGGCCGGACCGCGCCCTTGGCCGCCAGGTCCTCCGGGGTCACGTCGCCACCCTTCGGGTACAGCTCGGTGAGCCGGCCGGTGTTGATCACCTGATAGGTGGTCTTGAACCGGGAGTTGGAGAAGCCCTTCAGCTTCGGCACCCGGCGCTGCAGCGGCATCTGGCCGCCCTCGAAGCCCAGGTGCACCTGCCCGCGGGCCTTGGTCCCCTTGGTCCCGCGGCCCGCGGTCTTGCCCTTGGACGCCTCGCCGCGGCCGACCCGGGTGCGCTCGGTGCGCGAGCCCGGGGCCGGGCGCAGATGATGGATTCTCAGCATGTCAGTCGACCTCCTCGACGGTGACGAGGTGCCGCACCGCGTTGATCATGCCGCGGAACTCGGGCCGGTCGTCCCTGACGACCGACTGGCCGATCCGCTTCAGCCCCAATGAGCGCAACGAAGCACGCTGCGCCTTGGTGCCCCCGATCTCGGACCGGGTCTGAGTTACCTTCAGCTGTGCCATCACCCTGCTCCGCTCAGCTGTTACCGGACGCGGCACCGGCGCTGGCCGCTGCCGCGCGGGCGCGCAGCATGGCCGCCGGGGCCACGTCCTCGATCGGAAGCCCGCGCCGGGCCGCGATCTCCTCGGGCCGCTTCAGGCTCTTCAGCGCGGCCACGGTCGCGTGCACGACGTTGATCGGGTTGGACGAGCCGAGCGAGCGGGACAGCACGTCGTGCACGCCCGCGCACTCGAGCACGGCCCGCACCGGGCCGCCGGCGATGACGCCGGTCCCCGGGCTGGCCGGCTTGAGCAGCACCACCCCTGCGGACTCCTCACCCTGCACGGTGTGCGGGATCGTGCCCGCGATCCGGGGCACCCGGAAGAACGCCTTCTTGGCCGCTTCGACGCCCTTGGCGATGGCCGCGGGCACCTCCTTGGCCTTGCCGTAGCCCACGCCCACCATGCCGTTGCCGTCGCCCACGATGACCAGCGCGGTGAAGCTGAACCGCCGGCCACCCTGGACCACCTTGGCCACCCGGTTGATGGTGACTACCCGCTCCAGGTAGGCCGTGCCCTTATCGGCGGCACCGCCGCGGCGATCGTCACGGCGGTCACGCCGTTCGCCGCCGCCACGCCGCGGTCCTCCTGCCATCAGATGTTCCTTCTCTCGTGTGTCTCAGCTCGTGCAGTCCCGGTCACAGTCACAGTGCTGGCCCCGGCGTTCGCGCTATTCAGCAAGAACCTGCACCGACCGCTCGCCCGGGCCTGACGGCCCGGGGTCGCTGGCCGGAGCTGAATAGCGCTCACAGGGACAGGCCACCTTCGCGGGCGGCGTCGGCCAGGGCGGCGATCCGCCCGTGGTAGGCCCAGCCGGCCCGGTCGAACACGGCCGCATCGACGCCGGCCGCCTTGGCCCGCTCGGCGAGCAGCTTGCCCACCTCGCGCGCCTTGGCCGTCTTGTCGCCGTCGGCCCCGCGGAGCGCCTCTTCCAGGGTAGATGCGGATGCGAGTGTCCGGCCCGTGCCGTCGTCGATCAGCTGGACCATGGTGTGCCGCGCCGACCGGTTGACGATCAGCCGCGGCCGCTCGGCGCTGCCCAGCACCTTCTTGCGCACCCGCAGGTGCCGCCGGTTGCGCGCGGCCGTGCGGTCATGCGCCCGTGTCTTCGTGCCAGCCATCGGTTACTTCCCAGCCTTCCCGACCTTGCGCCGGATCTGCTCGCCCTGGTAGCGGATGCCCTTGCCCTTGTACGGGTCGGGCTTGCGCAGCTTTCGTAT
>Ga0335076_10008288_pt1 | contig 10490 bp, 8 predicted proteins | sample Lox_Sample_25_FD_206717 | JGI IMG/M metagenome (GOLD analysis project Ga0335076, IMG submission 206717) | Soil microbial communities from Loxahatchee National Wildlife Refuge, Florida, United States - Lox_Sample_2.5 | ecosystem: Environmental > Terrestrial > Soil > Wetlands | place: USA: Florida...
GAGGCAAAGTTGAATCAGTATCTCCACGAGATTGTGATCAAGCGTCTGCTCGCATATCAAAAGGACGGGAACCAAGTGTTGGGAGTTTACAACGACAAGGAAAACCCCACGAATGTGGCTGAACAATTCAAGTACATGCTCAGCTACAGCCAGCTCTTGCCGAAGATACTGCCGGATTTCTGTAACTACCTTCTCGACTATCCCAAATCCAAGCTTGCTAACACCGAGGACATGTTTTATTGGACTAAAGTGAAATTTGGATTGAAGCCGACCCTGCGTGTGGTGCAGGTAGTGAGTATGCACAGCAACAATCCGCATGAGCCAGCCTACACGATCGCTGAGAAGCAACTCTACTCGAGCCACTACTTTGAGACGGCCTTGGATTTCACTTTTTGCGTCCGCGGCGACGATCCAAAGCAACCCGGCTTTTACCTCATCAAATTCATGGGATCAGAGCAGGCCGGGCTGACCGGTTTTAAGGGCTCCATTGTCCGTAGGGTCGCGGTGGGCCGGTCAGCTTCCTCTTTGCAGAAATCTCTTACGGCAATCAAGGACACTTTGGAGACAAACCAATAGAGTTCCGCGGGGCGGGGGCTGTGATCAAGACAATTGCGAGTTTTCGCGAATGTGCTCCATATAGACCGTGCGATGACGCCGGGACCGAGAATCCCTGCGTGGCCGCTCTAAATGAGTAAAGTGGAAACAATGGGCGGGCCTTTGCCATCACGGCAGCGACGACTATTGCAGTCGGCTGCGTATGTTGTCCTCGTCGCTTCAGGAATTTGGGCGATATCCCACATTCTCAATATCGTTCTGATAGCCCTGCTGGCTGCCTACGTGTTCCTCCCATTTCCAAAATGGCTTATTCATCGTTTCCGGGTTGGCCAGAGCCTGGCAATCGCGTTAACGGCTGTCTTGTGGGCCGCATTTTGGATTGTGACATCGTTTGCCTTGTTCGAGGCCGGCCTTCGAATGATGGAGAAGCTTCCGATTTATGAGGAACGCATCAGCACCCTGTACGGGCGCGCTACCGTCTTTTTGAGTGCCCATGGGATCCAATCCGCCCAGAATCCGATGAAGAACTTGTATGACTACGATCGGATTGTCGAGTTCGCAAGCGCAATTCTCCCGACGCTGATGGGCTTTTTCTCCGATCGTCTGATGGTCTTCCTCGTGGGTCTCGGCTTTCTTATCGAAATGACTTGTCTGGACATCGGCAAATCCGGCCCCTTCGCTCGGCAGTTGGTCTACTACGGCAGGGACGTTCAGCGTTATGTCGCCCTTTCTGCGCAGCTTGGCGCCATCAATGCGCTGGCGAACCTGGTGTTCCTCGCTGTTCTCGGGGTGGATTTTGCCTTCGTGTGGTGCTGCCTGTATTTCCTCCTGCAATTCATCCCCAACATAGGGTTCGTGATCGCTCTTGTACCGCCTACCCTGATAGCACTTCTGATGCAGGGTTGGAAAATGGCTCTGCTGGTGGCGGGTGGACTCATCGTCACGCAGACGTTGGGAGACTACGTGGTAAGACCGCTGCTGATGAAAAAGGGCCTGCACATCTCGTTTCTCGAGATCATGCTCTCGGTTGTGATTTGGAGCTTCCTCCTAGGACCGGCAGGGGCAATACTGGCGATCCCGCTCACTCTGGCGCTCCGAAAAGCCATCGAGAAGCCTTTTACGGAAGCGGAGGATGCCTTGCCGTAGGCAAGGGTGTGGCTTTTTCTCTCTGCGTGCACCGTTTGGATCCGATCTTGCAGTCGGGGACTGGATGTGTCTTCTGGAGTCGCGGGCCAGAAACGGCGCTCTGGGAAGTTACGTAGACGGCTTTGAAAGGATGGTCGCCGACCCAGAAGCTATCATGGCAAGCAGTGACTGACACCTAACTGGCGGTCACAGATCCGAGTGGTCGGCTACCTGAAAGCAGCACTCGTTATCGCACTCGGGATAACGCCAGGCGACAAATTGGAAGTGCTAATCATTCACGCTTCTTTTTGAGGACATGGTAGTGGCCAATCACAACCACCAATACCACCAGCACGCTCACGGCCAGGCTTGACAGTGGATGGTCGGCTCGGAAGAGGAAGTCCCAGGCGTTGACCACGAACAGGGCAATCAACAAAAACAGATAGAAGATTTCCAAGAATGGCCTCTTCATGTTGCCGTCCCTCCCGTCGGACCCAAGAATTTCTTTGATGGTACTTACTTTCTTCTGCTAGCGCTAACAAAAACGCGCGCTAGGAAATACATCGTGGAAACGGCAACAATAACGCGGCATTTATCCTCGAGAAAGTCGACTAGTGTTAGGGACCAGGCAGTCCTTCGCCTTCCGTCTGCTTCGCCAGAGATCGACGAGACAACGTACAGGAGGTGGGCTCTTCCCGAAGTTCATACGGACCTTCCCCAAAGGGCAGTAGACGGTGCCACCTTTACCTTCCTACAGTGCTCGTGGAGCACGAATGAGCCGCATTTCTACCACGTATGTGGCAATCGTTGACGACGACGAAGGCGTTTGCCGGTCATTCGGCCGACTGCTGCGTGCCGCGGGGCTTCAGCCGGTCACGTATGACTCGGCTGAATCGTTTCTCGCGGACAAAAAGCGCCCTCAATTTGGCTGCCTAGTGTTCGACATCCAGCTTGGCGAGATCTCCGGAATAGAGCTTGCTCAGCGACTAGTGGCCAAAGGCGAGCGTACGCCCATCATCTTCATTACGGCTCACGACGACCCGGACGCGCGCGCCGCCGCCGACGCGTTGGGTTGTGCGGCTTATTTTCGAAAAACGGATTCCGGTAAAGAAGTGCTGGAAGCCATCCGGAAGGTAGCAATCTAGAAGAAGGGAGAAGCATGTCTCGACCACGTAAAGTTCCACAGCGGCTCCCAGCACGCAAGTTCCCCGCTTGCTTTGTCCCGCTGGCGGCCTGTTTCCTGTTCACCGCCGCCGCTTCGGCGCAGGAAGCTCCACTTACCCCCTCCGGAGTTGAAGCGCCGCTGCCGCCAGGAGCGCTGTCATTGCAGAACTATAAATACAGTTTGAGCTTCAAGACGGATCCCATCCAGGTGGGGCACTTTTCCACCGGAGTTTTGCAGCCCGGCAATCCCGCAGGCCCAGGCGTTGCTGAGGTGCGCGTGCTGACTTTGGAACTAGCAAAGGCGCAGGCTGCCACAGCCAACAACCCTCTCGCGCGTCTCGGAGAACTCCAAGTGGAAGCGGCGAAGCAGCACCGGCTGGGGGCGCAGGGGGATTATTTTCCGCAGATCGGCACCACCCTTTACAACATGCACTTCAACAAGCAACCGGGCGATGTGCTCACAAGTCCGATCTTAGGGAAAATTGTCCCCGTAAACATAATCACGAAGAACGAAACGGCTTTTAACGTAAGCGCGACTCAGCCAATCACCCCCCTGTTTGCCATCTATCAACTCGTAAAAATCGCGCGCGCGGACGAGAACATCGCGCGCGCAAAGGCCGGATTGCCGATCAAGGAAATCGCGAACCGGGTGGAGAGAAACTACTTTGATCTGCTGGTCGCCCAGAGGGAACTCGCCGGCACCAAAGCGGGCGCTGAGAAGATTCGCGCCAAGTGGCTGAGGGCAAGCAACTCAGCAACTCCCGGCATCTCCGCAGAGGAAGAGACGGAGGTGGCCGCTGCCGACAAGGCAGTCCTTCTCGCATCCAGCAGGGAGAAGGAACTGACTGCTTCTCTCAACGACCTGTTGGGCATGCCGGAGGGAACCAAACTGGAACTCCTCCCGCCCAAACCTCTGGTGGAAGACATCTCCCTGAAAGCAGCCACCGAAAACGCAACTGCCGCGAATCCCGAGGTCGTGGAGGCGGAGCAAACCGCAATCAAGGCGCACGCTGGCAAGACGCTTTCCAAAATGGCGTATGTCCCGGTAGTGGCGGTGATCGGCGGGTACGCAAATCAAAACGCGGTCAATGTCGTCCTCCCCCGGGACTTCGGGTACATCGGCTTCGTGGCCACACTCAATATCTTTGACGGCTTCAAGCGCGAGCACGGCGTCAAGGAGCGCAACGCACAGGCCGAAGCGGCGGATCTGGCCGTGCAGTTGACCAAGGCCAAGGCGGCGGCGGCCGTGAAGAGCAGCTACCTGGAACTGGACCGCTTGCGCAATCTATATCTGCTGGCGCGCCGGATGGTATCCGCGGCGCAGTTCATGGATACAGGCTACAAATCCGGGGACCTGGATGCTCAGGCGGCCAAAGCACAAATGGAAGCGGATATGTATCGCGCCGAACTCGAATACCGTCAGGCCTACGCAAAGGTGAAAAGCCTCACGGGCAACTAGGCTGGAACGATTCGAAGAAAGAAAATGAACTCAACCACTCGCAGACGATACCTGCTCCCAGCCGTCCTTACCTGTATCTTGGCAGGACTGGCGGCGCGCTCTTCCGGGGCACAGCAACCGCAGCTCCAAACCGCATCCGAACCAGCCGATGCACGAGCTGCGAGCAAGACGGCGCAGGAGGCCCCCGTTAATCCGGCGGGAGTCCAGGTGGGCACAGAGCAAACCCCCGCTGCGGCGACACATGCCGAAGAGTTAAGGAAGGCGGCGTTGAACCCCATCGCCAACTTGATCAGCGTTCCCCTTCAGAACAACAGCAACTTCAGCATCGGCCCGCAGGACCGCACGCAGGATGTCCTGAACATCCAGCCCGTCATCCCTGTTCAGCTGGGCCAAAACTGGAATCTCATTACACGCATCATCACCCCAATCATTTACCAGCCGACGGTCGGCGAGCCCTTGAACCAGGGCGCGTATGGCTTTTCCGACATAAACCCGTCGTTCTTCTTTTCCCCTAGGAAGGCGCACAAAATTATTTGGGGCGCGGGACCGACGTTTCTTTTGCCCACGGCCACGAATCGGGTGTTGGGGCAGGGGAAGTGGGGCACGGGGCCTGCGTTTGTTGTGCTGACACAGCCTGGGAAATGGACGATCGGTGATCTGGTGAACAACATCTGGTCATTCACCGGGCAAGCCGACCGCGCGGATGTGAACCAGATGACGATGCAAGTGTTCATCAACTACGGCCTGCAGCATGGCTGGTACCTCGCCTCGCAGCCCATCTTTACGGCGAACTGGGAGGCTACCCACGGTGGCCGGTGGGTGGTGCCGGTTGGCGGCGGGGTGGGAAGAATCATGAAGCTAGGATTCCAGCCGGTGAACATCAGCGTACAGTTCTACGGCAATGCGGTGTATCCCCCGGGAGGTTCGCCCTGGAGTATGCGGCTGCAATTCGTACTTCTGTTTCCCAAACTGAACAAACAGCAGGAGAAGACGATGCTGGAGCAGAAGCTAAAGCAAATGGAACAGGAACAGGCACCGAAGAACTGAGAGTGGCGCCTCGAACCTCATCACACGGGAATCCATATCGCGATGAAGATCGAAAATCCAACTTCGCTCCTCTCACCGTGGCCCTCGCCACCGGGGGCCCACCGTGCTTACCACGCCATGGTCAAGCCAATTGGGGCCATCTGCAACCTGGACTGCACCTACTGCTACTATCTCCATAAACAGGAACTTCTCGGCAGCACGAAGAAATTCCGCATCTCCGAGGAAATCCTGGAAACGCACATTCGCCAGTACATCGAGGGGCAGGATCGCGGCGAGGTCGTCTTCTCCTGGCAAGGTGGCGAGCCGACCCTGCTCGGGCTGGAGTTCTTCCAAAAAGTCGTTGAACTGGAGCAGAAGTACAAGAATCCCAATCAGCGCATCGAAAACGACCTGCAAACCAATGGAACGCTCCTGAATGACGAGTGGGGCGATTTCCTGAAGAGGCATAGTTTTCTGGTCGGACTGAGCATTGACGGCCCCAAGGAACTACACGATCGCTATCGTCTGGCCAAGGATGGCAAGCCCACCTTTGACAAGGTCTACGCGGCAGCACAGATGCTCCATCGGCATCGCGTGCCCTTTAACGCGCTTTGTGTTGTAAACCGCGTGAATGCCAGGCGGCCGCTGGATGTTTACCGGTTCCTGAAGAATGAAATCCGCCCGCGAGAAATGCAGTTCATCCCATGCGTGGAGCCGAAGAATTTCAGGCACACCGCACCGCAAAAGTGGGATCCGGTTGCATTGCCGGTGCAGGACTCCCCCGCCGCCCATCCCGGCAACCCCGATTCCGTCGTCACCGACTGGTCAGTGGACCCTGATGATTGGGGCTACTTTCTCTGCAAGGTGTGGGACGACTGGTATCGGCGCGATGTGGGAAAGGTATTCGTAAATCATTTTGAAACCGCCGTGGCGCAGTGGAAGGGAATGGACTCCCAACTTTGTATCTACCATGAGTTCTGCGGCAAAGGTGTGGCACTCGAGCATGACGGAAACCTCTATTCCTGCGACCACTATGTGTACCCAGAATACAAGCTTGGCAACATTCTGGACATTTCCAGCTCGAGGATGGTTTTCTCCGAGGAACAGCGCAGGTTCGGACTCAACAAGTCCCGTTCCCTGCCGCGGCAGTGCAAGGAGTGCGATTTCCTGTTTGCCTGCAATGGAGAATGCCCCAAGAACCGCGTGATCCGCACGCGCGATGGCGCGCCGGGACTGAATTACTTGTGCAGCGGACTGCAGAAATACTGGCGGCACATCGACCAGGACGTAAAAGACATTTGCCGGCGTTTGGCCCAGGGCGGGTCGGCTCGTCCGGACTGAGAGATTCACGGTGAACGAAATAGTCTCCGTGAAGGCAGCGATCGCGAGTAATTGATGGCTGGGAAAAGACAAGAGAGCAGGTTCCTTTCGTCATGAGCGCAGCAGAGCAAAAAGGAGGATGACCATGAAGTGGAGCGGGAAAGTGAGTCTGAGCTTGGCGGCGGTGGCCACGCTATTCGGCGCAACAGCGCCACCTGCCGCCAGGGCGCAGGAGAAGAAACCCAATATCGTCGTCGTCATGGGCGACGACATCGGCTATTGGAACGTCGGCGCGTATCACCAGGGGATGATGGCAGGCAGGACGCCCAACATCGACAAGCTCGCCGCGAACGGAATGCGCTTTACGGACTACTACGCCGAGGCAAGCTGCACGGCGGGCCGTGCCGCGTTCGTCACCGGCGAGCTTCCGATTCGTACAGGGATGACCACGGTCGGCCAGGCGGGCGCAACTCTCGGGCTGCCTGCTGAGGCAGCCACGGTTGCTACGGTGCTCAAGTCCATGGGCTATGCCACCGGCCAGTTTGGCAAGAATCACCTGGGCGACCGCAACGAGTTTCTGCCCACTGTTCACGGCTTCGACGAATTCTTCGGCAACCTGTATCACCTCGACGCCAGCGAGGATCCGGATCACCCAGGCTACCCGCAAGAACTGTTAAACGTTATCGGGCCGCGGAACCTGGTCCACAGTTGGGCCAGCGACAAAGATGATCCTACAGTGGATCCACGTTGGGGCAAGGTCGGCAAACAGAAAATTGAGGACGCCGGTCCTCTCTACGCGAAGAGGATGGAGACGATTGATGAAGAATTTCTGGGCGCCGCGATCAAGTGGCTGGACAAAGTTCACCGAGAGGGAAAGCCGTTCTTCCTCTGGCTCAACCCCTCGCGCATGCACGTTGTGACTCACCTCTCGCCCAAGTACGAGGCAATGCGCAATTCAAAGAACGGCTGGAGCATTGAAGAAGCCGGCATGGCGGAACTGGACGGCGAGGTTGGAGCGGTGATGCAGTATCTCAAGGACAACGGTTTAGACGACAACACCATCGTTGTATTCACCACCGACAACGGCGCCGAAGCATTCACTTGGCCGGATGGCGGACAAACCCCGTTCTACGGCGCCAAAGGCACCGGCTATGAAGGCGGTTTCCGTGTGCCGGCAATCGTCTGCTGGCCCGGCCACGTGCCCGCAGGAAGGGTGGAGAACGGCATCATGTCCGGCCTCGACTGGTTCCCCACGCTCATTGCCGCCGCCGGCGACCCGAACATCAAGGAGGAACTGCTGAAAGGCAAGCAGGTCGGCGACCGGACCTACAAAAACCATCTCGACTCGTATAACCAACTGGACATGATTACGGGCCAGGGTCCGTCCGCCCGGCACGAAATCTTCTACTTCGCGGAGAGCAATCTAGCCGCCGTGAGGATCGACGACTACAAGTATCAGTTCATCACCCAGCCCAACGGCTGGATCGGCGCAAAGTTCCATCCCGACATGCCGATTCTGACGAATCTTCGCCTGGATCCTTTCGAGCATACGGGATGGCCCGGGAACAGCGCTGACGCAAACATCGGAAGTTACGCATATTGGGAGTGGTTCAAATACGAGTTCTGGCGCTTCGTGTTTGTCCAACAGGCAGTGGCAAAACTCGCCCAGACAGCGATCGAGTACCCGCCCATGCAGAAGGGCGCAAGTTTTAATCTCGATGCGGTGAAGGCAAAAATCGCGGAAGCGATAGCGGGACAAGCAAAGTAGTCGATGTCTCAATCCGGCGGGCGGCTCCCAGGGGCCGCCCGCCGATCGGCTGGTCGGTGGGACCAACATATGTGGATCGGTTTCTGACGACCTTTACAGGATACGCGCAGCCGCAGGGGCCCGCGCAAAGGGGCGGATCGGCGAGGTTCTTAAGATAGAGAGTCTAGGGAGGAAATCAATGAAATGGTCCGGACAAATTAGTCTAGGCCTGGCGACGATGGCCACGCTGTTCAGCGCGGCAGCGCCACCGGCCGCCAGGGCGCAGACGAAGAAACCAAACATTGTCGTCATCTGGGGCGATGACATTGGCATAACCGACGTCAGCGCTTACTCGATGGGACTGATGGGCTTTCATACCCCCAACATCGACCGCGTCGCGAAGGAAGGCATGCTCTTCACGGATTTCTATGCGGAGCAGAGCTGCACGGCCGGCCGGGCGTCGTTCCTTACGGGGCAGTCCGGATTGCGGACCGGCATGACCAAGGTGGGATTGCCAGGCGCTACGGTGGGGTTGCAGAAGGAAGACCCGACGATCGCCGAGCTGCTCAAGGCGCAAGGCTATGCCACCGGCCAGTTTGGCAAGAATCACCTGGGCGACCGCAACGAGTTCCTCCCCACCGTGCACGGCTTTGACGAGTTCTACGGCAACCTCTACCACCTGAACGCAGAGGAAGAACCGGAACTGCCGGACTACCCGAAAGACCCGGCGTTCCGGGCCAAGTTCGGGCCGCGCGGTGTGATGGACTGCAAAGCCTCAGACAAGGACGATCCGACGGTGGACCCGCGCTTCGGCAGGGTTGGAAAGCAGGTATGCAAGGACACCGGCCCCCTGACCAAAAAGCGGATGGAAACCATTGACGACGACATTGCCGCGCGGGCTATCGACTTCATCCGGCGGCAGAATAAGGCCGGCAAGCCCGCCTTTGTGTGGGTGAACTTTACCCACATGCACCTCCGCACCCACACCAAGCCGGAGAGCGTCGGCCAGGCGGGACGCTGGCAGAGCTCGTACCACGACACTATGATCGACCACGACAAGAATGTCGGCCAAGTGCTCGATGTGCTCGACGAGCTGGGCATCGCGGACAACACCTTTGTGATGTATTCCACCGACAACGGCCCGCACATGAACACCTGGCCGGATGGAGCGATGACGCCGTTCCGCAGCGAGAAGAACACAAACTGGGAAGGCGCCTACCGCGTGCCGTGCCTCGTCCGCTGGCCGGGTCACATCAAGCCGGGCAGTGTATCCAACGACATCGTTGCCCACCTTGACTGGCTGCCGACGATTGTGGCGATTGGTGGCGACCCCAACGTGAAGGAAGAGCTGCTCAAGGGCTCCAAGGTCGGAGACATGACCTACCATGTCCACCTCGACGGCGACAATCTGGTGCCCTATCTGACCGGGCAAGTTGCGCATAGCCCGCGGATTTCGTTCTTTTACATCAACGACGACCAGCAACTGGTGGCCCTGCGCTACGACAACTGGAAGATTGTATTCCTGGAGCAGCGGGACCCGGGAACGCTGGGTCTATGGGCGAACCCGTTCACCGAATTGCGGGTCCCGAAGATCTTCAACCTCCGCACCGACCCATTCGAGCGGGCGGATATCACCTCAAACACCTATTACGACTGGCTGATGGATCATGTCTACTTGTTCGTGCCAGCGCAGGCGTATGTGGGCCAGTTCCTGATGACGTTTAAGGACTACCCGCAGCGGCAGAAGGCGGCCAGCTTCAACCTGGATCAAGTTCTTCAGAAGCTGAAGGAAGAAAGCGGCGGGTCGCACTAACTTTGCCCGCCCCAACCGGTACCCTCTGCGGCCGGGCCCTTTGGGGCCGGCCGCAGCAGGGGACTGTTGAGGACTCAGATTATGACCACGCCCTCGAATGCTGCGCAATTGCCTGGTAGAGGGGTAACATAACCATGAAAATTAAAAGCAAACGGAACCTGCTCGTCGCCATGCTGGTTGGCGCGCTGGCGTTTACGGCCAGTGTTGCCCGGGCTGCCGACCCGCTGCCCTCATGGAACGACGGCACTGCGAAGCAGTCCATTGTGGCTTTCGTATCCAGG
>Ga0335076_10008289_pt1 | contig 10490 bp, 8 predicted proteins | sample Lox_Sample_25_FD_206717 | JGI IMG/M metagenome (GOLD analysis project Ga0335076, IMG submission 206717) | Soil microbial communities from Loxahatchee National Wildlife Refuge, Florida, United States - Lox_Sample_2.5 | ecosystem: Environmental > Terrestrial > Soil > Wetlands | place: USA: Florida...
TCGGCCAGCTGCTTCGGATCGACTTCGACCCGCACCGGAACGCGCTGCACGACCTTGATCCAGTTGCCGGTCGCGTTCTGCGCGGGCAGCAGCGCGAACGCCGCGCCGGTGCCGGCACCGAGGCCGGCGATGTGGCCGTCGAACTCGACTTTGCCGCCGTAGAGATCGGCGGTGAGTTTCACCGGTTGTCCGATGCGCATCTGGCGTAGCTGGACTTCCTTGAAGTTCGCTTCGACCCACACCTGCTCGAGCGGGATCACCGACATCAGAGGCGTTCCAGGCGCCACGCGTTGACCAACCTGGACCGTGCGCTTTGCGACCTGGCCGGTCACCGGTGCAGGAAGCTCGACGCGCTGCAGGTTGAGGTAGGCCTCGCGAACCGCGGCAGCGGCGCGCTCGACGTTCGGATGATTTTCGACGCTCGTGCCTTCGGTCAGCGCGCGATTCGACACTGCCTGCTCCTTCGCCGCGGCAAGCGACGACTTGGCGGCCGCGAGCGCGCTTTGCAGTGAGGCAAGCGCGTTCTCCGCGTGCTTCATTTCTTCACCGCCGACCGCGCCGGTGGCCAGCAGCGGCTTGCGCCGGTTGACGTCGTCGGTGGCGCGCGCCACGTCGGCTTCGACGCGTTCGACTTCGGCCTCGCGCATCTTGACGTTCGCCGCGAGTGCGTCGTTGTTGGCGTAGAGCGTGCGCACCTCGCGCACGGTCTGCGCGAGCTGCGATTCGGAGCGGTCGAGAGCGAGACGCGCATCGGTCGGATCGAGCCGCACCAGCGCCTGGCCAGCCTTGACCGTGTCGGTGTCGTCGGCGAGTACCGCCAGCACGGTGCCGGTCACTTGCGGCGTGATCTGCACGACCGGCGCTTGCACGTACGCGTTGTCGGTGGACTCGAAGTGACGCACATAGAGCCACCAGTAGGCGCCGTAACCGATGGCACCAACGGTCACCAGGCTGGCCACACCGAGCAGCGCGCGCTTGCGCTTGCCATTGCCGTTGGCCGCCGCGACGGGAGCGGCCGGGTTCTTCGGAGCTTGATTGTTGTCGTTCATGGTGTTTCTCTCTCTTGAACTTCAGCGAGCGTTCAGCGGGATGCAGACTTGATCGGCGCGGGAAGCGTTTGCGGCTCGATTTCGAAGCCGCCGCCCAGCGCGCGGTTCAGGGCGATTTCACTGGCGAGTTGGCGTGTCTTCAGGTCGGTCGCGGCGCGCCGTTGTGCGAGCACGTTGGTCTGCGCGGTGAGCACGACCAGGAAGTTGCCGAGTCCCGCCTCGTAGCGTTGCCGCGCGAGCTCGAACGCGGCATCGGCAGCCTTGGTGGCGTCTTCCTGCGCACGGCGTTGCCGTTCGAGCGATTGCAGGCTCGTCAATTCGTCGGCGACTTCGCGCAACGCGTGCAGCAGTGCGCCGTTGTAGCCCTCGACCGCGGCGTCGACATCGGCGCTCTTGGCGCGCAAATTGGCGCGCAGGCGACCCGCGTCGAAGATCGGCAGGCGCAGCGCCGGGCCGGCACCATAGGTGCGCGACGTCGTATCGATGAACTTGTCGAAGCCGATGCTGTTCAGCCCGATGAAGGCGGTCAGGTTGATGTTCGGATAGAACTGCGTGCGCGCCACATCGACGTCGCGCAGTGCCGACTCGACGCGCCAGCGCTGCGCAACCAGGTCGGCGCGGCGTCCAAGCAGGTCAGCCGGCAGGCCTTGCGGCATCGGCTTGGCGCGCACCGCGACGAGCGTGGGTGAAAACGTGTCGAGCGCCTGCGGGTTCTGGCCGGTCAGTTCAGCGAGTGCGTGGCGCGCGCGGCCGATCGCTTCATCGAGCGCTTCGATCTCGACGCTCGATTGGGCGATCAGTCCTTCGGCCTGGCGCAGCTCGACCACGGTATCGAGCCCGGCGTTGATACGCTGGCGCACCAGTGCAAGAACCTGCTCGCGCTGCCGCTGCGATTCGACCGCGACCTGGCGCGCTTCCAACAGGCCGGCGAGATTGAAGTACGCGGTCGCGACGCTGCTCGCGATCTGCACGCGTGCGGCCTGCTCGTCGGCTTCGGCGGCACGCAACTGGCCGATGCTCGACTCGAGCGCGGCGCGCTGGCGACCGAACAGGTCGAGTTCCCAGGTTGCGTTGACCTGCGCGTTGTTCAGCCAATGCGTCGAACCGGCGAGCGGCGGCGGGAAGATGCCGTTTTCGCTGAAGCGCTGGTCGGTGAGGTCGGCTTCTCCATCCAGGCGCGGGTAGCGCGCCGCTCCGGCGGCATCGACCGATGCTCTTGCCAACTGCAGGCGCGCTTGCGCGGTTTTCAGTGTGGGCTGGCCGGCGAGCGCCTGCTCCACCAGCCGGTCGAGTTCGGCATCGCCGTAATCGCTCCACCAGTGCGCCGTTGGCCAGGCAACTTGCGTCGCGGTTGCACCGAGCGCCGTGGTGTCGGTGAGCGTGTGGGTCGGATGAATACCGCCGGGATTGGCGCAGCCCGCCAATCCGACCGATACCGCGACGACCAGCGCGGTCGCTGTTCCTAACGTGATCTTGCGTTTGCTCATTGTTGTTCAGGCTTGTCTGTTCAGGCTTCGGCAGATTCGGTCTGCAACGCCGTTCCGTTGGCGGCAAGGCGCGCAAGCAGCTTCTTCAGTTGCTTCCACTCGGCTTCGCTGAAGCCGCGCAGGAAGTCGTTGTTGACGGCGGCGAGCACGTGCGGCACTTCCGCCGCGGTCGCTTCGCCGGCCTTGGTAAGGCGCAGGTTCACCACGCGGCGGTCCTCCCCGGAGCGCACGCGTTCCATCATTCCTTTTGCCTCGAGCCGGTCGACCATGCGCGTGACCGCGCCGGCGTCGATGTCCATTTCGCGCGCCAGTTCGATCGCCGTCGATGCACGGCCCGCCTTCACGAGCCAGAGCGGTTTCCACTGCGCATCGGTCAGGCCATGCCTGGCCATGCGCGCTTCGACCTCGCGCTTGATCATCGTGATCAGGCTGAAGAGCTGATGACCGATGCTCTCGTTCATCTCGTAGCGGCTGCCGTCATAGAGAGGGCACGGTTTGGAGTTGCTCATTGCGTTTGCCTTGGGTCTTGACCTGCGAAAACCCCTTTGCCGCGACAACTATTGGCAGGACAATAGTTGACTAGGCAAAGTTTGCCGTAGCAGCCACGGACTTGTCAAGTGTTGCCACAAGGGGAAGGCTGACGGGGCGAAAAGGTGCGGTGGCAACCGCGACCGTTCAACTTCGATACGCTTCCCGTCGTTGCGTCAATTCGCGCCGGTCTCGCGCAGGCGAGGCGCGGCCGCTGGAAAGGGGATCACGATGGGGTATGTCTTCGCGGCGCCCGCGCAGGCGGTGGTGCCGGTGCAAGGTTCGAGCGATTTGTTCCCGGTACATCGCATCTATTGCGTGGGCCGCAACTATGTCGAGCATGCCAAGGAGATGGGATTCACCGGCCGCGAGCCGCCATTTTTCTTCGCCAAGCCTGCCGACGCCGTGATGCCGGTCACGGAAGGCCAGACCGGCGAGCTGCCGTACCCGCTGGCGACCCAGGACCTGCATCACGAGATGGAACTCGTGGTCGCGATCGGCAAGCGCGGCGCGAACATCGCAGCCGCCGACGCTCCAGGCTATATCTGGGGATATGCGGCCGGCCTCGACATGACGCGGCGCGACCTGCAGGGCGAGATGAAGAAGCAGGGCCGCCCGTGGGAGATCGGCAAGGGATTCGATCTTTCCGCGCCGATCGGACCGATCAAGCCGGTGACGAAGAGCGGCATCGTCACGGCAGGGCGGATCCAGTTGAACGTCAACGGCAGCAAGCGCCAGGACAGCGACCTCACGAAGCTGATCTGGAACGTCAACGAAACGATCGAGCACCTGTCGAAGTACTTCGAGCTCGCGCCGGGCGATCTCATCTTTACCGGCACTCCTGAAGGCGTCGCTGCGGTCAAGGCCGGCGATTTGATGGAAGGCAGCGTGGAAGGCGTCGGCACGATCAAGGTGCGCGTGCGCTGACGCGCGGCGAGGTTCACCATGTTCAAGCTCTACAACGCAGCGCGTTCGTCGGCATCGTTCCGCATGCGCATCGCACTGAACCTCAAGGAACTGCCGTACGAATACGTCGCGATCGATCTGCGCAAGGGCGGGCAGTTCACCGACAGCTACCGGCGACTCAATCCGCAGGAACTCGTCCCCCTGCTCGACGACGGCTCGGCGCACCTGACGCAATCGCTCGCGACGATGGAATACCTGGAGGAAAAATATCCGCAGCCGCCGCTCCTGCCGCATACGCCGCTCGACCGTGCGTACGTGCGCAGCGTGGCGCTTGCGGTGGCCTGCGAGATCCATCCGCTCAACAACCTGCGCGTGCTGCGTTACCTGGTGCGCGAGATGGCGTTGCCGGAAGAGAAGAAGAACACGTGGTACCGGCACTGGGTGGAACAGGGGCTGGCCCAGGTCGAAGCGGGGCTCGTCGCTGCCGGGCGCTTTGGCCGCTACACCTTTGCCGACCAGGTGACGGTGGCCGACGTCTGCATCGTTCCGCAGATATTCAATGCACAGCGATTCGATTGCAAGCTCGACCACGTGCCGACCGTGATGCGCATTTTCAACGCCTGCATGGAGCTCGCGGCGTTCGAGAATGCGCGCCCCGAGAAGCAGCCCGACTTCGTCGATTGACGCGCTGATGGCTCCCGAGTCGAAGCCGGCGGGTTATGACTGGCGGCGCGCTCGCACTGCCTGCGCGAATTCGGTGACGGCTGTGGCGTACAAGAAGCTCCGGTTGTAGTGCAGCAGTGCGGAGAAATTGAGCGTGCCCACGCGGTACTCGATACCTTCGACGCCGCTGGGCGATACGAACGGCAGGTCGGCCAGTAGAACGCGCGTGTCGGGTTCGAGCGTGCCGTCGATCGTCACGCCAAGACGCGCCAGGTCCTGCCAACGATAGAGCGCACGAATCGTCGAGCCGAGGATCTCGCTGATCTCTCCGGTGGCCTGCGCGACGAGCGCAATGGGCAGGTCGCGCACCCAGCCATTGACGGAAAGAAAGTGTGCGACCGATCCGATCGCGTCGGCCGCGCTGCGCGCAATGTCGATGTGACCGTTGCCATCGAAGTCGACCGCCAGGCTGCGCACCGAGCTCGGCATGAACTGCGGCAACCCCATGGCGCCGGCGAACGATCCGCGCTGCGCAAGCGGATCCAGACCCTGTTCGCGACACAGGAGCAGGAACTGCACGAGCTCTTCGCGGTAGTACTCGGCGCGGCGTGTGTAGTCGAACGTGAGCGTCATCAGCACGTCGATCGTGCGATGCGACCCCGCCAGCTTGCCGTACATCGTCTCGATGCCGATGATCGCAACCGGGATCTCTTCCGGAACGCCGAACAACGTGGCGGCGCGTGCGAGTGCCGCACTGTTCGTCCGCCAGAACGCGACGCCGTCATTCAGTCGCGACTCACTCAAGGCGCGCGTGCGGTATTCGAGCCAGTTGCGATTGCCCGGCGGAATCAGGGAGGGCGTGGTCAGGCGCTCGGACGTTTCGTTGTAATGCGCCTGGCCGATCACCGACAACAGCCACCCACGCTCGAACCCGTAGCCGTTGGCGAGGGCATCGACGAACGCCTGCACCTCGCCGCGCAACAGGTAGTTCTGCGTCTGGGCGCGCACGGCAGCCGGGCAGGCCAGGGCTGCCGCGATCCCGGCGAGTGCGCTTCGACGCTTCACGAACGGGTTCTCAGGCGGCGCGTGCGCGGAAGCCGTTCACGGACCGCCGCAGCTGCCGCATGGCAGCGGGTGTCATCGTGGAACTTGCGCGTGAATATCGCCATTGTTCGAAGGCCAACAGGATCTCGCGCGCCGCTGGGAGCGTCTCCGGCGTCATGGCCTGCTCGAGCCGTTTGCCGAGGTCGCGCGGACCCTCATGCGGCGGGACCGCGATGCCCGCTTCGCGCAAGCGGCCGAGAAAACGCGCGAACAACGTGGCGAGCGGATCACGCTCCGATCGATGGCGCAGCGAGAAAAACGCGAGCACCGAAAGTAGCACTATCAGGCTGCCGGCGAAGAGCCAGCCGAGGGTGCGCCAGTCGGGCATCAAGCCGAGCCACGCCAGCAAATCGCGTTGCCGCTGCGGCGAGTACGACAACACCCACTGATACCAGGCGTTCTGAACCGCTTCCAGGTTGAAGCGCAGGCTCTTGATCAAGCCGAGTTCGCGCACGGAGTTGGCGAGCGGAATGCCATCGCGGCGCGCAAGATCGCTCGCGCTGCTTTCGGTCCGCAGCGGCGCGACGACGGCCGTCGGATCGACGCGCACCCAACCGCGGCCGGCCAGCCACACTTCGGCCCACGCATGCGCATCGGATTGCCGCACCGTGAGAAATCGGTCGACCGGATTCAATTCGCCGCCCTGGTAACCGGTCACTACACGCGCGGGGATGCCGGCCATCCGCATGACGACGACGAAGGCCGACGAGTAGTGCTCGCAGAAACCGAGCCGCGTGTCGAACAGGAACTCGTCGATCGAATTCTTGCCGAGCAACGGCGGTTCGAGCGTGTAGCGAAAGCCGCCGCGCCGCAGCTGGTCGAGCATCGCGAGCACGATGCGCATGTCGCTGTCGGCCTGGTTGTTCGGGTTGCGCCGCCGCAGGTCTTCGGCAAATTCGCGGGTGCGCGGATTGAAGCCACCCGGAAGCTGCAGCCACTCGCGCAGGCTCTCGGGCGTCTCGTTCTTGCCGACCGAAAAGCGCGTGTACGACTCCAGCTGATAGCGCACCCGCTCGTTGATCAGGTCCCTCGCAAGAAGCTGTCCGTCCGCGTTCATCCGCGGGTCGAGCGGGCTCGTAGTGGGCACGATCGGCATCTCGAGCGCGAACAGCCAGTCGCGTTGATGCGCTTCCAGCGTGACCGCGTACTCGACCTTGCTTCCGGCATCGCCGCGCACTTCGAGCGCGGGTGCGGGGACCGCGCGTGCCCGCAACGGCGCCCAGAAGCGACCGCTGAAGTAGCCGAGCGTCGGACCACGCCAATAGAGCTGGTCACCGGGAGGCGGTTCGCTGGCGAACTGTGCGCGGAAGGCGATCTCGTCCGACTGCAGCAGACGGCTGATGGATCCCGGACTCATCGAGTCGGAAAGCCCGGTGCGGCTGTGAAAGGTGTCGCCGGGTACTCCCCAGAGCGGCCCGCTGACGCGCGGGAAAAGCACGAACATGGCCGCCGCCAGCGGCAACGATTTCGCCAGCACGAGTCCCACGAGGCGCAGCTTGCGTGACGCCGGCAGGTCCTGCTCGACGAGATTGGTCGAGACCAGTACGAAGAAGAGCAACATGATCGCGACCGCCGTGATCAATGCCACCGACAGGCCCTGGCTGAACAGGTACTCGGTCAGGAGGATGAAGAAGCAAAGGAAGATGACGATCACGACGTCGCGGCGCGCGCGCATCTCGAGCAGCTTGAGGGCCATCAGCAGCAGCAGGAAGGTCACGCCCGCCTCGCGACCCAGCAGCGTGCCGTGTTGCAGCCAGACTGCGCCGGTCGCGCCGATGAGCAGCGGCAGCATCGCGAAACTTCCGGGCAGTGCACCGCGCGAGATGCTCAGCCAGAGCCGCCAGCCCCACAGCAGGAGGAGCAGCGCCGTAGCCCACCAGGGCAGGTGCTCGAAGTGCGGAGCGACGACGAGTGCAACCGCGCCCAGCAGCACGATGTTGTCGCGCCGCTCGCGCGCTGCGCTCGATACCTGCGGCGCGATCAGGCCGGACGTTGCGAGTCGCAGCGTCTTCCACGCAGCCCGCGAGCGACTGTTGCCGATCCCGTTGACGATGGCCACGAATCAGCCCGGGAAAAGTGCAAGCGCCGTCAGGCAGCGCGCGCGATGCTCGGGGCCGTTGGCGGGCGCGATCGACTCGGTGGGAAGGCGCAGCCCGTAGCGCATGTGGGTGGCTTCGGCATCGAGCACCCAGCGCGTCAGTCGCGCCAGGCGCATTTCGACGTCGAGCGCGCTTGGCAGCGTGAAATAGTCGAGCACCAACTCGCCGCCGGCTTCGGCATCGAAGAGTTTCACCGACAGATCGTCGGAGCGGGCGGCGAGCTTCCACGCGATCATCTTCTGCGGATCGCCGGCCTGGTATGGACGCACCCCGGCGAAGTCTTCGCCGCTCGCCGCGACGCCCAGTCCCTTCTCACCGCTCCCCATCAGCATCGGCAGTGGCGGCGCATCGTCCTCCGGTCGTGGATAGACGATCGCTTCGAGCCCGGGGCGCACATACGCCCATGCCTGCCAGAGGCCGAATGGAAACACGGTGCGAATGCGCACGCGCGGACACATGCGTCGCCCACGGCGCCGGGTCGGCAGCGGCAAGCGCACCGATTGACCGGATTTCGCGGCGAGGTCGACCCAGGAACCGGCACTGGGCTGTTCGGGCCGGAAGATGCTGCCGCGCTTGCGGCGCGTCGGCAGCACGAACGAGAAATTGAGCGCGTAGCGCGACTCGGGGGTTGGATTGGCGAGTGCGAGCTCGAACGAGATCACGTCGCCGGCAAACACGGCCTCGGCACTTGCACCACGCACGGTGATGCGCGCCAGGTTGCGATGCGTGTGATACATGGCGACGATGGCCATGCTCGTCACCACGAACGTCAGCAAGAAGCCAAGCTGCAGGTCGTAGTTGATCGAACCCATCAGTTGCACGAGCATCGCCGACCCGAACAGGATTCCGGCGCGTGTCGGCAGGATGTAAACGCGTTTGCGGTCGAGCAGTACCTCGCCGTGCTCGACCGCGTCGCGTCCGGCGATCCAACCGCCGATCTTGACCGACCAGGGATGCGTGGTGATGCTCATTCGAACGGCGCCGCGCCTCGAGTGATGCCCGCAGCGATCAGGGAACCCGCACGGCCTGGATCAATTGTGCGACCAGTTCCTTGCCGTGCAACGCGCGGCCACCCTCGCGTGTTGCAGCATGGAGACGGTGCCCCGCGACGGCCGGCAGAACGTTCTGGATGTCTTCGGGTATCAGGTGATCGCGTCCATCGAGCCAGGCCCAGGCGCGTGCCGCAGCGAGCAGTGCAAGTCCGGCGCGCGGACTGAGGCCTTCGGCATATTTGCCCGATGACCGCGTGTGCGCGAGCAGCGCCTGGACATAGTCGAGCAGCGCGTTCGAGGTGAATACCTGCTTGACGGACGCCTGCGCGGTGAGCAGATCCGCCGGCCGGGCCGCCGCAGCGAGATGCTTGAGCATGTCGCGTCGCGACTCGCCCGCAAGCAGGGCACGCTCCGATGCCTGGTCGGGATAACCGAGACTGATGCACATCAAAAAGCGATCGAGCTGCGATTCCGGAAGCGGAAACGTGCCGACCTGGTGCAGCGGGTTCTGCGTGGCGATCACGAAGAACGGCTGCGGCAGCGGACGCGACATGCCGTCGACCGACACCTGGCTTTCCTCCATCGCTTCGAGCAGCGCACTCTGGGTCTTCGGGCTCGCGCGATTGATTTCGTCGGCGAGCAGCACCTCTGTAAAGATGGGACCCGGATGGAAGACAAATTGGCCGTTGGCGCGGTCATAGACAGAGACGCCGATCACGTCCGAAGGCAGAAGGTCGCTGGTGAACTGGATGCGGCGGAACGGAAGTCCGAGCGAAATCGCGATCGCATGAGCCAACGTGGTCTTGCCCACTCCCGGCGCGTCCTCGATCAGCAGGTGGCCGCCGGCAAGCAGACAGGTAAGGCTCTGCCGGATCTGAAGGTCTTTGCCGACGATCAAATTTCCGATATGGGCGGCGCAGTGACGGAGCTTTTCCAGCATTAGACTTGCCTCGAATGGCAGCGCGACGCAGGGTGCGCAGCGCGTCGATAAACGCCACGGAACAAAGGGAGATCGTGTCCACTGGCCTGTTCACGCACGGCGTCTGCAGTGCGCACGAAATGGGTTCCTGGCACCCGGAAAGCCCGGAACGCCTGGCGGCGATCAACGATCATCTGATCGCAGTGGGACTGAGCAGCCATCTCGCTCCGTTCGAGGCTCCGCCGGCGCCTCTCGAAGCCGTGGTTCGCGCGCACGCCGACGGCTACGTCAGCGGCCTGAAATCCAGAATACCAAAGCAGGGATACGTTCCGATCGATCCGGACACGTCGATGAACCCGGATACGTGGGAGGCCGCGCTGCGTGCGGCAGGCGCAGTGGTCGATGCGACCGACCACGTCATCGCGGGCGAACTCGCCAACGCGTTCTGCGCGATCCGGCCGCCCGGGCATCACGCGGTGGCACGTGGTGCGATGGGGTTTTGTTTCCTCAACAACGTGGCGATTGGCGCGTTGCATGCGATCGAACGGCACGGACTGGAACGGGTTGCGGTGATCGATTTCGACGTGCACCACGGCAACGGGACGGAGGACATTCTCTCCGGCGACGACCGGGTGCTCATGGCCAGCTTCTTCCAGCATCCGTTCTATCCGTACTGCGGAACCGAGAATCCCGCGAAAAACATGGTCAACGTGCCGTTGCCGGCAGGAACGCGCGGCGACAAG
>Ga0335076_10008290_pt1 | contig 10489 bp, 8 predicted proteins | sample Lox_Sample_25_FD_206717 | JGI IMG/M metagenome (GOLD analysis project Ga0335076, IMG submission 206717) | Soil microbial communities from Loxahatchee National Wildlife Refuge, Florida, United States - Lox_Sample_2.5 | ecosystem: Environmental > Terrestrial > Soil > Wetlands | place: USA: Florida...
CCAGTTCTGCCGCGTCGGGCGGCTGGCGATGCTCGGGGGCAACAGCAAGGTCGTCCAGGACTGCCTCCCGTTCGTGATCACCGACGGCTCCCCCGCCCGCGCCGTGGCCCTGAACGTGGTGGGCCTCCGGCGCGCCGGCTTCGCGGCCGGCCAGCTCCGGACGCTGCGCCACGCCTACCGCCTGCTCTTGCGCTCGGGGCTGCCGCTCGAACGCGCGCTCGAGGATCTGCGGGCGCTTCAGGACCCGGCCGTGGACGAGCTCGTGGCGTTCGTGCGCGGCTCGAAGCGAGGCTTCGCGCACGCGGCGCACAGCAGCGGGGCGGACGTCGACGCCGCAGCCGACTGAGCCGATCTTGCCGGGCGCTTCCGGCCCACGCTAGACTGTTCGTGAGGCCGCCCCGGGCGGCTTCGTCCATTCCAAGGAGCGACGCCGTGGTCAAGCGTGTCCTTCTCTTCGTCCTCACCAACATCGCCGTCATGGTGATGGTCTCGATCGTGCTGGCGGTGCTCGGCCAGCTCGGGCTGCTGAACATCGCCGGCAACCAGACCGGCCTGATCGTCTTGTGCCTCGTCTGGGGCATGGGCGCGTCGATCGTCTCGCTGCTGATGTCGCGCAAGATCGCGAAGTGGTCGCTCGGCGTACGGCTCGTCGACGGCCGCACCGGCAACGCCGATCTGGACTGGCTCCACAACAAGGTCGGCCAGCTCGCGCAGCAGGCGAACCTGCCGATGCCCGAGGTCGGCTTCTACGACTCGCCCGAGGTGAACGCGTTCGCCACCGGTCCCTCGAAGAGCCGCAGCCTGGTCGCGGTCTCGACCGGCCTGCTGCAGGGCATGGGCAAGCAGGAGATCGAGGCCGTGCTCGGCCACGAGCTGACCCACGTCTCGAACGGCGACATGGTGACGATGACGCTGATCCAGGGCGTCGTGAACGCGTTCGTGCTCTACCTCTCGCACATCGTGGCGTTCGTCGCGAGGAACCTGCTCTCGCGCGACAACGAGCGCGGGCCTTCGTTCCTGGGCGTGATCGCGGGGCAGCTCGTCTTCATCGCCGCGCAGATCGTGTTCGGCCTGCTCGGCTCGATGATCACCGCCTGGTTCTCGCGCCAGCGCGAGTTCCGCGCCGATGCGGGCGGCGCGCGCCTCGCCGGCGCCGGCTCCATGATCGCCGCGCTGCGGCGGCTGGAGTCGTTCCAGGCGCGCGTCGACAACCGGCGCAACCCCGAGCTCGCCACGCTCAAGATCTCGGGCAGCCCGCGCTGGCTGGTGCTGCTCGCGACCCACCCGCCGCTCGAGGCGCGGATCGCGGCGCTCGAAGGCCGGGCCTAGCTCTCCTCGGTCACGATCGCGGCCAGGAGCGCAGCGCGCAGCGGCAGGTCCGCGACCAGGACGTGCTCGTCCCGGGCGTGCGCTCCCCCGCCGCGCGGGCCCAGGCCGTCGAGCGTCGGCACGCCGGCCGCCGCGACGAAGTTGCCGTCGGACGCGCCGCCGACCTTCGCTCGCCCCAGCTCGAAGCCGACCTCTGCGGCCAGCCGGCGCGCCAGCGCGTAGAGGCCCTCCGAAGCCGGGGTGGGCTCGAGCGCCGGCCGGTCGAATCCGCCCTCGACCAGCACCGCGACGCCGTTCGCCGGCCGATATCCGGCGAGCGCCTGAGTGACCCTCTGGGCTTCGCCGCCCGTCCAGGCGCGCGCGTCGACCGTCAGCACGGCGCTCTCGGGCACGACGTTCGACGCGCTTCCGGCCCTGGCGAGCGTGGCCGTGAGCGTCGTGCCTTCGGAGGGCGCGGCCACGACCTCGAGGAACTCGACGAAGCGCGCGAGCTCGGCGAGCGCCGAGGCGCCCTTCTCCGGCTCGAGCCCGGCGTGGGCGGCTCGCCCCCGGAAGCGGGCCTCGAAGACGCCGCAGGCCTTGCGCGCCACCTTGGCGGCGCCGTCGAGAGACGGCTCGAGCACGAGCGCCTGGCGGTGTCGCCGCGCCACGCTCACGGTCAATCCGCGCGACACGCGCGAGCCCACCTCTTCGTCCGGGACCAGCAACAGCGACACCGGCGACTCGCGCGACTCGCGCACGACGGCCGTGAGCACGGCCATCGCGACGAAGACTCCGGGACCCGACGCGCGCCCGGACTCGAGCCGCCACGGCATCTCGGAGATCGTGCCGACCGGCCAGACCGTGTCGATGTGGCCGAGCAGGAGCGTGCCGCCCTCCCGGTACGCCACCGCTGCGAGCACGGCATCGCCGCGCGGCGGGCACGGACGCAGCTCGGCGGGCACGCCGCGTTCGCGCAGCCGGTCGCGCACCCAGGCGGCGACCGTCGAGACCCGAGGCGAGTCGTCGCTCGGGCTCTCGAGCCTCACGAGCGCCTCGAGGTCCGAGACGATCCGCGGCAGGTCCGACTCGAAGGCCGAGAGCCAGCGCCGCGACATGGGCGACAATCTTAACGATCCGGAGGTGGCATGTCCTCGACCCTCGTGTGCCTGATGCTGATCGCAGCGCCCGCGGCCCCCGCGCCGGACGACGCGCGTCCGGCCGTCTTCCGCATCACGCCGCTCCGCCCGGTCGCCGAGCTGCGCAGGGAGGCCCTCGCGGCGACGCCGCCCCGGGAGCCGGGGCCGTTCAAGCCCGTCGACCTCGTCGAGCTCACGAAGCTCGACGCCGGCATCCGTCTCGACATCCGCTACGCCACGAGCGACAACTTCCTCGGCGTGCCGGTCTACGAGCAGGCCCGCGCCTTCCTGCAGCGGCCGGCGGCGGAGGCTCTGCTGCGCGCGCAGCGGGCGCTCGCGGCCGACGGCTTCGGCCTGCTGATCCACGACGGCTACCGTCCCTGGTGGGTCACCAAGGTGTTCTGGGAGGCGACGCCGGCGAGCGGACACGCCTTCGTGGCCGACCCGGCCCAGGGCTCGCGCCACAACCGGGGCTGCGCCGTGGACCTCACCCTGTATCGGCTCGCGGACGGCAAGGCCGTCGAGATGCCGAGCGGCTACGACGAGATGAGCGAGCGCGCGGCTCCGGGGTACGCCGGCGGCCCGGCGGAAGCGCGACGGCTGCGCGACCGGCTGCGCGCGGCCATGGAGCGCGAGGGCTTCAAGGTCTTCGCGACCGAGTGGTGGCACTTCGACTACGCCGGCTGGCGCGACTACCCGATCCTGAACGTCTCGTTCGACGCGATCGGCCGGCGCTGACCGGCGCGCCTCTGCTATCCTCGCTCGCGCCGCACACCCGACCGAATCCGAGGAGCTCACGATGACACCCGTCCGATTCCCCGCCGGCACGCTCGCGATCCCGCTGCTCGTGCTGGCGCTCGCCGCCACCCGCCTCCATGCCGAGGACGCCGCCGCCAAGAAGCGCTTCGACGCGCTCCTCGCCGAGGCCTGGGAGCAGGACAAGCGGGAGGACCCGCTGCTCGCGACCGAGACCGGCGACCATCGCTTCGACGACCGGCTGCCGGCCGTCGCGACCGCCGACATCGAGCGTCGCGCCGCCGCCGCGCGCGGCTACCTCGAGCGGCTGAAGGCGATCGACCGGACCGCGCTCGCCACGCAGGACCGCGTGAGCTACGCGATGTTCGAGCGCGAGCTGGGGGACGAGCTGGCGCGCCACGGGTTCCGCACCGAGCGCATGCCGATCACGGCCGACAGCGGCTTCCACACCGGCTTGTCGCGGCTTCCGGACGAAGTGCCGCTCGCCACGCTGAAGGACTACGAGAACTACGTCGCGCGCCTGCGCGCGATCCCGGCGTATCTCGACCAGAACGTCGAGCACATGCGCGAGGGCCTGAAGACCGGCTTCACCTGCGCGAAGGCCGCGCTCGCGGGCTACGACTCGACGATGCGCCCGCACGCCGATCCCGACCCCGAGAAAAGCGTCTTCTGGAAGCCGTTCCTGAGCTTCCCGCCCGGTGTGCCTTCGAGCGAGCAGGAGCGGCTGCGCGCCGCCGGCAGGGAGGCGATCGCGAAGTCGGTCGCACCGGCGTATCAGCGCCTGCTCGACTTCTTCACGAAGGAGTACGAGCCGGGCGCGCGCACGACGCTCGGCGCCTCCGAGCTGCCCGAGGGCAAGGCCTACTACGCGTGGTGCGTGAAGCACTACACGACCCTCGACACGACGCCCGAGGCCGTGCACCAGCTCGGGCTCTCCGAGGTGGCACGCATCCACCGCGAGATGGAGGGCGTCTTCCAGAGAGTCGGCTTCAAGGGCACGTTCCCGGAGTTCCTCGAGTTCCTGCGCACGGACCCGCGCTTCTACGCGAAGACGCCCGAGGAGCTGCTGAAGCAGGCCGCCTGGATCGCGAAGCGGATGGACGGCAAGCTGCCGTCGCTCTTCGGGCGGCTGCCGCGCCAGCCCTACGGAGTCGAGCCGGTGCCCGCCGACATCGCGCCCAAGTACACGGGCGGCCGCTACGCCGGCGCGCCGCTCGACGGCAAGCGCGCGGGCACCTACTGGGTCAACACCTACGCGCTCGAGACGCGCCCCTTCTACCAGCTAGAGGCGCTGACTCTCCACGAGGCGGTGCCCGGCCACCACCTGCAGATCGCGCTCGCGAAGGAGCTCCAGGGGCTGCCCGAGTTCCGCCGCTACAGCTACGTGGACGCGTTCGGCGAGGGCTGGGGCCTCTACTCCGAGCACCTGGGCATCGAGGCCGGCTTCTACCAGGATCCCTACAGCGACTTCGGCCGCCTGAGCTACGAGATGTGGCGGGCTTGCCGGCTCGTGGTCGACACCGGCATCCACGCCATGGGCTGGACCCGGCAGCAGTCGATCGACTACATGGCGCAGCAGACGGCGCTCTCGCTCCACGAAGTCACGACGGAGGTCGACCGTTACATCTCCTGGCCCGGCCAGGCGCTCGCCTACAAGATGGGCGAACTCAAGATCCGCGAGCTCCGCGCGCGCGCCGAGAAGGCGCTCGGCACGCGCTTCGACGTGCGCGCGTTCCACGACGCCGTGCTCGCGAACGGCTCGGTGCCGCTCGACGTGCTCGAGCAGCAGATCGACGAGTGGATCGCGGCGACGAAGCGCTGATCGCGCTCAGCGCCGCGTGAGCTCGCGCACGAGGCCGTCCGCCCCGTAGACGCTGCGCAGGGCTTCGGCGATGCCGCGCGCGTCGACCGAGACGCAGCGCGCCTGCTCGTCCGTGAAGAAGTAGTCCCAGGCCAGGCTCTGGATGTTGCCGTCGAAGACGATGCCCACGAACTCGCCCTCGCGGTCCACGACGGGGCTGCCGGAGTTGCCGCCGATGATGTCGTTGGTCGAGGTGAAGTCGAGCGGCGTCTCGAGCTTGAGCGCGGCCTTCTTCTCCTGCCAGCGCGGCGGCAGCGCCCAGGGCGCCTGGCCGCCGTGCGCGATCGAGCGGTCGAGCATGCCGTAGAAGGTGGTGAAGGGCGCGACGCTCGTACCTTCCGCAGGGTATCCGGCAACCGTCCCGTAGGACAGCCGCAGCGTGAAGGTCGCGTCGGGCGACATCGTGCGGCCGTAGGCCTTGAAGCGCGCCTGGGCGACCTTCTCGCCGGCGCGCGTGATGGGCGCATCGACCTCGTCCTCGAAGAACTTCCGCAGCTCGCGCGCGATCGGGTCGATCTTGCGCGCCAGCACGATCATCGAGTCGGTGGAGGCCGCGACCGCCGCCGGCCCGCCGGCCACGAGCGCCTTGCGCACGCCGGCGTCCCCGAGCTTCGAGCCGGCCACCGCCGACCGCGCCACGTCGGCGGGCGACGCGTTGCCGAGCACCGCCTTGACGAACGGGTGCGAGCGCCCGAGCTTCTCGGCCGCGACGGCGAGCTGGCTCGCGAGCGTCGTCTCCTCGAGGTCGTCGTAGATCGGCGCCGTCGAGTAGAGCCGGTTCCTCAGGATCTCGAGGTTCGAGTCGATGTACTCCTCGAGCCGCCGCTCGTTGGGCTTCTCGACCTCCACGACGTAGCGCACGATCTGGCCGGCGATCGCGAGCTCGCGCGAGCCCGAGAAGCCGACGAGGAACTCCTCCTGCGCCCGTGCCGCCGCTTTCCGCTCGGCCGCCTCGATCGCGGCCCAGGCGTCGCCGCTCGCCGCGGCGAGCGCCGGGTCGGCGGCGACCTTCGCGCGCAGCTGCATCTCCGCGTCCGCCTTGGCGGCCATCGCCTTCGCATCCAAGAGCGCCGCGAGCCGCCCCTGGAGCGCTTTCTGGCTGTTCTCGAGGCCGAACACCTGGGCCTTCGCGCGGCGCACCTGCTCGGGCCCGCGCGCCGAGTATTCGCGGAGCACGTCGAGCCGGCGCCGGATCAGCTCGAGGCTCAGCGGGATGTCCGTGTCGCGCCTCGTCTCGAGCTCCGCCTGGGTGCGCAGACGCGAGGTGGAGCCGGGATTGCCGGACACGAACACGAGGTCGCCGGCCGCGACGCCCTTGGTCGAGAAGGGCAGGTACGCCTGGGGCTTCGCGGGCTGGCCGTTCTCGTAGGCGCGCACCAGGCAGATGTCGACGTCGTGACGGGGAAAGGTGAAGTTGTCGGGGTCGCCGCCGAAGAACGCGATCTCCTGCTCCGGCGCGAACACCAGCCGCACGTCCGTGTACTTCTTGTAGCGGTAGAGCTGGTACTCGCCGCCCTGGTAGAGCGTCACGACGTTGCAGCGCAGCCCCGAGGCGGCGTTGCAGCCGTTCTCGAGCTTCGTGATCGCGCCCTTGCGGGCCTCGCGCGCGTCCTTGTCCGACATCTGCGGCGTCACGGCGCCGAGCACCTTGGATGTCACGTCCTCGTTGCCCACCAGCACGTTGACTTCGTAGCCCGGGCAGGCGGGCTCCTTGTCGCGGGTCGCGGCGTAGAAGCCGTTCTTCACGAAGTCCTGCTCGGCGCTCGAGACGTTCTGGATGCAGCCGAGGCCGACGTGGTGGTTCGTGATCATGAGCCCGTCGGGGGAGACGAAAGAGCCCGAGCCGCCGTCCATGAATCGCACCGAGGCGAGCCGCACGTGGTCGAGCCACTGCTGCGAGGGCTCGAAGCCGTGCTTCTCCTTGAGCTGGCGAACGGGCGGGTTGTCGAAGGTCCAAAGGCCCTCCTCGGCGAGCGCGGGAGCGGCTGCGAGGACGAGGGCGAGGATCGCACGACGGACAGGTGACGGGCTCATGTTGGCCTTCCCTTCTGAACTCTCGATCATAAGCCGGTTCTTTTCGGGCCGTGATAGCCTTCGTCCGATTTGCCCCACCTGCGTCTGGCGTCTGCAAACGGGCCGCCCGAGTGGTTCCCGCTGCGAGGCGAGCGCGTGGTGCTCGGCCGCTCGCGCGACTGCGACCTGATCCTGCCCGACGTGCTCTTGTCGCGCCGCCACGCGGAGCTCGTGCACGGCGACGACGGCTGGCGGCTGCGCGACCTCGGCAGCTTGAACGGGACGCGGCTCAACGGCGCTCGGCTCGAGAAGGACACCCTGCTCCACGACGGCGACGTGGTCGAGCTCGCCGACTGGTCGATCGCCTACCGCGACAACGAGCTGCCCTCGGATCCCGGGACGAGCGTGGCCGACGCGCGGCTCAAGGACGTGACCGACCTCGCGACGCGCTCTTTCGTCGAGAGCGAGAAGGTCGCGCGCCAGAGCCGGATCCTGAGCGTGCTCACGCGGGCCGCGGCAGCCGTCGTCGCGACGCCGAGCGCGCCGGAGCTGCTCGACGCGCTCCTCGGCCACGTGCTCGAGGCCGTCCCGGCGAGCCGCGGGGCGGTGGCGCTGTTCGAGGGCGAGCCGCTCGAGGTCGCGGTCGCCGCGGCGCGCGCGCTCGAAGGCGAGGCGGACTGGACGATCGACGCCGCGGTCGCCGAGCGCGCGCTGCGGGCGCCGGCGGCCTTCCTGGGGCCGCGCGTCGAGACCGGCGACGGCAGCGTGCGGGCCGTGCTGTGCGCGCCGCTGTGGTTCGGGGGCGCCTCGCGCGAGCAGCAGCGCGCGGCCGGCTGCCTCGTGCTCGAAGGGCCGCCCGGCGAGACGCCGTTCGACGAAGAGCACCTGAAGCTCGTGACCGCCGTCGCCAACCTGGCCGCGAGCCGGCTCGAGAGCCTGAAGCTGCGCGAGGCGAACGCCGACAAGCGGCGGCTCGAGGAAGACCTGCGCGGCGCGGCGCGCATCCAGCACAGCCTGCTGCCGGAGGACACGCCGGCCATCGCCGGCTTCGAGCTCGCGGCCGACAGCCGCCTGTGCAGCGCGGTCGGGGCCGACTACTACGACTTCGTCCTGGACGAGGGCGCGCTCTTGATCGCCCTCGGCGACGTGGCCGGCAAAGGACTGGCGGCGGCGCTGCTGATGGCCTCGCTGCGCGCCGCCGTGCGCGCGCTCTGGCGCGAGCCGCTGCCGCTCTCCGCGATCGTGAAGGGCATCAACGAGAACCTGCGGCATGCCGTGCCCCCCAACCGCTACGCCACGCTGGTGCTGGCGCGGCTCGAGGTCGCGAGCGGACGGCTCACCTGGGTGAACGCCGGCCACGAGGCCGCGCTGCTCGCGCTGCCCGACGGCGGCCACGTGATGCTCGAGGCGACGGGCACCGTGCTCGGCGTGTTCGACGAGCACGAGTGGGCCGAGGCGCACGTGACCCTGCCCGCGGGCGCCGCGCTCGTGGTCCTCTCCGACGGCGTCGTCGAGGCGGCGCGCACGGCGCCGAGCGACCTCGGCCCGGAGCGGCTCGCGGGCGTCGTGCGCACGGCGGGCGCCGGCGCGACGGCAGCGACGATCCTGAAGGCGCTCCAGCTCACCGTCGAGTCCGGGCTCGGCGGCGCGCGGCCTTCCGACGATCACACGTTCGTCGTGCTCCGGCGCGACCGCGAGCGCTAGCCAGGGTCGCCCGCTGCGGGGCTAGCCGTCGCCACAGACGTTTCGTTCGACGCACGGCGCGCGCTTAAGTCGTTGATTTCTATGGCATCGGAAAGTGGCGGCGAGCCCCTCATTCGCGCTTCCCGGCGCACGGATCGTCGGGAATGCGCAGTTTCCCTGCCCTGTACTGGATTCGGAGCCGGACGATGAGCCGGCCGAACAGAGGGAGGAGACGATGAGCCGCAACCTGGTCGCGATCCTGCTGGCCGCCGCTGCGATGAGCAGCGCGACGGCCCACGCACACGGAGTCTTCGAGGCGCCGGCGGCTCTCGTGGGCGTCTCGGTACAGGTGGACGGGAGCGCGGCATCCCTCTACCCGGCGGTCGACGGCTCGGGGCGCTACTACCTCGAGGCGCGTTCGGGCAGCCGCTACGCCGTGACGCTCGCGAACCGCACCGGCGAGCGCGTCGGCGTCGTGCTCACGGTCGACGGCCTCAACGCGATCAGCGGCGACCGCGACACGGCGCGCGGCCGCATGTACGTGCTCGACCCGTGGCAGAGCACGGTCGTGCAGGGCTGGCGCACGTCGCTCCAGGAGATCCGCCAGTTCACGTTCGTCGACGAGCGGCGCTCCTACGCCGCGCGCACCGGCCAGGCCAACGAGAAGATGGGCTGGATCGAGGTGGCCGTGTACAAGGAGCGGCGCCCGTACGTGCGCGTCGCGCCAACCCCCTCTCCGTACGCGGAGCCGCGCCGTGACGACTCCAAGGACGAGCAGTCGAACCGCGATCGCGCCGCCTCCGCGCCCGCGCCGAGCGCCCAGGCTCCCGCTGAAGCGGGCGCCGCCGCTTCGCGCGAGACCGACGCGAAGTCCGCCCGCTCCTACCCCGGCACGGGCTGGGGCGAGCGCGCTCACGATCCCGTCGTGCTGGTGAGCTTCGACCCAGAGTACGCGCCAGCCGAGCGCACGACGCTGCGCTACGAGTACAGGAGCGCGCTCGTCGCGCTCGGCGTGCTGCCGCAACCGAGCTACCCGCGCGACCGGCTGTGGCAGCGCGAGCACTCCGAGCCGGGCTTCGCGCAGCAGCCGCGCTGGTAGCGGGGAAAGAGCTCGACGACCTCGGGGGGGCGCGCCGTCAGCGCCCCCTCGCTCTTTCCTACCTCCTGACCGCGATCGCCTGCATCTCGAAGCGCGCTCCGAAGAGAAGCGTCCCGGAGCCGAGGAACGCCCGCGCGGGCAGCTGCTTCGTGAAATAGGTCGGGTAGATCCGGTTCCAGGTGTCGAACAGCGAGACGTCGGAGCAGAAGACCTGCACCGAGACGAGATCGTCCATCGTCATGTCCGCCGCCGCCAGCACCGCCTTGAACTGGTCGAGGACGTTGCGCGCCTCCTCCTCGGCCGTCGCCGGCACTTCGCGCGTGCCGGGCTTGAGGCCCAGGCGTCCCGACAGGTACAGCGTGTCGCCGACGAGCACCGCGTCGCTGAACGGCAGCGACGCCGACTTGCCCGGCAGGTCGATGTGCTTGCGTCCCATCACTCCTCCTTGGAGCCCGCCAGCAGCAGGCGCTCCGCGATCTCCAGCACGTCCACGGGCCAGCACGACGCGGGCCGCGGCCGCTCGGCGCGCGGCGCGAGCGGCCGGCAGCTCAGCACCATCGAGCGCCCTTGCGCCGGAAGCGCATCGCGCCCGTGCGCGGCCCCGAGCAGCGCGCCCCCGATCGCCGCGGT
>Ga0335076_10008291_pt1 | contig 10489 bp, 14 predicted proteins | sample Lox_Sample_25_FD_206717 | JGI IMG/M metagenome (GOLD analysis project Ga0335076, IMG submission 206717) | Soil microbial communities from Loxahatchee National Wildlife Refuge, Florida, United States - Lox_Sample_2.5 | ecosystem: Environmental > Terrestrial > Soil > Wetlands | place: USA...
CTTCAACCCCATCGCAAAAAGCACTCCACGTACGGACCTTAGCCCTGCAGGCAGCTTCGCAAGAAGTCCCCGCCTATCTATGAGATGGGCAGATGGACTTATCGATTCTAGTCATTTGTCCGAATCCGCGGTCTGCACTGCGTAGGACCACCACGCGTCTCCTGCCACCATGTCGGGATCCAGGCACAGAAGCAGCGTTTGACCGGCATGACACTGCGGCTGCTCCAACACCGGCAGGTACAGTTGGCCCCAGGTGGTAGGAGGAAGAAAGGGTGAATTGCTGAGCCCGACTCCGTCGCACAACTGCGCCTCGAACCAACCAAGGAACCCGTCGATCCGGCCGTCGCAAGCAAGGCGAAAAGGGACGAAGGTCTTTCCCGGATTTTGCCTGTCCTTCCGAAAATCGACGCTGTAGCAATGTCCAGGCTGGCTAAGCGCCAGCAACGGCTTTCCGGAAGCTGTCACCACCCGGCACTCATTCAAGCGTTTCGTCAATGGCCGGTAATCCAAACCGTAAAAGCTCGGTTCTTCGCCAGGAACCCCGGCAACCAGTCCACCCAAGCCAAACACCTCTGACGAAAACGGCATCACGAACGTATCGGCGGCCTGGGGGATGATACGGCCTCCCGGTTTCAGAAAGCGTTCACGGGCGTCGGCTATGAACTCAATTGCGTTTTCTTCATCAAAACAGAAGACGCTCAGGATCTCGCTGATCAGTACATCACACCGTTCCGGCAGACGCACTTTCATGGAGTTGTTGCGGATGAGTGTGATGCGCTCGCGGAATCCATTCACCTCGATGAGTTCGGCCGCGACGTCGGCGATGGCGTTCGCTTCGATCGCGTATACCCGCCTCGCACCCGCTTGCGCCGCGAAAAAGGAAAGCAGACCCGTCCCGGCACCGAGGTCCACGACCACGTCTCCGGGCTTCACCGTCCGTCGAATCGCCTCGCGAAAGGCGTCGCAACGCGCTCTGTCCAGGAGCATCGATTCCTGCGCGTCTGGAAGACTGACCGCCGTCAGTATCTGGTGCTTCCGCCGAATGCCGCGCCACAACCGACGCCATAATTTCCGGGCGCGGGCAATTTTATTAGGCGCAATCGTCATCGGCGTTGCCTTCCATTATTATTGCCCGTTTCCAGCCCGGCAATAGCTCGCCCTCAATTCAAAGGTCTTCTCCGAAGAGAAGACCTCAGGCTTGCGCACCATCTACATAAAAGCGAATGTATGAAAGGGCGTGAGCGGTGGGTGCCCGCACGGCTCGACACCATTGCGGGACAAATCCCTGTTTCTTAACGACGCCTTTTTTCGTTCGAATCACGTCTCGGAAGCTTGACCAGGCTTCGCGATGGTCTCCTTCTTCACCGGTTTGCCCAGCTCATACCCAAACTCCCTCGCAATGCTCGCAAACCCTCCCAGCAGGTCCATCCACACCGGTGCAGCCGCTTGAGATTTTAAATCTCCACCTGCCGCTGCGAATTCATCCACTTTTTGAATGGCTGCTCCAAGACGTTTCAGCTTTTGTTTTACCGCTGCCATCTCGCACCTCTTGAACCACCCTTACCACTGCGGTGTTGCGGCAAAATGAACGCCTGCTGGCCAGAGCTGCAAGTGTTTTCACGCAGCAGTTGATGATTTTCGCTGTACAATCCAGTCCGTTGTACCACGCAGGATGCGCGGCGGAGCCTCGGACCTGGCACCCAGCCTGCTCCAAGATGCCGTACGCAAAAAATCTAATTCACACTCCTTTTGCATTTCACCCCGGGACTTAACCAATTGACAGCACCGATGCCGCCAATGTAACTTCTCCCGAATCCCCCGTTCGCAGGGAGCAACAGCGAGAACATAGTCATGGCTAGGCGCAGATTCTTATCACAGTTGCTCGGCCTTCCTCTTTTGGCGCTGGGAGCGAATGCTGAGGAATCGAAAAAAACTCTGAAGATCATGATGAGGAGCTCCTGGGGAACCGACGACCCGACCCGCGCCTCATTTGTGTTTGCCCATGCGCTCGCGTTGTCCGACGCAGGGCACGAAGTTCAGATATTCCTGACTGCTGACGCCACTTATCTGATGCGGAAGGCGACGTCCGATGCACTGATTCCCATTGGTTGGCCGCCACTCGGTGAATTGCGCGAGAAAATCGTCGCCAAACACATTCCTGTATTTTCTTGAGGAGCTTGCTCCCGAGCCCGTGGGGTTTCGGAAAATGATCTCGCCAATTGGAGTGCCAAGTTCGGTAACCCAGCCATCTTTGTTTCTCTGGTTGAGTGGGCCGATCGCATAATCGCCGAATAGCATCGCATGGCAGCAAGGCGTCCGCCACCTATCGGCAGAAACCAAGGTTGGGCTCCGCGTTACCCTCCAGCGGCCTTATAGACGGAGTCGATCAGAAGATTTATGGAACTAAAATCGTTCCTCTTTTATAAGTCACCATCGCCACGGGCCGCTCAACGCCGTATCTTCCCTTCCGAAAAAGTTCGCCGCAGACTTTGCGTGGGTGGGCCGCGAGGGTCTCGCCTAGATTCTTGGGCACGCCCTGTGCAGAATCCGCCTAGCGCGCGCGCACTCTCCACGGCGCCATGCGGCTGAACAGCCCATCTCGCACCACCAGCGTGTGAAACAAAATCGCTCCAAAATGCGCCAGGAACGCCAGGAACAAAAGGTAAGCCAGGGCGGTGTGCGTCCTCCTCAGAAACGCGTACAACATCACGCTGTGCGGAAGAATCGGGGGAAGATGCAGCGGCCCACACAGTACGATTGGATAGCGCGCCGCCGACAACATCCCCCAGCCGACCAGCGGCTGCACAAACAGTAATGTATACAACAATAGTTCGGATGCGTGTGCCACCAAGCGCTCCTGCGGCGACATGCTTGCCGGAAATGGCGGCAGGGTGCTGAACTGGCGATTCACGAAACGAATCACCACCAATATCAGAATGCCGATCCCCAGCGGGCGGTGCATGGAAACCAGGCGATGGTACTCGCCCAGCGATGCCACCATGGCAACGCCGATCCCCAGCATGGTCAGGACCATCGCGGCCATCAGCCAGTGCAGAATTCGCATCAGCACTGTGAATTGCGTCTGCTGGCTGGCCATGTTCACTTTCTCACTTCCGCGGGCGGTATCGCGCTCGGCGTCTTTGCTTCGCCTGCGCGCCGTGTAAACGACTGTGAATAAATCGCCGATCGCGCGCTCAGCAGAGGATCGTCGGACGGCGCCATACCGCTCGGCAATACCAACGGATCGAAATTGATGTCTCGGGCCAGACTGGTTTCCTCGCTCTCGATATGATCGAGGGTCAGCGTTCCCACATCCACTTGCTCCCGTCCGTCAGGCCACGCCACGGTGGCGTCGTTGGTCGCGTCTCCCGGTAGCCCGATCGTGACGATCAAATGCCACTGCAACGGATGCTGCGCGATACTCGCGATGAGCTCGTCAAACAGGTAGTTCTTCTCTGTCTGCGCCGTCGCCGCTGCGCTGGCTGGTGCAAACGGCTGCACCGGCGCCAGCGTCCAGCGCACCGCGATCGACTTGCCGGCGGCGTCGACGAACCGGAAAGCGTTCAGGCTGTGAAACGCGGTGTTGTCAAATCCAGACGACGGTGCGTGGCTCTGGATAATTCCTAACGCCCGCACCGTCGCGGGATGGCTGGCGGCAAACACTGCCATTTTTTCCGGATCGGGCTTGCCTGTCTTGCGGTCGAGTTCTGACGCAACCAGATTGTCGTAGAAGGCCTGCGGCGTCTGGAACGGAAATACCGGCAGGTTGATCATCGCCGTCCGCCACTCTTCCCCATCCGCGAGCCAGAACAACAGTCCCAGGCCGCGCACCATATTAGGCCCGTCGACTACATTTGGATCGCCGCCGCCAAACGAGAACCGCCCGATCACGGGTACCCGTCCCGCCTTAAACACCACGGCCTTGGAGAGCCGCTCTCCCTCGCCGTTGCTCTCGAAATAACCGCTGACCCCCACGCCTTTCGCATGATTGCGCCGAAAACCGGAATGGATTCCCCCGGTCCGCTCAAATGCGTCGACGAATCGCGAGGGCGTCAGCGCATTGGGGCTGAACCAGCCGCCCAGATAGAGAAATCCTCCGGCAACGCACAGGATAATCACTCCAATGCCCACGAGTCTTCGCAGCACGCTGCCTCTTCTCAGGGGCGCTGGTTGTTTTTCCGCCGAAGCGGTCGCGTCACTCGGCAACGGTTCGCTCCCATGCCCGGGACTCCAACTTTTTCCTGGGGCCCGGTATCGACTTTCGAGCGGCTGATAACATACACCCTCGGCTCCCCGACGTGCAACGCGCCTTACTTCGCATTACAGGTAATGGTACGAACTCTCCCGGTCCCCATTCCCCTCGCGAAACTCGCATTCGTCAATTTCGAAACGCGAAGGTTTTTTCTCTGCACTGACTCAAGCCACCCCGCTTATACTCTTCCCCAAGATTGGCATCGGACGAGAGCTTCAACCAACAACTGAAATTCGCGTGTCAAAAGAGTTCCGCACAGAGGTGGATCATGAGTTCCGTCGCAACTAGCTTGACTGCGCTCCTATGCGTCTTTGGAGGCGCGCTGCTGGGAATCGCTCTCCGTAAAGTTTTGCCTAGCCATCACCTGGATGCGGACTCCCGAGACGTCGTAAAACTCGGCATGGGGCTGGTTGGCACCATGGCCGCGCTGATTCTGGGCTTGCTGGTCACTTCGGCAAAAGGCGCCTATGACGCGCAGAGTTCCGAACTCACACAAGTCTCCGCAAACGTCCTCATGCTCGATCGCGTCCTTGCCCATTACGGACCGGAATCGAGCGAAGCCCGTGAATCTTTACGAACCGCTGTCGCCCACGCCCTCGACACCATGTGGTCGCACGGCCGTCGCGGGCCCTCACAAAAAAAACCGGCCTCCCACACCAACGAGTCCCTCTACGACACGATTCAAAAACTCTCCCCGAAGGATGATGCCCAGCGCACTCTCAAGTCCAACGCCCTGGCAATCACCATGAACCTTGGACAGACGCGTTCGCTGATGTACGAACAAACCGAAACGTCGGTTTCCAAACCATTGGTGATCGTCATGATTTTCTGGCTCACCATTGTATTTGTAAGCTGGGGACTCTTCTCGCCTACCAACGGCACCGTCATCACCACATTTCTTGCCGCCGGTCTCGCCGTTTCAGGAGCGATTTTCTTGATCCTCGAGATGTATAACCCTTATGGCGGCATGATCCAGATATCCAGCGGCCCCCTCCGAGCCGCCCTCGCACAACTCGGCCAATAGCAGGCCACCGCTGCGACCCTTCCGGTATTTGTTGTTGTTCGCCACTCCGAAATGGAGTAAAGTTCGACCCGCTCGGTGGGAGACTCTCCATGAACCCACTTCAACCGCGCTGGCGCGGGTTGATTCTTGCGGCTAACAACCAGCGGCTTACGCAACTCGACATTTCGATTGCCCGCGACGCTTCTTTCCAAGCTGCTGATGAACAGATGAACACGCAGTCAGGCAACTTGCTGCGTTCGGTCCTTAGGCCAGGTGTTCTTGCTGCACGTCAAGTCTTCCGTGGAACTCGGAGATCAGGAGGAAAGCATGATTAAGAAGCGATTTACTCTGCCGTTCGCGTTCGTGGTTACCGTCGCGCTGGCCATGGCCGCGCTCGCGCAGGAGCCTCCCGCAAAGGCCAAGGACGCCCGTTGGGAGGGCAATGTGATTCGGTTGAGTAAGGATGACTCCACCCTCACCGTTCGTAAGGTCGGGTCTACGGCTGACGAACGAATCATAAAATACGACAGCACAACGAAATGGGTCAGCCAGTATCACGGCGACACCAAGACCAACGACATCAGCCCGGATCAGGTCAAAGAGGGTGACCGCGTGATTTGCACCGGCACCTGGGAAAAGTCCGGCGCACTCCACGCCACCGTAATTTCTCTGCGCCTCACCCACTCACCCCACTAGTCAAGTGGGCTTTGCGCACGTTCATCTTTCTAGCGCACGGCGGCAATCGCTCCCGCGTCCCACCCCAGTTTCATCTGCCTCGGCCCCGCCGACGCAGTCCGCATGCCTTCCCAGGGACGCGGCGCAAACCCGCACCTCACCTTGATCGCTCGCACCCGTTCCGAAATTTTCTTCCGGTACTCCTCCGGCGGGTATCCATTCCTCCCGTACCATTGCTCATACTGCTTCGCCAGTCTCGGGAACTTTTCCCGGATGAACGGCAAAAACTGTTTCGCCGACGACGGCATCAGGAACAGCACGCCCGAGAAGAACCACTGCGCTCCCGCGTCTCGCGCCGCCTCCGCCACGGCTTCCAGCTCGCCATCATTGATCCCGGGCAACAGCGGCGAGGCCGAGACTCCCACCTCCAATCCCGCTTCGCGTAACTGCCGTACCGCCGCCAATCGCAGGTCCGGCCGGGGTGCCCGCGGCTCCAGCAATCGCGCCAGCCGCGTCCGCAGTGTCGTCACCGTGATATTCAGTGATAGCGCAGACCGCGCCGCAATCTCCCGATACACATCAATGTCCTGCACGATCTGGTTCGATTTCGTGATCACCGAAATGCTCAGCCCTTCGCGTTTCGCCAGCTCTTCCAGGCATGCCCGCGTCACGCCATACTCTTTTTCCGCCGGCTGATACGGATCCGTCGCCGTCCCGATCGCGATGTGCTCCGCCTCCGTCCCGCCCGAGGCTTTCGACTCGTACGAATATTTCTCCGCAATGTCCCTTGCCAGCAGCCCGCTCGCGTCTCTCTTCACGAAAATCTTCCGCTCGAACTCGCCGCCATCAATTTCCATGTACTCGTGCGTATACCGCGCGTAGCAATACTTGCACCCAAATTCGCACCCGCGGTACGGATTGATTGTCCAGTCAAACGGCACGCGGTTTGAATCGCAGCGGTTCAAAATCGATTTCACCGGCAACAGAAAATATTCCGGCTTCTCCCGCGAACTTCTCTTCGTCTCCGCGGCCGGCGAATTTGCGGCGAGGCGTGCTATGCCCACCAGTGGCGCACGGGGAGTCTGGAGTTGTGGCGGGGGGCAATCCGCCTGGGGGCCTTCCAGGCTTCCCTTGCACCAGCCGTTGTCACCCCGGGCAGCGGGGACGGCCTCTGTTTGTGGGTCAGGGCTTTCAGGGCAAAAAGGCAGGAACTGTACTGCGGGGCGTGTTACGGGGCGGCGCCGACTCTCACGAATCGAAGCCGAAAGGGGAAGAACTGGGGACATAGCTCACCTCGAGCCCGCCGATTATTTCGCTTTTTGTTCGCCATGTCAAGCAGTTTCTCGTTTTCTTCGCCTCTGGCTGGGCCGCCACTCACCAGAGTGGCCCGCGTAACGGTTTCGAGCGCGGCCTCGGGGGAACGCCGATCTCCTGACGATCTCCTGATCCGCCGGTTTTCTCTTTGTCCCCAAAATCAGCGCCAGCCCTTGCGCCTCCCCTCCCCGCTCTGTTCTAATCCCCTTGCTGCATTCGGGGACGTTTCCTTCCGCTTCTGCTTTCTGGTTTTCGATGCTCCTGAGGACGGTGCGCGTGCGCGCAAAACCAATTCTTCTTAAGGCGCTTTCCCTGCTCGTCGCCGCGGCCCCACTCTGCGCGCAAACGAAAACGCCTACTCCGCCCCCGTCGCAAAAGCCCGCCGCCAAGACTTCGACAGCCCAGCAGCAGCCAACACCCGCCGACACGGTTCCTTCGCCCGTCTCGAAGCATTATCCGATTCTCATCGTCGCGCACGGCAATGAACCCTTCTGGGGCCTGCGCATCGGCATGAAAGGACCAGAGCGCCTCGATCGCGTCGGCTATCCCCCGATCGTCCTCGAGCCCGGCGACGTGACCAACGACGAGCCTACCCGTGTCTGGACCTACCACGCGCTCGACACCGTCACCGCCGCGGCCGTTACCGTCAAGCTGACCCGCGAATCCTGCTCCGACGGCATGTCCGACGCCAAGTACTCCTTCAGCGTCCAGCTCGACCATGCGCAGATCGGCACTCTGAAAGGTTGCGGCCTCAGCGCTCCAGACAAGTTCCCCGAATTCCGCAAAAAGAATCAGCCCCTCGACATGCCCGACGACCAATCGGCCCCCGACAAGGATAAGGATAAAGATAAGGACAAAAAGAATTCCGTCCTCGACCCCATTACCAAGTTTCAGCCGCCCCTCGCCATCGCCTATCTCGACGCCACCGCCCGGGTCATCTTCGCGCACGGTGAAGTCCGCAAAACCGTGGCTCCCGCTGGCTCCGAACTCGCCGTTTCGCATGACGGCAGGAAGCTTCTCTACACGCGCTCCGATTCCAAGACCGGCCCCGAGCGCTCCATCGTCCTGTACGAGTTCGACACCGGCCGCTCGCGCGACTTCGCGGGCCCCAATGTCCGCCAGGCCTTCTGGTCTCCCGACGATTCGCACATCGCCTATCTGAAATATGATGGCAAGAACTGGCAGATCTTCACCGCGCCCATCGCCACTCCGGAAACCGCCACAGCTCTCTCGCAGCAGAATTTCGATGCGCTTCACGGCTGGCTCTCCCCAACCACGCTCCTCGCATCCGACATGCAGAATCTCTACCTCATCAGCAGCGACAAGCCCGCCGAGTCTGTCCCGCTCCAGGACATCTACGGCGACAAGTTCCAGATCATGTCCAGCGACACGATCCGCGCCTGCCCCATCAACTCCGACCTTCTGCTGGTCTCCGCCTATTATTTGAACGCGCCGGTTGGCGCGCCCACCGACACCATGGGTCTGAACCAGACATTTTTCTTGTATGAATTGAAGTCCAAGCGCCGCACCATTCTCGGTCCGCCCGATGCGTTCGCCCGAGACGCCGATTGGTCACGCGACGCGCTGCAGATCTTCTTCACCAAGGGCGCCACTGGGAAAGGCCCGCTGGTCACCGATCGCATCTTCTGGGACGGCACCACCGAAAAACGCTACTCCGCCGGACACGCCCTCGTCGTCGGCAAATAGTCCTGCTCCGTTGTAGTTCTGACCTGGTCCCGGATTGTGATGTACTCTTCCAGCGCGGTGTTGACGGTGTCTTTCTTGGTCTAATGTGTAAGCACAAGCGCCACGCGCCAAAAAAAAGGGCCGCGGCATCCGCCACGGCCCTGATCAAAAATTTATGCTCTTTTTCAACCGTCTACGATCTACCAGAATCTGTCCAACACCCCGCGACTTGCGTCTCAGGGTAAACGTGATTTGAGTCTAGCGACCCTGCAGCCCGTGAGAGCTGCATTTCGCTTGAGAACATCCCACGCACACCATAGCGCGGTAGTTCTCTATCTATTTAGAAAGGAGGTGATCCAGCCGCAGGTTCTCCTACGGCTACCTTGTTACGACTTCACCCCAATCATGAGTCATACCTTGGGCGCCTGCCTCCTTGCGGTTAGCGTGGCGACTTCTAGTACAGCTCACTTTCGTGATGTGACGGGCGGTGTGTACAAGGCCCGGGAACGTATTCACGGCGTCGATCTGATACGCCATTACTAGCGATTCCGGCTTCATGCAGTCGAGTTGCAGACTGCAATCCGAACTGAGCAGAGTTTTTTCCGATTAGCTCCCCCTCGCGGGTTGGCAACGGTTTGTACCCTGCATTGTAACACGTGTGTAGCCCTGGACATAAAGGCCATGCGGACTTGACGTCATCCCCACCTTCCTCTCCGTTATCCGGAGCAGTCCACACAGAGTTCCCTCCTTGCGGAGTGGCAACTGTGTGCAGGGGTTGCGCTCGTTGCGGGACTTAACCCAACACCTCACGGCACGAGCTGACGACAGCCATGCAGCGCCTATACTCAGGTCCCTTGCGGGAAGGCCGTATTTCTACAGCTGGTCCTAAGCATTTCGAGCCCAGGTAAGGTTCCTCGCGTAGCGTCGAATTGAACCACATGTTCCACCGCTTGTGCGGGCCCCCGTCAATTCCTTTGAGTTTCAGTCTTGCGACCGTACTCCCCAGGTGCAGGACTTAACGCGTTAGCTCCGGGACGACACCCGAACGGGTGGCACCCCAAGTCCTGATCGTTTAGGGCTAGGACTACCAGGGTATCTAATCCTGTTTGCTCCCCTAGCTTTCGTTCCTCAGCGTCAGTAGTGATCCAGCTCGCCGCTTTCGCCACGGGTGTTCCTGCAGATATCTACGCATTTCACCGCTACACCTGCAATTCCACGAGCCTCTCTCACACTCAAGCACAGCAGTTTCGGAAGCAGCCTCTGAGTTGAGCCCAGAGATTTCACTCCCAACTTGCCACACCGCCTACGAACCCTTTACACCCAGTAATTCCGAACAACGCTGGCCCCCTACGTCTTACCGCGGCTGCTGGCACGTAGTTAGCCGGGGCTTCTTATCCTGGTACCGTCACTCCCTTGCGGGCATTCGTCCCAGGCGAAAGGGGTTTACACTCCGAAAAGCTTCATCCCCCACGCGGCGTCGCTGCATCAGGCTTTCGCCCATTGTGCAAGATTCCCCACTGCTGCCTCCCGTAGGAGTCTGGACCGTGTCTCAGTTCCAG
>Ga0335076_10008292_pt1 | contig 10488 bp, 11 predicted proteins | sample Lox_Sample_25_FD_206717 | JGI IMG/M metagenome (GOLD analysis project Ga0335076, IMG submission 206717) | Soil microbial communities from Loxahatchee National Wildlife Refuge, Florida, United States - Lox_Sample_2.5 | ecosystem: Environmental > Terrestrial > Soil > Wetlands | place: USA...
CACGCCTCGAGCAGCCGCATCGCCGCACCGCCGGCGTAGTCGACCAGCAACGGCGTCGCCTCGCGGCCGTCTGCCGACACGATGCCGGCATGGTGGCGGCCACCCCAGCTCCAGCTGGCGATGCGCATGCGCTCTGTTGTCTCCTGGCGTCGTCTCGGGCGGGCTGGCTTCTTGCGGCTGCCGCGCCGTCGGTCCGGGTTGAAACTCGTCCGATCCCGATCGAGAATGAGACTCGCGTCTCAATTCAAGACCGCTGCATCATCATACGGTCGCCTGCGCGACAGCGGCAATCCAAAACCACGAGGCCAGGCCCGGACTTACCCGCATGGCGACGTTGAAACACAAGCTGACCGAGGCGCCCCGGCCGCCCGAGCGCGGCGTGCGCGCGTCGACCTTCCGCCTGCTGCTGGACACCGCGATGGAGATCATCCAGGAGGCCGGCCACGTGCCGTCGGTGGCCGAGGTGGCGGCGCGCTCGCGCGTGTCGCGCGCCACGGCGTACCGCTACTTCCCGAGCCGCAGCGTGCTGATCACGGCGGTGATCGACCGCTCGCTCGGGGCGGTGCGCAGCTTCAAGTCCAGCTCCCCGGACGGCCGCACCCGCGTGCGCGAGCTGTTCGTGCAGACCTTTCCGCGCTTCAAGGAGTTCGAGCCGCAGATGCGCGCGGCGTTGCAGCTCGCGCTGGAGCACTGGGCGCTCGAGCGCGCCGGCCTGCTGGAAGAGGACACCTATCGCCGCGGTCACCGCGTGCGCATCCTCGAGCACGCGATCGCGCCGCTGGCGGCCGTGCTGCCCAAGCCGGTGCGTTGCCGCCTGCACCGCGGCCTGTCGGTGATCTTCGGCATCGAGCCGTGGGTGGTGCTGAAGGACATCTGGGGCATCACCGACCGCGAGGTCGAGCGCATCGCGATGTGGATGGCCAACGCGATGATCGATGCGGCTCTGCGCGAGGCGCAGGCGGCGCATGCGCCGGCCGCGCGCACGCGGCGCTGAACTGCGCTGTCTTGCACCGTCCGTCGCTGCGTTCGGCGTCGACTTCGGCCTATTATTTGACACATGCGTCAACTATCGACATAATGAGCAATCATCTGACGCCGATGGAACCCGCGATGAAGCCTCCACCTCCCGACTGGCCTCGCCTGTCCTGCAGCGCCTACTACCGCGAGGCCGGCCGCATGATCGATTGGCTGTGCCAGGCCTTCGGCTTCGAGCTGCGGCTCAAGGTCGAAGGCGACGACGGCCGCATCGAGCACAGCGAGCTCTGCTACGGCGAGGCGGTGCTGATGGTCGGCGGCGAGCGGCGCGGCACGCGCTGGGGCGTCGACATGGTGAGTCCGCAGTCGCTGGCTGGCGCCAATACGCAGGGGCTGATGCTGTATGTCGACGACGTCGACGCCCACTGCGCCCGCGCACGCGCGGCCGGCGCGCGCATCGTCGACGAGCCGAGCGTGCACGACTACGGCGACGACTACTGGGCCGACCGCAGCTATGGCGCGCTCGACCCCGAGGGGCACTTCTGGTGGTTCTCGCAGCGGCTCAGAAGCAAGCCGAACTGAACGCGGCTCTGGCGCGCGCGTTCGCCGCGCTGTCCGACCCCACGCGATGCGCGGTGGTCGAGTTGTTGCGCGAGCGCCCGCAGCGCGCCAGCGACCTGGCGGCGGCACTCGACATCGCCCCGGCCGGCCTGAGCCGGCATCTGCGTCAGCTCGAACGCAGCGGGTTGGTGGCGGCCGACGCGGTGGAGCACGATGCCCGGGTGCGCCTGTACCGGCTCGAGCCGCACGTGTTCGCCAGCCTGAGCGACTGGGCGGCGGCCATGCACGACGAGTGGCACCAGCAATTGCAGGCGTTCAAGGCGCACGCCGAACGGGCCGTCGCGGCGCCGTCGGCCGTGCCCCGGCGGCGCGCCGGGCGATGAGCACCGCCGCACCGGGCGACCGTGCGCGCGTCACCGTCGGGGTCGCGGTGCCCCCGGCGCAGGCCTTTCGCATCTTCACCGAGCAGATCGAGCAGTGGTGGCGGCGCGGCCCGCGCTTTCGCCACAGCCGCGGCGACAGCGGATTGATCGCGCTCGAGCCGAAGGTCGGCGGCCGCGTGTTCGAGTCGTTCGACGTCGACGGCACGCCGCACGTGGTCGAGATCGGCCGCATCCGTATCTGGCAGCCGCCGCAGCGGCTGCTGTTCGACTGGCAGGTCGCCCAAGGCACGGCGCTGGAACGCACCGAGGTCGAGGTGCTGTTCGAGGCGGTGGGCGACCACGGCACGCGCGTCACCGTCACCCACCGCGGCTGGGCAGCGATCCGCGCCGACCATCCGGCGCGGCACGGCCGCGTGGGTTCCGAGTTCAGCCGCGAGCTCGGCCTTTGGTGGGGCGATCTGCTCGCCGCCTGGCGCTTGCACTGCGCGCAGGCGGGCCGCTGACCGCGCGCAGCCCTACGGGAACGCCGGCACGTTGGGCTCGATGCCCTCGTCGTGACCTTCCTGGTGCCGCTCGTGCAGCATCGCCTCGATCTCGTTGACGCGCTGCGACGGCACGTCGGCCATCAGCAGGATCTCGCCACGCCCCAGGGCCGGCCCGAAACGCGCGAGCCGCCGGCTCGGCATCGAGGCGCCGATCATGCTCGCCGACCAGGCACCGAACGCGGCCCCCAGGGCTGTCAGCGCCGCCACCAGGCCGGGCTTGGACACCATCTCGCCGATCGACGATAGCGTGATCAACGCGCCAGCGGCAGCGCCGAGCGCCGCCCCGAGCGCCAGACCCATCTGCGCCGAGCGCACGAAGTCCGACGCCTGCAGCAGGTTGGCCTCGTGCAGGCCACTGAGGTCGACGCCCTCGCGCGCCATGAAGTGGATGTGGCTGTTCTCGATGCGTGCCAGCAGCAGGTCGTTCATGACCTGGCGCGCGCTCTGCAAGTCGGGCAGCAGCCAATAGATGCGCCTGCGCATACCGCCTCCTTCGGCGCTCCACGGGGCGAGCACCTGCCCGAGCTTCTACACCCGGCGGCAGTGACGATTCAAGCCCCCGCCGGCGCGGGGCCCGGCGCCGTGCCATCTGAAAGCTCTGCTCCAGCCGCAGCTCGCTGGCGCCGGCACGCCCACGGCCGCCGTGACCGGCGGCGGCGGTGACCAAAGGCACCTTGTCCTGGGCACGGGCGGCCGGCGGGCGCCAGCATGCGCACCGCCCCCAAGCAGCGCCCAAGTGCGCACCGCCACAGCACTTTTGTCACCGTGGCGCGCGAAGATGAGGGTTGTCGACGGCTCGCGCGAAGCGCCGCGGCGGCACCCCTAGGTTCTTCGTCACCCTGTACGGGCAACCCGACTGTTGCACTGCCACAATCAGGCGTATAAGCACATTTCGCGGCGCGCCGCCAACGCGCCGGCATTTGCGGTAGAGAACATGGCCACTATCCGTTTCGTCTACAAAGGGCTGCAGAACGGCCCGACCTCCGGCGCCGTCAACACCACCGGCGCCGACGCGAACACGAACGCGAGCCACGAACTGAAGCCGGTGAAGGTCGATCGCTGGTGGCGCGAGTCGTCGTTCGACCTCTGGCAAGGGCTCGAGGTGCGCGAGGATCCGCCGGACACCATGCCCGCGCAGTGGCTCGACGACGAGGCCGGTCACCCGTCGGGCAAGTCCTGAGCCGAGTGGCGCGCGCCCGCGCGCAGGTCAGCCGATCGAAGCCGCGGGGCGCCGCATGAACGCGTCGTTGCCGGCCTGCGCGCGCCGCAGCAGCGTGCGCAACAACGGCACCAGTGCCGCATGCTCCGGCGGCAGCCCCAGCAGCCAGCCCTCGCGCTCGTGCGGCGGCAGGGAGAGCGCCGCCCGCAGCAGCAGGTTCATCTGCTGCAGGCGCACGGTGTCGCGCATCGGTGCCTGGTTCATCTCTGCGTGAGGTTCGTCAGGTACCACGCATCACGCGCCGATCGAGCGGACAGCGCGGACGACGAGGACAAACCCCGGGGTCAGCGGCCCAGCATCTCGGCCAGCAGCAGGCGCGCGCGCTCCCAGTCGCGTCGCACGGTGCGGTCGCTGAGGCCGAGCGCGGCCGCGATCTCGACGTCGGACAGGCCGGCGAAGTAACGCATCTCGACCACCGACACCAGCCGCGGGTCGACGCGTGACAGCGTCTCGAGCGCCTCGTGCACCGCCAGGATCTCGTCGTCGCTGGCGCCGATCTCCTCGGCGGTGCGCGTGTCCAGCGTGATGTGCTCGACCCCGCCGCCGCGGCGATCGGCATTGCGCCGGCGCACGAAGTCGATCACCACCGAGCGCATCGTGGTGGCGGCGTAGGCGAGGAAATGCTCGCGGTCGTTCAGCGTCACGCCGCCGTCGCGCTGCATGCGCAGGAACGCCTCGTGCACCAGCGACGCGGTGTCCAGCAGCGTGTGGCGGCCGCCGCCGGCCAGCCGCAGCCGCGCCAGCCGCCGCAATTCGTTGTACAGCGACGGGAACAGCGCCTGCACCGACGGCCGTTCGTCGGGCGCCGCGGGCGTGGGAGCATCCATCGCGTCGAGCATATCAACGTCGGCGCACGCAGGCGCGCGCGCCGAAGCCGCAGCGTGGGATTGCGCGTGTCCCCCGGCGCGTCCGCCGGGCCGCGGCAGCGTGGGCTCGACCAACTGATCGACGCTCATGCGGCCGCCCGCATCGCGCGGCCCTCGAGCAGCGCGACGATCTGCGGCAACTGCGCCTGCGCGGCGCGGCCGCCGGCCTCGAAGTGGCGGCGCAGCGCCGCAGTGTCCCCCGGTTCGACTGGGCGCTCCGGCGCCAGCTCGAGGTGCAGCACGCGCTGTCCGGCCGCGCGTGCCGCGGCGCTGCGGGCTTGCATCAGGTTGTTGATCATCACCGTGCTGACTTGCGCCAGCAGGTGCGAGGCGCGGTCGACCCTCTGCGGCATCGCGCCCTCGAATCCGAGCGCGATCACGCCGCGCGCATCGGCCGCGGCCGACAAGGGCAGCGGGTCGGAGAGTGTGCCGTCGAGCAGCCGACGGCCGGCGACCGTCATCGGCGGAAGCAGGAACGGTGCCGCGAGGCTGGCACGCAGTGCGTCGGCCATCGAGCCGCGGGTGAGCACCACCGGCTCGCCACTGGCGGCATCGGTGACGGCGACCCGCAACGCCGTGGGCGCGTCCTCGAGCCGCCGCTGGCCGAAGGCGTCGCGGATGCGGCGTTCCATCGGGCCGGCATCGCGCAACGCGAAATCCCGGTCGAAGCCAGCGAGCCGTGGCGCGATCAATTGCAGCCAGGCGCGCCACCGGTACCGGCGGGTCGCCGCGCCCGACCACAGCTCGGTGGCCGCCTGCAGCGCGTGCTCCGGCGGCATGCGCAGCGCGACGATGGCGCCGAACAAAGCGCCCGCGCCGCAGCCCACCACCAGGTCCGGCCGCACGCCTTCGCGCGCCAGCGCGTCGACCGCGCCCAACGCGGCGACGCAGCGCGCGCCGCCGCTGCCCAGCACCAGGGCAAGCCGCGGGCGCTGCCCGCGGCCCTGGCTCGGATGGGTGGGTGGCGCGATCGGGCTGGGTTGCTGCAGGGGCATCCGGGGCACTTTTTTGCGGCGACAGCGGCCCACCTTCGGGCCGCCCGAATCCGGTATCACGCAGCGGCCGGCGCGCGGCGGCCACCGGTCACCGGGCCGCATTGGCCGGCTGCAGCGGCGGCTGGCCCCGTGCGGACGACGGTCCGTCGCATGGCGGACGCGAAAGCCCGGCAATCGGTGCGAGACTTCCGCCCTCGCGTCGCGTCGACGCGCCTTCCTGGCCACCCCCGGGAAGCACACGCCGGCGCCGGACCCCTCCCCATCCTCGGAGCCTTGCGCATGCTGTGCCGTCTCGTCGTCCCGTTGTTGGCTGTCGCCTTGCTGGTGGCGGCATGCGGCAAGCGCGGGGCAGCCGACCCGGCCGCCGCGAGCGCGACGCTGCTGCTGGCCCCCGAGGACGTGCGCACGGCCGGCTACAGCGCACGCGCCGAGGGCCCGGTGGTGACCGGATCGGTGCAGCCCGAGCGGCGCGCCGACCTGCGCGCCGAGGTGTCGTCGGTGGTGCTGCAGGTGTTGAAGGAAAACGGCGAGCCGGTGCGCAAGGGCGACCTGCTGGTACGGCTGGACGACACCTCGATCCGCGACAGCCTGATGTCGGCCGACGAGTCGGTGCGCGCGCTGGTGCAGGCCTTCGAGCAGGCCGAGCGCCAGGTGCAGCGGCTGAAGACGCTGCAGGCCCAGGGCATGACGTCGATGCAGGCGCTGGAAGACGCCGAGGTCCGGCGCAACAACGCGCAGAGCGATCTGGTGGCCGCGCGCGCCCGCGTGGTGTCGGCGCGCCAGATGCTGCAGCGGACCGAGGTGCGTGCCCCGTTCGACGGCGTGGTCAGCGACCGCAAGGTGTCGTCGGGCGACACCGCACAGGTCGGCAAGGAGCTGCTGAAGGTGATCGACCCGCGCACGATGCGCTTCGAAGGGCTGGTGTCGGCCGACCGCATGAGCGAGCTGCAGCTCGGCCAGAAGGTGGGCTTTCGCGTCAACGGCTACGGCGCCACCGAGTTCGCCGGCACGCTCAAGCGCATCGATGCGGCCGCCAACGCCACCACGCGCCAGGTCGAGGTGGTGGTCACCTTCAACGGCAACGAACTGCCGCGCGTGGCGGGCCTGTACGCCGAAGGCCGCATCGAGACCGGCACGACGCAGGTCCTGATGGTGCCCGAGAGCGCCGTCGTGCGCAGTGCCGACGCCACGCACGTGTGGCGCGTCAACGGTCCGGCGCTGCAGAAGGTGGCGGTGCAGCTCGGCGAGCGCGACGCGCGCCGCGGCGAGTTCCCGGTGATCGCCGGCCTGGCCAGCGGCGACCGCATCCTGCGCTCGCCGGGCAGCACGCTGGTCGACGGCCAGAAGGTGGAGTTCGCCGCCGGCGGCGCTGGCGGCGGCACCACCACCGCGCCCGCGATGGCCAAGCCCTGAACCCCCGGAGGCGACCTTGAAGCCCCCACGCTCGCTTTGTTCGCTGCCTTGCGGCCTGCATGCCGCAAGGCGTTCGCTCTGCGGAGGCTGAGATGTTCCTCTCCGACTTCAGCATCAAGCGGCCGATCGCGATGATCGTGATCATCATCGCGCTGATGGGCGCGGGCCTGCTCGCGCTGGCCAAGCTGCGCGTCAACCAGATCCCCGACGTCGAGCAGCCGGTGCTGGTGGTGACGATCCCGTACCCCGGCGCCTCGCCCGAGACCACCGAGCGCGAGCTGATCAACCGCATCGAGAAGTCGATGCAGACGATCTCCGGCGTCGACAAGATGCGCTCCACCGCCAAGGAAGGCAGCGCCGAGATCGTGCTGATCTTCAACTTCGACAAGAACATGGTCGAGGCGGCCGACGAGGTGCGCAACGCGATCGGCAGCGTGCGCCACAAGTTGCCGATCGAGATGCGCGAGCCGGTGCTGACGCGAGTCGATCCCGGCTCGCAGCCGATCATGGACATGGCGCTGTCGAGCACGTCGCAGACCCACGCCGAGATCTCGCGCCTGGCCGAGGACGATCTGTCCGACCGCTTCCGCGCCATTCCTGGCGTCTCGATCGTCAACGTCGGCGGCTCGTTGCGCCGCGAACTGTCGGTGCTGCTGCGCGCCGAGAAGCTGCGCGAGTTCTCGATCTCGGTGACCGAGGTGGTCAACGCGCTGCGCGCCCACAACACCACCGCGCCGGTGGGCAAGGTGCGCGGCGCCCTCGAGGACCAGAGCATCCGCCTGATCGGGCGCATCGAGTCGCCCAGCCAGTTCGAGCAGATCGTCGTGCGCCGGCGCGGCGAGGAGATCGTGCGCCTCGGCCAGATCGCCAAGATCGAGGACGGCTTCGCCGAGCAGACCAGCATCTCGCTGCGCAACGGCAACCCCAATGTCGCGATCTCGGTGATCCGCGCCCGCGACGCCAGCACGGTGTGGGTGGCCGACCGCGTGCGCCACCTCGTCGCCGACATCAACAAGGAGCTGCCCAAGGGCACCACGCTGGTCGTCACGCGCGACGGCGGCGAGGAGGCGCAGGACAGCCTGGACAACGTGATCCACGCGCTGATCTTCGGCGCCGGGCTGACGATCCTGGTGGTCTACATCTTCCTCAACTCGTGGCGCTCGACCGCGATCACCGCGATGAGCCTGCCGACCTCGGTGATCGCCGCCTTCATCGCGGTGTGGCTGTGCGGCTTCACGCTCAACTTCATGAGCCTGCTCGGGCTGTCGCTGGCGATCGGCGTGCTGATCGACGATGCGATCGTGGTGCGCGAGAACATCGTGCGTCACATGGAAGGCGGCGAGGACCGACGCAGTGCGGCGCTGAACGGCACCGCCGAGATCGGCCTCGCGGTGGCAGCCACCACGTTCTCGATCGTCGCCGTGTTCGTGCCGGTGGCGTTCATGCCCGGCGTCGCCGGCGAGTGGTTCCGCCCGTTCGGGCTGACGGTGGTGGCCTCGGTGCTGGTGAGTCTGTTCATCTCGTTCACGCTCGACCCGATGCTGTCGGCCTACTGGGGCGACCCGCCGGGACGCCACGCCGGACCCCGGCGCGGACTGAGCAAGCTGCTGGCGCGCTTCAATGACTGGTTCGACCACCAGTCCGACCGCTATGGCAGCGTGATCGCCTGGGCGCTGCACCACCGCGTGAAGATGTTCTTCCTCGCGCTCGCCAGCTTCTTCGGCGCGCTCGCGCTGCATGCCACGCTCGGCGGCTCGAGCTTCCTGCCGGCCTCCGATGCCGGCGTGGTGGTGATCGACGTGCGCACGCCGTCGTCGAGCAGCCTGGCCTACGCGAAGCTGAAGGTCGAGGCGGCGGCCGCGCTGGCGCGCACGATCCCGGAGACGGTGGCCACCAACAGCAACGTCAACCCCAGCGGCGGCCGCGTCTTCGTCGACATCGGCAAGAGCACCCAGCGCAAGCGCTCGGCCGAAACGATCGCGCGCGACCTGCGCGGCTTCACCGCACGCCTGGTCGGCGCCGAGTACACGGTGATCGACGACCTCAACACCGGCGTGCAGAAGCCGGTGCAGGTGCGCTTCAACGGCGCCGATTCGCGCCGGCTGCTCGAGCTGACCAACGACTTCATGGCCCGCCTGCGGCAGCTGCCCGGGGCGGTGGACGTCGGCCTGTCGGAGCAGGACCCGCAGAACGAGCTGCAGATCGAGCTCGACCGCGGACTCGCCAACGCGCTCGGCATCTCGGTGGCCGATGCCGCGCAGTCGCTGCGCGTGGCCTTCGCCGGCATCGAGGTCGGCGACTGGGTCGACCCCTCGGGCGAGACGCGCGACGTCGCGGTGCGGCTGCACCCCGACGACCGGGTCAGCGCCAGCAACATCGAGCGGCTGCCCATCGCGGTGACCGGCGGCAATCGCATCGTGCCGCTGGAGCAGATCGCCACCGTCACGATGGGCAAGGGCCCGAGCCAGATCCAGCACGCCGAAGGCCGGCGCACCATCACCGTCTCGGCCAACGCACAGGGGCGCTCGCCCGGCGAGGTGACCGCCGAGGCACTGAAGCTCGCGAAGTCGATGGACTTTCCGCCCGGCTACGGCATCGAGCTCGCCGGCGCGTCGCGCGACCAGGAGGAGGTGTTCTCGCGCATGGCGATCGCGCTGGTCAGCGGCGTCGCGCTGATGTACCTGATCCTGGTGATCCAGTTCGGCTCGTTCACCGCGCCGCTGCCGGTGATGATCTCGCTGCCGCTGTCGCTGATCGGCGTGGTGATCGCGTTGCTGGTCACCCGCGGCACGCTCAACCTGATGAGCTTCATCGGCGTCATCATGCTGTGCGGGCTGGTCGCCAAGAACGCGATCCTGCTGCTCGATGCGGCACGCGTGCTCGAGCACGACGGCATGGACCGCGAGGAGGCGCTGATGCGCGCTGGCCGCAAGCGGTTGCGGCCGATCCTGATGACGACCTTCGCGCTGATCGCCGGCATGATGCCGGTGGCCATCGGGGTCGGCGAGGGCGGCGAGTTCTACCGGCCGATGGCGGTGGCGATCATCGGCGGCACCATCACCTCGACGCTGCTGACGCTGCTGGTGATCCCGTGCTTCTACGACTCGATCGAGATCTGGCGCGACCGCGCGGTGGCCAAGTTCCGCCGGCGTGCGCAGGCATGGCACGCGGCGCCGGCGTTCGTGGTGACGCTGCTCGAGGCCTTTGCCACGATGCTCGGGTTGCGCTTCGTCTGGCGGCAGAGCCGGCGCGCGGTGCGCTGGCTGGTCGCCCGCCTGTTCGGCCGCCGCGCGCAGCCGGCCTGAGGCTGTTCCGGGCGCCGGCGATGTACGAGTCGAGGCAGCAGCGACCGCTGGCGCGTGCCGATTTCGCGCGTCGCCTCGCCGCCCATGCCGCCGCTGCGTCGCTGCTGATGGTGGTGTCGCTGGCCGCCGGCATGGTGGGCTATCGCGCCCTCGAGCACCTGACGTGGATCGACGCCTTCCTCAACGCGGCGATGCTGCTCGGCGGCATGGGTCCGGTGAACCCGCC
>Ga0335076_10008293_pt1 | contig 10488 bp, 10 predicted proteins | sample Lox_Sample_25_FD_206717 | JGI IMG/M metagenome (GOLD analysis project Ga0335076, IMG submission 206717) | Soil microbial communities from Loxahatchee National Wildlife Refuge, Florida, United States - Lox_Sample_2.5 | ecosystem: Environmental > Terrestrial > Soil > Wetlands | place: USA...
ACTGTGTCATTTGGTCTTCGGGTTAAGGTACAATGGCCCATACGATTAAGCGGAAGGTCCGTTCTGGTCCGGCCGGTGACGGTTTGGGCGGAAACTGGGACGATTGACTTGGTACTATTAGAACTCTACAATTAAGTTGTATTAAAGCGGGATTTTATGTCTGAAAATAACGCCACGCTGAGCGATGCTTCATCCGGGATGAACGTTCCTGCGGGCTCTAAAATCCGGATAGTTGTTGCCGACGACCATCCGATATTCCGCGATGGACTTTGCAAATTGCTGGCCTTGGAGGAAGATTTCGAAGTAGTTGCCCAAGCGTCGGACGGGCGGCAGGTGCTGGAAGTCCTTCAACAGTACGAACCGGACGTTCTTCTCCTGGATTTGAAAATGCCTGGTTTGGATGGGCTGGCGACTCTTCAGCGGCTGCAAGCCGCCAAAAACAAAACCCGCGTGATCGTGCTGACTGCGTCCGACGATAAAAATGAATTCGTGCAGGCAATGAAACTCGGAACTTCGGGAATCGTCCTCAAGCAGACCGCCACGGAATTATTGATCAAGAGTATCCGCAAGGTTCACGCCGGCGAGATTTGGCTCGATTCTCACACCACCGCTGCCGTGATTCGTACCTTCGTGGCAGCCGAGGAAACCGCCCCGCCTCCTCCGGTCTCCGCTCCTTCCCGCGACCGGGAGCGATCGCCGCTGAGCCAGCGTGAACGTGAAATCGTCGCCCTGGTGGCTCAGGGGTTCAAGAATAAAGAGATGGCCGAGAAGATGTTCATCAGCGAACAGACGGTGAAGAACCATCTGCACAACATCTTCGACAAGCTGGGCGTTTCCGACCGCCTGGAACTGGCCCTCTACGCCATCCACAATAATCTCCACACCGGCAGATAGAGAATTCTCAGCGAATCGATATTGTGCGCAGCCTGAAGCGCTTGCTCGCGCGCGCGGTTCAGGGTAATTGCGTGTAAATTCTCGATTTCCATCTGACGCTCGAGTATTGCCCCTGAGCCGCGAAGTTAGATAGCGGCCGGATATTGTGCTGGATTCACCGGCCCTATTCAGCCCGCCGAACCCATCGAAGGCGCCTGGCTCACGCCATATTCCTTTAGCTTGTTGTGAAGCGTCTTCAGGCTGATTCCCAGGATTACGGCCGCGCGCGTCTTATTGTTGTGGGTGTGCTCGAGCGTCCGCAGGATCAGCGCTTTTTCGGCATCCTCTACAGTGGTTCCCACAGCGAAGCGAATCACGCCGGGGTCCTCGACGGCGGGGGCGGATGCCAAAACCTCGCCCGATTCCGCGGGAAGCGACACATCCGGGCGACCCTGCAAGAATGCCGGAAGGTGGCGCAACTCAATATTCCCTTCCCCCGCCAGGATCACAGCCCGTTCCAGAACGTTGCGCAGTTCGCGAACATTCCCTGGCCAATCGTGGCGGCTCAGCGCTTCCAGAATTTCCCGGCTGGGCGCCGAAACGTGGCACTCATGTTTGAGGTTCAGGTCGGCGATGAGCGATTCGGCGATAGCCGGGACGTCGCTCTTGCGTTCGCGCAGAGCCGGCAGATGAATGTGGAATACATTGAGGCGGTAAAAGAGGTCTTCGCGGAGGTGTCCGCCGCGCACGGCCTCTTCCGGGACCTTGTTAGTGGCGGCGAGCACGCGCACATCCACCTCGAACTCGGTTTTTCCGCCAAGGCGCCGCAGCTTGGAGTCCTCGAGAATGCGCAGCAGCTTGGCCTGGGTCTGCATGGGCATCTCGCCGATTTCGTCCAGCAGGAGCGTGCCGTGTTGCGCCAGCTCGAAACAGCCGGCGCGCCGTTCGGATGCGCCCGTGAACGAACCCTTCTCGTGCCCGAACAACTCGCTTTCGATCAGAGTCTCCGGCAGCGCGGCGCAGTTGATGGCGACGAACGGCCCTTGATGGCGCGGGCTGAGCGCGTGAATCGTGCGCGCCACCAGTTCCTTGCCGGTGCCGCTCTCACCGGTGATGAGGACGCAGGCTTTGGTTGGTCCGGCTTGTTGCAGCAGTGAGAATATTTCCTGCATGCGAGGTGACGTGCCCACCATCTGCCCCAGAGCGCCGTGGTAACTGAGCTGCCTTTCGAGGTTCCGCTTCTCGGCGCGCAGCCCGGCCATGCTGCCCGCGCGCCGCAGCAGCGTCTGCAGGATTCCGGCCTGAATCGGTTTTTCGAGAAACCAGAACGCATCCAATTCGTGCACCACTTTGACGGCGGTCTCCACGTTTCCATACGCCGTGACGACGATTACCGGCGGCATCTCCCCGTTCTCGCGCAAGCGTTCCAATAGCCCGAATCCGTCCATACCGGGCATATTGAGATCGGTGACGATCACGTCGACGTCGGTCTCCGAGAGCTTATCCAGTGCCTCTCTTCCGTCGGCCGCCGTGACCGCGGTCATTCCCCAGGCGGTGACCATGGCGGCCAGCCCGCTTCGCTGGCTGGCTTCGTCGTCGACAATCAAAATTCTGAGCGGCTGATCCAAATTCGTGACTCCATGCACCATTATGAGGGATCGGCTTCCATTCCGTCAGTCTTTACCGGTCAGGAACCTCACCCACGGCGGCCGGTGGGCAACGGAATGTCACCGGTTCAAACAGGAATCAATTGCGGCTGCTATGATGAGAACTAAATCTCTGGACGAGACGTCTAAGACACAGGTCTCTGACGTGCTGAATATCGGGAGAGGGCGAGGGTAAGCTTTGAACGCGCTGGTTGACCGGGTACGACGGCGTCTCATCGGCAATGAGCTCCTGGCGCAGGGAGTGAATGCCGCCAATGCGGCTCTTTCGGTACTGATCCTGTTGCTGCTCCTGGGGACCCAAGTCCTCGATTGGTATTGGATCGTCCTTGTCCCCGCGGCTTGCGCGGCCCTGGGTCTGTACCTGGTGCGCCGGCGAACTCCGGGGCGTTACACCGTCGCGCAGATTGTGGATGGCCGCATGGGGCTCGACGACGCCCTTTCTACAGCGGTCTATTTCAGCCATGCCAAAGACTCGGGTGAAGACGTCGAACGTGTCCGCCACTTGCAGGCGCGGCACGCCGAGCACCTGGCGTCATCGGTGGATGCGCGTCGCGCGGCGCCGCTTCGCATGCCGCGAATGGTATACCTGATGGCGGCGCTGTTCCTGGTGGCGGGGAGCTTGTTCGCCCTGCGCTACGGCTTGAATCGAACCCTGGATTTGAAGCCGCCGCTGGCGCGAATGCTGCAACAGCAATTCGGCTGGGATGTCAAAAAGAACCTGGCGCGCAACGACCGCCGCAAGGCTTCCCCGCAGCAGTCCGATCCGGACAACCAGGCCGACTCGAAGCAGGAGGACCAGAAGGCCACAGCGCAACCCGACTCCCCGAGCAACGATCCAGGTTCGGCCGATGCCGCCGCCCCCGATCAGAAAGGCACGGCGTCGGAAGAGAAAAAGCTGGCGGAGAACGCCAACAACAGCGGCGACGAACAGGAAGCCCAGGCGGAGAAAGCGCCCGATTCGGCCAACGATCAGGCCAATTCCAGCCAGCAGAACGGCAAATCCGATCAGCAGCAGAATTCCGGCAGGCCAAATGAGAGCAACTCCGGCGACAATTCGAGCTTCATGAGCAAGCTGAAGGACGCGCTGGCGAGCCTGATGCCGCGCCAGAATCCGCAGAAGGGCCAGCAGGAGGGCAACCAGGACAAGCAAAACAGCCAGCAGGGTACGGGCAAACAGCAGCAGGGCAAGAACGGCCAGCAAAGCGCCGACCAGCAGGGCGATGCGCAGGACGGCCAGTCCGGCGAGAACAGCCAGGATCAGCAGCAGGATCCGAACGGCAAGAGCAATGGCAAGAACGACGGCCAGCAGAAGAGCAAACAACCGGGCAGCGGCATCGGCAGCCAGGATGGCGACAAGAGCATCAAACAGGCGCAGCAGCTCGAAGCCATGGGCAAGCTGAGCGAAATCTACGGCAAGCGCGCCGCCAACCTCACCGGCGAGGCGACCGTCGAAGTACAATCCACCAGCCAGCAGTTGAAGACGCAATATGTGCAGCGCGGAGCGCAGCATTCACAAGCCGGCACGGAGATCGACCGCGACGTGGTGCCGGTTTCCCTGCAGGGCTACGTGGAGCAGTATTTCGAGCAGTTGCGCAAACAGCAAGCCCCGCTCGCGGGCAAAGCCTCCCCTTCCAAAACAGCGGCTCCAGCCGAAAAAAATCAGCAGCCCGATAAGAAGTAGCACCTAACCCCGGACCAATTGGCAGACGACAAAAGGCGATCGTCTGCCCCACTCACCACGTCATTCCCAAACGCGCTTGGGAACGCCGCGATCGCGATCCTGCACGCGGTCGTAAAGATAGTAAGTGGACGTGGTGCCGAGCGACTCGTTGTAGTAGCTCTGCTGCCCCAGGGCTTCTTTCAGGTCTTCCTCGAAATCGTGAAGCGCCATGAGTTCATCGGCCAGCGCCGGCTTCTTCCTGCCCGTGGGAGTCTGGAAGAACTTCTGGAATCCGCCGTCGACAAGCGCGCCGATCTCCGAACCCATCGCCACTCCCGCCCGGCCGGGCGCGCGCACGCGGTCGCCGTCCTGGACGAGATCGATGGCGCAATCCCCGCGGGTGACTCGGAAGCCGGCGCCTTGTGGGGTCGCAGTGAATCCGGCCCGGCGCAGGGCATCCATCCGTTCGGCAAAAGTGGGCGTCTTGGGACGCTCGCGGCGGAAGAACATACGTTCATTATAACGGCGGACCGCGGTAAACCTTCTGCCGGCCCACCGTTCTGGTTGTGCGCCGGTCCGATGTGCCCGCATCCAGGCGGGTTGCCAACCCGCCGCAGGGTCGAAAACCCGGTTCGCGCCCGAACTGCATATGCAATCTCACCGTGTAGGGCGGCTGATTGCGGAGTCCGACCAGGCCGGCTGCCTGCTCCACAAGGCCGCGCGGTTTTCATTGCCTTTGAGGGGCCGAAGGCCGGCTGTGACAGGTTAACAACCGGCCCTACAGAATCGGTGCCAGGATGGAGAGATGGCTCCCGTGTGGACCGATCCGCTGCACCCGCCGCCACCCCAACCCGCCTGTTACGATCGCGCGCGACAGGTTTCGGTCCTGAGCCGGTATGCCGATGTCGCGGCGGCGTTTCGCGAGCCGCGCCTGTGGCCGGTCGGAACACGCCTGCGGGAGCGGTCGCAGATCGGCGACGAGGCGGCCCAACAGCGGCTGCGCGCGGACCTGCAGGTGACGCTGGCACCGGCTCGGCTGGCGGAATGGGAATCGATTCTGGAGGCGGAAGCGCGCGGGATGATTGCGGCATTGCCGCCGGAGCGGGCGGCCGATCTGGTCAGCGAACTCGCCATGCCCTGGTCGCTGCGCGCGGCGATCCTGGTGACGGGCGCCGATCCGGCGTGCGCCCGGGAAATGGCCGGACTGGCGCGGACGGTCTCGGCGGCATCGGCCGAACCGTACGATGCGGCGCTGCACGAAGCCAAGGGCGCTGCCGAACCGGCGCTGGAGCGATACTATGCCGGCTCCGGAATGCCGATGGCGGCGGCCGCATTCGTGGCCCTGTCGCACACTCTGCCCTGCCTGCTGACCGACATGTGGCTGGCGCTGCTGCGTCATCCGGACCAGATGCGGCGGTTGCAAAGCGACGAGGCGCTGTGGCCGGCCGCCATCGAGGAGTTGCTGCGTTATGCCGGGCTGGCGCGCATGCTGTTCCGGCAGGCGATGGCGGAAGTGACCATCGGAAACTTCACCATCGCCGAGGGCGGGCACGTCGTGTTACACGTGGCATCGGCGAATCGCGATCCGGAGCAATTTCCGGATCCGAACCGTCTGGATCTGGGGCGGCGGCCGGCCGGACAACTGGCGCTCGGCGCGGGCGGCCATTCGTGCGCCGGAGCCGCGCTGATTCGCATGGCCGCGACCGTGGCCACTCGCGCGTTCGTCAGCGGGATTGGCGTGGCGGAATTGAGCGGCGAAGTGGAGTGGCAGGGTGGCGCCGGGTTCCGGTCGCCACGGGAACTATGGGTGCGGCGCGGGTAGCACGCCGACCGCGGAAGTTTTCCGCGCGTTGGCGCGTCGAAGATGTCACGCTTCGAAGGCGAACGGTGTCTACCGATCTGGACGAATCCTTATGTCGAATTGGACCAGGCGTGGTTGCGTAATTGTGGTCTTGGCTTGGGCAGCCGCCGTTGCGTTGGCTGCCCAAACGGCGGATGAGAAGCAGGAACAGCACCTCAAGGTGCCTGAAGTCATGGAAGCGATGGGGATTGCGGAAGGCTCGCAAGCCGCCGACGTCGGAGCCGGAGGCGGATTCTTCACCCAGCGGCTGTCCAAGAAAGTTGGACCGGGGGGCCGCGTCTTTGCGGTCGATATCGACACGAAATATGCGATTCCTCATCTGAAGGAACTGGTGAAGAAGCAATCGCTGAAGAATGTGGACGTAATCCACAGCGAGCCGGGCGATCCGAAGCTGCCTGCGGGAAAGCTGGACGCGGTGTTGATGGTGATTACCTACCACGAAATTGTGCCCTACCAGGAAATGCTGGGACATGTGAAAGCGGCATTGAAACCGGGAGGGCGCCTGGTGGTGGTGGATATGATGCCTCGCAAGACGATGAGCCGTCCGCGCGCCGACCAGGCAAAGAATCACGTCATCGCGCCGGATATTGCCGAAGGCGAGTTTCGCACGGCCGGTTTCGAGATGGTGTCGCGGAAGGACGATTTCGTCGATTGGCCGGACGAGGAGTCGACCCGGTGGATGATTGTGTGCCGGCGGCCGTAGGGCAGACTGGTAGCCTGCCCTACGGCACCAGGGCCAGCACGCGGCAGGGGCTGCCGCTGCCGTTCACGATCTTCAAGGGCGGCGTGATCAGAATCGCGCCAGTGGGCGGCAACTGGTCGAGATTGGTCAGACTGGCCAAGCCGAATTTGTTGTTGCCGTGCATGATGCTGTGGCAGGGGAACGGCGGCTGAAAACGGAAGGCCTGGCCGGCGTCCGTGCCGACACCTTCGGATCCCCAGCCGATGACGTCGCGCTCGCACGCCAGGAACGGCACCAGGTCGGGGTGCGGTCCGGGCACATGCGATCCATCCTCCTTCATGTTGAGGAATGCAGCGGCGTCCGTGCGCTTCGACCAATCGGTCCGCATCAGCACCCAGGATCCGGCTGGGATGCGGCCATGGGTTGCTTCCCAGGTTTCGATGTGCGCGGGTGTGAGCAGGAAATCGGGATCGGCGGCGGCTTCGCGGGAGACATCGACGACGCAGGCCGGCGCGATGAATTTTTCCGGCGCGATGCTATCGGTGGCGTTGTGCGGATAGTCCTTGCCGGTCACCCAATGAATCGGGGCGTCGAAATGCGTCCCGGTGTGCTCGCCGCAGGCGAAATTGTTCCAGTACCACGCCGGACCGCGCGCGTCGTAGTGCGAAATCTCCTCCAGGCGGAACGGCCAGGTCTTGCCGAACTCCGGCGGCAGTTGGATGATGGGCGTGTCGCCGGTTAAGGGCAGCGTCAGATCAACGACGCGGATGGCGCCGGTGGCCAGCGCCTGGGCGAATTGAGCGAGAAGGTCGGTCGGCATCAGAGTGGAGATCTCCTTGGTTTCAGGAACAGGTAGGCGATGGCGAGAATCATCAGCCAGGGAAGTCCGGCGATGACGGTGACACGCATCCCCGGCACCCACCAGGTGGTGGCGATAATGGCGGCGATGGCCAGCGCGCCCAAAATGGACGTGAACGGATAGCCGATCATGCGGACCGGCAAACGGCGCGCGCCTGGGGCCTGCCATTTGCGGCGAAACCGCAGGTGCGTGACGAAAATCATCAGCCAGACGAACAGGCCGCCGAAGAGCGAGACGCCGAACAGATAGACGAAGGCGCCGTCGGGATACAGCAGCGCGACCACCACGGCGACGGCTAATCCGGCCGCCGAGACGATCAGCGCCGGTACTGGAGTGCCGCGCGCGGAGACGCGTCCGAAGACTTCGGGCGCATAGCCGCCCCGCGCCAGCGAAAACATCATACGGCTCACCAGGTACAGATTGCAGTTCATGCTGGACGCGGCCGCGGTGATCACCACAAAATTGATCACGTGCGCCGCCGCGGGGACGCCGATCAGGTGAAACACGCGGACAAACGGGCTGGCAGTGACATCGGCTCCAGGCTGTATTCGGTTCCACGGCACGATGCTGACCAGCACCACGATCGAGCCCAGGTAAAACAGAATCAGGCGCGTGACCATTCCCCGCATGGCTCGCGGCACCGCGGTTTCCGGATCCCTGGCCTCGCCGGCGGTGACGGCGACGATTTCCGAGCCGAGGTAGCCGAAGATCACGAAGACCAGCGCCATCCAGACGCCGGACCAACCATTCGGCAGAAATCCGCCATTGGCCGTGAGATTGGAGAAGCCGGTGGGCGTGGTCACGCCGAATCCGAAGATCAGCAGCATGCCGAACACGATGAACAGCACGATGGCCACTACTTTGATCATCGCGAACCAGTATTCGAAACTGCCGAAGTTGCCGACGCTGGACGCGTTGATGCCCAGAAGTGTCAGCGAGAACACCACGATCCAGAACCATTTGGGCGTGCCCGGAAACCACCACTGGCAATAGATCGAGCAGGCGATGGCTTCGTTTCCGATGGCGATGCACTGCGCCGCCCAATAGGTGTAGCGCATGGCGAATCCGGCCCACGGATGCAGGTACAGCTCGGCGTAGACGCCGAACGATCCCGCAGTAGGATGCGCGACGGCCATTTCCGAAAGCGCGCCCATCAGCAGAAGTGTGATCGCGGCGCCGAGAAGGTAGGTGACAATAACGCCTGGGCCGGCGGCGTGAACCGCCAGCGAACTGCCCAGAAAGAGTCCGGTGCCGATGGCCCCGCCGATGGCGATCATGGCGAGTTGTCCGGCGGAGAGCTGCCGCGATAGCTGCTCGCCGTCTTCGATGGCCCCGGTTGCGGCCTTGGCTGCGCCCTTCACGCACGCACCATCAAATCGAGATTGTCCTTCAGAACGGCGAGTGCGGTTTCGACATCTTCCAGGTTGTTGTAGGCGTGAAAGGAGAAGCGCAGGCCATCGCGGCGCGCGGAAGCCACCACCCCGCGCCCGGTGAGCCTGGCAATCGCGGCCGCAGCGTCGAGCGAGCGGAGCACGACCAGCGGTCCGACGCTATCGGGCGGCGTCTTGCAGGCGATGCCGAGATCGCGCGCGCCCTGGAGGAACGCGCGCGTCAGGCTCTGGATTTGCGCCGCCACGTTCTGGAGTCCGATGGAAGCGAGCAATTGGAGCCCGGGCCGCGCCTGGTAAATATTGGGGATGGGCGGCGTGCCGCTTTCGAACCGGCGGGCCGTGGGCGCAAGATCGAGCACCTGCGTGGCGAAGGCAAAGACGTCGCGCTGCGCCATCCATCCGGTGACGGTCGGCGAGAGCGTCTGGATGTGCTCGCGGCGGACGTAGAGGAACGCCAGGCCGGGCGGCCCCAGTAGGTATTTCAGCGTGCCGGTCACGAAGAAATCGACGCCGAGGGCTTTGACATCGACCGGCCGCGTGCCGCAATCCTGGTAACCGTCGAGAAAGACCAGCGCGCCGCGATCGTGGGCGATGCGAGTGATGGCAGCGACATCGGAGCGGAAGCCGTTGAGAAAGCTGACGTGAGTAAGCGGGACGATACAGGTGCGTTCGTCGATCGCGCGGTCGTAGGAGTCGAGCGGCACGGCATCGCCGGACCCGGGCAGGAACTGGACATCGGCGCCGCGCGGCCGCTGCGCCAGCCAGATGTGTCCCATGGTGGGGAACTCGAATTCGCCCATGACCACTTTATTGCGGCGGTTGAAGGTGAGCGCGTTGCCGACGGGATTAATGCCGGCCGAGGCGCTGGTGACGATGGCGACCTCGTCGGGCGAGGCATTGATGAGGCTCGCAAACTCCGCGCGGAGCGATTCGTAGACGCCCACCCACTCGTCCCAGGGGGCGGGCGAAGTGCGCCAGCTGTCGGCATACGCGGCCATGCCGGATTGGACGGCGTCGCTCAACGCTCCTTGCGAGCAGCTATAGAGGTAGGTTTTGTGGCGCAGAACGGGAAAACGCGCGCGCAGAGCTGCCAGTTCGGGGCCGGAGAGCATGAGGTCTAGTGTACCGTTTGCGGCATCGATGACGGCGGAGAAGCTTGGACTTGCCCCCGACCGGCGGCTCCCTGACGGTCGCGGCGAGGGTGAGCAGGGTGACCTCGCGGCTTGACTCGCAGGGTTGGCGGGACTAATCTTCTTGTAGAACGTCTGGAGGAGAGGAGGCCCGATGAACCTGCTTCGAATTGCGATGGCCATGACATTGCCGGCCATCGGCCTGAGCGCGGCCGATGCGGTATGCGGTGGCCACGGGACGAAAGACACCATGCTGGTTTCGACGGCGTGGCTGGCGCAACACCTGAAGGACGCGGGACTGGTGATGCTGGAGATCGGCGATAAGCCCGCCGGGACGCACATCCCCGGATCGCAGTTTCTGGACT
>Ga0335076_10008294_pt1 | contig 10488 bp, 19 predicted proteins | sample Lox_Sample_25_FD_206717 | JGI IMG/M metagenome (GOLD analysis project Ga0335076, IMG submission 206717) | Soil microbial communities from Loxahatchee National Wildlife Refuge, Florida, United States - Lox_Sample_2.5 | ecosystem: Environmental > Terrestrial > Soil > Wetlands | place: USA...
GAGGACTTCCACACGGTGGCCGGTTTCGTCTTCGGCCGGCTCGGCCGCGCACCGGAACCGGGCGACGATGTCACCTACGACGGGATGCGTTTCGACGTGCTCGAGGTGGAAGGGAATCGCATCGAGCGGATCGCGGTCACCTTCGAGCAACGTCCCGAGCCGCGCCGCGACCCGGCTGACTTCGTCGACGAGGACGAGGTCGAGTAGGGCGCTCGGCGCTCAGGTGAGAGGACGCTCGCGCAGTCGAGTGTCGTCGTCTAGGACTCGGCCACACCCGCTGTCTTGAGTGCGTTTCTTAGCCGATCGAGGTCGCCATCCGAGGGCCGCACAGCCAGTGTGTACTCGGACTGGTTGGGCAGCTTGCAACTAGGGGCGACGTAGTCGGCCTTCTGGCGCGGTTGCCGCCAAGAGCTGGTGTCCGTGAGACGGACCGTCGACATCGTCGTTTCGTGCGACGGCATCGACAACCTCACACTCAGCGGCCGGAATGCCTCCATGAGTCTGCCGAACGGCCCGAAACCCCGAACCGCTATCGCCTGGTCGGTGACTTCAAGGCGAAGCCGGTTGACACCGTTGTGCACGCTCCGCCCGCCGTCCGTTTGCGGGGCCCAGCCGCGCGGTCTCGGCTCGACTCGGAATCTCACGACCCGCTGGATCGGAATCTCGTAGTAGTTCCCCATCTCTTAGCGCATCATCTCGCAGCGCAAATGCTCAGGGGTCATTCCGGAACACTGGCCCAGCCGAGCGTGTTCGTGTCGGAAGTCTCCACGCGACGATACTCGCCCCTGCCCCACAGGCGTAGAGCCTTGTCACGCAAGGCTCTATCTGCTAGCTTGCGTGGCATGGCAGTTGGTTCCACGCGGGGAAGGGAGTTGCTCCGTGGCGTGCTTGATCTCTGCTTGCTCGCAGTGATTGACGAGGAGCCGGCGTATGGGTACGAGATGACCAAGCGCCTGCGTGCGCGGGGTCTCGCATTCGTCGGCGAGGGCTCGATCTATCCGCTCTTGGGACGGTTGGAGCGTGAAGGCCTAGTGGAGACGCACAGGGCGGCGAGTAACGGTGGTCCTCCGCGCAAGTACTACCAACCCTCCAGCGCTGGCCGACTGGCGCTTGCGCTTGGCGTATCCGAATGGCGAGCCGCCCGTGACGCCGTCGATGCGGTGCTCGCCCCAGTCAAGCTAGAGGTGGCTACATGAGTGACTTCGTCCAGCGGTGTCGCGAAGAGTGGAAGCGCCTAGGCGTGTCCGACGCCCTGGTCGAAGAGATGGCGACCGATCTAGCCTCCGATCTCAACGAGGCGGAAGCCGACGGCGTTTCCATCGAGGAACTGCTCGGAAGGAGCGCTTTTGATCCCGCCTCATTCGCAGCGACCTGGGCGGCCGAACGAGGAGTCATACCCCCAGCCCCCACGGCCCGCCGCCAAAGCTTCTTCCCAAAGCCCCTGACCCTCGGTGCCGTTGGCGCCCTCGTCTTCGTTGTCCTCTTCTTCGCTGCCCTCGTCGGCAGCGTGCTGATCATCCGTGCAGCACCGCCCATCCTCGGCTTCAGAAGAGCAGCCGCGCCTTCGCTCCGCCTGCTTCCCGGAGCGGGCCAGCCCGTCCCAGGCCAGCCACTGGTCGTTCACGCACACGCATCGCTGAGCGCGGTCCCTCTCGTCCTGCTGCTCCTGCTGCTCGGCATCACCGCAGTCGGCATCACATGGCTATGGACCACCCGCACCCGCTCACGGCCATCCTCCCCGCCCGTCTAGCCACCAGGGATCATTACCGAACACTCGCCCAGGCGACCGACCTGTCACCTCAGGGTGTGGCAGGAATCGTGGGTCTACGGAAGCGCAGTCGCCACGCTGCCGTCCGGCGTGTATTCGACGAGCACGCGGGTCGAGTCGGGCGAGCTCTGCAGCGTCTGCGCTGCGAGTCCTCTGTCGCCGCTCGTCCACTGGTGGGCCTTGCCGCAGTGAGGGCACGGGATCATCGTCGAGAACGCATTGGCAGTGATCGGGGCGCCGACCCTGTGCCTCCAGACGTCGATCGGCTCTCCGGTCTCCGGACACTTCAGCTGCACCACCGCGACGACGGTGTGCTCGGGCGCGTAGAACCGAAAGAGATCAGGCCCGTACTCGGCCTCGAACCATGCCCGCGCAGCAGCCAGGTCGGTGATGACCTCAACCCAGATGTAGCCGTCGTTCCTGGGCCCGAATTTCGTCACCTGGATCCCCAGAGACCGCATAGCGCCAAGGTTGATCGACCTTTGAACCGTGAGTAGTTCGCTCAGCGGGTGGGTGGCGTCGTTGTGGATCACGTAGACGCCGGGGCGGATCGCCTCCAACTCCTGCAAGACCTCGGGAGGAGCGTTGAACAGCCAAAGCTCAAGGGTCTCCGACTCCTGATGCACGTGACAGCCGGTGTAGTGCGCTGCGCCGGCCACTCTCCTCGCATCGGCTGCCGCCTCACCGAGCATCGTCTGAATAGCCGAGTGGCTGGCGCCGCAGGCAGCACACCGAAGGTCAGGGTATGAAGGCCCCTCAACCCACTCGTGCGTGTGGTCAGTGGGGGACATAGCGTCCACCAGACTCTACGCCTGGAACCACAATCCTCAGGGGTCATTCCGGAACGCTGGCCCAGGCGAGCTTCTATTCGCCCGATGCCTCTAACCCTGCAAGCCAGCCTTCCGGCGCGTCGAGGTCGAAGTGCATCTTCGCGGTGTAAGCCTCTTCGTCAGCGTCCGTCATCCAATCAGGTCGTTCTCCGGTCGGGAAGACCGTAAGCTGCGGGAAGCGAGCGGTTATCTCTTCTGGCGTTCTAGCTCGGACCTTTACCCATACGCCGCCCATGCCGTAGTCGTAGACGGCCAGGAACTCGGGTCTCTCATCGGTCGGCACGCCAGCCAGAGTGCCAGTCCGCTCGGGGGGCATCCCGGAACACTGGCCCAGGCGAGAGTGCGTGCTAGCGGAGCGCGAACCAGAGGTCCTTGGCTGGTACGCCCTTCTCGTCGTCGGCGGTGAGCATCAGCTTGCTCGCCTCGCTGGTGAAGATCAGGAAGCAAAGATTTCCCGTCTCGGTCTGGCCGGAGTTCACCACGCCTGCGCTGCCCAGGTCGGGCGACGGCGGCGTGCAGCTCTGGTTCGGGATGGACGCCCATTTGCGCGTTGCCGCCAGCAAGCCACCCAAGAAGTAGTTGCGGGGCGTCGGGCTGCCGCTCAGGAGGGTCACGCTCAGGTTGACGAGGGTGTATTGCTGACCCGCTGGCGGCGGTACGTTCCCGTTGACCGCCTCCACCTGGGTGTTGGCGTTGATGGTCGCGGAGTTGACCGTCATTCGCCAGGCTGCGTTGCTGGGGTGGCTCCAGGTCACCGGCGTGCCGAGTGCGTACGGACTCAAGCGGTTACCGGGGGGCACGAAGGTCGCGGTCACCGCGCCGGTGTGCGGAATAGAGAGCTTGCAAGGGTTTGTCGTCGAATGGCAGCCCTTCCACGACGCGAATTTCCACCCGCTCGCCACCACTGCCCGGAGGCTCAGGTGCTTTCCCGTGCTGGCCTTGATCGTCGCATGGCACGCCACCGCATTCGCCGTAGGGAACGCGGTGCAGGGGAACACGTGCTTCTTGCCCATCCCGACGATTCTGCCCCCAGCCACATCGACGTACCCGTGACCCTTGATCGTCAGCTTGACCGAGTAGGGCTGCGCGCGCTTCGTCGCCGAGCTACCGACAGGGACGACCACGCTGACAGACGCAGCCACAAGAACAGCGCCCAGAATCATCCGACGCACGAACCCATTGTGCGCCGCGCAGGACGCAACCGCAACCGCACATCCCGGGTGTATCAGGCCGCTCGGCCCGGCTCAGGCGTCATTCCGGAACACTGGCCCAGCCCAGAGTTTTCTCGTCAGAGTCGCTCGTACGCGCGGGTCTGTGGCGGAGCGTCGAACAGGCCGACGATCTCGGCGGCGACCGCTTCGGGAGGCGGGTCGTCGCTGGTATCGACCTCGGCGTCGTACGGAATGTGATGAACAGTCTCGAACCAGGGGACATCGAGTTCGAGTGGCGTCCGGTCCGTCCGCGCCTCTTCGCGGGTCTTCGCGACATCCAGTGCACAGCGGACGCCCACGAGCAGAACAGGAACACCCGCCAAGGAATCACGGTAGAGCGTCACCCGCTCGGGGATGATCACTGCCTCGGCGACAACGTCACAGCCGGCGCGCACGAGCGCAGCAAGCGAGTGGACATACCCGGTCATGACCTTGTCGAAGAGCGCGTAGTCCCCTGTCCTCCAGCGCGCCTGGTAGCCGTCGAGGAAGTGATCGAGCGAGCGATGGAAGATCGGTCGTTCCGCTACGCCCTGAACCGCTGCGGCAAGCGTTGACTTCCCCGCGCTCGGCGAGCCGTTCAGAAGCATGAGCTGGCTCTCCACGTCACGAACCTAAAGGACGGCTCCCCCAGAGGCCAGCGGCTCGGGGGTCATTCCGGAACACTGGCCCAGCCCAGCGTCCTCTCGCGTGCGGCAAGCGGACAAACGCGCAAGAGTTGCTCTTTCCGAGACTGAGGAGGCGCTTTGCCGAACGTCTTTGAAGACGAGATCACGGGCCGTCTTGACCTGAGCTCCGACGGGACGGCCATGTTTCTGTACGACCTAGGGCCGGATAAGTCGCTGCCTTATCACTACGAGTTCGTCGAGGAGTGGCTACTCGTACTCGACGGCGCCGTGGTGGTGCGCGTCCCAGACCGCGAGATCGAGCTAGACCGCGGCAGCCTGATGCGCTTCGCCCCCGGCCCCAGCGGCGCACACCAGATCATCAACCGCGCAGCGGCCAAGGCGAGAGTCCTTCTCTTCTCGAACGCCTCGCTCCCCAGCATCGGGGTCTATCCCGACACCGACACGATCGGCGTCTGGCCCGATGACGACACAGAGCTCTACTTCAAGCGAAGCGATGCTGTCTCACGGGAAGACGTCCTATAGCTCGGCTCGTCAGGGAACATTCCGGAACACTGGCCCAGTCCTCGGTCCTGTCGTCCGATCTGTGGCGGCTCGCCATGTCATGCCGTATAAAGGGGCGAGATGAGAGGGATCGCACTACCCCCTGTAATGGTCATCCGGCCATCACCCCTGAGGCTTGGAGCTGCACTACTCATCTTCGGCGCGGCTTTCGCGGGCGCGGCGGCGCTTCACTCCCACGTGTTCGTGGCGCCCCTTGGTGGGTGGGACCTGGGATACAAGGCGGTGCACCCTTGGTGGGTGTCTGCAGCGACGCTCGCTCTCTGTGTGCTTGGAGTCGCCGGAGCCGCGAGCGTGCTGCGAACCGCTCCCCGCGCTGCGGCAATCGGGCACACGGTGGCGAGTGTTCTCTTCCTCTCTGCGGGGATCGCTGCCATCGCAGACGCGGGAGTGGTCGTCACCAACAACGCAGGACTCCTCGGCCGCACCAATCTGGCGATCGTCCTCCTTCTCCTCGGACTCACGGTCGCGGCGCTCGCTCGGACGTTCTGGTCAAGACTCCCCCGCTGAGCGCACCCACGGGCCTCGTCAGGGGTCATTCCGGAACACTGGCCCGGGCAAGTGGTTCGGGCATTGACGAGGATCGTTTAGCCTCGAAGGATGGACGAAGAGGTCGTGCCGGTTCTCTATGTCGAGGACGCAGGGCGTGCTGTCTCGTGGTACGAGCGGCTCGGGTTCGTCAAAGAGTGGGAGCATCAGTTCGAACCCGGTTTTCCCTGGTTCGTCTCAGTGGCGCGGGGCGGTGTTCGCCTCTACCTCTCGGAGCACAAAGGTGACGCCCTACCCGACACGCTGATCCACCTTTACGTCAAAGACGTTGATCGCGTGGCAGAGGAGTTTGGTGTCGACGTCGATGACGAAGGGCTCGCCGGACGCGAGACCGCCCTTGTCGATCCAGACGGCAACCGACTGCGCATCGCCACCCGTCGCTCCTGACCTCTGCTCTCAGGGGTCATTCCGGAACACTGGCCCAATCGACAGTGCTCTCGCCCGTGGCTATAACAAGTGAGGGTGGGTCGCACCGATGACGAGATAGCGCGGCTGGACGCGGAGGGCGTTCCGGCTGACCAGCGGATCTGGACGTGGTACTTCTTCAGCCACTTCGGTGCTCCACGCGCCGAGCGCCAGGCGTTCCGTGATGCGCTGCTCGCGGCGGGCTTTACCGAACTCGGTGCGGACACGGAAGGAGGGCCGGACGACGGCTACTACCTGCACTACTGGTCGCACACGATCCGAACGGCAGACCGCAACGCGCTGCGCGAGGCTGATCGCGTTGCAGCGGACATCAGTGAAGAGCACGGCGTGCGGTACGACGACTGGCAGGTAGCCCGGGACTCGGCTACGGGCGAACTACGTTCCGTCGAGTAATGAACTGAAGCTGCGCGTCAGGGTCATTCCTGAACACTGGCCCAGCCGAGGGTCCTCGACCCAGAGACGGCCTTTGGTCACGGACAGGCACGCCTTCCGGCACACACTTCGAGGCCAGCCTGCTGGGGCGCGCTGTAGCGCGTGTTGCCGATCCGGTAATCGACGATGAAGCCGTGCAGTAGGTAGATGCCGGGACTCGCGGCCGCAGCTCCGACAACGACCGCGGCATGCATGTGCGCCGGGATCACGAACCCTGCAAGCGGTCGTAGGCCCCAAGCGTGTGGCTGCCATCCGCTCGCGCCGCCGATGGTCATACCGCGGCCCGTGGAGGCCGCATACCTGATCGTCAGCCCCTGCGCGTCCTGTGGACGCAGCGGGCGAACGTCGAGCAACACGGCTGGTTTGTCGGCTGTGTGAGCCAGGGTAATCGCCGTCACCGCGAACTGCCCTGGCTTCACGGGCACGCCCGAGACGTAACCGCCTCCGGGCCACGCGAACGGCCCTGCGCCACCGCCACCGCACCCGGCGACAGCGGCTGTGAGCACCACCGCAGCAACGAGAACTTGGAAGCGCCTGCCCACCGGAGACGAAGCTACATCCGGATTAGTCGAGCGACAAGCTCAGGCGTCATTCCGGAACACTGGCCCAGTGCAGTGTCACCCCACCTGAGCGATGGCGATTTTGCGGCTACCCCCTAGAATCCGCTGCGTGAAGTTCTGGCTTCTCCTGGGAGCGGCCGGACTAGCCGTCCTCGCCGGAGTCAACGCGGTCTATCAGTACGTCGAATGGTGGGGGACTCCGGTGCGGCCCGACGGCCCAAATGGTGGGGTCATTGCGAATCCCTGGAGCCAAGGCGTGCCGGGCTTGGCCTACATCGTGTTCTTGTTCACGCTCGGAGCCGTTTTCGCCTGGCTCGCCGCTCGGGCTCACCGAGAGCCATAGCCGCTCCTCTTCAGGGGTCATTCCGGAACACTGGCCCAGGCGAGTGTCGTCCGCCCCGGCCGCCTAGTCGGCGGTCGGCCATGGCAACCGGATCGGCTCATACTCGCCGGGCCAGTCGGCATAGGCCGCATCGCCGCTGCCGGTCTCAGCCGTAACCGAGGCTCCGTACCCCCCCGCGAGGTCGCCGACGGGAAAGCGAATCGGATCGTCGGGTCGCGTCCCAATCATCAGGATCGAGCAAGGACCTTCTCCTGCACCGACCAGCACGTGACGAGTACCTGCGGGACAGTGAAAGTAGTCCCATTGCCGCAGCGGACGCTCTTCCTCCTCAACGACGAGCGTGCATTCGCCCGAGAGGACGAGAAACCCCTCCTGGGCACCTTCCGAGTGGTAAAGCGCGTTCGGATCGCCGGGCCAGAGGACACGCAGATGGACACCGAGCTGCTCAAAGGGATGCTCCTGCGACTCGATGGGATACATCGCGCCACCTTTCTCCTCGTTCCGCACAGCGAGCGCGTCTCTAAGGTTGAGGACGAACCAGCCCTCCGACGTGATGTAGCGGCCAAAAGGGGTCTCGGCGGAGCTTGCCTCATTCACGGACACGCTGTCCTCCTCGGAGTAGGGGAAGCGTGAGCCTAGCCCGCCTCAGGGGTCATTCCGGAATATTGCCCAGGCAAGGGTGCTGACACCTGGGAACAGGTAGCGCGAGAGGGCACGGAGGATCGGAGTGCCGGTTCGCGAAAACGATGGGGGGTGTCCTCCAAGAGCGCCGTCGAAGTTGCGAGGCCGTTGGCGCCTCATCACGCTGACCTGCATAGCGCGTTCGGAAACGACGCTTTTGGCCAGATGGCGGAGAAGGCCGCTCGGTTCTTCGGCACGCCGCAATACATCGTCGGCCAGACCATCGCGGTCCTCATCTGGGTGGTGCTGAACTCGACCCAGCTTCATCTCGGGTTCGCCTGGGACGTCTATCCGTTCATCGCCCTCAACCTCCTGTTCTCACTCCAGGCTGCCTACGCAGCGCCGCTGATCCTGCTCGCGCAGACACGCCAGGCCGACCGTGACAAGGTCCACGCTGACCGGATCGACAGGAATCACGCCCGGATCGAACGCGTGGCGAAGGCCGAGACCGACAAGCTCCTCGAACTGCTCCAATCGAACACCAGCCTCACCCAGCAGGACAAGGAACTGACCGAGCAGACCGCAGACCTTACGAAACAGATCCACGCGCTCCTCACCCAAAGACAGAGCTAGGCAACCCTCGCTTCAGGTGGCATTCCTGAACACTGGCCCAGGCGAAGGTGCCTACGCGCGGCGGGCTATCGCGGCCTTACTCGGGTTCCTCGTGTTCGACTGTCGGGTCGTCGTTGAGGAGCGGCCCCTGCTCGATACGGATCGGGAGTGAACCGCCTTCGCTCATACGACCCTCGCCCGGCGCCAGGGAGAGCTCGTCGCCCGTCGCTCCCGCTGCTTGCGCCTCCAGGCCCTGCGCTACGAGCCGCTCATCGTGGCGGCGCCACATGCCCTTGAGACGTGCGACGAGGCCCATGGAGCTGAGGCTATCCGGTTTCGGGGATCCTGAACACTGACCCATTCCACAGCGCTGTGGCCTGACGAGACCGAAGGACGGTGGCACTTAGACGCAGCGGCTCAGCGAGAGTGGCTGCCGGTGCCGAAGGCGATGCCGTGGCCGACGAGCGTTCCCACGGCGAGCGCCACGCCCAGCCAGGCCAGGAGCACGACGGCGATGGGGGAGGCCCAGCTCATACGCTCGCCATCGGCAGCACCGCGCCCGCGCATTAGCCCGATCGGTCCTTTCGGACGCGATTGCCTCAGTCGAGCTCGAGCGGTTCGATCTCGCCGTCGGCGATCGTCCACGCCGCCAGCTCGTCCCGGGCCACCGAGTAGATGAGGTAGGGCCTGCCCTGCCAGAGCCCGACGTTCTCGACGTCGGTGCGGGAGGGACGCGGCGGCGCGGAGACGTGCGAGTGCACGACGGCGAGCTCATAACCGTCGTCCTCGAGGAACCAGAGCTCCGGGGCGACCTCGAGCTCGAAGCGGTACGGCGAGGCGGCGGCGTTGCGGCCCGGCTCGTAGCGGTCGGCGACGCGGTCGCGCAACACGAGCAGGCCGCAGCTCTCGTTCGGCAGCTCCTGTCGTGCGTGCTCGGCGAGCGCCTCGCGGACGGGCGCCGGGACTACCACCACAGCTTGCTCTCGTCGATCTCCTCGCCCCGCCAGAACCCGGCTGAGAGGTACTTCCAGCCGCCGTCGGCGAGGACGCACACGACCACGCCCTCGTCCAGCTCGTCCGCAAGCCGGCGCGCGACGTGGAGCACGGCACCGCTCGAAACGCCCGCGAAGACTCCTTCGCGCCCGAGCAGCGCGTGCACGCCCGCGACCGCATCCTCGTTCGAGACGAGGATCTTCCGGTCGAGCTTCGCGACGTCGAGGATCGGCGGGACGTAGCCGTCGTCGAGCGAGCGCAGGCCCATCACGGGGTCGCCGGGCAGCGGCTCCGCGGCCGCGACGACGACCCCGGGGAAGCTCTCGCGCAGCCGCTCGCCGGCGCCCATCAGGGTCCCGCCGGTGCCGAGTCCCGCCACGAGGACGTCGACCCGGTCAAGCGCCGCCGCGATCTCGGCGCCCGTGCCTTCGTAGTGGGCGCGCGGGTTCGCCTCGTTCGCGTACTGGAACGGCATGAAGTAGCGCGGCGCGCGCTCGGCGAGCTCCAGCGCGAGGCGGACGGCGCCGTTCGAGCCCTCCGCTCCGGGCGACTCGACGATCGTGGCGCCGTACAGCCGCAGCAGCTGCCGCCGCTCCTCGGTCGCGTTCTCGGGGAGGACACACGTCAGCGAGTAGCCCTTGAGCTTCGCGACGAGCGCGAGCGCGATGCCGGTGTTGCCGGAGGTCGGCTCGAGCAGCTCGCGACCGGGCTCGAGCTCTCCGGCGGCCTCGGCCGCCTCGATCATGGACAGCGCGACGCGGTCCTTGATCGAGCCGGTCGGGTTCTGGCCCTCGAGCTTCGCGTACAGCCGCACCGACGGCTTCGGCGCGAGTCGCCGCAGCTCGACGAGCGGGGTGTTGCCTACCAGCTCGAGCAGGGAGCCGGCCGTGCGGAGGCTAGAGCCCACCGGCCATGGCGGGGAGGAGGATCACGGTCGAGCCGTGGTCGACCGACGTGTC
>Ga0335076_10008295_pt1 | contig 10487 bp, 8 predicted proteins | sample Lox_Sample_25_FD_206717 | JGI IMG/M metagenome (GOLD analysis project Ga0335076, IMG submission 206717) | Soil microbial communities from Loxahatchee National Wildlife Refuge, Florida, United States - Lox_Sample_2.5 | ecosystem: Environmental > Terrestrial > Soil > Wetlands | place: USA: Florida...
CGGTCGAACGGGCCCGAACCGACCGGGTTCGGGTTCGTGAACGTGGCCGGGTCGGAGATGTTCTGCCAGATGTGCTTCGGGATCACGATGACGCCGTTGAGCGTCGACGCGATGAACTGCGAGTCCGCGACCTTGAGGTTGATCACGACCTGCGACGAGCCCTTCGCCGACACGGACGCGATGTTCGTGTCGGGACGCGCGTAGCCCGAGAGGTCCATCGTGCTGCTCTGCTTGCCGTCCGTGATGCTGTAGACGACGTCGGCCACGGTGAGCGGCTGGTGGTCCGACCACTTGACGCCCTTCGCGATGTTCAGCGTGAGCGTCTTGTTGCCGTTCGACCACTTCCAGCTCTGCGCGAGCCATGGAACCGGGGGCTTGCCGCCCTCGGGCGAGATGATGAGCGGCTCGTAGATCGCGCCCTTGATGAACTGGCCGCTCGGGAGCCCGGTTGCCGTGAACGGGTTGAAGTTCTTCACGAACGTCGGGTCACCGGAGCCTGTCATCACGAGGCACTGGTGCGCCGACGAGCTCGCGATGATGCGCGGCGCTGCCGGCGCCGACGCGGTCACGGAGAGCGCGACGACCGCGATGACGGCCGCGAGGAGCCCGGCGCTGAGACCGAGCCTGCGTGCCGTGCGGGGGTGGCGTGACATCTGACTTCCTTTCTCGCCCGTGCGGGGCGACGAGGGCGGACCAGCGTCAACTTGGATTCCGGGAATTCCCGGAAACGGTAAACAGGTTCTTCCGAGAAAGTCAATAGGTTGTTACGAAAAGCATCGCCTTGTTCCCGGAAGGAAGCGGCGTTATTGTCCCGTAACAAGCACCGGAACTGTTACAGCTTTCACCATGGTCGAGCAGCCGGAAACCCAAGCCGAGCCCCGCTTCCGCGGCCGCGCCACGATCCGCGACATCGCCGATCTCGCCGGTGTCTCGATCGCGACCGTCTCCCGTGTGCTCAACGACCGGCCCGACGTCGCGCCGGAGACGCGCGAGACCGTCCTCCAGGTCGTCCGCGAGCAGGGCTTCAAGCGCGCGGCGCGGGCCCAGGCGCCGGCGCCCGCGCCCGCCCGGACCGGCTCGATCGGGCTCACCCTCCCGAACGTGAACGACGCGTACTTCGGCCCGATGGTCTACGGCGCGTCGGAGGCGCTGTACGAGGCCGACCTCCGGACCGTCCTCTGCCCGACCGCGCAGGAGCACGACCGCGAGGTCTCGCTCGTCGAGCGGCTCCGCCGCGGCGGCTCGACCGACGGGGCGATCCTCATCCTCCCGGAGGAGCGCGAGGACGAGCTGCTCCACCTGCGGCGCGAGGGGTATCCGTTCGTCGTCGTCGACCCGCGTGACAAGGCGCCGGAGGGGATCCCGTGCGTCTCGGCGATGCACGTGGTCGGCGCGAGGCAGGCGACCGAGCACCTGCTCGCGCTCGGCCATCGCCGCATCGGCGTGATCGCGGGCGTCCCCGGCTGGTATGCGACCGAGGAGCGGCTGCTCGGCTTCCGCGCGGCGCTGTCGGCCGTCGGGATCCTCCCCGAGCCGGAGCTGATCGTGTACTCGGACTGGCAGACGCCGCGCGGGATCGAGGCGGCCGAGCAGCTGCTGTCGCTGCCGCAGCCGCCGACGGCCATCTTCGGCTTCAACGACAACGTCGCGATCGGCGCGCTCCACGCGGCGCACCGGCGCGGGATCTCCGTGCCCGACGAGCTCTCGGTGATCGGGTTCGACGACACGACGCTCGCCGAGCTCGTGATCCCGACGCTGACGACGGTGCGCCAGCCGCTCGCGGAGATGGGGCGGATGGGCGTGAGCCTGCTGCTGCGGATCCTCGACGGCCAGCGGATCGAGGCGCTCCGTCTCGAGCTGTCGACGGAGATCGTCGTTCGCGAGTCGACGGCGCCTCCACGGTGAGGCGACCGCTGACCGCCGTGCTGGCGGCCGCCGCCGTCGCGGCGGCGCTGGCGGCGGGCGGCGCGGGCAGTACGGCGGCAGGCGGGTTCTCGATCGTGCGGCTCGTCTCCGACGGCGGCGTCCCGGCGGAGACGTTCGACCGCGTGCTCGTCAACGGCTGGGGGCTCGCGGCCGCATCGACGGGGCCGTGGTGGACGACGAACGAGGCGTCGGACACGAGCGCGCTGTACAGCGGCACGGGGGAGAAGCAGCGGCTGACCGTCAGCGTCCCCGGCGGGCCGACCGGGATCGTCTTCAATCCGGGCAACGGGTTCCGCGTCTCCGGCGGCGGGCACTCCGACCCGGCCCGCTTCATCTACGCATGCGAGGACGGGGCCATCCGCGCTTGGACGCCGACCGTTCCCACCGGCTGGTCGACGAAGGCCGTCGTCGCGGTCGACCGCGGCGGAGAGGCGGCGATCTTCCGCGGCGTCGCCATCGCCGGCGGCCGGCTGTACGCGACGGACTTCCACAACGCGCGCGTCGACGTCTTCGACTCGGCGTGGCGTCAGGTGCGCATGCCGAAGGGGGCGTTCACCGACCCGAGGATCTCGCCGTGGTACGCGCCGGACAACGTCGAGGCGCTCGGCGGGCACCTGTTCGTCACGTACGTCTACCGCGCGCCGGTCGACGGGAACGACGCCCCGAGCGGCGGTTACGTCGACGAGTTCGCGCTCGACGGACGGCTCGTCGCGCGCGTCGCGGCGATGGGCCCGCTCGCCGAGCCGTGGGGCCTCGCGCTCGCGCCGGAGTCGTTCGGCCGCTACGGCGGCGATCTCCTCGTCGCGAGCTTCGGCGACGGGCACGTCGACGCGTACCGGCGCACCGGCGGCGGCTGGCGGCACGAGGGCGTCCTCTCCGCGAGCGACGGCCGCCCGCTCGTCGTCAACGGGATCTGGGGGCTCGCGTTCGGGAACGGATCCGACGCGGGCCCGCGCGACCGGCTGTTCTTCATGGCCGGCCCGCACGGCTGGCGCGGCGCGAGCGAGCTCCAGGTGCACGGGCTGTTCGGCGAAATAGCGCCGCTTTCGTAGCGCGAGGATCCCTGAAGCCGGCCGCGTTCGCGGCCGGGCGGCGGTCGTAGTTCAGCCGTCGCTCAGATCAGCCACGCGCCAGCGCGCATGACGGGGATCCGCGCCCCGCTCTTCGCGATGCCGGTCACCTCGACCTCGTCCGAGCCGATCATGAAGTCGATGTGCACCTCGCTCGCGTTGATGCGCGCGACGTCGGCGGGGTCGGCCACCGGGCTCGAGTAGGCGTCGCCGAGCGCGAGGTGGCTCGCCGCGTTCTCGTCGAGCAGCGTCGTGTAGAAGGTGCGGCCGAGCCTGCCGACGCGGCTCTCGCGGTCGACGAGCGCGACCTCCCCGAGACGCGACGCGCCGGGGTCGACGGCGCAGCGGCGGCGGAGCGTCTCGGCATTCGTGTTCGCGTCGATCTCCACCGCGCGGCCGTGCTCGAAGCGGATCCGCAGCCCGGTGACGAGCGAGCCGGCGACGTCGAGCGGCTTCGTCGCCGAGACGACGCCCTCGGTCCGCTCCGGGTCCGGCGTCGTGTAGACCTCCTCGGTCGGGATGTTCGGCACGTGGCGCACGCCGGTGCGGGTGTGCGAGGCGCCGCCCTCCTTCGCGAAGCGCGAGCTGGGGAGGAGGCCGACCGTAAGGTCCGTGCCCGGCCCGGCGAAATGCAGCGCGTCGAGGTCGAGCGCGTCGAGCCGGCCCGCGACCTGCCAGATCTCGTCGATCCGCTCGGTCCACGCTTGCCCCGGATCGGGCTCGTCGAGCCGGCAGACGTGGACGACGTCCTCCCAGAGCCGTTCGAGCGCCTCGGCGGCGTGCAGCTCGGGGTAGACCGTCTGCGCCCAGTGCCGCGTCGGGAACGGCGAGAGCGTCCACGCGACGGAGCGCTCGTCGATGACGGTGAAGACCTCCGGCACGTTCGGCAGCCGGTCGAGTCCGGCGCGGCCGGGGTCGACGCCGTCGAGCAGCCCGGGCGGGATGACGGGGACGAGGACCGCGCGCGCCGCGTCGAGCTCGCCGAGGGCGAGCATCCGCTGCCCGTACCACGGCGGCACCCACTCGAGCGTCCCGTCGGGCGCGCGCTCCGCGCGGATCCGCTTCACCGTCGGGTCGAAGTAGAAGACGTCGACGTAGCGCGCGCCGCGCGCGTACGCCGTGCGCGCGATCTCGGCGACGAGCGGCTGCGCCTCGGGACCGGCGTCGACGGCGAGCACCTGGTCGGGCTGGACGTTCGAGCCCACGGAGACGATCAGGTCGGCATAGCGCGTGAGGACGGCGGCGTCCACGCCGCGGAACCTATCGCGCCTGCGCCTGCACTTCAGCGCGACGCGCCTGCGCGCGCGCCCGCGGGCGGCGCACGCGCACGTGCTCCGCGACGACGTACGAGCCGACGACGAGGAGGGCCGCGAGCGTCTGCGCCACGATCCCCTCGACCGTCGGGAACGCGGCGAGCCACAGCCCCACCCAGCCGGGGAAGGCGACGCCGATCCCGTGCACCGGCAGCCAGCCGGCGAGCTGCAGCTCCTGGACGCTCTCGCCGACCATCACGAGCAGGACGAAGCCGAGCAGCACGCCGGTCGCGACGAGCATCCGCCGGTACGGCAGCCGCCGCTGCATCGCGAACGTGATCGCGCCGACCGCGATCGTGAACGCCAGGCCGAGGGCGACGCCCTCGAGCACCGTCGTCGAGCCGGCGGTGATGCGGAGGTTCTGCAGGAACAGCACGACCTCGAAGCCCTCGCGGTAGACGGCGGTGAAGCCGAGCAGCGCGAGCCCGAGCAGCGCGCCGCGGCCCGCGTCCCCGTCGAGAAGGCGCCGCCGCTTGCGGTTGTGCGCCGAGATCCAACCCGTCCAGTAGATCTTGTGGAAGAACCAGTTCATGACGACGAGGAGGACGGCGACGGCGAGGAGCCCGGTACCGGCCTGGACGTCGAGGCCGGGGCCGCCGAGCGCGCCGATGATCCAGATCGCGGCGAACCAGGTGGCGACGGAGAGCGCCAGCGCCGCGCCCGCGCCCGCCGCGACCGGGCGCCGGTAGCCACGGTTCGTGCCGACGAAGCTCGCGGTGAACGCGGCGAGCACGAGCACCGCCTCGAGCCCCTCGCGGAACACGAGCAGCGCGCTGTCGACGACGACGGCGCCGTGGGAGAGATGCGTGCCGGGCGCGGTCGGGTCGGGGACGCCGTCGGGCGCGGTCACCGCCTTCCATGCGAGCGCGCCGATCGCGACGAGCGCGACGAGCGTCCACGCCGCCCGGCGCAGGAGCATCCTGCGGCGCGCGAGGTCGTCGGCTGTCGGGCAGCGCTCCACCATGTAAGGCCGACCTTACAGGAAACGTCAGGGGTGGCATTCGTCCGCCGGGGTCGCTACGCTGCCCTGCGACACGAGTCCTTTAACCCGGTCCAGCGAGGCCGGAAAGGAGCCGAATGAACACGCACGTCCCCAACAGGGGCAAGCACAGCCCGTCGACGCGCACCCTGCGGCCATGAGCACGGTGGAAGCGTCCGGGAAGTCCATCCTCGACGCCGACCAGCTCTCCCGGACGATCTCGCGCATCGCGCACGAGATCATCGAGGCGAACCCCGAGATCGCCGACGTCGCGCTCGTCGGCATCCAGACCCGCGGCGTCCCGCTCGCGCACCGGCTCGCCCGGCTGATCGGGGAGCGCGCGGGCGCCGAGCCGGAGCTCGGCGCGGTCGACATCACCTTCTACCGCGACGACGTCACGGTGCGCGGCGGCGAGGCGCCGCTCGCGCCGCAGCCGCTCGTCCGCGCGACGCAGCTCGACTTCCCGCTCGACGGGCGCACGGTCGTCCTCGTCGACGACGTCCTCTACACGGGGCGGACGATCCGCGCCGCGATCGAGGCGCTGTTCGACTACGGGCGCCCGGCGCGCGTCCAGCTCGCGGTCCTCGTCGACCGCGGTCACCGCGAGCTGCCGATCAGGCCCGACTACGTCGGCAAGAACCTGCCGACCTCCCGCGACGAGCGGATCCAGGTGCAGCTGCTCGAGGTCGACGAGATCGACCGGATCCTGCTCGTGCCCAGTCCCGAGGAGGAGTCCCGATGAGCGACGTAGGCTCGACGGAGTCGCCGCTAAGCGCAGGTGCCGGCTCGGCCGGCGCCGGAGCGAAGCACAGCATCCGGCTCGTGAACGACGAGCTGCGCCCGCCGGGACCCCCGCCGAGGCGCCACCTCATCTCGATCGCCGATCTCGAGCGCGACGACGTCGAGCGCCTGCTCGGCACCGCGCGCACCTTCGAGTCGACGCTGACCCGCCAGGTCAAGAAGCTGCCCACGCTGAAGGGGCACCTCGTCGTCAACCTCTTCTACGAGTCGTCGACGCGGACCTCGTCGAGCTTCGAGCTCGCGGCGAAGCGGCTGTCGGCGGACACGATGAACATCAAGTCCTCCGGCTCGTCCGTCGACAAGGGCGAGTCGCTGAAGGACACGGCGCTGACGCTCGGCGCCTACGACCCCGACGTGATCGTCATCCGCCATCCCGAGATCGGCGCGCCGCAGCTCGTCGCCCGGGTCACGGACGCGCACGTCGTCAACGCCGGCGACGGGAAGAACCAGCACCCGACGCAGGCGCTGCTCGACCTCTACACGATCCAGCAGGAGTTCAACCGCCTCGACGGGTTGCACGTCGCGATCGTCGGCGACGTGCTGCACAGCCGCGTCGCGCGCTCGCTCGTGCAGGCGTTCGCGCTCGTCGGCATCCGCTGCACGCTCGTCGGCCCGCCGGCGCTGCTGCCGCGGGAGATGCCGGTCGAGGCGACGACCGACATCGGCGTGATCCGCGACGCGGACATCGTCTACGTCCTGCGCATGCAGAAGGAGCGGATGCAGGCCGGCGCCAACTACGTGCCGAGCCTGCGCGAGTACACGGCGCGCTGGGGCGTCACGCCGGAACGGCTGAGGCCGGGCCAGAAGGTGATGCACCCCGGCCCGATGAACCGCGGCGTCGAGATCGACCCGCTCGTCGCCGACTCGGCCGACGCGCTCGTCGAGACGCAGGTGCGCTCGGGGCTCGTCGTGCGGATGGCGGTGCTCTACGACGTGCTGACCGGAGGCCCGGTCGGAGTACAGGCCCTCGCGGCGGCGGAGGTGGCGTGATGCTGTGGATGAAGGAACACGCCGGCGACGATCTCGTCGTGCGCGGCGCGCGCGTGCTCGACCCGGCGGAGGGGATCGACGCGATCCTCGACGTGCGGATCGACGCGGGCGTGATCGCTGCGGTCGGAGAGAACGTCGATTCGAACGGGCACCGCGTGGTCGACGGGACCGGGCTCGTGCTCGCGCCCGCGTTCGTCGACCCGCACGTGCACCTGCGCACGCCGGGACGCGAGGACGAGGAGACGATCGCGAGCGGCACCGCGGCGGCGGCGGCGGGCGGCTACTGCGCCATCCTCGCCATGCCGAACACGGATCCGATCGTCGACACGGCCGCGACGCTCGGCTCGCTCGCCGAGACCGCGCGCCGCGAGGCCGAGGTTCAGGTCGGCTTCCTCGCTGCGATCACGCGCGGCCAGGACGGCGACGAGCTGACGGAGATGGGCGAGCTCGCCGACGCCGGCGCCGTCGCCTTCTCCGACGACGGTGTCCCCGTCGTCTCCGCCGGGATGATGCGGCGCGCGCTGCAGTACGCGTCCACGACCGGGCGGCCGCTCGCGCTGCACTGCGAGGAGCGGACGCTGTCGCACGGCGGCCACGTGCACGAGGGCCGCGTCGCGGCGGAGCTCGGCTTCAGCGGGTATCCGTCGGTCGCGGAGTCGGTGATGGTCGAGCGCGACCTCTCGCTCGCGGCGTACGAGGAGCAGCCGCTCCACCTGCTGCACCTGTCGGCGGCCGAGTCGGTCGCGGCGCTGCGGCGGGCGCGCGAGACCGGCGTCCGCGCGAGCGCCGAGGTCACGCCGCACCATCTCTGCCTCACGGACGAGGCGGTGCGGTCGCTCGACTCGAACGTGAAGATGAACCCGCCGCTCCGGGCGGAGCGGGACCGGCTCGCGCTCCTCGAGGCGCTCCGCGACGGGACGATCGAGGCGATCGCGACCGACCACGCTCCGCACGCGCGGCACGAGAAGGAGGTGCCGTTCGAGGCGGCGCCGTTCGGCGTGACCGGGCTCGAGACCTCGTTCTCGGTCCTCTACACGCGGCTCGTCGCGACCGGGGAGCTGCCGCTGGAGACGCTGCTCGAGCGGATGTCGACCGGGCCGGCGCGGATCTACGGGATCACGCCGCCCCGCGTCGTCGCCGGCGAGCGGGCGAACCTCGTCCTGCTCGACCTCGAGCGGAGCCGCGACGTCACGGAGGAGAGCTTCCGCTCGCGGTCGCCGAACTCGTGGCTGCTCGGCGAGACGCTCACCGGCGCGGTCGCGATGACGGTCGCGGACGGAGCGGTGGTGCACGAAGGGTGAGCGGACTGCTCGCACTGGAGGACGGATCCGTCTTCCACGGCGAGTCGGTCGGTGCGGACGGCCTCGCGGCCGGCGAGGCCGTCTTCACCACCGGCATGTCCGGCTACCAGGAGGCGGTCACCGACCCGAGCTTCGCGGAGCAGATCATCTGCTTCACGGCGCCGATGGTCGGGAACTACGGCGTCGCGCCGGGGCGGTCCGAGTCGGACCGCGTCCACGCGAAGGCGGTGCTGATGCGCGAGGCGCGCGGGCCGGCGTGGACGGACTGGCTGACGGAGCGCGGCGTCGTCGCGCTGACCGGGATCGACACGCGGTCGCTCGTGCTCGCGCTGCGCGAGCGCGGCGCGATGCGCGCGGTCGCGGTCGCCGGCGCCGTGACGGCGGCGGAGGCGGTCGCGGCAGCGCGGGCGCAGGAGCCGATGGCGGGGCGGGCGCTCGCGCGCGAGGTCTCGACGCGGGAGCTGCGGTTCGTCGCCGAGGAGGGGCGCGCGCGGATCGCCGTCGTCGACTACGGCGTCAAGAACTCGGTCCTGCGCCGGCTCGCGGCGGCGGGCGCGGCGGTGACGGTGGTCCCGCACGACGTCGACGCCGACACGCTCGCCGGCTTCGACGGCGTCCTGCTCTCGCCCGGACCGGGCGACCCAGAGCCGCTCGCCGAGGAGGCCCGCGTCGTCGGCGAGCTGATCGGCCGCACGAACATCCTCGGCATCTGCCTCGGCCACCAGCTGCTCGGCGTCGCCACCGGCCACGAGACGTTCAAGCTTCCGTTCGGCCACCGCGGCTCGAACCATCCCGTGCTCGAGCGAGCGTCGGGCCAGGTGCTCGTCACGAGCCAGAACCACGGCTTCGCCGTCCGCCCGAGGGACGAGGCCGACGCGACGCACGTCTCGCTCTACGACGGCACCGTCGAGGGCCTCTCGTTCCCGGCGGAGCGCGCGCGCTCGCTCCAGTTCCACCCGGAGGCCGGCCCGGGCCCGCACGACGCGTGGCCGCTGCTCTCCCGCTGGGTCGACGAGGTCGCAGCGCATGCCTAGGCGCACCGACCTCGAGACGATCTGCCTCGTGGGGTCGGGCCCGATCGTGATCGGGCAGGCGGCCGAGTTCGACTACGCCGGCTGCCAGGCGCTGAAGGTGCTGCGCGAGGACGGGTTCCGCACGATCGTCGTCAACTCGAACCCGGCGACGATCATGACCGACCCCGGCTTCGCCGACCGGACGTATCTCGAGCCGCTCGACCTCGAGGGCGTCGCCGACGTGCTCCGGCGCGAGCGGCCCGACGCGGTGCTGCCGACGATGGGCGGCCAGACGGCGCTGAACCTCGCGCAGGAGCTCGCCGAGTCCGGGGTGCTCGCAGAGCTCGGGATCGAGCTGATCGGCGCGAACCTCGAGGTGATCCGCCGTGCCGAGGACCGTCAGCTGTTCAAGACCGCAGTGGAGTCGTGCGGCCTCCGTGTTCCCGCGTCGAGCATCGTGACGGACATCGATCAACTGGCCGGTCTGATGACGCCGTGTGTCATCAGACCGGCATTTACGCTCGGCGGCCACGGCGGTGGCTTCGCCTCGACCCCGGACGAGCTGCGACGCCAGGTCGAGATCGGCCTGCGCGAGAGCCCGATCTCGCAGGTGCTCGTCGAGGAGTCGGTGCGCGGCTGGGACGAGTTCGAGCTGGAGGTCGTGCGCGACCGCGTCGACAACGTCGTGATCGTCTGCTCGATCGAGAACCTCGACCCGATGGGCGTCCACACAGGCGACTCCGTCACCGTCGCGCCGCAGATGACGCTCCCGGACGAGGCGTACCAGGAGCTGCGCGACGCGGCGGCCGCCGTCGTCCGCGCGGTCGGCGTCGACACCGGCGGCTCCAACATCCAGTTCGCGCGCTCGCGCGAGACCGGCGAGGTGCGCGTGATCGAGATGAACCCGCGCGTCTCGCGCTCGTCCGCGCTCGCGTCGAAGGCGACGGGCTATCCGATCGCGAAGGTCGCGGCGAAGCTCGCCGTCGGCTACACGCTCGACGAGATCCCGAACGACCTCACCGGCACGACGCCGGCGAGCTTCGAGCCGACGCTCGACTACGTCGTCGTCAAGTTCCCGCGGTTCGCGTTCGAGA
>Ga0335076_10008296_pt1 | contig 10486 bp, 10 predicted proteins | sample Lox_Sample_25_FD_206717 | JGI IMG/M metagenome (GOLD analysis project Ga0335076, IMG submission 206717) | Soil microbial communities from Loxahatchee National Wildlife Refuge, Florida, United States - Lox_Sample_2.5 | ecosystem: Environmental > Terrestrial > Soil > Wetlands | place: USA...
TGCGGGCGCTGTCGGCACGGCCGGCTCGCGCAGCAACTCGGCAACCTCTGAGCCCTCCTCGCCGAACCGCGGGAAGCGCTTGGCCTCGGTTTCGCCGATCGCTACAAGCTGCTCTCCGACCGCGCGCATGTCCTCGACCAGGCGACGGCGCTCGCGCCAGATGGTCTCGGCGCTCCGGGCCAGCTCGCGGGCGCGCAGCTCTGCCGACTCGCGCATCTCCTCGGCCTCCCGGCGCGCGGCGGCGAGCGTCTCGTCGGCCTCACGTTCGGTGGTGGCGCGCAGCTGCTTGGTCTCGCGGACGGCTTTCTCGCGGAGCTCGGCGACCTCGCGGTCGGCGGTCGCCCGCTGCTCGGCGACCTCGCGGTCGGCGGTCTCCCGCAAGTCGGTGACCTCGTGATCCGCGGTCTCCCGCAGCTCGCCCGTCTCGCGCATCGCCGACTCGCGAATCTCGGCCGCCTCCTGCTTGGCCGCGTCCCGCGTCTCGGCGGCGCGACGCAGCGCCGACTCGTGCAACTCCTGCGCCTCGGTCTCCGCCTGCTGGAGCCGGTCGTCGGCCTTGGAACGCGAGCGGGCGGTGATCTCGTCGGCGGTCTGGTGGGCGCGCTGGAGGATGTCGCGCGTCTCCTCGCTGACCTCGTCGAGGGCGTGCCGGACCGCCGCCTCGGGCGACGAGGACATCTCGAGCTCCGTGATCAGCCGGCTCATGCGCTCGACATAGCGGTCGACGGCCGTCCGGTCGTATCCGCGAAGCGCCGCCGGGAACTCGACCGAGCGCGCGTCCTTGAGGATCCGGTCGCGGTCGGCCGCGGACAGAACCCGACTCGAGCCGAACCGCCGCCCCTGGCGCTCCTCGTCCCGGGAGTGCGAACCGACGAGCTCGGCCGCCTGGCTCTCGACCTCGGCCGAGATCTCCGGTTCATTCTTCCCGTTCCCGGTCCCCATGTCGGCGGGCGTCATGAGCAAACGCTCCCTTCCTCGCTTGGCAGTCGGGGCGTCGGGTGGCAGGTCACACGCGCCCCCTCAGCATCAAGCTACCTCCCCGGTCAAGGGTGGTCCAGGGTTGAGGAGGATTGGGGAGAAGCTAGCCTTTACACATGATCTTTCTGCTTGTTTTCGTTGTGTGGGTGGTCGCGGAAGTGTTTGTCGCGATCCAGGTTGCCCACGCGATCGGGGCGCTCGCGACAGTGCTGCTCCTCGTGCTGAGCTGGCCGCTCGGATGGTGGGCGTTGCGTGCCCAGGGTCGCGCCGCGTGGCGCCGGCTCGGGGCCGCCGTTTCGGCCGGGCGCTCCCCGGGCCGCGAGGTGCTCGACGGCGCGCTCGTACTGCTCGGAGGCCTGCTGCTGATCGTGCCGGGGTTCATCTCCGACGCGCTCGGCTTGCTCGCGCTGCTCCCACCGACGCGCGCGGTGATGCGCCGCGGACTCGCCCGCAACCTGCAGAGTCGGCTGGTCGTCCAGGCGACCCAGTTCACCGGCGCCTCGCGGCCATACGATGTCGACTCGACCGCCACCGACGTCGATCAGCCACAGCTGCATTCATGACCCCCCCGCCATCTGCCCTCCGGACGCTCGCGTTCGGCGACCTCGAGCGCGGATTCTGGGGCGCCGCGTTCGTCCCGGCGACCAGCGCCTCAGCTTTGGTGGCGCTTGGCGGCGAGAGCGAAGGGGCCCTCGTTTCCGGCGCTCGTCTGTCTGCGGACGGGGACGCCGACGAATGGCGCCTGGAGAGCGAGGGTGCCAAGCTGACGATCGTTGCGGTCGGCGAGCCCGTCGCGATGGAGGCGAACGACGATCGCGTCGAGGGGTTCGACCAGCTGTGTCGAGTCGCCGGCCGGTTCTCGCTCGGCGGTGAGGAGATCGAGGTCAATTCCCTTGGGCTCCGGACGTCGCGGTCGGGCGGGTTCGATGTCGGCAAGCTCGAGTCCGTACGGGCCGTCTCGACGTGGTTCGAGCCCGATGAAGGACTGGCCCTGATGGCGTTCCGCGCGCGGAAGGCCAAGGCCCACGATGGGGATGTCATCACCGCCGCGGTGCTCGGCCCGGAAGCGTCCGCTGCGGTCGAGGATCCACGCCTGTCAACGACGTACGACGCCGGCGGATGGCCGATCCGCGCCGGCCTCGAGCTGTGGGTCGCCCGCGAGGACGAGGACGAGCACTATCCACAGCGCGCCTCCGGGGAGGCGACGGGCGCGCGCGCCGAGTTCGGTGACGGAGACCTCGAGCTTCAGGCCAAGCCGTTCCGATGGCACAGTCGTGGCCGCGACGGCGCCGGCATGTACATCCTCGCCCGGCGGCGATGAGCAGGGTCGAGGCGATCATCAGCGACTTCGGCGGCGTGCTCACCTCGCCGCTGATCGAGTCGTTCGCAGGACTGATGGAGGCGTCCGGGATCTCGCTCGAATCGGTTGGCAAGGCGATGGTGGCGATCGCCGAGCGCGAGGGCTCCAATCCGCTGTTCGAGCTCGAGACGGGGCGCATCACCGAGGCCGCGTTCATGGGCGCGCTGTCCGACCAGCTGTCCGCCGCGAGCGGAGAGGAGGTCGAGCTCGACGGGTTCGGCGAGCGCTACTTCCAGCACCTGGAGCCGAACGAGCGGATGATCAACTACATGCGCGAGCTACGCGGCCGCGGCTACAAGCTCGCGATCTGCACCAACAACATCCGGGAGTGGGAGGCGCACTGGCGGGCGATGCTCCCGGTCGACGAGATCTTCGACGTGGTCGTCGACTCGGCGTTCGTCGGCAGCCGCAAGCCGGAGCCCCGGATCTACGAGATCACGCTCGAGCGGCTCGGCGCCACTCCGGAGAAGACGCTGTTCATCGACGACGTCGAGGTCAACTGCGCAGGCGCGCGCGAGCTCGGCATCGATGCGATCCGGTTTCGATCGACCGAGCAGGCGATCGGCGAGATCGAGGCGGCGCTCGGTGAAGTCTGAGACCGCCGCGGCGATCCTCGAGATCGCCGACAACGCGTTCGTAAGCCTCGACGCGGACGGGCGCGTGCTCGAGTGGAACCGCCACGCCACCGAGCTTTTCGGATTCTCGCGCGAGGAGGCCCTCGGGGCCGACATGGCCGAGCTGATCATCCCCGAGCGCTACCGCGAGCGCCACCGGGAGGGCCTGCGCCGCGCCGCCGCCGCTAGCGAGACGGACAGGGTGTTCGCCCGTCTGATCGTCGAGGCGGTCCGGAGGGACGGCAACGAGCTTCCGGTCGAGGTCTCGACGACGGTCGTGCGCGACGGAGGTCCGCCGTCGTTCCACGCCTGGATCCAGGATGTTTCCGAGCGGACACAACTTCTACGCGAGCTCCAGGCGCAGCTGCGCGGGCGCGATCCCGGCTTCGGCCAGATCCTCGACGCGCTGGCCGAGGCGGTGACGATCCGCGATCCCCACCATCACATCCTCTACGCGAACCGCGCGGCGTTCGAGTCGATGGGCTTCTCCTCGCTCGAGGAGATGCAGCGTCGTCCGCCGCACGCGATCTTCGCCGACTACGTCGTGCACGACGAGCACGGTGATGAGCTCACGATGGACTCGATCCCATCCGTCCGCCTCCTCGCCGGCGAACGGGCGGCGCCGCTGCTCCTGCGCACGATCAACCGGTCCACCGGAGAGCTCCGCTGGCAGCTGCTGAAGTCGGCGCCGCTGCACGGCGAGGACGGACAGCCGGTGGCCGCGGTCACGGTGATCGAGGACGTCACCCGCGAGCGCATCGCCGAGCTTCACGCCGGGTTCCTCGCCCGCGCCTCCGAGATCCTGATGTCCTCACTCGACTATGAGGAGACCCTCCGCAACGTCGCCTGGCTAGCTGTCCCCGAAATCGCCGACTGGTGCGCGGTCGAGCTGGTCGACGACCGCGGCATCCGCCATCGGGTCGCGGTCGCCCATCACGATCCGTCCAAGCTGGAGCTCGCCGAGGAGGTCCGGCGGTTCGAGCCCGACGAGCTCAGCCCCGACCGCGGCGTCGGACGCATCCTGCGGACGGGCGAATCCGAGCTCTACCGGGAGATCCCCGACGAGGCGCTGGAGCGGGCCGCGGTCAACGACGAGCACCTGTCGCTGCTGCGGTCGATCGGCTTCCGCTCGGTGATGCTCGTGCCCCTCCGCGCCCGCGGACGCACCTTCGGCGTGATGACGCTGGTTACGGCCGAGTCGCTGCGCCGGTTCGACGAAGCCGACAAGGAGTTCGCCGAGCAGGTCGCCGGGCGGGCGGCGATCGCCGTCGACAACGCCCGGCTCGCCACCTCTCGTCGCGAGACCGCCGACACGCTCCAGCGGAGCCTGCTGCCGGACATCGTCCCCCAGATCGCCGGGTGGAACGTCGCCACGCTCTACCGTGCCGCCCGCGCCGCCGAGGAGGTCGAGGTCGGGGGTGACTTCTACGACTTCTACGAAAGCGCCGACGGCTGGATCGTCGTGCTGGGTGACGTCACCGGGAAAGGCGTCGAGGCGGCCGCCCTCACTTCGCTCGTGCGCCACGGCGCTCGCTTCCTCAGCAAGTACGAGCGGAGCCCGAGTCAGATCCTTGCCGGCCTCAACGAGGCGCTGAGCGAGCAGCCCGGGCTCTGGCTCTGTACCGCGGTTTGCGTGCGCCTCGAGCCCGAGCGGGCCGTGATCGCCTCGGCGGGTCACCCCGGCCCCCTGGTCGTCCGTGACGACGGACGGGTGCGCGAGATCGGCACGATCGGTCCGATCCTGGGCGCGTGGGTGGGCGAGCAGTCCGTTGAGCGCTCCGTGCCGATCGCGGCCGACGAGACGCTGTTCCTCTACACCGACGGCGTGGTGGACACGCTCGGAGAGCACGAGCGGTTCGGCACTGAGCGACTCAAGCGCCTATTGTCAGAGCGCGCCGGCGCCCCGCCGGACACGGTTCTTGCCGAACTCGAGGCTGGGCTCGACCGGTTTCAGGTCGGGCGACAGGCCGATGACACGGCGGCGCTGGCATTGCGGCCGGTGGCGCTCGGCAGCGTAGTGCCCGTCCTCACGCCGCAAGGCGCGGCCGCTTCTCGTAAGCTTCCCGTGACCTGAGGTGAGGCGGCGCGGTGGCTTCCCTTCCCAACTTCCGAATCGACATGCTGGGTGGCGATTTCGGGACCACGATCAAGCTGGCTGGCGAGCTCGATAGCGCGACCTGCGACGAGCTCGTGAGCCGCTTCGAGGCGGCGATCCCGGCGCTCGGCGGTCGCGAGCTCGTGATCGACCTCGGGCAGGTGACGTTCATCGACTCCTCCGGCATGCGGGCGATCATCGCGATCGAGCGTCGCGCCGGCGAGGAGGGCGTCACGCTGAGACTCACTCGTCCGCCGCCGGCGGTCATCGAGCTCCTGCAGATCACCGGCATCACCGACCGGGTCGCGCTTAAACCACACGACAACGAACCGTCGCGGATCGAGCCCTTCCTCGAACGGATCGACATCGAGCTCGCCCGCACCCCCGATGCGCCGGCGAGGGCGCGCGCCGAGCTCCGTCAGGCGGTCGCGGGGCGGCTCTCGGACCAGGACGCGGCCACCGCGACGCTCCTTACCTCCGAGCTCGTGACCAACGCGGTGATCCATCCCGGCCTGGCTGTGAGCGGCTCGGTCGGGCTCCGGATCACCCTTTTGCGCGACCGTGTCCGCGTCGAGGTCACCGACGCCGGCGCCGGCTTCGACGCGGCGACGCTGCCGCCGGCGCGGCCCGGCGAGGCCGGCGGCCACGGCCTGTTCGTCGTCGACGGGCTCTCCAGTCGCTGGGGTACGGCTCGCCGGCCCACCGGTGGCGAGGACGCGTTCTGCGTCTGGTTCGAGCTCGACGCCGGCCTCGAGGAGGCGGCCGGCAATCGGGCAGCTCAGTTCTCTACACCCAGCCGGTCCCAGCAGTACAGCTCTAAGCACTCCTTGGCGAGCTCGATGCAGCGCGCCTCGGAGAGCCAGGGCAGCACTGTGTCGAACGCCTGATCCTCGCCGACCCCGGCCTCGAACGCCTCCTCGCCGCGGAAGCCGGCGGCAATCTTCAGCGCCTCGCGCCGATGGTCGCCCAGCGACGGAAAGACGTTGACGAGAAACTCCCGGTTGGGCAGCGGATGCCCCACCTCGAGCGAGGCGTGCCACGCCGCCAGCAGAGACAGATCGTGCTCGTCGAGGTCGGCGAGCGCCTTCGCATAATGCGATTCGAGCTCGGACTCGGGGATCTCGTCCACCCACGCCCGAACCACTTCTCCGAGAATCTGGCGACGCGCCTCACGCCCCACCGACTCGGCGATCACGCGGATAGCGTCCTGAGGTTCGATGAAGCAGAGTGACATTGCGGCTCCGGTAAGGGGATGCGAACGCCGCAGAAGGTAGGCGGTCGACCGGACGTAACCGATTCCCTGAGCCGGTCTGTGCCTTATTTGACCGTGATGGTGAGCGTCGGCGAGTTCGAGCGGTTGTTTCGGGCGTCGGCCGGCAGTACCGCTCTCAGCTTCGCCGCTCCGGCGTGGCTGAACTTGTGCGAGAGCGTGAACCCGGAGGAATGGCTCAGCCGCGGCCTCGCGATCACGGCCCAGGACCCGCCCCGAGCCTGCTCGATGAGCACGACCTGACCGGCGTGCGACGGCGTCACATGTCCGGTCAGCGCCACCGGCTGCCCCGCCGTGACGGTGCGCGATGGGGCGGCAAGCCCGACGAGCGCGTTGACATCCTGCTGCAGCGTCGGGCTCGTGAGACCGTTCGCGGTCACGTACCACCGCTGGTCGGCGTTGACCGACCCGCGTTTCATCGTGAAGTTGTACTGGCCCGCGCTGTCCGTCGTGGTCTGCGCCAGCTGATGGAAGCTCGACTGTCCGGCGAGTTCTCGCCACAGCACCACCTGGGCGCCGGACACGGGATTGCTGGTCAGCCCACCCGAGATGACCACCTTCCGTCCAGTCGTCGAAGGGTCGGGCGAGGACGCGATCGACAGCGCGCCGGACGTGCAGGCGGTCGTGCAGCACGGCGTCCCGGACACGCAGCAAGCTGTGCCGGACGCGCAGCAAGCCGTGCCGGACGCACAACAGGCGCTGCCCGACTGCGGGCAGCACGGCACGTACCTGGCATCGGCGCGCGCCGCGCCATTGGTCGGAATCGGGCAGCACGGGGTGGTCGTCGGCTGCCACTGGGGCTGCGGACACAGAATGTGGGGGACGCTTCCGGTAGCGCCGGCGGGACCTGGAGCCGCGATCACGAGCAACGAGGCCACGAGGACGAGGAGCGACGACGGAAAGATCAAACGGCGCATCGCAGAATCGGGCAGTCTGGTACCCGGATTTGTGAAAGCTAACGCACTTTCTTGGTTCCGGCGGGGGCAGAGTCCCGGCGCTGCCGAGTCAGAGGCCGAGCCCGACGGACGCTCGCGCGAGCGTGTCCGGATCGGGCTCGGTATCGGCGGGCACGCCCAGATGGGCACGCTCGCCCCGCTGCCAGTTGTGCAGGCCGAGGTCGAGCGCCTCGAGCGGGAGGCCGCACGCCTGGGCGAGATCGGACGAGCGGCGCTCGAGCAGCAACGGATCGCCGATCCCGAATGCGCGCTTGGCACCGACCGTGACGTCGTTCGCCCCACCGAGGACAAGCGAGCCGGCGGTGATCTCGTACACGCCGAGCCGCCCGAGCGTGACGAGCAAGTCGAACCGCGCGTCCCGATGCAGTCCGGGCAGGGCCAGCCGCTCGAACGCGCGCGCAAAGCGCCGCTCCGGAGGCCACCCGGCGTCGCCGGTGTACGCGGACGCCTGCGAGCCTGCCCGCGCTGCCCAGGCCCGGTACGCCTCGAGCGTCTTCGTCCCGCGCGACGGGTCGTGCGCGGTCCGCGGGCCGAGCTCGACGCCGTCGAGCGCCGGCAACTCGCCGGACGACCACGAGGTCCGAACCCGCTCGATCTCCGAGAACGGGTCCTCGCTCTCGAGCGGGCACAGATAGGCGATCAGGAACGCCAGCCAGCTCCGCTCCTCGATGGCGCCGGCGGCATCCGCGACCTCGGCATACAGCCCCGGCGGTTCGCGCCCAAGCAGCTCCAGCCGGGTGTCGGCGAATGCCAGCTCCTCGGCGAGCCGCGCTCCGTCCGTGCTCGACTTCAGTCCGATCACGAGCGGCGAGCGGTAGCCGTCGTCGGCCCCTCGCGCCACTCGGCGCACGGTCAGGCCCCCGCTCGAGCCGCCGGACCGCGAGCCGCCGGAGCGCGTCGACGATCCCGCGCGAGCCCGGCTGGGCCTCGGCGTGCTCGGGCGCGGCTGCGTGGTTCGCGGCGCACTGGAGGTGACGATCGGTCGCAGGTCGACCGCCTGCTCCTTGGTGCAGATCGGGCAGTTCTGAATCAGGCGGTTATGGCGGCAGAACGTCGGCACCCCGTCAGCCTAGCTCGCCGGCGCGTGGCGCTCTCGGTGCGCGCGCGCCTTCGCGCGGTTGCCGCACCGCTCCATGCTGCACCAAGCCCCAGAGCGGTTCTTGGTGTGGTCGTAGAAGGCCCACGCACAGCTCTCGTCGCGGCATGCCTTGAGGCGGGTCCAGGTTCCCTGGGCAATCGAGTCGTGGACGATCGCGAGCAGGCGTCCGAGCGCGCCGTCGACGCCCGCCGCGTCGGGTACGAGCGATGCCCCACCGTCGCCTTCGAAGTGCAGCCGGAGCCGCGCACGACGGGCGATCGCGTCGAGGGTGGCGCTTGCCTCGGCCGGCGCGCTCTCGCCGATGTTGTGCGCGACAAGCACGGCCCGCAGAGCCTCACGTAGTTCGATCGCGCGTGTTAGGTCGGCGCGCGTCGCCCGCACCTCGCCCGGCGCCAGCCCCTCGCCCGGCGCCAGCCCCTCGCCCGCGAACCACTCGGCCAGCCCGTTCGTGTCGCCGAGAAGGTCGGTGCCGTGGCCGATCTGGCGCGTGTTGACGAACCGCCTGACGCGCTCGAGCTCGCCCGGTGCTGTCCGCTGCTTACTCATCACCAGCAATCCTAGTAAAGCGGTTACGAACCAGCTAGAATAGTTAACTGGTTATGCAAGCGAATGTGACACTGCGGATCGCGGATGAAGACGACGACCGACGGGTGCGGATCCTTGCCCAACTCGACAGCGCTCCGGTGCCGACTGGGCCGGTGTTGATCGCCGAGGTGGACGGTCGACTGCGCGCAGCGCTACCGCTCGCCGGCGGCGAGCCGATCGCGGATCCGTTCCGGCGCTCGGCTGATCTGATCGAGCTCCTGCGGACGCGCGCGGCGCAGCTGACGGGAACCGAACGGCGCCGGCGGCGCCAACGCGGGGCGATAGGCACTACCCTCTCGGCGCTTGAGCGCCGATCCGCCGACCTTCGATCTCCAAAGCCACTCGCTCCACTCTGACGGAGCGCTCGAGCCGGGCGACGTCGTCGCGACGGCCGCGCAGGAGGGCGTCGAGCTGCTGGCGCTGAGCGACCACGACACCGTCGACGGGGTCCAGGCCGCCGCCGACGCGGCCGCTGGACTCGGGGTGCGCCTCGCGCCGGCCGTCGAGATCTCCTCGGTCGACCGGAACAAGCAGGACCTCCACGTGCTCGGCTATCAGATCGACCACCACGACCAGGCGCTGCGCGAGCGATTGCGCGACTGGCGCGAGGACCGCGAGCGCCGAGCCGAGGCCATGGCCGACGCCCTCCGCGAGCTCGGGTACGAGCTCGACGACTCCGAGATCGCGCGGCGTAAGGCACAGGGGAAGCCGATCGGGCGCCCCCACATCGCCGACGCGGTCGTGCACCACCCCGCGAATTCGCAGCGTTTGCACGACGAAGGACTGGCCGAGCGGTCGACCCCCACCATCGCCGAGTCGATCCAATCGATCCACGACGCCGGCGGGGTCGCCATCTGGGCCCATCCGTTCTGGGACATCTCAGATCCGCCCGAAGTCCTCGAGGCCATCGACCGGTTCCGCGGCTGGGGCCTCGATGGCGTGGAGTGCTTCTACCCCACCCACACGCGCGAGCAGACCGAGCTTCTCGCCGACCGCTGCGCCGAGCTCGGCCTGCTGACCACCGGCTCGTCGGATTTCCATGGGCCCACGCACAAGTTGTTCTCGCGATTTCGGGCGTTCAGCACGTTTGGCCGCGAGCCGGTACTCGGCCCGATCGCGGGGTAGCCGCGGCGTCGGCCTGGGGTTGGCGGTCGACCGGTTTTTTAGCGGCGGGCACCTGGAGAATGGGGGGGAGCGTCCCGGTGGCGGGTCGAACCTCAAAAGGACCTGCATAAAACGACAATCGAGCCGATCCGCGTGGACCGTGACGTGCAACCCGCGATTATCGTGCACAGCTCGGCAGGGTCCGACTGCTGCGTGCCGATTGTCGTGTTATGCATGATCCGCGCCGCGCCGCGCCACGCCACGACCGCGCCGCGCCGCGCCGCGCCACGACCGCGCCGCGCACGCGCTGCGACTCGCACCGCGACCCCGGTCGGCCGGCGCCACCCCATCTTCCAGGTGCCCGCTGTTGACTTCGCCCGCCACCACCCTCCCGGACGATCAAGAACCGGCTAGCGCGGCTCCCC
>Ga0335076_10008297_pt1 | contig 10486 bp, 8 predicted proteins | sample Lox_Sample_25_FD_206717 | JGI IMG/M metagenome (GOLD analysis project Ga0335076, IMG submission 206717) | Soil microbial communities from Loxahatchee National Wildlife Refuge, Florida, United States - Lox_Sample_2.5 | ecosystem: Environmental > Terrestrial > Soil > Wetlands | place: USA: Florida...
CGCGGCGATGAATGCCCACGTCGACCCCGTCCACCGCGTCGCCGCGGAAGCGAATCTGGAAAAGATGTTGTCGTGAGCCATCGAACTCTCCAAGATGCTCCCGCATCAGCCGATTCGACAGCCTCTCACCGCGCCGGCATGCAGAGGATGCGGATCGTGTTGGCCGACTGCTGTGTAAGCGCGACTGTGGCCGTTGAGTCCGACGCGGCTGGCATTGCTTGTGGTTACTTGAGGCTCTCCACGAACGCGGCTACCTCGGCAACGTCCTTGTCGCTGAGCGGTGAGGGATAGAGCTTCGGCATCGGCGATTTCGGGTTCTTGATGAACGCCGTCACCTGCTCGGGGTTCTTCTTCGCCGCTTCGCCTTTGAGCGCGGGACCGACGCCGCCTTCGCCCGCCTGACCGTGACAGGCACTGCAGTACTGCGCGAACACGGTCTTGCCCCGTTCGCCGGGCGCTGCAGCACCTGAACTTGGAGCATCCGCTGCGACCTCAACGATCCTGGGCTCGTCCTTGGCAAGACCGGTGGTCAGAATGACGACCTTGGGTGCCCCAGTCGTCTGGAACGTCATGCGGGAGACATTGCCCGACGTGGTCGCGACGTATTGCTTGCCTCCGGTGTCGTACGTGACGACGCCGCCGGCAACCGCCCCTCCTGTATTGAGCTTGTAGAGCTCGGCGCCCGTCTTCGCGTTCAGTGCGAGCAGATTGCCGTTCAAGTCTCCGCTGAAGACCACTCCGCCCGCCGTCGGTGTCACGCCCGCGACGACTGGCGCCTCCGCATGGTATTTCCAAAGAATGTTGCCGGTGTCGCCGTCCACCGCGTGGATCCAGCCGCGCGCGGCATCCGCGCCGCCGAAGGGCGTTTGCGTAGTGCCGAAGTACAAACCGGCCGGCTTGTATTCCGGGGCGCCCGATCCCGACTTGATCACGAAGCAGAAGTCGACCGAACCGACATAGATCGCACGCGAGCGCGGGTCGACGGCCGGGCCGTTCCACTCAACGCCTCCAAGGGGGCCCGGGCAGACCTTCACGCCTTCGGGAGTCGGTCGCGCGTCCGAGTTCTCGATAGTGGTGACCGGGGTCTTGAACAACACTTCGCGCGTCGTGCGGTCGATGCCGTACAGGTTGCCATCCTTGCTGCCGGCCGCGAGGAGCTTCGCACTTGTGCCGCCAGTGTATAACGCGGGCGCAGCGCCGAAGTCGTAGTCGAGTCCGTCGTTCGCCTTGAACTGGTGATACCACTTCAGCTTGCCGGTGAGCGCGTCGAGCACCACGATGGAATCGGTGTACAGGTTCGCGCCGGGCCGCCAGTCGGGCGAGTAGTCGGGCGCTGGGTTGCCCACCGGCACGAAAAGCTCGCCCGTGACGGTATCGAGGGTGTACGACGTCCACATCGCGCCGCCGCCGTGGGCGGCCGTCTCCGGTTTCTCCCAGGAGTCGGCGCCCGACTCGCTGCCCATCGGGATCGTATCGAAGCGCCATTTCTCATGACCCGTCTTTGCGTCGAGCGCAAGCACATAGCCGCGTACGCCCCAGTCGCTTCCAGCAGCACCAATGAACACGAGACCCTTCCAGGCGATGGGCGCCGAGCTGAAGAACGCACCCTGGAGGGGGTCTCCGGCCTTGACGAGCCAGAGTTGCTTGCCGGTCTTCGCGTCCAGCGCGAAAACGCGACCGTCCCCGGTGCCGCGAAAAATGCGCCCATCGAGGTAGGCGACTCCGCGATTGACGGAGTAGACCTCGTCTTGCTCGGGCTTGTAGACGTGACGCCACCGGATCGAACAATTTGCGGCATCCAGCGCAACGGTAGTGTGCGCCGTCGCGACGTACAACGTGCGGCCGATGACGATCAGGCCCGAGTGGAAGCTGCCGGCATCGCCGAGGTGCGCCTCGCAGGCGCGCTTGAGAGTCCCGACGTTCTCGGGCGTGATGCTGCTGGCCGGGGAAAACCGTTGGCCGTCGTACGCGTTGTTGTAAGTGGGCCATGGCCCTGCCGGCGCGCGTTCATGAGCGGCCAGGCACGGGAACTGGACTACGGCCAGCAGTGCCGCAGTGCCAAGAAGGCCGGAAAGAAAGCGCTTGGTCATCGACGATACTCCTTCGTTGTTGTGGGCACAGTGGAAGAGGAGATTGGAGCGTGGGCGTGGGTCCAGGGTGATCTAATACTGCTTTCCATCAGCGCCGTCACACGTGCGTTGCCCTCGGTACCAAGGACGGCGTCATGCCGAAGCATGATGTAGAGAGATTGCGCATCGGCCGCTATTGAAGGACTGAAGCGCTTCACCGCTTGCGCCAGGTGACGCGCCAACGCGCCAAGCACCCCGACGCCAACCTGGACAACCCGTGGGGTCGTTTCCGTCACCCAGGAAAATTCGCGCGCGATGCCCGCGGCATGGAAGCGTACGGCTCGATCCCCCAGCATCGCGATCAGATGCATGAGGACTCGGCCAAGGCTGAAGCGGGCAAGTTGAACAATCATGATCCCAGTATGGATCGCGCCACGCGCGCGAACCATCCGGAGAAGGAAAGCTTTTGCGGTAGCGGAGTAGCGGGGGATTCTTATCGGCCTACGGCCCCCTCCTTGACTACCTCTTCTGGGGGAGAAGGTTGTTCCGCCGGCGAGTTACGGAACGAGGCGCACGTCACGCCTCACGCGCGAGCGAAGTTGAGTGCTGACCTTAGTGCAAGCCGGTCTGCGCGTAGTCCAACCGATACAACGACTGCTCCTGGTTTCGACTCCGTGCCGAGACCAGGATGTCTCGGTCGTGCGGAACGGGGCAATTCACCATGCGGTCTGCGGTCGCGATTCTGGCGATGATTTATCGAAAATGAGTCTGCGCTTGTGATCACCACGAGGAACATCCGCAGTCGCCTCGATCTCAATCTCGCCGAGTCCTCTGTTCATCTCGAAGAGGCATCGCTGCAGCGTCCGCGTCGTCCGTTCTGCAGGTCGGAAAAAATTGCACCAGCGTTGGGCCATAGCGGAAGTCGGTGAAATCGCACGGTTGCGCAAACGACCCGTAGCAGTCCGGCTTGTCCACCGCGCAATATCGAGTGCCGTACTTGACGGCCAGCGCGGTGAAGTCCTGCCGTCGCGCATGCATGACAGCGCTCTCGAAAAAAGATATCGATGCGGTGTTAGCTTGCTTCAGACATTCCTGCAGCTCTTGCGCGCTTCCCTTCCGTTGGGCGCGCATCATCAAGGGGCAACAACTGCTGTCACAGCGACATAGTGATCGTCGCCCGCGATGTCGTACTGGGCCGCCCGCTTCACCGCAGCTTTGGCCGTCTCGTGCCGACCGGTTTCGCTTGCCGCCTTCGCCAGGGTGTACCACGCGTGGCGATCGCTAGGATCGGATTGTGCCCATGTGGTCGCGAACTCGAATAGCTTCTCCCAGTCCCTGTCGGCTTCCAGTGCTCCAGCGTGCAAGAACGGAGGCTGACGCTCCAGGGCCTGGGCCCAGAACGCAATGCCATCTATCGGATGGATGGTGCTCGGGGCGACTTGCTCCACGCTGCTGATCCATTCAACCGGCACGGCGAAATAGGCGGTTTCCCCGGAGACGCGGAAAAAGGTAAGGATGCCTACCAGGCGGCCTTGGGCATCGAACAGTCCACCACCCGAGGCGCCCTGACTGAATGCAGCGGTCGTGCGGATCACCATCCCACCATCGTAGTTGAACAGGTCCGACACCTCACCCGTGTCATACGTGAGGCGGCGGCCGCCGTTGAATCCGATCGCGTACACTTTGTCGCCCACCTTGAGGTCGCGCGAGCTGGCAACTCGAGCTGGACGCAGACTCAAGCCGGGAATGCGTATGACACACAGATCGTGAAGCACGTCCGCACGCTGCGATTCCGCTTTCACGCCGGAGTTGTCCCAGAAAGGCGCCACGCCATTGGCGTGATGTGTCACGTGACAGTTGGTGACGACAGCGCCCCCCGGCAGGGCGACACCCGAGCCCAGCCAATAGCGTCCTTCGCTGCTTGCTGCAACCAGTTGCACCAGACTGGCACGCGCCTGAAGGTAGACGTCCGCGTCTTCGAGTGCTGCTGCCGGCAGGGAGGCAACGATGAGTGCCGCTGCCGCTATCGCTTTGCTGTTCACGGATGCTCCTCGTCCTCGGCATCTCTGCGCCACACTAGGACGGTGAATGATCCGTGCTCGCGCAGATACCTTGTTTGCACCGCATAGGCTTCGTTCTCGCGTGCCAGCCATGCCCGCTCGCTCAAGGGGTTGATCGGGCCATCCCGCTGCGCCTGGCAGAAATGAACGAGCTCATGCAGCAGGGCGGAACGCGCGAGCTTGGCGCGCTGCTGGGACGCTTCGACGAACAATCCATCGTAGTCGAAGCGCGTCGACAGCATCACCACGCCGTCCTGGTACCAGCCCATGTATTCGTGCGTCTGCGCGTCGGGTACTTGGCGCACGTCCGGCTGCCCGCCGCAGGCTGCAAATCCATGGGCGTTAAGCCACAGAAGCAGACTGAGCGTCACGGCTTCCACAGTCCTCTCCCGACCGACAGCGGCCCGCAAGCGCTAGGAGCGACGATCGCAGAGACCGGGTTGTCCACCTGTGAGAACATTTCAAAACTCCTTCTCGTGCCCATCCGCTGCAGTGCTGGCGCGACCTCTGGGGGTTGGGCGTCGCGCCGATCGTCCCGTGCAGGCCGCCAAACGAAATCCCACCCGCGATGCCAGCCATCCAATCTGGATCGACCTGCAAATGCAGATCGCGCGTGGATGACGGTGCAGTATCGAGCGCGCGAGATGCCCGCACCATAGAGAGAAGGAAAGCTTTTGCGGTAGGGAAGTGGCGAGGGATATCTATCGGGCAAATGGCTCGGATCGATTCCCTCTCTTGGGAGAGGAGCGCGCTTCGCCAGGCTCCTCGGAGGAATTCGTGGGGTCCCCTGGAACGCAGCGACGCTGTTCTGTGCGACAGCGATCCCGTAGCCACTCGGCGGCGGCAACGACTCCCCGTCGCGCGCGTCAGCGCAGGGAAGGAATCGCGTCGCCGCTCGTCGCCTCGGGGGCTCCCGGCGGTGCGAGGTCGCCGGTCCCGAAGGCAAGCGCTGCCGTGGCGGTGAAGACCGAGCTCCTCGTTTCGGTGTCGGCGGTCAGCGCCTTGGTCAGGGCGGTCTGGGCGTTCGTGACGTCCACGAAAGTGGCAACGCCATGGCGATAGGAGTCAAACGCCGCGTCGTACGATTTGTTCGCGGCGGCGAGCAGCGCGACCGCCGCTTCCCGCTGGCGCAAGGTCACTTTCAGATCCTCGAAGGCCTTCACTACCTGCCGCGCGGTCTGGTCGCGGGCGAGCTCGAGCTCCTCTTCGGCGACCCGCCGCTGTGATTCCGCCACCCGGAGGCGGTTCTTGCGCATGCTGCCGTCGAAGAGCGGCACTTCGATCGCGATCCCCGCGCCGTAGCCCGTGTCGTTCACGCTCGCCCAGCCGGGGATATCGCTGGTGCGCACGCGGCCGATGTTTTGCAGGACGTTGCCGGTGACGACGATGCGCGGATAGAAATCGGACTGTGCCTTGCGGATGTCGGCTTCGCGCGCACGAACCAGCGCGACGCGCGCGAGCAAGTCCGGGCGCTGGGCGAGGGCGCGAGCGACAAGCTTTTCGGCCGTGTCCTCGATCATCACGGGCAGCGCGCGCCCGCCGAGCCCGGCTACACGCAGCGGGGTGGTCGGCCGCACCCCCATCGCCTCCAGAAGGGCCATGCGTGTGTCGGTCTCGCCAGCGGTCGCCTCCTGCAGCTCGTAGGCCGCACGCGCGGTCTTCTCGCGCGCCTGGAGCACCTCCGGAAGTGTCGCGAGTCCGCGCGAGCGCCGCCATTCGGCCGCGCTCTGCACCGTCTGCGCCTGATTGAGGGAGGCGCGCGCCACTTCGACGCGCCCTTGCACCGCGCTCAAGGCGTAATAGGCGCGCGTCACGTCGAAGACGATCTTCTGGTGAGTCGCGTTGAAGCCGAAGTTCGCCGCGGCCACACCTTCCTTCGCCGCGTCCACGGTGGCTTGCTTGCCGCCGAAGTCGAACAGCAGCCACTTCAGCGTGAGAGCAGGCAGAAAGAACTGCGTGTCGGCGACGAAGAACCCGTTGGGGTTGAGCACCGTCTTGGGGAGTGGCAGCGGCACGCGTTGAGCCGCCGCTGCCGCCTGCGCCGAGAGCATCGGTGCGTAGACGCTTTCCGCGATCCCGACGCCGAGCGCCGCCTCGCGCGCGCGCTCCCACGCCACCCGCGTCTGCGGGTTGGTCCGCTGCGCGATGTCGATCAGTTCGGCAAGCTCGTAGGTTTTGTCGGGGTCGACCGCCGGCGGGCTCGAGGTCTGCTGGCTGGGGCCGGGCTGGCTGGTGGACACTTGCTGGCCGGGCAACTGGTCCGCTGAAGAACGTTCCGCTGCAGTCGCTGAATAGGTAGCGGTATTCGGCACAGTCCAGGGGCGATCCGGGGATGGCGCGTGCTCGCCGTCAGGATCGGTCGCGCACCCACCCAGCATGGCGCCAGCGGCGAGCGCGGCGGCGAACATGAAGCGGGCGCTGCCGCGTACTGAAGCCCTAGACGTGCGCGCAGCTGCAGAAGGCCGATTCGGGTGAAACCCGCCGCTATGAGATCCGGTGCTCATGCGCTCCCCGCTGCCCGCTGAAGCGCTTCGACCCGGTCGACCAGCGCCTCGGACAGGGCGAGCTCGCCGTCCCGCCAGGTCGCCGCCCCATGCTCGGATGTGCGAGTCGCCGCCTCGAGTGCGGCGAGGGGCGTGCGCAGGTCGGCGTGCTCCTCAGCTGCAACTCCCGTCTCGGTCCGGTTCACGACGCCCGCGAGCGCTGCTGCGACTGTGCGTCCGAGCGAAGCGCGCGCAGCGTCTGCAACTGCGTCGACTGCGGCAGGCCCCTCGGTCTCCCGCTGCTGGGCGAGCGCCGCTTGTGCGAGCAAAACCCGCCGGGCGAGCTCGATCTGACGTCGCACCCGCTGGCCCTGCTCGGCAGCGGGTGACGCTAGCGCTCCGGGCTCGAACGCGAAGAGCCCGGCGGCGCGGTCCGCTTCGGCGAGCGCTTGCCAGGCCGCCGCGCGTACACGGCGCGAATCGCCAGGGGCGATGGCGAGGTCACTCATTCGGCGCAAGGCCGCCCCGAGCGACTGCACCATGCCCGTCGCGGCGCGCTCGGGCCACACGTAGGAGAACACCAGCGCCATCACGACAACGCCGAGGACGATGCCGACCAGGCGGTCGCGCACCTCGGTCACGTCCGTGCTTGGAGCGAACCCCTGCAACACGGCGAGATAGAACGCGAAGGCCATCTGCAAACCTGCGTACGCGGTGCGCTCGCTGCCCATCGCGATCCAGGCGGCAGGCGCGGTGACGATGGCCACCAGGAGCACGAGCTGCGTGATCGACGTCATGTGCGGCACCAGGAAGACGATCGAAACGAGCGCGAGCGTGCCGCCGATTGCGCAACCCGTCAGGCGCAATGCCGACTTGTGGATCGTCGCGCCGGCGCTGCCGAGGGCCACGAAGACGCAGGTGATCATGCAGGTGTGGATACCGAACCAGTCGACCGCGGTGTACGCGACGTAGCAGAACATCGCGGCCAGCATGGTTTTGAGCGCGAACTGTGCGTAGCGCGGATTGGTGAAGGCGTCGGCCGCGAATGGCTGCGCGCCGTGGCCAGGCTGGTCGGCTTCGGGGCGCTCCGCGAGAGGCAATTCGCACACGACCCGTTCGAGCTCGGCAAGGACGGGGGTCAGCGCCGAAGGCGGGTCGTAGGTTTCGCGGGCGGCTAATGGCGGTGCGGGCAGAGCCCCGGCGCCGGAGGAGACCGCTGCTGCGAAGCGCTCGCACGCCGCGGCCACGCGCGCAAGGCGCGCACGCTGCGCGGGAGAGGGTTCGAGTGCGAGGTCCGGTAGCAGCGCCGCGGCTGCGACGAGGCGCTCCAGTAGAAGAATCTTCGCGGTCCGCTCGGCGTGCATCGGTTTGACAGCAGCATTGCGGACCTCTGATAGGCTCACCAGTTTGAGCAGGTGCGCGGATCCCTGCTGCGCGAACCGCACGAGCGCCGCGCCCGCTTTGCGCGCGTCCTCGCTTCCGTGCGCGGCCGTGATTGCCCGAGCGACGGCGCGCAGCCGCTCGACGACTTCGCGGCGCAGGAGCGGGCCGGGATCGGCCGGCAGCAGTACGAGGTTTACAGCCACGGCGACCGCCGCCGGGTAGACGATCGCTACCCACACCCACAGGACGGCCCGGACCATTGTCTCCGGGCCCGGGAAGATGTCGACATAGGCCTGCGTCACGAAAACGATGAGCGCTAGCAGAATGCCGACCACCGGCGCCGCGAACACCCGGCTTGCGTACATGCCGAGGAAGAAAACCAGCGCCATTGCGCCCAGGCGCAGCGGCGGGTAGTCGATGGTGAACCGGTAGATGAGCATCGTGAGCACGATGCAGAACGTAAGGACCACGATCGCCAGGGTGCTTGCGATCGCGACGACCACGGAATTCTGCGTGGCGACGCCCGGGGTGAGCATGGTGAGAAACATGACGATGAACGGCGTCAGGCCGATGAACGGAACCTCTAGCGTCATCGAGGTGATGAGCACGATCACCGTGGCGACCACGAGTCGGATCGTGGCGTTGAAGCGGCCGGGTGTCGGCGCGAGCTCGGCCCGCAGGAAGTCCAGCCACGACCTCGCGCGTTCGGCCTCGTCGAGAGCTGGCGCCACCGTCGTCATGGATAGCATCCGAGTCAGCGCGCCGCTGTGGCCGTCTGCGTGCTTTGCGGAGGAATCAGCGCAACCGCAGAAGCGCCGATGCGGAACAGATCCGCCGGTGGCGCTTCGACGCGAATGCGCACCGGGAAGCGCTGCGCCACCCGCACCCAGTTGATCGAGCGCGGCACCCGTGGCAGGCCGTCCGCGCTCGCGCCGCCCTCCTCGGGGAACACTCCGTAGCCGATCGAGTGGACGGTGCCGGCGAAGCGGCGGCTCGGGTCGGACATGAGATACACCTCGGCCGCCATCCCCGGCCGGATTCCCTTGAGCGCCGTCTCGCGGAAGTTCGCGATCACGTACCAGTTCCGCGTGTCGATCAGCGTGAAAAGGCGCCGTCCCGTCGCGGCAAACTCGCCCTGGGCGATGTCGAGATCGATGACGCGGCCATCGAACGGTGCGCGCATGACGGTTTGCTCGAGGTCATACTCGGCCGTCGCGACCGCCGCGCGCAGCTCGCCGAGCTTGGCCACCAGCGCATCGACGCCGCTGACGCCCGCTGCGGCACGTTCGGCATCCCGCCGCGCGACCTGCAACGCCGCCTCCGCCGTACGCTTTGCCGTGCGCGCCTGATCCACCTGCTCCGCGGTGACGTACTCCTTCGCGAGCAGCGGTTCGATTCGGTCCAGCGTGTCTCCGGCCTGCTTGGCTTGGGCTTCCGCGCGTTCGATGTTGGCGCGCGCAGCAGCAGCGCCGAATTGCTGCGCTCTCACGTCGCGCTGGCTCAGGCCGATCTGCTTTTCGAGACTGTCGAGCGCCGCGCGCGCGCGCTCGAGCGAATGTTGGTAGGGAATCGGGTCGATCTCGAACAGCACATCGCCCTGCTTCACCGCCTGATTGTCTTGCACGCGCAGCTTGACGATGCGCCCGCTCACCTGCGGCGCGACGCCGATCGTATCCGCGCGCACGAACGCATCGTCGGTGCGCGGCGATTCGTCGAGGTAATAGACAACATAAGCGACCAGGCCGATCGCGGCGAGAACGATCGCGAGGCCGACCATCCGACCAAGCTTGCCGCGGCGCGGTGCCGTTGGGACTGCGTTCGGCGGGACTGCCCTCAACGGGACCGCACTTGGCTGCGTTGCGCCCGCCGCGGCTGGGTTCTGAGCGTCGGCCATGATAATCCTACCCTCGGAAGAACAGTGCCCAGCTGCCGAGCGTGAACGCCAACGCAAGTGCCGGATACACGATTCCGCGCGGACCGATCGAGGACTCCAGCCCTGCGGCCGCTAGTACTGCACGCCCGATGAGCGTGAGGGCGATGCCGACCAGGATGCAGAGCATCCAAGAAGGAAAAATGGCGCCAAGCACGTTGACCGCTGGGGCACGCTTGCATCCGCAGAGCGCGAGGCTAGCCGCCACCGCGCAGCCTCGCGAGAGGGCAGGGGAAGCCGCTGCAAACGCGCATCGGCTCATGACCGACGAGTCTCCTCGGAGATGCCGCAGAGCGCCATGCCGCAGCCTGACTTCGACTTCGTTTCGGTGACGTACCACGACATCGGCATGTTAGGATCCACGGCGAACGACTGCTCATTACCGTTTGTTTGCAGAGCAATCATGATTTGGCTCTCCCGAGGCCTCAGGGGAAGTTGTAGTAACTTCGCGTGCCGGTGCCCAACCCTATCGTCTGCCGGCTACCGTTTGATGGCGTCATCACAAACCCCCACTGCCGCAGTATGGAGCGCGAGAACTCGACGCACCATCGAGAGAAAGGA
>Ga0335076_10008298_pt1 | contig 10485 bp, 6 predicted proteins | sample Lox_Sample_25_FD_206717 | JGI IMG/M metagenome (GOLD analysis project Ga0335076, IMG submission 206717) | Soil microbial communities from Loxahatchee National Wildlife Refuge, Florida, United States - Lox_Sample_2.5 | ecosystem: Environmental > Terrestrial > Soil > Wetlands | place: USA: Florida...
CGGACGAACGACGTTGACGCCGACAAGCGCCGTCGCATCCTCGGAAGCCTCCCGGATCCATGCCCCTTGACAACCGCCGCCATAGAAGGGAGCCATGAGCGTCCTCCATCGGGTGCCGAATCCGCCATCACATCATGCCGGGAACGCCGGCCCATGAGCGTCCTCCATCGGGTGCCGAATCCGCCATCACATCATGCCGGGAACGCCGGCCCGGGATGCCACGGCCCTCGCCCGCGCTCCGGCCCGGGGCTGCGGCCCGGCGCGCCGTGACCGGGAGGCCCGTGAGCTGCGCGGTAGCCTGCTGAAGTGCCCTTGTGAACGGGTGGCCCCAATGGCGGGGGAAATGGGTGCAGTGATCGACCGCATGGCGCGGCCGGCCGATCGGAGCCGCCACATTTCCGCTGGTATCTCATTGTGGGTCTCCGAATGCACTCGGTAATGCGCTATACAAGTCTGAGTACGAGGGAGCGAAATGCGGTCAGCAGAGCGGCAGCCTGCCCCGTCCGGCCGGCAAGCGGTGCAGGACGGGATGGATCGCATTCACCGGTTTGCCGCCGCCGCTCCGTGGCCCGTCAGGATCGGCCTGCTGATCGTGGCGGTGCTGCTGCTGCCGGTCCTCGCCCTGGGCGCGCTGATCTACGCGCCCTATGCGCTGTGGACGAGTGACCGGTCCGCGCTCGCCTCCGCCTCTGTCGCGCTCTGGGCGGTCGCGATCACGGCCGCGCAGGCGCACGGCCCGGACGGACCGCGGTATGCGCTCCTGCTGCTGCCCGTCGCCGTCGCGCTGCTCGCGCACGCGAGCGGGATAAGCCGTGGCTTCGCGCCCTGCCGTACCGTCGCGCTGAGCCTCATCTGGTCACTGCCGCCCGGCCTCCTGACGTTCCGGCTATGGCACGGCCAGCCGTATGCTGGCGCGGCGCTGGCCTGGGTGATCGCGGCGGTGGTGCTCGCCTGGCGACTCGCGCGGGCAATGCAGCAGGTCCGGGAGCGCTCGGTGGCCACCGCGCTGGCCGCTCCGTATGCCTGGGCGCCGTCCGGCCCGGCCGCGCCCGGTCAGCCTGCCACGGGCGGTTCGGCGCGGGGCCAGCGGCCCGCCGCGGGCGGCGCCCCGGTGCGGGTCGCGCAGGCAGGCGACGGGCTGCGCAGCCAGTCCGGGTCCGGGCCGGGCCGGGGCCAGGCGGCCGCGGCGGCGCAGCCGATCAGCGTCGAGGACGCGATGGGCGAGCTCGACGCGATGGTCGGGCTGGCCGCCGTGAAGGCGCAGGTGCGGTCGATCACCGCCTCTGTCGAGGCGGCGCGCAGGCGGGCCGTCGCCGGGCACGGCACCGAGAAACCGATGCAGCATTTCGTGTTCCTCGGGCCGCCGGGCACCGGCAAGACGGCGGTTGCCCGCATCATCGCGAAGATCTTCTACGCGTTCGGGCTGCTGGACTCGCCCGCGGTGGTGGAGGCACAGCGTGCCGACCTGGTCGGCGAGTACCTCGGCGCGACCGCGATCAAGACCAACGAGCTGGTGGATTCCGCGCTCGGCAAGGTGCTGTTCATCGACGAGGCGTACAGCCTGGTGAACGAGGGCGACGGGCAGGGGGACCGGTTCGGCCACGAGGCGGTGCAGGCCCTGCTGAAGCGCGCCGAGGACGACCGGGAGAACCTCATCATCGTGCTGGCCGGCTACGAGCGGCAGATGGAGAATTTCCTCGCTGCCAACCCCGGCCTCAACTCGCGGTTCGGGCTGCGCGTCAAGTTCCCCGGCTACAGCGCGGCCGAGCTGCTCGCGCTCGCCGACCTGGCGCTGCTGGGCAAGGGCGAGCTGCTCGACCCGGACGCGCGCCCGGTGCTGCGCAAGCTGTTCGAGGAGATCTCCAGGCGGCGGCTCGCCGACGAGCTCGGCAACGGCCGGTTCGTGCGCAGCCTGCTGGCCAAGGCCGGCCAGCATCGCGACGTCCGGGTCATGGCCGGTCCCGCCGAGCCGTCGCCCGCGGCGCTGGTGACGCTCCGCGCGGAGGATATCGAGCCTGCCTACGCGGAGCTGACGGCCCGGTTCCGCGGCTACACCGACACGCCCACGGTGGAAAGCGCGCTGGCCGAGCTCGACGCGCTGGTGGGCCTGGAGCCGGTGAAGCAGCAGGTACACGAGATCGCGGCGCAGCTGCAGGTCGCGCGGCTGCGGGACCGGCAGGGCCTCGCCAGCCAGCCGCCGGTACGGCACTTCGTCTTCACCGGCCCGCCCGGCACCGGCAAGACCACGGTCGCCAGGATCATCGGCCGGATCTTCGCCGCGCTCGGGCTGCTCGTCCGTCCGGAGGTCGTCGAGGCGCACCGGGCCGACCTGGTCGGCGAGCATCTCGGCTCCACCGCGATCAAGACGAACAAGCTGATCGACTCCGCCCTCGGCGGCGTGCTGTTCATCGACGAGGCGTACGCGCTGCACAACGAGGCCTACTCGGGCGGCGACGCGTTCGGCTCCGAGGCCGTGGCCACACTGCTGAAGCGCGCCGAGGACGACCGGGACCGGCTGGTGGTCGTGCTGGCGGGCTACCCGCAGGATATGGACCGGCTGCTGCGCAGCAACCCGGGCCTGGCCTCGCGGTTCAGCACCAGGATCACGTTCCCCAGCTACGGTGCGGACGAGCTGGCGAGGATCGCGCGGGTCATCGCCGCACAGGCCGGCGACCGGTTCGACGCCGACGCGCCGCCCGTCCTGCAGTCGATCTTCACGGAGGTCTCCGAGCACGGTCAGATCGACGAGCTGGGCAACGGCCGGTTCGTCCGGTCGCTGTACGAGCGCGCGTGCGCGAGCCGCGACCTGCGGATCTCTCGGCAGGGCGATGCCGCGACCGCCGAGGATCTCACCACGGTCCTGGCCGCGGACGTGCTCACCGCGTACCGGCAGCTCACCGGGCTCGGCTGAGCTAGCCGGCCAGGAACCTGACCAGCTGGCCGGGCCTGAGCTGGGCCGCGGCGGCGATGTCGGCCGTCCGTACCACCGCGACGACCGGGTATCCGCCGGTCACCGGATGATCAGCCAGCAGCAGTATGGGCTGTCCGTCGTGGCTTACCTGCAGCGAGCCGGTGGCTATGCCCTCGCTGGGAAGCTCGGCGCGGGTGGCCCGCCGCAGCGCCGGGCCGGCCAGCCGCAGCCCGGTCCTGTCGCTCGCGGCCGTCACCCGGTAACTGCCGCCGGTCAGCGCCGACAGGGCGCCGGGGATGAACCAGTCGTCTCGCGGCCCGGCGACTACCCGCAGCTCTGCCGCCCCGGCCGGGCCGGCCGCGCGCGCCGCGACCGCGGCGGCCGGCCCGGCCGGGGCGCCCGGCCGGGCTGCCACGGCGCGGGATATGTCCGCGCGCGGGCCGAGCGGCAGCCGCTGGCCGGCCCGCAGCGCGGGCGGCCCGAGACCGGACCGCAGGTCGGCGGACCGGCTGCCGAGCACCGGCGGGACGGCGATGCCGCCGTCGACAGCCAGGTAGCTGCGCAGGCCCGCGGGCGGCGAGCCGAGCCGCAGCACCGAACCCGCGAGTACCTCGAACGCGGTGCCCGCGGCCGGCTCGCGCCGGGTCCCGTCGGGCGCGGTCAGCCGCAGCGGCACGGGCGCGCCGGTCAGCGCGGCCACCGCGTGGCAGTCGAAGCGCACCGCGAGCCGTCCCAGCGTCACCTCCAGGCACGCCGCCTCCGGATGGTTCCCGACGAGCGCGGTGGCCAGCAGCAGGCTCTGCCGGTCGGCGGCGCCGCTGCGCGGCACGCCGAGGTGCCCGAAGCCCGCCCGGCCGAGATCCTGCACCGTCGCCAGCGGTCCCGGCTGCAGGATCCGCAGGCTGCGGTGCGCCGGGTGCGGCCCGGCCGTGAGCCGGGCCGCACCCGGCGCACCGCTGAGCGTCTCGACTGCGCGGAACCGCACCGTCATGCCCGGTGTGAGCAAGGCAGGCGGGTCGCGGCCGGGATCCCACAGCCGGGCGCTGGTACTGCCGATGACGCGCCAGCCACCGGGCGACGCCGCGGGATAGACGGCCGACAGGCCGCCCGCGATGGCGACCGAGCCCGCGGGCACCGCCAGCCGCGGGGTATCCAGCCGCGGCACCGCGGCCAGGGCCGGATCCAGTCCCGTCAGGTAGCCGAAGCCGGGGGAGAAGCCGAGCCAGCCGACCTCGTAGCTCGCCGCCTGATGGCGGGCGACGACCTCATGCTCGGCCAGCCCGCAGCCGGCCGCCACGTCGGCCAGGTCGGGACCGTCGTAGCGGACCTCGAGCTCGAGCACGGGCTGCCCGGCCGCTGCCGGGGAGTCCGGCACCGGCAGGCCCGCGAGCCGCCTGCCGAGCACGACCGGGTCGGCCGAGCCCGGCTCCAGCGTCACCAGGACCGTGCGGGCGCCGGGCACGACGTCGAGCACGCCGGGCAGGCCGGCGCCGGTGATCGCGGCGGCCAGGGCCGCGGGCCGGCCCGCGGTCAGCTCGAGCAGGACGGCGGCGTCGCCGGCCGCCCGGGCCCGGATCACGCGAATGGCGCCAGGCGTGCCCCGGCCGCCTCGATCGCCGCCCGCACGGCCGCGGCCAGGGTGACGGCGCCCGGCGTATCGCCGTGCACGCACAGCGACCGGGCGGCTATCCGCACCGGACTGCCGCTCGCCGAGGCCAGCATGCCGCTGGTGAGCAGGCTCGCGACCCGCTCCGCCACGTGCTGCGGATCGGTCAGCACGGCACCCGGCAGGTCGCGGGTGACAAGCGTCGCGTCGTCGTTGTAGGCGCGATCGGCAAACGCCTCGGTCACGACCGGCACCCCCGCCGCCACGGCCGCCGCCGCGAGGGCAGAGCCGGGCAGCGTCAGGACCGGCAGGCCGGCGTCGTAGCAGCTGACGGCCGCGACGACGGCGACCGCCTGGGCCGGGTCGCTGAGCACGCGATGATAGAGCGCGCCGTGCGGCTTGACGTAGCGCACCCGGCCGCCCTCGGCCCTGGCCACCCCGTCGAGCGCGGCGAGCTGGTACAGGACCTCGGCTTCCAGCTCCGCAGCCGGCAGCGACATCTCCCTGCGGCCGAATCCGGCCAGGTCCCGGTAGGACACCTGGGCGCCGATGGTGACCCCGTGCGCCACCGCGAGCGCGCATGTCCTGCGGATCGTGACCGGGTCACCGGCGTGGAAGCCGCAGGCAACATTGGCACTGGTCACCAGCTGCAGCAGGGCCTCATCGTCACCGAGGCGCCACGCCCCGTAGCTCTCGCCGAGGTCGGCGTTGAGGTCAACCACGGCCGGGGATCCGAATGCCCCGGCTCCGGCCGTCACCCCCGCTCCTCCGGCGGCAGGTCGGCGAGGGCGGCCGCGATGTCGCGCTCATGCGGGCCGGCGGCCCGGATGGTCTCGATCAGGGTGTGCAGCACGTCGTGCCGGTCCTCGCCGAGGTCCAGGAGGCGCTGAGCGGCGTCCCACAGCTCCGGCGGATCACCCCGCCAGAGCCGGTCCGCGAGCTCGACGTGCTGCTCGACGTGCTCGGTGCCCGGCCGCCGCGCCCTGGTGTCGTCGTGATCGGCTGCCAGCAGGATCGCGCGATCGGCCCGCCGCGCCGGGTCCAGCCCGGACAGGTCGGTGCCCTGATAGCTGCCGCGCAGCAGCGGGAACGCGAACACCCGCCGGGCCAGTGCCTCCAGGTCGCCGTCGGGCAGCAGCCGCCCCACCATGCCCGGCTCCAGGCCGAAGGACGCAGGGTCCTTGTACCTGCTGGCGAACGTTCCGATCGCGTCGAAGATGGCGTCCAGCGTGGCTCCGATCGCGCTGTCGTCCAGCCCGGACCGCTTGCCTGCCCACCGCACCCAGGCCAGCAGCACGTGCGGCATCGCGTCCTGCTCGGCCCGCGACAGCATCACCTTGCGCGGCAGCCAGTCGAGCAGGAACGTCTCGGCCTTCGCCGGGCTGACCCGCAGCGGCCTGCCGAAGTCGCGGTCACAGCCGTAATCGACGATGTGATCGGCGCACCGGCTCGCAGACTCGCGATCGGACAGGTCCTCCGCGTCGTCGGACGCGAGGAACTCGGCTACCAGCATTGCCCGCCTGTCCTTGCGCCAGTGCAGCCGCTTGCCTGCCGTCGTCGGCAGCGCGGTCGCCGGGAGCACGCTCGCGGGGAACGCCGGCGGCCCGTAGCCCGCCGCGCCGGGCGCAAGCGCCGGCGGCAGCGTCCGGATCCGGGCCCGGATGAACGCGTGGTAGGACGGGAACGACGAGCTCACCGGCGGATCTGCCGCCGCTTCGGTGGCGGACAGGCCCGCGGCCAGGATGCGGCGCGCCTGCGGCGGGTCGATCTGGGCGAAGGCCGAGCCGCTGCCGCCTGCGTCCTTGCAGTAGTCCAGCAGCTTGGTCACCTGCGAGGTCACCCAGCCGTCGCGAGTGAGACCGCCGGCGTTGTAGTCGACGACGACGACCAGCGCGTGCTGCTCCCGCCCGGCGTAGCTGAAGACGCACACGATCTCGTCCCGGTCGCCGAACGCGTCGGAATTGACATAGCACTCGGCCGCCTCGACGGCGCCTACGTGCTCGGCCCAGCCCGGCCTGGCCACGCCGCGGTCCATCAGCGCGAGCGCGGCCTGCTCGGCCTGCGCGGCCTGGCGCGGGGTACCCAGGCACGCGATGCCGGACAGCAGGGCGAGCGCGGCGGGGCTGCCCTGGCCGGCCGCGTAGCTCACCAGGCCCTCGCCGACGAGCTCCTCGATGTCGGCCCGCCTGCGGGCGCCGCGGCGGCCGCCCTGCTGGCCCCACCAGGTCCCGAGCAGCTCGCTCACCATCAGCTCCGCGTCCAGCGGGCTGCGGACCGCCAGCAGCTCGCGGGCCGCCCTGAGCATCTCGGCGAACAGCGCGTTGGGGGGCGGCCCGGCCAGGCTGGAGGCGCCATGCCGACGGCCGGCAGCCGACCCTGAGCGGCCCTGCTTGCCCCGGTCGCCAGCTGGATCTCGACGTCGGCTCTGGGGGCTCACCCTTCTAGCTTCGCAGATTTCCGGACCCGGCACGCCACGCCTCGCCAGGCGGGCCGCCCGATTCTCGGCGAGCGGCCCCGATTCGCCCTGGAACGTGCGGCGGAAGACGAGGCTCTTCTGCCTGTCTATCCTGCGAACGCCGCATTAGTCCGGTAGCGTCCTACTGGGCAAGTCCGCTGGAGTTCCCGGCATGCCAGGCGGTCAGTCCGGCGGGTCACCGTGGACTGGGCACGCAGTCAGCGCCGGGCTTCGGGCCTGGGTGCCCACGGCTGTCCGCCCGCGGACAGCCGGCTCCCGGCGAGCGGGACCAGCCGGCCGGGCTGGTCTGGCGGGTCCCTGCCGTCGGCCATAATTCAGTGTTCGGGTTATACGGGACATCAGGGATATTCCCCGGCAGGAGAAGGACGGCGGTTCCTCATGCGAGTTCCAGTAGCGGCGATGCTGCGAGCCCCGGGGCGGGGAAGCGGCCGCGGGCGCCGCGCGATGCTGACGGGCGTCGCCGGGACCGCGCTGGCCCTGATAGCCGCGGCCTGCGGCCCGGCCACCGCCGGCTCGTCGTCGGGAACCGTCGGCACGACGCCGGCGGACGGCGGCGTCGCGACCTATGCGACCCAGCCGGAACTCAACGTCAACTACATCTTCCCGTTCGTCAGCCCCAACTTCATCGACGTCTCGAACACCAACGACTTCCAGTACCTGATGTACCGCCCGCTGTACTGGTTCGGCCAGGGCACCCAGCCGTACCTGAACAAGCAGCTGAGCCTCGCCTACCCGCCGAAGTACTCGGGCCGCCAGGTCACGATCAGGCTGAAGAAGTACAACTGGAGCAACGGCAAGCCGGTGACGGCGCAGGACGTGCTGTTCTGGATCAACATGCAGCTGGGCATGGCCAGCAGCCCGAATGAGTACGGCGGCACCGTGGCCGGCGACTTCCCGTTCAACATTTCCCATCTGCACGCCGTCGGGACCGACGAGGTCGCGATGACGATGAACAGGCCGTACTCGGCGGAGTGGTTCACCGACAACGAGCTGAGCCAGGTCACGCCGATGCCGCAGGACTGGGACCGGACCTCCGCGACCGCCGCCAGCAACTGCAGCTCGCAGCCGTCGGCCTGCCCCGCGGTGTACAAGTACCTCGACTCGCAGTCCGCCGGCAAGGCGACGACGTGGGCCGCCTCGCCGCTGTGGAGCATCGTGGACGGCCCGTGGAAGCTGCTGAGCGCGACCAGCGACGGGTACGCCAAGCTGGGCCTCAACCCGCACTACTCGGGCGCGCTGCCAGCGCATCACATCTCCACGTTCATCATCGAGCCGTTCACCTCCGAGCAGGCCGAGTTCAACGTGCTGCAGGACCCGCAAGGCGGGCAGCGGCTGGACGTCGGTTACCTGCCCACGGTGGACGCGCCGGTCCCGCCGCCGGGCGCGGCCAACGGCGGCAACCCGGCCACGCTCGGCAACTACAAGCTGGACGTGCTGTACCCGTGGGAGCTGACCTACTTCCCGTACAACTACCACGACCCGAAGGCCGGCCCGATCTTCAGCCAGCTGTACTTCCGGCAGGCCTTCCAGTCGCTGATCGACCAGGAAGGCGTCATCGACGGTCCGCTGCACGGCTACGGCAAGCCGACCATCGGCCCGGTCACGTCCTACCCCGTCACCAACTACCTGGCGCCGAAGGTGGCCCAGGGCGGTGACCAGTGGGAGCTCAACCTGGCCAGGGCCGAGCAGCTGCTGCGCTCGCACGGCTGGTCGATCGTGCCCAACGGGGTGGACCGGTGCATCAGCCCGGGCAGCGGGCCGTCGGACTGCGGGCCTGGCATCGCGCGGGACGCGCAGCTGAACTTCAGCATGATCTACGCCTCGGGCATCGACTACATGTACTCGGCCACCAAGGAGCTGGTGTCGAACGCGTCGCTGGCCGGCATCCGCGTCACGGCGACCGGCGAGCCGATCGGGGACATCTTCACCGCGGCGTTCTGCGTCCCGGCGGCGGGCCAGCCTGCCTGCCCCGGCTGGCAGCTGGCGGACTGGGGCTCGTGGACCTACTCGCCTGACTACCTGCCCACCGGCGAGGAGCTGTTCGAGAGCAACTCCAACGCCGATGCCGGCTTCTTCAACAGCACGACCGACAACGCGCTCATCACCAAGACGGTCGAGGCCAGGTCCAGCAAGCAGTTCTACGCCGCCATGTACAGGTGGCAGCAGTTCCTGTCGCCGTACCTGCCGGTGGTGTACCAGCCCAACGCGCCGATCCTGGTGGAGAGCGTGAGCGACCTCAACATCGGCCCGCAGAGCTCGACCCTCGCCATCACCCCGGAGAACTGGTACTACCTGAAGTGAACCGGACGGGAGCCAAGCCCGGCAGGCGGGCCGTATGACCGCCTACCTGGCCCGCCGGGTGCTGCAGGCGGTAGCCGTGGTGCTGCTGGTGACGCTGATCGTGTTCGGGCTGCTTCAGCTCGGACCCGGCGCTGACCGCGCGGGCGTGGTCGGCCCGGGCGCGGCGCACCAGCCGTTCCTGCTCCAGTACCTCAGCTGGCTCGGCCAGGCCGGCCGCGGCAATCTCGGCGAGTCGGCGCGGCTCGGCGAGCCGGTCAGCACGCTGCTCGCGGCCAGCGTGCCCAGGACCATCGTGCTGACCGGGATCTCGACGCTGATTGCGCTGGCCGTCGCGATCCCGGTCGGACTGCTGCAGGCCGTCCGGCGCAGCACGGCCGTCGACTACTCGCTGCGCACGCTCACGGTCGTCTTCTACGGCACGCCCGCGTTCGTGCTCGGCAACGTCCTGGTCCTCGTGTTCGGTATCCATCTGCGTATCTTCAGCGCCGAGGCGCCGCAGGAGACCACCGTCGGCGGCATCCTCACCGACTGGCAGAGCCTCACGCTGCCGGTGGTCACGCTCGCGCTGGTGACACTGGCGATCTTCGCCCGGTACATGCGGTCCGCGGCCGCCGACACGCTGGCTGAGGACTTCGTGGAGGCCGCCAGGGCGCGCGGGGCGGGCGAGCGGCGGGTTCTCACCAGGCACGTGCTGCGCAACTCGCTGGCGCCGATCGTCACCCTCGTCGGGCTCAGCATCCCGCAGATCCTTGGCGGCGCGGTGATCGTCGAGACGCTGTTCAATTTCCAGGGCGTGGGCTACCAGATATGGCATGCGGCCACCAATCATGACCTGCCGGTGATCCTGGGCTTCACGCTCGTCATCAGCGTCGGGGCTGCCGTCGGCTCGCTGCTCGCCGACATCGGCTACGCCCTGCTCGACCCGAGAGTCAGGTACTCCGGGTCATGAGCACAGAGCACGCGATGCCGGCCGGCGGCGAGCCGGCGCCGGTCCGGCTGGCCGATCCGGCCGATACGGCCCCGCCGTCTACGGCGCCAGGGAGCCAGGGCGCGCCGGTCCGGGGCAGCCGCGGCAGGCACGCCGGCCCGGCCGCCGGCCAGCCCGCGATCGCGCCGGGGTCCGCCGTCGCGTCCTGGCTGCGCCGCACCGGCGCGCTGGCCAGGTCGTTCCCGCTCGCGACGGCCGGGATC
>Ga0335076_10008299_pt1 | contig 10485 bp, 11 predicted proteins | sample Lox_Sample_25_FD_206717 | JGI IMG/M metagenome (GOLD analysis project Ga0335076, IMG submission 206717) | Soil microbial communities from Loxahatchee National Wildlife Refuge, Florida, United States - Lox_Sample_2.5 | ecosystem: Environmental > Terrestrial > Soil > Wetlands | place: USA...
CGCCACCGCCGCCGAAGTGTTCACGCGCCCAGACCTCAGCGCCACCCTCATCGCGTTGGTGCGCAGTCACTGGGGGCTCGGCTCCAAGCTGCTCGCCGACCTCTACCGGCCTGATCCGACCGATGCGGCGGCCGACCACATGGCCGCCGTGCTGCGAGACTCGGCCGACCGCGACGTGGCCGCCGGATATCTCGCGGCCATCTACGCCGCCGACGTCACCGCCCTCCTGCCGGCGGTGAGCGCACCCGCCCTCGTGCTGCATTACCGAGGTGACCGCGTAATACCCCACCGCGGCGGCCTGCAGCTGGCCGAAGGGCTGCCCGACGCCCGGTTGGTCACCCTCGAAGGGCGCTACCACCTGCCCGACGTCCGCGACCTCGACCACATTGTCGAGACCATCACCGCATTCCTGTCCAGACCGCCCTAGCGGCGGCAAATCCCCGCGGCGGCCGGACACCACACGCAGTCCGGTGGGCAGCTGTTCTCCCCGAACGCGGAGGTCACCGTCACCTGGACGCCGTCGGCAGCCAGCCGCGCGGGCACCGCCCCGTGCGGCCGCGGCTCTGGCAGTGGCAGGTGAACCCTAAGGAATGGTGACGGCGAGTATGTGGGCGATGCTGCCGGCGAAGCGGGGGAGGGCATGAGGGTCGCCGGCGCATCGGGTTGGGTTGAGTTCTCCGATCGACAATGCCCGCAGCCGCGGATCTCGCGCTGCCTGCTGGAGCGCCTCGACGGCCTGGTCGAGGGTGGGTCCGGTGTTGCGGCAGTCAGTATTTTCCGCCAGCGGGGCATCGATGAAGTCCAGGACGTCAACATCGATATGAACGGCGAGCGGTCCAGGCGGGAGATGGTCAAGTGCGGCCCGAGCGGCACCGGCTGGATCGGCGGCGAGTGCCTGGCTGGTGGTCACGTGCAAGCCAAGCCGGTCAGCTTGCTCGCGTTCCCAGCCGGTAGCCACGCGGGGCTCCACCCCAAGCCATGCCACCTGGTAGGGCCCAAGCAGCGGCCGGGGCCCGAACGCGTCGGTGAGGGTGTCCACGCAACCGGGCAGGGCCAGCGCGTGTGCCAGCCCCATCCAGTCCAAAGCCCCATCCGTGGTGCTGTGAGGGGTGTTGATGTCGTAATGGCGGTCGACGTACAGCAATCCAGGGGCGCCGCCGCCCAGGCGCCGCAGGGCGGCCATCACCGCGAGCGCGATCGTGCAGTTACCGCCGAGCACCAGAGCAAGGTCGCCGCGCGCCAGCAGCGGCTCCAGCCGGGCGGCCAGCTGCCGCAGCGACGCGGTTGCCTGGCTGGCGTTTTGGGCCAGCGGGTGATCCCGGTCAGGGCTCCACACCTGATGTGGCAGATCTCCGTCGTCATGGACCTCCAGCCCTGATCCGGTGAGCTGTCCGGGCAAGCCGGCCGAGCGCAAAGCCGCAGGCGCCAGATCCTGGCCGGCCGCATAGCTGGCAGCGCTGCTCGGAACACCCACGATGGAGATCCTGCGCACCTGGGTGAAAATACCAGCCTGGCCGACCTGGTACGCGGCGGCGAAACCGGCATCTGGCACTGGTCGGACACCGGCGGGATTCATATGGTGACCAGAAGGATGCCGATCGCGGCGAGGCCGAGGCCGGCCCGCTGTGCCCAGTGCAGCCGCTCGCCGAGTACCACCCGGGCCAGCAGCACGGTGACCCCTGGGTAGAGGGAGGCCAGTACGACTGCCAGGCCGAACATGTCGGTTCTGGTGGCCGCGACGTAGCAGACGTTCGCGACTACATCGATCGTGCCCGCGCCGGCCGCTGCCAGGAGGGGCCACCGGTCGCCGTGGCGCGGCCGCAGGTTCCGCCGCGTCATGGCCGCGGCGGCCAGGACGGCGGCCAGCTCGCCGATCCGCGCGGCCGTCACGGGCCACAGCTCCCCGGATTGCCCGGCGTTGCGGATGAGGAGGAAGAACAGGCCAAACGAGGCGCCCGATGCGATGCCATACGCGATGGCCCGGCCCGGCCCCGGACGGCCCGGCTGCTGCGCGGCGCTGGTGCCGGCGGCGGAGCTGGCCAGCACGATCGCGACCAGGCAGAGCAGCGCGCCCGCGTAAACGCCCGCTCCGGGGCGCTCACCCCCGGCCAGCGCTACCCCAACGGGCAGGACCGTGGATACCAGCCCGGATACCGGCGCGACGATGCTCATCGGCCCGGTGGCCAGGCCGATATAGAAGATGATCAGGCCGAGCCCGCCGACCAGGCCGGCACTGGCTCCCCAGGCGAGGCCGACCAGGTGGGCTGGGCCTGGCGATATCGCCGTAGCCGCGAGCGCAGCGATCACCCCGGTGGTCTCGGCCAGCATGAGCACTGTCAGCACCTGCATCCTGCGGGCCGCTACGCCGCCGAGGAAGTCACCGCCCCCATACAGCACCGCGGCGGCGAGCCCGAGGAGGATCACCATGACGCGCACCTCCGATCGGTCGGGGCGCCTGTAAACGGCGGCACCCGCTCCTCCTTGGTGACTGGTAAATCAATTTTAGAGGTCACTATGAGACCGGTCAAACCGCTTAGACAGTCACGGTGTGGTAGGCTGCTGGTCATGACCGTGCCGTCATGGGTGCCAGGCGAGGAGGCCAAGCCGGCCCCGATGCCACTGCTGCTCGTGCAGTCGTTCGTCAACACCTGGGACGGCGACCATGGCTCGGACCTCCTGCTCGATCCCGCCGCCGCCCGCGACTGGCTGACCCAAGCTGGCCTGTGGATCGCTGAACGCGCGCCGGACCCCGCCGAGCTGCACCTAGCCCGCGGCGTGCGCGAGGGCATCCGGGCCATGCTGATTGCCAACAGCGGCGGGCCCCCGCCCGAGCCCAGCGAGCTGCAGCCCCTTCAGGCGGTTGCCCAGGCCCCGCTCGCGCTGCAGATCAGCCCAGGCGGCCAGGTCAGCCTCGGCCCCCACCCCCCGGATCGGCCCGACGCGGGCCTTTTGACCCTGCTGCTGGTCATCCGCGACGCGCAGCGCGATGGCACCTGGCAACGGCTCAAGGCCTGCGGCAACCCGGACTGCCGATGGGCTTTCTACGACCGCTCCCACAGTGGAGTAGGCGCCTGGTGCGACATGGCCACCTGCGGCAACCGGATCAAAAACCGCAGACTCCGGCAGCGCCACCGCTGACCCACCGCGGCGGCAGACTGGGCGGCGGGTCAGCGCAGGCTGCGCCGGCGGTGCAGACGCCGCTCCCCTACGTCAGCCGGGCCTGGTCTCGGCACCGGCCTGACCTGGGCGAATGGGTGGCAGGTCCAGGATTCGAACCTGGGAAGGCGTGGCCGACGGTTTTACAGGGTGCCCATTATCCCCCGCTCTTATGGCCGCTGACCTGCTATTTCTTCATTCCGGCGGCGTGAAAACCGCGTTCTGTCCGTGTGACGCGCCGGTCGCGCCGAAGATCACGTGCAGGGAATGGTTCGGCTCCGTCATAGCCGCGCCCCCCGGGGGTCGTGGTCCACATGTTCTGCAGCAACCCAATCATCTTCATACTCGGCGACCTGCCCGGCGGATTCATGACGTGCCCGCGCTGGTGTCCTCTCGCGGGAAGGGCACTTCGCTTGGAGTCCTGGCCGGGCGCGTCAGATGCCTGCTTCGCTTGACTCCCGGTCCTCCCGGTCCTCCCGGCTCCTCCCGGCAGGTGCCGGTCCTTGCCCGGGGAGGTTCGCTGTCCAGGTCTGCGCGGGCCGCTCCGCGCCGCGTACGCAGAACTGACCCTATGGGGGCCGGGTGTGAGGCCGCACCCCTGATGCTCAGCCCGGTAGCGCCATGCTCCGGGTGACATTCGAGCTCGGAAAGGAGGCCGGCAGAGTCTGTCTACGTCGGGATCGACGTGCACCGCAAGCGCTGCCGGATCTGGCGCACGACGACGACCTCGGAGCACAGACAGGCCCCGGCGGTATGTGCGCGGCGAGACCCATCAGATGCTAAGTTCAGCAAGCGGTGGATCGGCGGACCCGAGCCGGGACCGGCCGTCATGAGCCGGAGGCCGGCCGGCCGCGCCTGGGCGGACCCGCTGCTGGCTTACAAGGCGGTGGTGGCGCAGGGCTCGAGCTGCGGGTGGTGGTGCCTGCGTGGCTGATGCTGCAGTTCACCTGGACCGGGCTCGACCAGGTGATGGCGGTCTATCCCAATGTCAGCGCGGCGCTGGCCGCTGCTCGTCCGGCGGCGGGAGAGTGAAGCTGGCCGTGGCGATGGTGCCGCCTGGGCCAGATTGCACCCTGACGTAGTCGGCGATCTTGCGGACGACCCACAGGCCATGGCCGTGCTGGCTGAGCCAGGGGACGCCTTCGGGGGAGATGGCCGTTGTTTCCTTGCCTGGGCCAGGCTGGGTGGTCGGCGGCTTGCCGTCGTCGGTCACCTGGCAGTGCAGCACCCCGTCGCGGTTGCTGATGACCAGCCGCCCGTGACCGGCGCCGTGGCGGATGGCGTTGGCGGCAAGTTCATGCACCGCGAGAACAATGTCCGGGGCGCGGGACTCGGGTGCACCGGCGTGGGTGGCGTGGGCGGCCACGGCCGCCCGCAGCGCGTACAGCGATCCGGCATCGAAATCCTGGGCCAGAACCGGGGGGACGCCCCGGCCCGGAACGTCCGGCCCAGCGGCTTGTGGCGCGTTTGCTGGGGGTTGGTGCCCGGGTGCCTGCAGCCGGCGGTGTGGATCATCGGTCATGGGCAATCACCAGGCTGACCCGGGGTAGGCCGTCCGCGCCGAGCAGGCCGAACCTGGCAGCGATCTCAGGAGAGCATTGCAGGACAACCGTACGGGACGCGTCAAGACCGCGGACGACTTCGATGATCATGCGGGCGCAGGAGGCGTCGATGAACGTCAGGGCGGCCATGTTGATGGTGATGTCATCGTCCAGGCGGATCGCCTCGGCCAGCGCCAACGCCAGCGGCTCCTCGGCCTGGTAGTCAATCTCCCCGGCCAGCCGGATGCCGGGCGGCGCATACTGGCGGCAGATCCGCAGCAGCGCGTCAGCGTAGTAAGTGGCTGCGGCGACCGAGCGGGTGTGAAAGGCGGTGATCGAGGCGAGCGTGACTGGGTCGAACCGTTCCCGGTCGTACTGGCACAGCAGCGACACCGCCGTCCCGGCCAGCACTGGCGTGACGCGTTCCTCGAACTGGGGGAGCTGCTCGACCCCCGTGACTGGCTGCAACGCCCAGCTCATGTCCATCGCCACCCGCAACCCGGGGAACCCCTCGCTGAGCGAGGCCGCCACCTGCCCGGTCAGCCACCCCATCGCGTGATCAGCCGCGAACGCCCGGCCCGACAGCAACGAGCCCTCCCACGCCGACGCCGTCATCTGCCCAGTCGCCACCGCTGGCTCAACTGCGATGCCGCGCCGCGCCAGCTCGGTCACCGCCTGCGCCGGTGTTCCCTCGCTGAGCCAGATGACTTAAGGCCGCCGATCAGGCCGTCGCGGATGAACGCGGCCGTAAGGTCGAGCAGTTCCTCCGGCTCGCCGAAGGTCAGGCACGCGTGATCGTTGACCGTCAGGTCAGTGATTTGTGCGTCGGCGCTGCCCGCCACCCCGCCACCTCCGCCCACGCTGCAACTGCGCCGCCAGTCGCAGTGCACCTCAACGCTGACGGCACGACCATAGCGCTCTGGTTCCCGTCGCAACGCCCCGTTCACCGGCAGGCCGCCTACTCTGCGCTCATTCACACCCACCGCCCTGTCGGGAGACCGTGCCTACTGAGCGGCGTGCCTACCCCCTGCCTGCCAAGTCATGCTCGGATCTGGGCCAGACTCCCCGAACAGGACATCCGCAGATGCCAGGGGAGGCCAGCTCACGGTTGAGCGCTCCGCCGGGCTCTGGCCCGCCCGCACGCCGTCATAGGGCCGCCGGCGATGACGACGTCGCCGGCACGAGAGCACCGGCTCAGAGCGGGCCGTCCGGCCTGCCGCGAGGTGAGGTCCCCGAGCACGCGCTGCAGCGCCTAGTCCCTCAGACTCGCCGCTGGGCGTCGTATCCGCATCGTCAATCCGGTCAGTCCTGGCTGCTGACGATGTCATCTGCCTACTTCAACCTGAAATACGCCAACGGCTCGCCGATCTGCTCCTTAGGCGGGAAACCGTGGACGGCGAAGCCGCCTATCACCTCCTCGATTGGCCGGGCATGGCCGAGAACTAGCCGGTCTGCTGATGCCCGGTGTGGATCGCGCGGGGAGCCTGGGGTTACCAGGCAGCTGGCCCAGCCGCCGGGGCATGGCTGCCAGCGGGCCGGAGGAGGACCGAGCCATGACCATCACAGCACCGGCCGATGCCGGGCCGGGCCGGCTGACCGACCGCGAGCTGCAGGCGCGGATCACGGGGCCGGATGCCCGGTGCGTGGCCTGGGCGGGCGATCCTGACGAGTGGTTCCCGGTCACCTCTGAGCCGGCGAAGGCGCGCGCGCAGTCAGCGCATGCGCTGGCCCTGTGCGCGGCCTGCGCGGTACGGGCCGAATGCCTGGAGCTGGCGCTGCGGTGCTGGGGGGACGCCGGCCGGCACGGCATCTGGGGCGGAACGCTTGAGTCGCAGCGCCGGGAACTGCACCGGCAGTGGCTTTCCGGCCTCAGCGTCACCGAACTGCTGGGACGGGGGTCCTGACATGGCTACGACAACTCAGATCGAACCCGGGGTGGTGCGGAGCCTGATCCCGGCCAGAGTCGACCGGCTGCCATGGTCGCGGTTCCACACCCGGCTGGTCATGGCGCTGGGGGTGGCGTGGGTGCTCGACGGGCTGGAGATCACCGTGGCCAGCTCGGTCGCGGGGGCCCTGGCCCAGCCGGACACGCTGAACATGTCCTCGACCGCGGTCGGCGCCATCGCCACCGTCTACCTGGCCGGCGAGGTCGTCGGGGCGCTGGTCTTCGGCCGCCTGTCCGACCGGCTCGGGCGGCGGAAGCTGTTCATGGTGACGCTGGGCATCTACCTGATCGGCAGCGGCCTCACCGCGCTGACCCTCGGAAACGGGACCGGATGGGTCATCTACCTGTACGCGACCCGGTTCATCGCGGGCACCGGCATCGGGGGCGAGTACGCGGCGATCAACTCGGCGATAGATGAGATGATCCCGGCCCGGTACCGGGGCCGGGTCGACGTCGCCGTCAACGGGACGTACTGGGCCGGCGCCATCCTGGGGACCCTCGGGGCGCTGCTGTTCCTGCACGTCCTGGCGCCCAGCCTGGGCTGGCGGATCGGGTTCCTGATCGGGCCGGTCCTCGGCGCGATCATCCTGTACGTCCGGCGCAACCTGCCGGAGAGCCCGCGCTGGCTGATCATGCACGGCAAGACCGACCAGGCGGAACGGGAGATCGCGGCCATCGAGGCGCTGGCCGCCCCCGCGGCCCGGGGACCGCTTCCGCCGGTGGACGGCAGCAAGGCGATCGACATCCGCCCGGCCCCGCGGACCGGGTACCTCACCCTGACCAGGGTGCTATTCAGGGACTACTGGCCGCGGTCGGTCCTCGGGGCGACCCTGATGATCAGCCAGTCATTCCTGTACAACGCGATCTTCTTCACCTATACCCTGGTGCTGACGAAGTTTTACCACGTCAGCGCGGCTAACGCACCGTTCTACCTGATCGCGTTCGCGGCCGGGAACCTGCTCGGCCCGCTGACCATCGGGCACCTGTTCGACACCATCGGCCGCAAGCAGATGATCGCCGGCACCTACATCCTGTCCGGGGCTCTGCTGATGGTGACCGCCTACCTGTTCAACGAGGGGGTGCTGACCGCCACCACCCAGACGATCGCCTGGTGCGTCATCTTCTTCTTCGCCTCCTCCGGCGCGAGCGCCGCCTACCTGACCGTCAGCGAGATCTTCCCGCTGGAGGTCCGCGCCCAGGCCATCGCCGTCTTCTTCGCCATCGCCCAGTGCTTCGGCGCGCTCGGGCCGGTCTTCTACGGCCACCTGATCGGCAACGGCAGCGACCCGTTCAAGCTGTTCATCGGCTACCTGATCGGTGGCGGCGTGATGATCGTCGGTGGCCTGGTCGAGATCGTCCTCGGGATCGCCGCGGAAGGCAAATCGCTGGAAGAGATCGCACGGCCCCTGTCTGCGGTCCGGATGGCAGCAGCCGAGTCCGCATCGGATCTCGGGCGCCGGCTGCGCCCATGACCGGTGAACTGGCAGCTAGGAGGTCACGTGGCCATTCATGATGAGCTGGATCTCGACGAGCCGGTCGTTCCCAGCGCCAGCCGCCTATGGACAGGCGGCGTCGCGACCGCGGTGGTCGCGGCCCTGGTTGTCGTCGCCGGCGTGTACATCTGCCGGGGGGTGCTCGGCATCCCGGTCCTCGCCCCGAGCGGGGCAGGCGACCTGGGGAACTCGTCCACTGCCGTCTACGCCGGGCTGGCCGCCGCGAGCGCTCTGCTGTGCACGGGGCTGCTGCACCTGCTGCTGCTGGAAGTGCCCCGGCCCATAACCTTCTTTATCTGGATCACCGTGCTCGCGGACGTCATCGTGGCGGCCGCGCCGTTCACGCAGCCGGCACCGACCGACAGCAAGATGTTCACGGCCGTCATCAACCTGGTGGCCGGCGTGGCTGTGATCTCGCTGTTGTCCGGGGTGGCGCAAAGCGCGATACGCATTGGGCGGCCCGCCGGGCGGGCGCCCGCCCCGCGGCCCCGGTGAAGCCCCGGGCTTCCCCGGGACCGCTGTGGGCAGGCCCGGCTCTGATCAGCCGGTGATCTCGACGCGCCGCGGCTTGGCCGCCTCGGCCTTGGGCACCCGGACGGTCAGCACCCCGTCGGCTAGGTTGGCGCTGACGGCGTCCGGATTAATGTCGCCGGGGAGGATAGAACGGAGCTCGAACTTTCCGGTCCGGCGCGCTCTGCGCCTGCGGCGGCCCTTCTCCCCGCCCTCGTCCTGCTGGGGGATCTCGCCGGAGATGACCACCTCCCGGTCGTTCACCTCCACGTTGACATTGTCCTTGGTGACGCCGGGAAGCTCGGCCTCGATAACGTAGGCATCATCGGTCTCCGAAATATCCGCCAGCGGCGTCCACGGGACATCGACAACATGCCAGTAAGGCCCGCGCATGAAGGCGGCGTTGACCATCTGCCCCATCCGGTCGTAGATGTCCTCGAACTCCCGCAAGGGGTCGACCGTCGTGACGTCGCGCCCGCTGCGTCGGGCCGGAAGCTGTGCCATCGCTGAGACCTCCTATGGCTCAGGTTGCGGGGTGTACACGCCCCCGACGTTTCTCCCATGGGGTGGCTGGCACATCCTCAGACCGGCTAGAAAGCGGCCACCCCGGCAGGTGGGGGGGCCACGGCTCCGGATGACTACCGCATCACGGGACGGCGTGGCGCAGATCCTGCTCGATGGGCTGGACCGGTTGCCGAACGCTGAGCTTGCCGGGAGCCGACGGCGGGGAGCTCCCCGCACCGGGGCGCCAGGCGGCTAGGCAGTCACCTCGGCAAGCGCGTGCTCGGCCCAGGCGCGCAGGGCGGGCAGCGGGAGCGCGCCCGCCTGGCTCGCGGTCACCTGCCCCTTGCGCAGGATCAGCAGGGTCGGCACCGCGTGCACATCGAAGCGCTGCGCGAGCTGCGGGGCCTCGTCGATGTTGACCTTCACCAGCTTGATCCGGCCCGCCAGGTCGCGGGCGAGGCGTTCCAGCGCGGGGCTGACCATGCGGCAGGGCACGCACCAGGGTGCCCACAGGTCCACCACGACCGGTAGCGTGGCGGCCTCCGCGACCTCGGCGAACGTGCCGTCGCCGGCGTCGGCGATCCAGGGCAGCGGCTGCTGGCAGTTGCCGCAGCGGGGGGTTCCCGCCGCGGCCGCCGGGACCCGGTTGGTTCGGCCGCAGTGCTCACATCTGACCAGTTCTGCCGCCATGGCTTCCTACTCTCCCGGCTTGGCCGGTCAGCCGGGGTTGTCGTAGCTGACGGACAGCTCGCCGTCGGCCAGGCCGACCCTGATCACGGCACCGTCGCGCACATCGCCGGCCACGAGGGCACGGGCGACGCGGGTCTCGACCTCGTGGGCGATGAACCGGCGCAGCGGCCGTGCCCCGTAGACGGGGTCGAAGCCCTGCTGGGCGATATAGCTGCAGGCGCCGGGGGCCAGCTCCAGGGTGATGGACCGGTCGGCCAGCCGGGCGCGGAGGCTGCCGAACATGAGGTCGACGATCTGCTCGATCTCGGGCTGGGTGAGCGGCTTGAACAGCACCACCTCGTCGAGGCGGTTGAGGAATTCGGGGCGGAAATGGCTGCGGAGCGTGCCCAGGACCGCCTCGCGCGCGTCGGGCTTGATCTCGCCGTGCGAGGTGATGCCGTCCAGCAGGTATTCGGACCCGATGTTGGAGGTCATGATGATGACGGTGTTGCGGAAGTCGACGGTGTGCCCCTGGGCGTCCGTCAGCCTTCCGTCGTCCAGCACCTGCAGCAGCGTGTTGAACACGTCGGGGTGCGCCTTCTCGATCTCGTCGAACAGCACCACCGAGTAGGGCTTGCGCCGCACCGCCTCGGTCAGCTGGCCACCC
>Ga0335076_10008300_pt1 | contig 10483 bp, 6 predicted proteins | sample Lox_Sample_25_FD_206717 | JGI IMG/M metagenome (GOLD analysis project Ga0335076, IMG submission 206717) | Soil microbial communities from Loxahatchee National Wildlife Refuge, Florida, United States - Lox_Sample_2.5 | ecosystem: Environmental > Terrestrial > Soil > Wetlands | place: USA: Florida...
CGCGATAGACAATCTCGGCGCGGCGCGGCGCCGGCACCAGGCGCCATTTCTGGAAGGCGCGCTGAGCGGCGTCGATAGCGGCATCGACGTCCTGCTTGCCGGATTTCTGGAAGATGCCCACCAGGTCGCGCATGTCGGCAGGATTCCGGTTTTCAAAGGTCTCGCCGGTGCTGGCTTCGACCCACTCGCCATCAATGAAGTTCTTATAAACGCGTGCCTTGCCGATGCGGCCCACATCTTCGGTTGCGCGGATCGTGTCCGTGGCCATCTGCAAATCCTCCGGTTCCGAAGCCATCGTAATCCCGGCACTGAGGGTTCGCAAGCCAGAGCCGCGAGCAGACGAGACGCTGCGCGGGCGCGCAGCGTTTGGGGGAATGGAGGGGGGAGGGCTGGGTGAAAAACACGGCGGAGAACGAACACTCCGGCTCGTCGAGTCAAGCTCCCGTGAAGACTCGACGAGCCGGGCCTGCGGGTGAAACTCGGCGCAGCAGAAATCCGCCGGCCCGCAAGCCGTGTTCGCTTCCTCTCGCGCCGGCTTCCGCCAGCGCAGTCTCTCCGTGGAGGCGGTTGCTGTATTTGCAGTTGGCGGGCCGAAGCGAGCGCGCCTGAAAAATGAAGCGGTTAAGGCTCAGCTGCGCGCCCGCATTCCCGTAGTGAAATGCTCGCGCCCGGCGCAATTCACATATCTGCCTGCAATCAGAAGTGTTACGTCTAGTGGAGCGGCGGCCCTTCACGGGAATCCTGGTGCCGTTTCGGGCGCGATTTTCCGCGTTTGGCGCAGCCATGGGCAACTCAAATGTCACGGTTACTTCAGTGTCCCGGCCCCGTCCTTGCGCTGTAAACCCTGTGGTACTCTGCGTGCCAGAGCGCCGATTGCGCGCTCCAGGGCAAGTTGTGCCCCGAAAGAAGCCAAAATCCGAATCGGTGATCGCCTGGATCACCATCACCTACCGCAGCGTGGCAATCGGCGCGTTCCTGCTGTTGTTGCTGGCAGGGTTCATCGTTTACCTGGCGTTGCCGGAAAGCCGCGCCTTGACGGCGCGAGCCTGGCAGAGCACGCTGAACCGTCTCGATTCTTCGGTCGGGCGCAGCGATAAGTTCGCCGCCGGCAAGCAGCAGGCGCACTTCACGGCGATCGACGGCAAGGTGCGCGTGAAGAAGGCGAACAGCAATAGCTGGGTTGCCGCCGACTACTCGCTGCCGCTGGAAAAAGGCGACGTGGTGCAGACCACCGCCGAGGGCATGGCCAAGGTGACGTTTGCCGACGGCACCAACTACACCATCAAGCAGGATTCGCTGATCGTGGTGGAAGAGAACTCCGCCAACGCGCAGCAGCAAACGCAGGTGGCGGTGCAGGTCACCACCGGCACAGTCGATCTCACGACCTCCACGTACGCGCAGGGATCGAAGAATCAGGTGATTGTCTCCGGCGCCACGGCCAGCCTGTCGCCGGAGAGCGCTGCCGTGGTGCGCAGCGACTCTACCGCCGATCAGCACGAGATTCTGCTCAAGAAGGGGTCGGGCGAAGTGATGCGCAACGGCCAGACGGTGCGCCTGAGCGATTACGAGAAGGTCAGCTTCCAGGCCGAGTCGCAGAGCATGATGAAGGAAAAAGAGCTCGGGCCGCCGACGTTGATCGCGCCCACCAACATGGCGCCGCTGATTGCGCTCGGGAACCATGGGGTGACGTTCAGTTGGTCGCCGGTGGGGAAAGGCAATCGCTATCGTATTCGCATTGCCCGCAATCCTTACTTCAGCTCGACGCTCTTTGATCGCGTGGTGCCGGGAACGACCATGCAGGTTGCCGGTTTAACCGATGGCCCCTATTACTGGGCGGTGCAGACGGTGGGACAAGATGGCAAGCAATCGGTTGAAAGCGACAAAAACCGCTTTACGGTGATCGCCAAGACCAAGCAGGAAGAATCCATCACGCTCGATCTGCGGCCGCTGGTGCAGCACGGACACGTAATCGAGGTGCAGGGCAAGACCGAGCCGGCGGCGCGTGTGATGGTCAACGGCCAGGAAGTGCCCATCGTGGACGCCGACGGCACCTTCCACTACTTCACTCCGCCCCTGCCCAACGGCGAGAGCCTGATCACTGTGACCGCACAGAATGCCCGCGGCGGTGTGAATACCCAGCAAAAAAGAATCGTGATCCAGTAATTTTTCCCTTCCCGAAAGGATTCCAGGACAGTACACAGCAAAACGGCAAGCAACCCCTCAAAACTGGCAATTCGACTACAATAGGCGCAGCCTTCCCATAAGTTGTGCATCAACTTTGGTAACTGGACAAAATATCAGCTACGCGAGAGAAGTACGATATGTCATCGAACGGCTTCCATTCCCAGTCCTGGCTTCATAACACGCGGTCGCTGTTCAGCCTGTTCTCCAGCGACCTAGCCATCGACCTGGGTACCGCCAACACGCTGGTCTACGCCAAGGGCAAAGGCATCGTGGTGAACGAGCCCTCGATTGTGGCCATCAATAAGAACTCGGGCGAAGTGGAAGCCGTGGGTAAGGAAGCCAAAGAGATGCTGGGGCGCACGCCGGGCAACATCGTTGCCATCAAGCCGATGAAGGACGGCGTGATCGCAGACTTCAAAACCACCGAAAAGATGCTCAACTATTTCATCCAGAAGGCGCACAACCGCAAGATGCTGGTGCACCCGCGGATCGTGATCGGCGTGCCTTCAGAAATTACCCAGGTGGAAAAGCGAGCGGTAATGGATTCCGCCTATCGCGCCAAAGCCAGCGAAGTTCACCTGGTGGAGCAGGCGATGGTGGCGGCCATCGGCGCCGGCCTGCCGATCACCGAGCCCAGCGGCAACATGATTGTGGACATCGGCGGCGGCACTACCGACATCGCGGTGATCTCGCTTAGCGGCATCGTCTATTCGCGTTCCGTGCGCATGGCCGGCAACCAGATGGACGAAGCCATCATGAATTACCTGAAGCGTAAATATAACTTGTTAATCGGCGAGCGCACCGCCGAACAGATCAAGATCGAAATCGGCTCGGCCTATCCGCTGGACAAGCCGCTCACCATGGAGATCAAGGGCCGTAACCTGATCGAAGGCGTGCCCAAGACCATCACCGTAGACGATAGCGAAGTGCGCGAGGCTCTGGGCGAGTGTGTGGCCACGATTATGAATGCCATCCGCGTGGCTCTGGAACGCACGCCACCAGAGCTTTCCGCCGACATCAGCGACCGCGGCATCGTGCTCACCGGCGGCGGCGCGCTGCTGAAGAACCTCGATAAGCGCATCCGCGAAGAGACCGGGTTGCCGGTCTCCATCGCCGACGATCCCCTGGCCTCGGTAGTTCTGGGCACCGGCAAGATGCTCAGCGACTTCAAGCTGCTGCGGAAGATTTCGATCGATTAACCTCCGGCCCGCGGCGAGCTGTGCGCTGTAACCGGTAACGAAAACTTGGAACCCTAGAACTCCCGTGGAAAGCTTCTTCAGCCGCTACCGCAACGCCAGCCTGCTGGTACTGGTCCTTGTTGCACAAGTTGTGGGGCTGGGCACCCAGGTCAAAAAGCGAAACGATACTGCCGGCAAGAGCGAAACCGGCGGCACCCGCCTGATTCGTCTCTGGGTGGTGGACGCGATCACCCCAGTCGAAAAGTTTTTTGTGGGCGGCTTCCACGGGATTCGCAACATCGGCAAGAATTACTTCTATCTGCGCGGGGTGCGGCAGGAAAACCGCGAACTGAAAGCGGAAGTCGATCGCCTGCGCATCGAGCGTGTGCGGCTGAGCGAAGACGCGGCCCAGGCCCACCGCCTGCAGGCGCTGCTGGGATTCAAGGAGCAGTTCGTTTCGCAGACGATCGCTGCGCAGGTGATCGGCACCAGCGGCAGCGACCAGTCGCACGTGCTCTATATCGACCGCGGATCAAGCGACGGCATCAAGCCGGATATGGCAGTGATCACCGCCGCCGGCGTCGTCGGCAAGGTGCTGCGAGTCTTTCACTCCTCATCGCAGGTGCTGCTGATCAACGACTCGTCCAGCGGCGTGGGCGCGATTCTGGAATCCTCCCGGCTGCAGGGCATTCTGCAGGGAACGGCCGCCGGCGAGGTCACGCTGAAGTACGTGATGAGCGATGAGAAAGTTCAGCCGGGAGAGCCGGTGTTGACCAGCGGCGGCGACCGCATCTTTCCCAAGGGACTGCCCATCGGCGTGGTGCAGGCGGCGAATCCAGGCAGCGATCTTTTCCTTAACATCCGCGTTAAGCCGGCCGCGAATCTCAGCCGCCTGGAAGAGGTGCTGGTGGTGACGAGCATCGCTGAAACCGATCCCAGACTGCAGGCCGCTCCCGGGCAGCAGATTCGCGCAGCCGATATTCTTGCCGAGCGGCTGCCGAGCGTGCCCCCGAAGCCTGCTCCCGCAGCGCCGAAGTCCGCGACTGCGGTTCCGGGCGGAACTGCGTCTGCCGGTACGGCAGGAGCACCGGCAACAGCAGAAACTTCCACGGGAGCTGCGGCGTCTTCCGGCGCAACGACCGGCGGCAAGCCAGCGGATTCGAGTGCAGGCAAGCCCGCCGTGGTCAAGCCGGCCGTGAGCAAGCCCGCTGCCGCCGATGCGCAGAAAGCGAAGCCTGCAGCCAAGCCGGCGTCCGCTCCGCCGCCAGCTACGGGCGAGGACGTTTCGAGATGAGCGACGTGACCATCGTTCGCACCAGCCGCGAAGAGATCGAAGTTTATCGCTTCGGTCCCATCATCAGCATCGTGGTGCCGCTGCTGGCGCTGGTGATTCAGGCCTTCGTTCCGGTTCGCTTCCGCTCCTTCGCGGTCCTCGATCTGCCCCTGTTGGTGACGATTTTCTTCGCAGTGACGCGACGCAGCCAAGTGGCCGGGCTGATGACTGGCGCCATCATCGGACTGGTGCAGGATGCGCTGACCCATCAGGCCATTGGCCTCTATGGAATTGCAAAGACGGTTGTCGGTTACGGCGCTTCGTCACTGGGAGTGAAGATTGATGTCGAAAATCCCGGCACCAGATTGCTGGTCACCACCGGTTTCTACCTGGTGCACCAGGCGGTTTATTTCCTGGTCGCGAGAAATATTGCGGGTCTGGCCCTGGAATGGCTCTGGGGACGCACGCTCGTTGCTGCCTTGCTCAATGGGGTGGCGTCGATCATACTTTTTGCAATCCTCGATCGCTTCAAGCGCGGAACGTAGGCAACTGAGAAGTGACAACTGGCGAGTGGCAACTGATTTTCGATGTATAGCGACGACAAAGTTTCCTCTTTCAAGCTGACTGCCGTGCAGTACCTGATCCTGGCGGTGCTGGTGGTGCTGGTTTTCCGCCTGGCGCGGCTGCAGGTTGCGGGCACGGAGAAATACGAGACGCTGGCGGAGCGCAACCGTATCCGCACCGTTCCCATCCTGGCGCCGCGTGGCAAGATTCTCGACCGGGAAGGCCGCATCATCGTCGATAACTATCCTTCGTTCTCGGTGCTGTTGCTGCGCGATCAGCTCAAGGAAGTGAGCGACCACATCGACGCCATCGCCAATGGCCTGCACATGGATTCCGGCTCGATTCGCGATCGTCTCCGCCACTTCGCCTACGCCCCGGAGTTTCAGCCGCTGATCCTCAAAGACGACATCACGCCCGACGAGCTGGCGTTCGTGGAGTCGCATAAGGTCGAGCTGCCGGAGCTGGAAACCATCATGGTGCATCGCCGGCTTTATCCCAAAAACGGCTTCTTGGCACATCTGGTTGGCTACGTGGGCGAGGTCAGCGAGGAAGAGCTCAACCAGCCGCAGTACGAGCTCTACGAGCCGGGCGACGTGGTGGGGAAGTCGGGCGTGGAGCAGCAATACAACGACATGCTGATGGGCAAGGACGGCTCGCGGCGGTCGCTGGTAAACAGCCGCGGGAAAGAAGTCGGCCGCTTGAGTGAGACGCCCGCCATCGCCGGGACGCCGCTGAAGCTGACCATCGATCTCGATCTGCAGATAGCTGCCGAAGAGGCGATTGATGCCAGTGGCAAAGCTGGCGCTATTGTTGCCATGGACCCGCGCAACGGCGAGATTCTGGCCATGGTCAGCAGGCCGGGCTTTGATCCCAACGATTTTGCCGTCCGCATCAAGCGCAACGAGTGGGCCAAGCTGGTCACCGACGAGAACCATCCTCTCCTCAACAAAGCCATCCAGGCGCAGCTCGCACCGGGATCGGTTTTCAAGATCATCATGGCCACTGCCGGCATGCAGGAAGGCATTGCGCAGAACCTGCACGTGAACTGCGGCGGCGGCAAATCGTTCTACGGGCGCTTCTTCAAATGCTGGATCGTCGCGCAGCACACCACGCATGGTGACGTGGGCATCAGCAAAGCGATTTACCAATCCTGTGATTCGTTCTTCTACACACTGGCCGACAAGCTGGGCATTGAGCGCATTGCGAAATATGCCATGGCGCTTGGCTTGGGCCAGAGGACGCGCATTGACCTGCCGAACGAAGTCAGCGGCGTGATGCCCTCGGAGGAGTGGAAGATCAAGAACTTCAAAGAGAAGTGGTACGCGGGTGAGACGATTTCAGTCGGCATCGGGCAAGGCGCAGTTGCGGCGACGCCGATTCAGTTAACGCGAGCCATCGGCGGCATTGCCTCGGGCGGCGTGCTGCGCCGGCCGCACGTGGCCTTTCCCGACGAACTGCCTCCCAACTTCCGCCAGGCGCTGGCCCAGGCGCCGGATGAGGTGACGGTCACGATCGATCCCAGCAACTGGGAGACAATTACGGACGCCATGGCCGACGTGGTGAATCCCATAGGAACCGCGCCCAGTGCGCATCTCGAGGGAATCGACTTCGCGGGCAAGACCGGCAGCTCGCAGACCATCAGCAACATGGCCAAGGCCAAACTCGGCGGGAATAAGGCGAAGTTCAAGGATAACGGCTGGTTCGTCGGCGTCACGCCACGCCGTAATCCGGAGATCGTGGTTGGCGTGCTGCTCGAAGAGGGCGAGCACGGATACCTCGCGGCGCGCACCTGCTCGCAGGTGATCAAGGCCTACGTCGAAAAGCAGCGCAAAAAGGGTCTGAAGATGGCCGGAACCAAGCCGGCGGATGTGGCCGCCGTGTGGAACCGCGCGCCCGAGGGCGATGCCGATGCCATGCAGGCCGGGCATTTCCAGGTTGGGGTCAGCGATCCGCCGCGGCCTCGCGTTCCTGCGGCACCGGGCCTCGTACCGCCGGCAGTCGCGCTGCCGGCAATCCGACCGACAGGAGCGGGCCTATGACGCGCCTCTTCTCCTTGCGCGAGTTCGACTGGGTGCTGCTGGGCTTTGTGCTGCTGATCTGCGGCCTGGGCGTGATGGAGATCTACAGCGCCACGCTGCACACCAAGTTCGCCGGCGTGCACACCAAGCAGATTTACTGGATCATCGCCGGCATGGTGCTCATGTTCATCATGAGCCTCATCGATTACCACGTTCTGCTGGAGCGGATTCACTGGTTCTACATCGCCTCGGTGGTGTCGCTGATGGCAGTGCTGGTGATCGGGAAGAAGTACCTGGGCGCGCGGCGCTGGATTCAGATACCGGGCGGCCAGCACTTCCAGCCCTCGGAATGGGTGAAGCTGGTGCTCATTCTGGCGCTGGCCAGGTTCTTTGCCGAGTTGCACAAGGATGAAGCCTCGCTCGGAGACATCGCTAAAGCCGGACTGATGGCCGGCGTTCCCATGCTGCTGGTGCTGAAGCAGCCCGATCTGGGCACGGCGCTTACCTACTTGCCGGTGCTGATCATGGCGCTCTATCTCGGTGGCATGAAGACGAAGCACACCATCGCCATCCTCCTGCTGGCGGCACTGGTCTTCCCGGTAGTCTGGCACTACGGTCTTAAGCCCTATCAGAAGCAGCGGCTGGTCAGCTTCCGCGATCCGGAGTCCGATCCACAGGGCTCGGGGTACCAAGTCCAGCAATCGCTCATCGCCGTGGGCTCCGGGGGACTGTGGGGCAAGGGCATCGCTAAAGGCACGCAAACACAGGGAATGTTCCTGCCCGTGCCGCAAACCGACTTTATTTTTGCGGCCTGGAGCGAGGAGCACGGATTTGTAGGTGCGGTGGTTCTGCTGCTGCTATACTTCCTGGTGCTGATGCGTTTGGTCCACAACGCGCAGACTGCGCCGGATGGCGTGGGCGCGTTCGTGGTGATGGGTGTGGTAGCGGTTTTGTTTTTCCACATTCTGGTGAACGTTGGCATGGTGGTCGGTTATATGCCGGTCACCGGAATACCGTTGCCGCTTATGAGTTACGGCGGCTCCTCGGTGTTGTTCATGTTCCTGGCGCTGGGCATTGTGATGAACATACGCATGCGCCGCTTCGTGAACTAACCGAACAAGATTTCGTGATCGCCCCCACGAGAAGAGGGCAAAACCGGCCACATGAGGGGCCGGACAAGGTGTGAAGCATAACGGGGTCCGGATGAGGACTCGGTCCTCCTTTGAGACTCCAAGCGCCGCAGGCCGGGTAACGGCCCCGCTGAAGCCGGAAGGTTTAGGCAGGGAGGCCACAAGTCCTGCGCTGACGCACAGGTGAAAAGATTCCGAGCCGTAGACTTAGAATCCTCCCCGAGCGCCGCCGGGCCACGCAGGAAGTGCCAGAGGCCCGCGCTACCTTGCTTCATCCCAGAAGGATCGCTGCACATTCACGTGTTGCCGCGAGTCTTAGTCTCACCCTCGTGTTTCCGCGCCGGTAAGAAAGCCGTTTCGCAGAGGCGAACGGCTGCGGAGACAATATGTCGAAGGAACTGTACGTTTCCTCCACGCCACATGAGACCAAAGTGGCTGTGTTGGAAGAAGACCAATTAGCTGAAATCTATTTTGAACGCGAGAACGAATACACGCTCGCGGGATCCATTTACAAAGGGCGCGTCACGCGCGTGCTGCCGGGCATGCAGTCGGCGTTTGTCGATATCGGCCTGGAGCGCGATGCCTTTCTCTATGTGACCGACTTTCTCGAAGAGCAGGAAGACCAGGAAGAGTTCGAGCAGGTCATCTCGCGTGCGCATGAAGACGCCACGCGCAATGGCGGGCAGCGCGCGGAGATATCCTCGCCTCCTGCGCCGGCCGAGCCTATGCAGGCTGCCGAAGAGCAGCAAGAGATGGCGCCGCCTGTGGCGCCGGAAGCTCCGCGCAGTGGCGAGCGCGATCAAGAAGGTGATGGTGGAGGACGCTGGCGTAGCCGCCGCCGCCGTCGCGGACGCGGGGGACGTGGTTTTCCCGAAAGCAAGTTCGCGCGCCAGGAGCCATCGCGACCCCAAGAGGCCCAGGGCGCACCACCCGAAGGCAGCCCCGAGCGAAGCCGAGGGGCCGGTTTCGGCCAGGGTGGGTCTTATCAGCCGATCATCCTGCCCGGCGAGTCTATTTCGAAATATCGGGGCATGACGCCAGCGCCAAGTTCGACTGCAATCGGCACGGAAGCTGCCGAGCCAGCGACGGATGCTTCTGCGCTGGCGGCGTCGATGGCGCAGATTCCCGAGCCTATCGAACGCGCGTATGTAGCTGCGCCGATTTCCACGGAGCCGGAAGAAGAGCAGACTGAACAGGCCGGAGCTTCCGAAGAGCAGCAGGAACCGGCGCACGAAGAGACTGAAACCACCGCATCCGCGAGCCGTGCGCAATCCGAGGCAGTGGCCGAGCAGCCTGCCGAATCCTTCAAGCCCGGCTCCGGCTGGATCGAAGAGGAAGAGATCGAAGAGGAAGAAACCGATCTGCCGCCGCTCGAGGAGGATCTCGACGTCGCGGAATACGAAGAGCTCGAAGAGCACACGCTCGATCGCGAAGTTCCACGCGCTCCTGTTGAAGAAGTCGAAGCTCCTGAGTTCACCGAAACTGTACAGGAAGCGGAGATCGATCGCGCCTCAGCGGAAGAGGAAGAAGAGTTCGACGAGGAAGAGCCGGAGGCTGAAGGAGCGGAAGAGTTCGTGCAGGAAGAAGCCGAAGCCGCAGCCAGCGGCGAGGAGGAAACCGAAGCGCGTGCCGAGACCCGCGGCCTGTCCGGCACTGCCGGCTTTCAGCAGAGGACGGATCGCCAGCCTTTCGATCGCCGCCGCCGCCGCCGCGGGGGACGCCACATCCATTCTCGCCGCAACATCCAGCGCGGTTCCGCGCCAAAGATCACCGACCTGCTGAAAGAAGGGCAGGAGATCCTGGTACAGATCGCCAAGGAGCCCATCGGCAAGAAGGGCGCGCGCATCACCAGCCACATCGCGCTGCCGGGGCGCTTCCTTGTCTATATGCCGACGGTGAACCATATCGGCGTCTCGCGCAAGATCGCGAGCGACGAAGAGCGCCAGCGCCTGAAGCGGCTCATCCTGGCCGAGCATCAGGGCTCGGGCGGATTCATCGTGCGCACCGCCGCTGCCGGCGCAACCGACGACGATCTCAAAGCCGATGTGCGCTTCCTGCTGAACCTGTGGTCGGAGATCCGCAACCGCGCTGAAAGCGGCAAGGCACCGGCGCTGATCTATCACGACCTCAATCTGG